>Ga0210143_1000106_pt1 | contig 17156 bp, 14 predicted proteins | sample MayberryNW_TuleC_2_FD_185527 | JGI IMG/M metagenome (GOLD analysis project Ga0210143, IMG submission 185527) | Wetland microbial communities from San Francisco Bay, California, USA, that impact long-term carbon sequestration - MayberryNW_TuleC_D2... | ecosystem: Environmental > Aquatic > Marine... | reverse complement strand
CGACGGCAAGGTGGGCGGGATGGGCGTGGTGATCGGGGCCCGGGTCGGGGCCTCTGCCGGCGGGTCGGAGGTGCTCGTCTCGCAGACGGTGAAGGACCTCGTCGCCGGATCGGGCCTCGTGTTCGAGGATGCGGGCGAGCACGAACTGAAGGGAGTGCCCGAGCGGTGGCGCCTGTATCGGGTGGTGAACTGAGCGTGGACGTACCGGAGACGCGGTACGCGGTCTCGGGCGACGGGGTTCACATCGCCTACCACGTCGCCGGAGACGGTCCCGTCGACGTCCTGTGGCTCCACAGCTTCAATGGCGGGCTCGAGCTGCAGTGGGAGCACCCGCTCATCCCCGAGCTCACCGCGAAGCTCAACACGTTCGCACGCGTGATCCGCCACGACATGCGCGGCACAGGGTTATCCGATCGCTACGCGGGGCTCCCCGATCTCGAGACGGAGGTACGAGACATCATCGCGGTGCTCGACGCCGCCGGCTCACGCTCGACCGTCGTCGTGAGCGCGGGGAACGTCGTCGCTGCCCTGCTCGCCGCCACGTATCCGCGTCGGGTCCGAGCGCTCTGCCTCTTCGATCCGGAGGCTCGCGCCACGATGGCCCCCGGCTATCCGTGGGGAGTGACCGACGAGGAGGCGCAGGCCGACATCAGGGCCGCACGCGAAGGTTGGGGAAGCGATGCGTTCGCCGCCGAGTTCATGGAAGCCGTCGCCCCCTCGCTCTCGGGTGACCGCGAACTGATCCGTTGGTACGCCCGCCTCCAACGCCACTGGATCGCGCCGGGCGACGCGGTCGAGCTGCTTCGACGCTCGTACGAGACCGATATCCGCGACGTCTTGCCGTCGATCGGCGTGCCGACCCTGTGTCTCGTCCGTGGATTCGAGGAAGGGATCGAGGCGGCCGAGTACGTCGCACGAGCGATCCCGGGAGCGGAGCTGCTGGTCCTTCCGGGCTCGGAGCACTACTCGGCCGCGGGGAACCAGGACGCCCTCGTCGAGGCGATCAGGGACTTCATCGGCGTCGCGTCTCCGAAGACGATGTCGGGCGGGGCGCTTCGGGCGGTACTGTTCACGGACATCGTGGGATCGACGGAGGCCGCCTTCCGCCTCGGATCGGAGGGGTGGAAGGAGCTCCTCGAACGACATCACGCGCTCGTGCGCTCAGAGCTCGCAACGTTCGACGGCGACGAGGTCGACACGGCCGGCGACGGGTTCTACGCCACCTTCGAGGGCCCGGCCGCCGCGGTCCGGTGTGCCCAGGTCATCGTGCGGAAGGTCCGAGACCTCGGTATCGAGATCCGGGCGGGCGTCCACGTGGGCGAGTGCGAGGTGATCGACGGCCACCTCGGCGGACCCACGGCAGCGATCGGCGCCCGAGTCGGAGCCTTCGCGGACCCCTCGGAAGTCCTCGCCTCCCAGACGGTCAAGGATCTCGTCGCCGGATCGGGCCTCGTGTTCGAGGACGCCGGCGAGCACGAGCTGAAGGGCGTGCCCGACCGCTGGCGGCTGTACCGCGCGGTCGGCTGAGGCTCCGTAGACTGGCGCCATGGCTCGCAAGAAGCTCCAGATCCGCCCCCCCGGACTGAAGCCGACCACCAAGGTCGGCACGCTCGGCCCGTACCGTGGCCGGCTCGGGCTAGCGTGGGTGATCGCGCCGCTCGTGGCCGGCGTCGTGATCGTCGTCGCCGGGTACCTCGCGCTCTTCCGGTAGGACTCGGGTGCTCGAGGGATACTGCTTCCCGCGATCGGCGACGCCGGGCGAGTCGATCCCTCTGCACGTGTCGACCGACGCCGCGACCTTCGAGGTCGAAGTGGCCCGGGAGGGCACGACGCGAGAGGTGGTCTGGCGAGCCGATGCCGTCGATGGCGAGGCGCATCCGATGCCCGATGACGCGTCGGCGAACGGCTGTGGCTGGCCCGCCACCCTCGAGATCCCCGTCGGCGAGGTCTGGCGAAGCGGCTACTACGCGGTGACGTTGACGGCCGGCGACGAGCGGGCCGACGCGTTCCTCGTCGTGCGGCCCACGCCCGACGGGCCCCGCGCTCCGGCGATCCTCGTGCTCTCGACCACGACGTGGAACGCGTACAACGACTGGGGCGGGCCGAGCCTGTACACGGGGGGTACGCGGGTCTCGTTCGAGCGGCCGCTGGCACGCGGCTTCCTCGACAAGCCCCAACCGAAACGGCGGAAGATGCAGCCCGAACCCGATCGTGAGGCGCTTTGGTACTTCGAGTGGGCCGAGCCGCTCGGGCTCTCGGTGTGGAGCGGCGGCGCCGGATGGGCCACGTGGGAGCGCGACTTCGTCCGCTGGGCCGAGGCGAACGGCTACGAGCTCGACGTCGCGATCTCCGAGGACCTCGAGCAGCATCCGGAGATCCTCGACGGCCATCGGCTGTTCCTCTCGGTCGGCCACGACGAGTACTGGTCGTGGGGCATGCGCGAGGCGCTCGACGGCTTCACCGACGCCGGCGGGAACGCCGCGATCCTGAGCGGGAACACGTGCTTCTGGCAGGTGCGCTTCGACGATGGCCACCGCTCGATGACCTGCTTCAAGTACCGCGCCGACGAGGACCCCGTGGTCGGCACCGCCGACGAGCGGTTCATCACCGCCCCCTGGAGCGACCGACGCATCGCCTGGCCGGAGACCCGCACGATCGGCCTCACGTTCACTCGCGGCGGGTACTCACGTTACGGGCTCGGGGTGCCGCACGGGTCCGGCGCGTACACGGTCTGGCGGCCCGACCATTGGGCGTTCGAGGGCACCGATCTTCGATACGGGGACGAGCTCGGACGCGCAGACTCGATCGTCGCGTACGAGGTCGACGGCGTGGAGCTTGCGCTCCGCGACGGGCTGCCGGTCCCGACCGGGGACGACGGCGCCCCCGACGGGCTCGAGATCCTGGCAACCGCCCCGGCTCGCCTCTGGAGCCAGCACGAGCAGCCGAGCCGGTACGCGCACGAGCCCGGAGAGCTCGAGAACACCGCGACGGCGGTGTTCGGGCCAGGTTGGCGGGACCAGGCTCATCGGGTGACGAACAACCACGCATGCATCGGGGTCTTCACGAAGCCCGGTGGAGGATCGGTGTTCAACGCCGGCGTGACCGACTGGACCTGCGGCCTCGGCGATCCGGACGTGGCCCGCGTGACCCGAAACGTGCTCGATCGCCTATCGGCTGCCGCTACCCCGCCTTCGTGAGCGGGGCGTAGGCGAGCAGCACCCGCTTCTCCCCGACGTCGGAGAACGAGATCGTCGCCTCGGTGCCGTCGCCCGCGCCGCTCACGGCGAGCACGACGCCCTCGCCCCAGCGCTGGTGCACGACCGTGTCGCCGGCGGCGATCGTCGGCGCCTCGCGTCTCGACACACCCCGCGGCCGCGGCGGCGTCCAGTCCCCCGCCGGACGGTCGTCGTCGTCGTGCTCCCGCCTTCCGCCGATCACCCGGCCGCCACCGCGTCCCGCGCCCGGATAGCCACCCGCGCCCGAGCCCGCCTTCGCGCCGTACCCCCGCCCGTACCTGCCCCCGTAGCCGGTCGAGGCACCCTCGCTCTCGCGGACGTCGAACAGATGCTCCGGCATCTCCTTCAGGAACCGCGAGGGCGGGTTGTACTGGGTCTGGCCGTACAGCGTGCGGCTCCACGCGTGCGTGAGGTACAGACGCTGCTGCGCCCGCGTGATGCCCACGTACGCGAGGCGACGTTCTTCCTCGAGGGCCGCGGCGTCGGTCATCGACCGGAAGTGCGGGAAGATGCCGTCTTCCATACCGACGATGAACACCACCGGGAACTCGAGGCCCTTCGCGATGTGCAGCGTCATCAGCGTGACGCTCGAGTCGTCCTCGTCGTACTCGTCCTGCTCGCCGACGAGGGAGACCTGCTCGAGGAACTGCTCCAGCCCGGCGTCGGGCTCGCGCGTGAGCAGCTCGGCCGCGACTCCGCCGAGCTCCTGGATGTTCTCGATGCGCCCCTGTGCCTCGACCGTGCGCTCCTCCTCGAGCTCGCCGAGGTAGCCCGACTCGAGCGCGGCGAACTCGACCATGCGGGTCGGACCGGCGCCGTCGTCGAGGTGGTGGCGGATCGCCTGCATCACCTGGTTGAAGCCCGCGACCGCCCCCTTCGCGCGCGTCTGCAGCACCGCGATCTCGTCGACGCGACGACAGGCCTCCATGACGTCGATGCCCTCGGTGTCGGCGAAGGACTCGAGTGCCGCCACCGTCGCGTCGCCGATGCCGCGCTTGGGGGTGTTCACGACGCGGCGGAACGAGATCACGTCCTGCGGGTTGATCAGCAGCCGCAGGTACGCGAGCACGTCCTTGACCTCCTTCCGCTGGTAGAACCGCACGCCGCCGAACACCCGGTAGCTCGTGCCGACGCGCATCAGCACGTCCTCGAGCACCCGGCTCTGCGCGTTCGTGCGGTAGAAGACCGCGAGGTCGGCGAGCCGATACCCCTCGGTCTCGCGCAACCGCTCGATCTCGTCGACGACGAAGAACGCTTCCTCGTGCTCGTCGTCGGCGCGGAACCGCACGATCAGCTCGCCCGAGCCCGACTCGGTCCACAGCGCCTTCGGCTTGCGCTGCTGGTTGTGCTCGATCAGGGAGTTCGCGGCTTCCAGGATGTTCTGCGTGGAGCGGTAGTTCTGCTCCATCAGGAAGACGGTCGCGTCCGGGTAGTCGCGCTCGAAGTCGAGCATGTTCTGGATCGTGGCGCCCCGCCAGCTGTAGACGCCCTGGTCGGCGTCGCCGACGACGCACACGTTCCGGTGCTTCGAGGCGAGCAGGTTCACGAGCTCGTACTGCGCCCGGTTCGTGTCCTGGTACTCGTCGACCATCAGGTACGGGAAGCGTTCCTGGTAGTGCTCGAGCACCTCGGGGTGCTCCCGGAACAGCCGGACCGTCTCGGTGATCAGGTCGTCGAAGTCGAGGGCGCCCGCTTCGCGCTTGCGGCGCTCGTAGGCCTGGTAGACCTTCGCGATGGTCTCCTCGTAGAAGTTGCTCGCCATGCTCGCGAAGTCGTCGGGGCCGATCACACGGTCCTTCGCGCTCGAGATGCCGTTGGCCATCGCCTTGGGCGGGTAGCGCTTCGGATCGAGGTCGAGGTCCTTCAGGATGCCGGCGATCAGCCGCTCGGTGTCGCCGTCGTCGTAGATCGTGAAGCCGCTCGGGACGCCGAGGTGCGTGTGCTCTCGCCGCAGGATGCGGGCGCATGCCGAGTGGAACGTGAGGATCCACATGCCTCGCGCCACTCGCTCCCCCAGCATGCTCTCGACGCGCTCGGCCATCTCGCGCGCGGCCTTGTTCGTGAACGTGATCGCGAGGATCTCGAACGGCGAGACACCGTGCTCGCGGATCAGGTACACGATGCGATGGGTGAGCGCGCGGGTCTTGCCGCTGCCCGCGCCCGCGACGATCAGGACCGGCCCCTCGGTGTGCAGGACGGCCTCGGTCTGGATGTCGTTCAGGCCCTCGAGCGAGGGGGACACGGCGTTCACGGACGGCAGTGTAGGTGGGATGGGCGACGCCGGGCGGAGCGGAGGGTACCGTGTTCGGTATGACCCAGGTCGAGGATCGTTCCGAGGCTGCGGCATGGTCGGGAACGGCCGGCGGCCGGGAGCCGCGTCGCGGCTGGCGCACGGTCGTGCACTGGTTCGGCATGGGGTGCCTCATGCTGGCGGCCGGGTTCGCCGGATACATCGCGTGGTCGCTGTGGGGCACGGGGTTGCACACGGCGGCGGCTCAGGAGGAGCTCCGTGGCGCGTTCACGGAGCAGCTCAGCGAGGGGCCCGACGACCCGTCGACCGCGCCCGAGGTCGTGCCCCTGGGCGGGGCCTACGGGCAGCTCCTGATCCCCTCGATCGACGTGAACTTCATGGTGGTACAGGGCACGGGCTACGAGGATCTGAAGGACGGGCCGGGCCACTACCCCGACACCGCCGATCCGTGGGACGACACGGGGCGGGTGGGCATCGCGGGCCACCGCACGACCTACCAGGCGCCCTTCTTCGACCTGGAGCAGCTGCGGGCGGGCGACGAGATCACGCTGCGCACGCGCTACGGCACGTACGCCTACGAGGTCGACCGGGTGTTCGTGATCCCCTCGGCCGGGTCGGGTCGCGTGCTCGTGCAGACGCCCCGGCCCACGCTCGTGCTCACGACGTGCAACCCGAGGTACTCGAGCGCCGAGCGCCTGATCGTGACGGGGCGGAGGGTGGAGGCCCCGGCCTAGCGGTCGAGTGGCCCGTCGAACGGGGAGAGCGCCCGGATGGGTATGTAGTCGGCGAGCCCGTCTGCTTCGTTCGGCACGAGCGCTCCGATGACGATCGGGGCTTCCGGCACCCGGCTTCCTCAGGCCAACCACGAGCTCGAGCCCCGCGGCCTCCACGAGCCGCATGAGCGAGCGGATCGTCGGCAGTCGGTTCCCCGTCTCGATCGCTGTGACGGCGCCCTGTGACGTGCCGGCCCGCGACGCGAGCGTGCGCTGCGACGAGCCGGTCAGCTCGCGCGCCGAAAGGATGAGCTCGCCGACACCCAGCGACGACGGTGTCGATCCCGTCGTCTCCGCGGCAGCAGCGGCGAGCTCGGCCGCGAGCAGCGCGGAGTAGTCAGGCAGGCCCCGCGCGGCGAGGGCAGGGTCGGGGTTCGGAGGTGGATCCGATGAACCCACTATCGGTGTCAACGACGCCTCGCGATCGCGAGGAGGCCGCTTGACACCACTATCGAGGTCATCGCTCCGGAACCCTCGCTCGCGGGCCATGGCCGTACGCTACCGACGCATCACGACACCCGGGCCGGCCGCCTGCTACTCCCACTCGATCGTGCCGGGGGGCTTCGACGTGATGTCGTAGGCCACGCGGTTCACGCCAGGGACCTCCCGCACGATGCGCGACGAGATGCGATCGAGCACGTCGTCGGGCAACCGAGCCCAGTCCGCCGTCATCGCGTCCTCGCTCGTGACCGCCCGCACGATCACCGGGTTCTCGTACGTGCGGCCGTCGCCCATCACACCCACACTCTGCACGTCGGCGAGCAGCACGCAGAACGCCTGCCACGTGGACCGGTCGAAGCCCGCCCGCTTGATCTCTTCGCGCACGACGGCGTCGGCCCCGCGGACCTTCGCCAGGTTCTCGACGGTCACCTCGCCGACGATGCGCACCGCGAGCCCGGGCCCCGGGAACGGCTGGCGTCGCACGATCTCCTCGGGCAGCCCGAGCTCGACGCCGACCGCGCGCACCTCGTCCTTGAACAGGTCGCGCAGCGGCTCGACCAGCTCGAACGTCATGTCCTCGGGAAGCCCGCCCACGTTGTGGTGGCTCTTGATGTTGGCGGCGGTCTTCGACCCCGACTCGATCACGTCGGGATACAGCGTGCCCTGCACCAGGAACCGCGCGTCGGCGAGATCGCGCGCCACCTCCTCGAAGACCCTGATGAACTCCTCCCCGATCGCCTTTCGCTTCAGCTCGGGATCGACGACGCCGCCGAGCCGGCCGAGGAACCGGTCCGCCGCCTTGACGTGCACCAGCGGGACCCGGAAGTGCCGCCCGAACGTCTCCTCGACCTGATCGGGCTCACCCTCGCGGTTCAAGCCGTGATCGACGAAGACGCAGGTGAGCCGGTCGCCGATCGCTCGGTGCACGAGCAGGGCCGCGACGGCCGAGTCCACGCCTCCGCTCAGCGCGCAGAGCGCGTGCGCGTCGCCCACCTGCGCCCGCACCCGCGCCACCTGGTCCTCGATGATGTTCGTCGGCGTCCAGTCCGGAAGCAGGTCGCATCCGTCGTAGAGGAACCGCTTCAACACGTCTTGGCCGTGACGCGTGTGCGACACCTCTGGGTGGAACTGCACCGCGTAGAGACCGCGCGGCGGATCCTCCATCGCCGCGATCGGGATCCGATCGGTCGCCGCGGTCACCCGGAACCCCTCGGGAGCCCGCGTCACCGCGTCGCCGTGCGACATCCAGACGGTGTCGGTCGCGGGCAGGTCCTGCAGCAGGACGCCAGGGCCGCGATCGTCGATCGACAACGACGTGCCCCCGTACTCGCGCTGGCCGGTGGCCGCGACCTCCCCGCCGAGCGCCTGCGCCATGAGCTGGTGCCCGTAACAGATGCCGAGCACCGGTACGCCGAGCTGGAAGAGTCCCGGGTCGACCTGTGGAGCAGCATCCGCGTACACGGACGCCGGCCCCCCGCTCAGGATCAGCCCCGCGGGGCGCCGGGCTCGCAGCTCCTCGGGCGTGACGTCGTGCGCGACGATCTCGGAGTAGACGTGCGCCTCGCGGACCCGGCGCGCGATCAGCTGCGCGTACTGCGCGCCGAGGTCCACCACCAGGACCGGGCGCGGAGCTTCGGCGCGGACGTTCAGTGGCCCATCCCCACGCGTTGCTGCGTCTGGTACGTCTTCCCCTCGGTCTTGATCGACGGCGCGATCACGAGCTCCGCCTTCTGGAACTCCTTGATCGTCTCGTAGCCCGTCGTGGCCATCGACGTCTGCAGCGCTCCGAAGAGGTTGAACGTGCCGTCGTTCTCGTGTGCCGGGCCGGTGAGGATCTCCTCGATGGACGCCACCTGCTGGGTCTTGACCCGCGCACCGCGCGGCAGCGTCGGGTGGAACGTCGCCATGCCCCAGTGATACCCGCGCCCCGGCGCCTCGTAGGCCCTGGTCATCGGCGACCCGATCATGACGGCGTCGGCTCCGCACGCTATGGCCTTCGCGATGTCGCCGCCCGTACGCATGCCACCGTCGGCGATCACGTGGCAGTACCGTCCGGTCTCGTGCTGGTGCTCCCGCCGGGCGGCCGCGGCGTCGGCGATCGCCGTGGCCTGGGGGACGCCCACCCCCAGCACGCCGCGGGTCGTGCAGGCGTTGCCGGGGCCGACGCCGACGAGCACCCCGACCGCGCCCGTGCGCATCAGATGCAAGGCCGTCGAGTACGAGGCACAGCCCCCCACGATCACGGGGATGTCGAAGGAGGGGATGAACTCCTTCAGATTGAGCGGATCGTGGTTGCTCGAGACGTGTTCGCCCGAGACCACGGTGCCCTGGATCACCAGGATGTCGAGGCCCGCGTCGAGCACGAGCTTCGAGTAGCGCTCCACCCGCTGGGGCGTGAGGGAGGCGCAGGTCGTCACGCCGCCGCCCGCGATCTCCTCGATGCGCCGTCCGATGAGCTCTTCTTTGACGGGCTCGGCGTAGAGCTCCTGCATGCGCCGGGTGGCCTTCTCGTCGGGCAGCGTCGCGATCTCCTCGTAGACCGGCTCGGGATCCTCGTACCGCGTCCAGAGCCCCTCGAGGTTCAGGCAGGCGAGACCGCCGACCTTCCCGATCTCGATCGCGGTCGAGGGCGAGACGGCCGCGTCCATCGCGCTCGCCATCATCGGAAGCCGGAACGTGTATGCATCGATCTCCCACTCGATGCTGACGTCCTCGGGGTCACGCGTACGCCTCGACGGAACGATGGCGACCTCGTCGAACCCGTAGGCTCGCCGGGCGGTCTTCCCGATGCCGATCTCGAACTCCATGCCTTCCCCACCCCTGTCTCGCCCGGAAACGCAGAACGCCCACCGGTCTCCCGATGGGCGCTACTCCTCCATGACCGAAGGGTAACAGACCCCCTCGGGCGGTCCGGTGATGCCCGGAACATCGTCGCGGCTCACACCGAGTGGCCTCCGGTGTTGGGATGATGCTCCGATGCACGAGATCGCCGTCCCGCCGCGGAGCTCGGCCGTGTTCCACGAGCTGACCCGGCCCTCGGACCTGCGCCGGTACGAACGGGCCGTCGCCGGCGCCGCCGCCGGGCTCGACGGACACACCTGGTGGCACGTGAACTCGACCGCCGACGGCGGCGGCGTCGCGGAGCTGCTGCACGCCCTGCTCGGCTACCCGCTCGACGCGGGAGTCAGGACGAGGTGGCTCGTGATCGAGGGCGGCCCCCCGTTCTTCGAGGTCACGAAGCGAGTGCACAACCGGCTCCACGGCGCCCCCGGAGACGGCGGCCCGCTCGGTCCCGAGGAGCGATCCGTCTACGACGCGACGCTCCGCCACGAGCTCCAGTTGCTCGCATCCCTGGTGCGACCGGGCGACGTCGTGACACTGCACGACCCGCAGACGGTCGGCCTCGCGCCGCTCCTGGGCGCGACCGGGGCTCACGTGATCTGGGTCTGTCACGTCGGCATCGACACGGCGAACGACCTCGCTCGCGAAGCGTGGCGGTTCCTGCTCGGCGACGCACGGGCCGCCGCAGCCACCGTGTTCACTCGAGGCCCCTACGTGTGGGACGGCCTCGACCCCGCCAAGGTCGCGATCATCCCACCGTGCATCGACGCGAGCTCGCCCAAGAACGTGCCGATCGAACACGTCACGATGGAAGCCGTGCTCGCCGCGGCAGGGGTGCTCGAGGCCCCCAGCGGAGACCCGACCGTGCCACTCGCCGACGGCTCGTCGATCCGGGTCGGCCGCGCGGCCGAGATGGTCGAACGGGCCCCCGTGCCGGCGACCGCGCCGCTCGTCGTGCAGGTCTCCCGATGGGACCGCTTGAAGGACCCCCTGGGCGTGCTGACCGGGTTCGCCGCCGGGGTTCCCCACGATCTCGACGCGCATCTGCTGCTGGCCGGACCGCAGGTCGAGACCGTCTCCGACGACCCCGAGGGGGCCGAGGTGCTGGCCGAGGTGACCGCCGCCTGGTCGGCACTGCCCGCCGAAGGGCGGGAGCGCACCCACCTCGCGAGCCTTCCGGTCGACGACCTCGTCGAGAACGCGGTCGTGGTGAACGCGCTCCAGCGGCGCGCCGACATCGTCGTGCAGAAGAGCCTCGCCGAGGGTTTCGGCCTCACCGTCACCGAGGCGATGTGGAAGGAGCGCCCGGTCGTCGGCTCACGGGTCGGCGGCATCGCGGAACAGATCCGGCACGGCCGCAGCGGATTGCTGGTGGATCCGAGGAACCTTCCCGCATTCGGCAAGGGCCTGACCAGACTGCTGCGCGACGAGCCGCTGGCGGTCGAGATCGGCCACGCGGCGCGTCGTCGTGTGCGGTCGAGGTTCCTCGCCCCCCACTTCCTGGCCGCGCACCTGGAGCTCGCGTTGCGCGTCGCAGGGGTCGCCGACCCCTAGCTCAGTGCTCCTTGACGACGGTGCCGGCCTCGCTGACGCGGAGGTCGGTGAGGCCCGAATGCACCCGCTCGCCGGTCACCGACATCGCGTCGTCGTCGATGCGACCCAGCTCCTTCAGCCGGGTCAGCACGTGCTGCAGCGACTCCTCGGGCGTCTGCGAGAGCGTGTCGACGTGGATCTCGGGGTCCTCGGGGGCCTCGTAGGGGTCGTCGACCCCGGTGAAGCCGGTGATCTCGCCCGCGAGGGCCTTCTTGTACAGCCCCTTCGGATCACGGTGCGCCGCGATCTCCTCGACGGTCGCGTCGACGTGGACCTCGACGAACTCTCCGATCTGCGCCCGCACCGCGTCGCGGGTCTCCTTGTACGGCGAGATCGGGCACGCGATCGTCGCGACCCCGTTGCGCGTCAGCAGGTCGGCGACGTAGCCGATGCGCAGGATGTTCGTGTCGCGGTCCTCCTTGGAGAACCCCAGGCCCTTCGACAGGTTCTTGCGGACCTCGTCGCCGTCGAGGATCTCGGTTTTCATGCCACGCGCCCGGAACTCGTGGTAGAGCATCTCCGCGATCGTGGACTTGCCGGAGCCCGACAGGCCGGTGAACCAGACGGTGAAACCCTGTTGCTCGGTCAATGCAGGAAGCTCCTTCCGACGGCGCCGGCCGGCGCCTCGACGTCGTAGAGGGAAAGGATCGACGGCCCGACGTCGACCAGGTTGAGGCCCTCCACGCGGCCCGTCGCCTGCCCGGGCAGGTTGACCATGGAGTAGAAGGCCGTCCGGTCGTGGTTGGCGCCGTCGGTGCCGGTGTCGTTCTCGAACGTGTAGATGCTGGGGTTGCCGACGGCGCCGACGGAGCGCCAGTCGAGGTCGCCGAAGTACACGATGAGGTCGGGCGCGACGCCGCGGACCTCGGGGTAGACGTCCTGCGGCTTGTGCACCTTGGTGCCCATCGGCTGCCCGTCGGGGCCGGGCAGCGCCTCGAGCTTCGCGATCATCTCGTTGCGCAGCGCGTCGTAGCGGGCCGGCTCGACGATGCCGTTCGGCTCGCGTCCCTTGATGTTCAGGAAGCAGCGCCCGTAGTACCCGCCGTCGCCCCACGCCGCGGTGCGGCTCCAGTCGATGTCGGCCTTCGCGATCGGCGTGATCTCGCGGACCGGCTCCTTCAGCACGAGGTAGCCCTCCTGGATCAGCCAGTCGTTGAAGCAGAGGCCTCCCATCATCGGGCGCGCGCCGTGGTCGCTCATCGCGATCGTCACGACGTCCTCGGGCAGCACCTCGAGCAGCGTGCCGATCTGCTGGTCGAGGTAGCGGTAGTAGTCGTGGAAGGCGGTCTCGTACCTGTTGCCCGGCTCGTAGAGCGGGTGCTTCGGGTCGTAGAACTGCCAGAAGCAGTGGTGGAGCCGGTCGAGCCCCATCTCGACCATCATGAAGAAGTCCCAGGGCTTCGTCTTGATCAACCGCCGCGCCACCTGGAAGCGCCGCTCGGTCATCTTGAAGATCTGGTCCATCACGAAGTCCGCTCCCTGCTGGCGGAAGTTCGGGATGTCGAAGATGTACTCCTGCTCGCCGAGCTCCTCCTCGATCTCGGTCTCGAGCTCGGCCGGGAACGCGTACCGGTCGGCGCTCGGCGGGGTGAGGAAACACGCCACCCGCCAGCCGGGGAAGTCCTTGGGCGGCGGGAAGCCCGGCGGCACGCCGATCAACAGCGAGCGCTTGCCGACGGCGCCGAGCGCATCCCACACCGCGGGCTCCTTCACCGAGAGCGAGGTCGCGACCTGCAGGCCGTCGTAGCTCGTGTCCTTGCGATTGCGGAAGCCGTAGATGCCCAGCTGGCCCGGGGTCTTGCCCGTCATCGCGCACGCCCAGGCGGGCACGGTGATCGGCGGGGTGATGCTGGCCAGGTCGCCGTACATGCCGTTGGCGAAGATCTTGCGCAGGTTGGGCACCTCGTCGGCCAGGTCCTCGAAGAGGAGTTTCGGTGCTCCGCAATCGAGGCCGATCACGGCGACCCTGGGTCCATCGGTCATGCGCTATCCCTTCGGTGCCTGAGCGATGCGGGGGCCGGGCGCAGACATGCCGAGCGAGGAGGTGCCCTCCGCGGTGCGCGTATCCTACCAACCGGTCGAAATCCGGCCCAACACCGAGAGGGATGGTTCGTGGAGCTTCTGCGACGCTTGCTGAAGGTGCAGGCCGCCCTGTGGCTGGTCTGGAGCATCGCCACCGGGCTCTTCCCCAGGTGGGTGATGGAGGACCTGCTCGGGCAGCCCGTGCTCGCCGACTACGTGTGGGTGCGGGCGGCCGCCGTCATGGGCGCGGTGCTGGCGCTGCTGATGGTGCTCGTGGCGCAGAAGATCGACGAGCTGTGGTGGTGGTCGTGGGCGTTCGCGCTGCTCGAGGTCGGCACGGCCACGGCGTTCGCGATCAACGCGATGTTCGGGGTTCCCGAGGGCGCCGACGCGTGGCCGTTCTGGGTGCTCGCGGCCGTCAACGGCGCGTTCGGCGCCGGGCTCCTCGTCGGCATGGGCATCGGGGGCCAGGAGAAGCCGTTCGTCTGAGCCGGCGTTGCCTCAGCGGGCCGCGGCGATGCGATCGCGGGCGAGACGGTCCGCGGCCGCCGCGGTCGTGATGCCCTCACGCTCCGACTCGTCGAAGAGCTCGGACAGGGTCTGTCCGATGCTCGAGAGCCTCGCCGCGACCTGCGCCGCGCCCCAACCGAGCCGCTCGTAGCCCACGAGGTGGATCACCCCACCCGCGTTGATGACGTAGTCGGGCGCGTACAGGATGCCTCGAGCATCGAGGCGGTCTGCGTCCCACGGCGTCGCCAGCTGGTTGTTCGCCGCGCCCGCGACCACGCGGCATCGCAGCAGCGGGATGGACTCGGCGGAGAGGACGCCGCCGGTCGCGCACGGCGCGAAGATGTCGCAGGGCGCGTCGAGGGCGCGGTGCGCCGGCATCGGCTCGACGCCGAGGTTGCTCGCCACCTTCGAAGCCCGAGCGTCATCGAGGTCGGCGAGCGACAGCCGAGCCCCGGCATCGCGGAGCAGCTCGGCCAGCCGGCCACCGACGGCGCCGACGCCCTGCACGAGCACGTGGACTCCGCTCAGATCGGCCGACCCGAGCGCATGGCGCGCGCCGGCCCCGATGCCGTGGAACACTCCGGTCGCGGTTGCGCCGGCCGAGCTCCCGGACCCGCCGCAGCCGATCGACCGTCCCAATACGTGATCGGTGCGTTCGCCGACGATGTCGAGATCGGCCTCGGCGGTGTTCATGTCGGCGGCCGTGATGTACGTGCCGCCCAACGACTCCACCAGGTCGCCGTAGCGCAACATCAGCTCTCGGCGCAGCCCCGACCCCGGGGACGGCACGGCCGGAACCGCCAGCACCGCCTTCCCGCCTCCGAGGTCGAGCCCCGCGGCCGCCTGCTTCATCGTCATCGCCTGGGAGAGGCGGAGCACGTCGGCGAGCCCCTCGTCGAGGGAGCGGTACACCTTCATGCGGGTGCCGCCCACGGCCGGACCGAGGACCGTGGAGTGGATGCCCACGAGCATCCAGGCTCCCGTCGGTTCGTCGAACCGGACGACGACATGTTCGCCGTCCCAGCCGCGGATCAGCTCCTCGAACATCGCACGCGAGTCTATTCCCCTGGAAACGCGAGGAGGGCGGGGCCTTCGGCCCCGCCCTCCCTCACACCGCGCCTGCGGCTAGTGCATGTGGCCGTCGCCGGCCGCCGCGGGCTCCTCTTCCTCGGGCTTCTCGACGACCGCCGACTCGGCGGTCAGCACGATCGCGGCGATCGACGCGGCGTTCTGCAGCGCCGAGCGCGTGACCTTGGCCGGGTCGATGATGCCGCTCTTGACCATGTCGACCCACTCGCCGGTGGCCGCATCGAAGCCGTTGTCGCCGGTCTCGCCGCGCAGCTGCTGCACCACGACCGAGCCCTCGTAGCCGGCGTTCTGCGCGATGCGACGGGCGGGCTCGCTGAGCGCGTTGCGCACGATCTTGGCGCCCGTCGCCTCGTCACCGTCGAGGTCGAGCCCGTCGAGCGCACCCTCGGCGCGGATCAGCGTGACGCCACCGCCCGGCACGATGCCCTCTTCCACCGCCGCGCGCGTCGCGCTCACGGCGTCCTCGATGCGGTGCTTCTTCTCCTTGAGCTCGACCTCGGTGGCCGCGCCGACCTTGATCACCGCGACACCGCCGGACAGCTTGGCCAGCCGCTCCTGCAGCTTCTCGCGATCCCAGTCGGAGTCGGTGTTGTCGATCTCGGCCTTGATCTGGTTGATACGGCCGGCGACCTCGTCCTCGCTGCCCTGGCCCTCGACGATCGTCGTGGTGTCCTTGGTGACCACCGCCTTCCGGGCCTTGCCGAGCAGGTCGACCTCGACGTTCTCGAGCTTGAGGCCGACCTCCTCGGAGATCACCTGACCCCCCGTGAGGATCGCGATGTCCTGGAGCATGGCCTTACGGCGGTCGCCGAAGCCGGGAGCCTTCACGGCCACGGCGTTGAACGTGCCCCTGATCTTGTTGACCACGAGGGTGGCCAGCGCCTCTCCCTCGACGTCCTCGGCCACGATCATGAGCGGCTTGCCACCCTGCATCACCTTCTCGAGCACCGGCACCAGCTCCTGCACGCTCGAGATCTTCTTGTTCACGAGCAGCAGGTACGGCTCCTCGAGCACGGCTTCCTGCCGGTCGGGATCGGTGATGAAGTAGGGCGAGATGTAGCCCTTGTCGAACTGCATCCCTTCGGTGAACTCCAGCTCGATGCCGAAGGTGTTGGACTCCTCGACGGTGATCACGCCGTCCTTGCCGACCTTGTCGAGCGCCTCGGCGATCGTCTCGCCGATCGCCGAGTCGGCGGCCGAGATCGCGGCGACCTGGGCGATCTCGTCCTTGGACTCGATCTCCCTGGCATCCTTCGCGATCGACTCGACGGCGCTCTCGACGGCCCGCTCGATGCCTCGCTTGAGCGCCATGGGGTTCGCGCCGGCGGCCACGTTCTTCATGCCGCCCTTGACCATCGCGCGGGCGAGCACGGTCGCGGTCGTGGTGCCGTCACCCGCGACGTCGTTGGTCTTGGTCGCGACCTCCTTCGTGAGCTGGGCGCCCATGTTCTCCCACGGGTCCTCCAGCTCGATCTCCTTCGCGATCGTCACGCCGTCGTTCGTGATCGTGGGGGCACCCCACTTCTTGTCGAGCACGACGTTCTGGCCCTTCGGGCCGAGCGTGATCGCGACCGCGTCGGCGAGCCTGTCGACGCCGGCCTCGAGGCCGCGCCGCGCATCCTCGCCGAACTTCAGCAGCTTCGACGCCACGGTTGTCCCTCCTCTATCGGATGGAACGGGGCCCGACGCTCTGCGTGCGGGCCCCGATCGGATCGGGTTTCGGTCGTTACGAGACGACGGCCAGGACGTCGCGGGCCGACAGGATCAGGTAGTCCTCGCCCTCGACCTTGACCTCGGTGCCGCCGTACTTCGAGTACACGACGGTGTCGCCCACGGAGAGGTCCATCGGCACGCGCTCGTCGCCGTCCTCGTTGAACCGGCCGGGGCCGACCGCGACGACGGTGCCCTCCTGGGGCTTCTCCTTCGCGGTGTCGGGGATCACCAGGCCCGACGCGGTGGTCTGGTCACCCTCGTTGGCCTGCACGATGATGCGGTCGTCGAGGGGCTTCAGCTTGAAGTCCGCCATGGTGCTCTGCTCCTCCTTGCGCTCTGGTCCGTTCCGGCCTCGTTAGCACTCACGCTGTGCGAGTGCTAACAGGATAGCCACGAGAGTGCCAGAGGGTCAACGTGGAAGGGGAGCCCGATCAACCATCGGTCGTCACCACGAGCTGAGGAGCGGTTCCCGCCGCCCCCTCCTTCGTGGCGTAGTCGGCGCCGTTGCCCGAGGTGTTCTTGATCCGGAGGCTGTAGCTGCCGTTCGCCGTCACGAGGGACGTCAGATCGACCTCGTACCAGATCCCCACCTTGACGGCCCCGAGCGAGCCGTAGCTCGCACCGGCGACCGGGGCGGTCGCCCACGTCACCGTGTCCTCGCTCCACGGCGGACTGGTCTCCGCGGCC
>Ga0210143_1000105_pt1 | contig 17168 bp, 15 predicted proteins | sample MayberryNW_TuleC_2_FD_185527 | JGI IMG/M metagenome (GOLD analysis project Ga0210143, IMG submission 185527) | Wetland microbial communities from San Francisco Bay, California, USA, that impact long-term carbon sequestration - MayberryNW_TuleC_D2... | ecosystem: Environmental > Aquatic > Marine... | reverse complement strand
CCATCCGCAACAGCACCGCGACAACGGCCTCGCGGCCGGAGTCATAGATCGCTTCGGCCTCGGCGCGCTCCACGCTGAGGGGTTCGCCAGGCGGCAGTTATGTCCCCCTACCCGACTGAACGCTTACCCTTTTCCTCGCTATAGCAAGGAAAAAGGTGGAAACGATGCGGGGGGCGGCGGCTTCGAGGCATTACCATGGGTCCGTGGTCGCCACCCGGAGGCTTTCCCGGATCGCGCTCGTCCTGGCGCTCTCCGTGCTCGGCCTGCTGGCCCTGGCCGGCACCGCCGCGGCAGCCCCGAAGGGCTTCAAGCTCGGCGTCTCCTCCGGCGACGTCAGCGGCAACTCGGCGATCCTCTGGGCGCGGGCGAACAGGTCCGGGATGGCCGTCGTGCAGCTGCAGAAGGGCGGTCGGTTCGAACCCTGCGATCCCTCCAACACGCCGCCGAGCATGAAAGCGAAGGCGACGAAGAGCAACGACCTCACGGTCCAGAAACTGATCAGGGGCCTGAAGCCGGGCCGCACCTACAAGTACCGCTGGTGCATGAAGGGCGGCCGCCGCAGCGCCGTCGGCACCTTCGACACCCCGCCCAGGCCGAGCCAGGCGAAGACGATCCACTTCGCGGTCAGCGGCGACCAGGACGCCTCGCCGCTGCCGGGGACGACGACGCCGTACTGGAATGACTTCGGCGTCTGGCGCAAGATCCGCCAGGAGGAAAACAACTTCAACGTGCTGATGGGGGACACGATCTACTCCGACTCCGAGGTGCCGGGAGTCGGCGGGGTCGCAGGCACCGCCCTCAGCGTCGCCCAGAAGTGGGCCAAGTTCCGCCTCAACCTCGGCCAGAAGCCGTGGGCCAACGCGCGCGGCGCCACCTCCTACTACGCCCACTGGGACGACCACGAGTTCATCAACGACTTCGCCCGCTCCCAGAACGTCTTCCCCGAGGAAGGCGGCAACGTCGAAGCCAACGGCGAGACGATCTACAAGAACGGCGTCAAGGCGTTCCGCAACTACAACCCGATCACCTACTCGGCCGAGAACGGGATCTACCGCACCTTCCGCTGGGGGAAGAACCTCCAGGTCTTCTTCCTCGACGAGCGCTCCTTCCGCAGCGCCAAAGCCGACTACGGCGGCCAGTGCGACAACCCGCCGGGGAGCGGCTCGCCCGACCTGGCGCCGACCGCGCCGCCCGCCGTCCGGGCGAAATTCGCGGCGATAGTCCCCGCGCTGGCGAGCCCGCCGCCGCCCGCCTGCGTCGCCGCGATCAACGACCCGAGCCGCACGATGCTCGGCCAGCACCAGCTGGAAGCCTTCGAGAACGCGGTCAAGGGGTCCACCGCGACCTTCAAGGTGGTGATGAACGAGGTCCCGATCCAGCAGTTCTACGCGCTCCCCTACGACCGCTGGGAGGGATACGCGGCGGAACGGACGAAGCTCCTCACCTTCCTCAAGGAAAACACCAAGAACGTCGTCTTCCTCACCACCGACGTGCACGCCAACATGGTCAACGACGCCCGCCTGCAGACGCTCGAGCCGGGCGGCCCGGTCAACTCGGGCATCACCGAGGTGACCACCGGCCCGATCGCGACCAAGACCTTCGCCGGCGAGATCGACGGCCAGACCGGCAAACCGGGCAGCGCCAGCCTGATCCGCTCGCTCTTCTTCAACCCGCCGCCGCCGACCGGGGTCGGCATGCAGTGCTCCGGCCTCGACCAGTTCAGCTACGCCGAGGTCTCGGTCACCAAGACCGTGCTGACGGTCGACCTCAAGGACATCGAAGGCAACCCGGTGCAGAACACCGCCGAACGATCGAAACCGGGCGAACCCTGCGCGCCGATCGTGATCCAGGCGCAGTAGCGGTTCCGGGCGCCTTTCTCGGGCTATTGCCGCACAAGGCGCCCGCAAGGCGCCCGCTCAAGCGCGTTCCAGCGCAAATCGCATTCTGAGTGACCGACCTCACGTTGTCGCGGCCGGCGGCGGGAGAGGCTGGGGTTCTGGCTTCTTGCAGGGGAGTTCGGCAAAAGCCCAGGCGCCCACGCGAGGACGAACTAAAGTGCCATTTGTGACGCAGAAGCCTCTCGAGCTGATCCTGGCGCGCAATCTGATGTCGGCCCTCTCGACGCCGGCCTTCCTGGTCGACGAGGGCGGCGTCCTCGTCTTCTACAACGAGGCGGCGGGGCTGCTGCTGGGCAAACGGTTCGAGGAGCTGGGGACGGTCGGCGCCGAGGAGTGGGGCTCGCTGTTCGGCCCCTTCGGCGAGGACGGCGAGCCGATCCCCTACGACGAGCTGCCGCTGGTCCGCGCCGTCCGCGACGGCCGCCCCGCCCACGCCGAGCTCTGCATCCGCTCCACCGACGGCGCCAGCCACGAGGTCGAGGTCTCGGCCTTCCCGATCCTCACCCCGCACGGCTCGCAGGGGGCGATCGCGGTCTTCTGGCCCTCGCGGGCGAACGCCAACGGGGCGCGGCCATGAAGGTGAAGCTGTGGGGGACGCGCGGCTCGATCCCCTCCCCCGGGCCGGAGACGATCCGCTACGGCGGCAACACCTCCTGCGTCGGGGTGACGCTCTCCGACGGCTCGCTGCTGGCGCTCGACGCCGGCACCGGCATCCGCAGCCTCGGCCTCGCCCTCGACGACGAGCCGGCCCGGCTCCACATCCTCCTCACCCACCTCCACCTCGACCACATCCAGGGCCTCGTCTTCTTCGCCCCCGCCTTCCGGCCGCAGACCGAGATCGTGATCTGGGGGCCGGCCTCGCCGGAGGCCTCGCTGCGCGACCGCATCGCCCGCTACATCTCGGCTCCGCTCTCGCCGGTCGAGGTGCGCGAGCTGCCCTGCGACGTCTCCTTCCGCCACTGCCCCCAGTCCGAGTGGGAGATCGGCCCGGCGCGGATCCGCGCCGCCTCGGTCGCGCACCGCGGGCCGACGCTCGGCTACCGGATCGACGACGGCGACTCCTCGCTCGCCTACATCCCCGACCACGAGCCGGCGCTGGGCGCCGACCTCGACCGGCTCGAGGAGGACTGGATCTCCGGCTTCGCCCTCGCCCACAAGGCCTCGCTGCTGATCCACGACGGCCAGTACTCCGAGGCCGAGTACCCCGAGCACATCGGCTGGGGGCATTCCTCGATCCGGCACACGCTCTCCTTCGCCCGCCGCACGGGCGCCGAGCGGACCGTCCTCTTCCACCACGACCCGCTGCACACCGACGAGTTCCTCGACCGGCTCGGGGAGGACGCGCGCGAGCGCTGGGCGGCGCTCGGCGGCGCCCCCGAGGCGGTCGAGATCGGCGCCGAGCGGGCCGAGCTCGAGCTGCCGGCGCGGGCGCCGAGCCCGGCCGCGAGCGTCTGAGCGCTACGCTGCGGCGAGATGCCGGCCACCCCCCGGATCGAGGCAGCGGCAGAGCGCTCGCCGCTGGTGCGCGGCGCCCTGGAGACGGCGCACCGCGCGCACGCCGGCCAGGTCCGCAACGGCAGCGGCGGGATGGCCTACGTCGAGCACCCGCGCGGGGTCGCCGAGCTGCTCGCCGCGGAGGGCTTCGGCGACGAGGCGCTGGCCGCGGCGCTGCTGCACGACGTGGTCGAGGACAGCGAGCTGACGGTCGAGGAGCTGGAGGGGCCGTTCGGGCCCGCGATCGCCGCGACGGTCGGGGTGCTGAGCGACGACGAATCGATCGAGCCCTACCGCGAGCGCAAGCTCGAGCACCGCGGGCGGGTCCGCGAGGCGGGCGGCGACGCGCTGGCGATCTACTGCGCCGACAAGCTCAACAACGTCTCCAACCTGCGCCGCGCCCACGCCGCCGAGGGGCCGGGGATCGAGCGCGAGTTCAGCGTGCCGCTGGACCTCAAGCTCGAGATCTGGGGCGAGGACCTGGAGATGCTGCGCAAGGAGGCGCCGGAGCTTCCCTTCCTCGACCCGCTCGCCGCCGAGCTCAGCGCTCTTCGGGACGAACGAGCGGCCGCAAGCCCTCCGCCCGCAACCTGAGCCGCCGCCGCAGCGGCAGCGCGTACCAGAAGACGGCGAAGACGATCGCCGTGAGGACGCTGACGACGACCGTCGCGACGGCGCCGAAGAGGATGTCGGTGATCAGGGCGATCGCGCCGGTCATCGCCAGGGCGAGGAAGGTGAGGCCGACGATCGAGAAGCGGTTGGCGTAGAAGACGAGCTGGCGCTTCTGCTGGTAGCGGAAGGTGAGCCGGTGGTAGGCGGAGGGCGAGATCAGCAGCGTCGCCGAGATCGCGGTGCAGAGCAGGGTCCCGAAGTAGACGCCCTTCTGGAAGGAGGTGATCCTGGTGAAGCCCTGCTGGAAGGGGACGGCGAGCAGGAAGGCGAACAGCACCTGCACGCCGGGGAGGGCGACGCGCAGCTCCTGCAGCAGCTCGCCGAGGTTGCGGTCGAGGCGCTCGCCTTCGGTCTCCTGCCGGCCGGAGTCGCGTTCGCTGGCGTCGCGGCCGGAGTCGCGCTCCTCCTCGCGTCCCGAGGGTCCGTCCATCCCGCTCACCATAGGCGATGTCGTAGTTCTTTCCGTATAGCGGAGGGAACTACGACCGCCGCCGGGGCGGAGCCGTAGGATCGCGCGATGGGACGGCTGGCGGTGATCCTCGGCAGCAACGCGCTCGGCGCCGGCGGCGGGGGGATCGCCGCCGCCGCGGCCGAGCACGGGGCGGCGATCGTGCAGCGCCACGGCGGCGCCGACCGGCCCTACGTCCTCCCCCACGAAATCGACCACGCGGCGAACCTGCGGCCGCTGGTCGAGCAGGGCTGCGACCGGGTGCTGGCGGTCGGCTCGGTGGGATCGCTGCGGCCGGAGATCGAGGTCGGCGAGTTCGTCTGCCCGCACGACTTCATCGCCCTCCAGTTCGGCGTCTCCAGCCGCACCGACGCCAGCGCCCACATGACCCCCGGCTTCGACCCGATCTGGCGCCAGGAGGTGGTCGCGGTCTGGGAGTCCGGGGAGGTCTCGGCGCCGCTGCGCGACGGCGGCGTCTACTGGCAGACGATCGGGCCCCGCTTCGAGACCCCTGCCGAGATCCGGCTGCTGGCCGCGCACGCCGACCTGGTCGGGATGACGATCGCGGCCGAGTGCATCGTCGCCGGGGAGCTGGGGCTGGCCTACGCGGCCATATGCGTGGTCGACAACCTCGCCAACGGGATCGGGCCGGGGGCGCTCAGCGTGGCCGAAATGGAGGCCGACCGGCAGGCCAACGCCGGCCGCCTGCGCGAGGCGCTGAGCGCGCTGCTGCCGCGGCTCGGAACCCTGGGATGAGCGCGGCCGCCGCGCCGCTGACCGTGCTCGGCGCCGTCCTCGACGGCGAGATCGCCGGGGTTCGCTGCGAGGGCGGGCGGATCGCGGCGATCGGGCCGGAGGTAGCCGCCGCGCCCGGCGACGAGACGCTGGACGCCGGCGGCGCGCCGCTGGTCGCGGCGCTGGTCAACGGCCACACCCACGCGGCGATGACCCTGTTCCGCGGCAGCGGCGGCGACCTGCCGCTGATGCCCTGGCTGCGGGAGCGGATCTGGCCGGTCGAGGCGAGGCTCGAGGACGAGGACGTCTACTGGGGCGCCCGCCTCGCCTGCGCCGAGATGACCCGCACCGGCACCGCCCGCTTCTGGGACATGTACTGGCGCCCCGAGGCGACCGCGCGCGCCGTCGCCGACGCCGGGCTGACGGCGACGATCGGCGCGCCGCTGTTCGACCGCGACGGCGACGCGGGGGCGTTGCGCGAGACGGCGCTGCGCAGCCTCGACCGCCTCGCCGCGCTCGGCCCGGCGATCTCCCCCGCCCTCGCCCCTCACTCGATCTACATGGTGAGCGAGGAGTCGCTGCGCTGGATCGCCGAGCTGAGCGCGGAGCGCGAGGTCCCGGTCCAGATCCACCTCTCCGAGACCGAGCGCGAGGTCGAGAAGTGCGTCGCCGCCCACGGGGACCGCCCGGCCCGCTACCTCGACCGGCTGGGCCTGCTCGGCGGGCACACCGTTCTCTCCCACGGCGTCTGGCTCGACCGCGACGAGCTCGAGCTGATCGCGGAGCGCGGCTGCACCGTCGTCGCCAACCCGGTCGCGAACATGAAGCTCGCGGTCGGCGGCTTCCTCGATTACCCGGCGGCGCGCGCCGCCGGGGTCGCGGTCGGGCTCGGCACCGACGGCGCCGGCTCCAACGACTCGCTCGACCTGCTCGCCGACCTGAAGGCGTTCACGCTGACCCAGAAGCACGCCGCCGGCGACCCGACCGCGATCGCCGCCGGCGAGGCGTGGGAAATCGCGACCGGCGCCCGCGCCCCGCTGCTGCGCGGGTCGCCGCCCGGCGCGGACGTCCCCGCGCCGCTCGCGGTCGGCGCGCCGGCCGACTTCCTGCTGCTGCGCCGGGGCGCCCCCGAGCTGGCGATCGGCGACCTCGCCTCCGACCTCGTCTACGCCGCCTCCGGCTCGGTGGTCGAGACGACGGTGGTCGGCGGCCGGGTGCTGATGCGGGACGGCCTGGTGCCGGGCGAGAAGGAGATCGTCGCCCGCGCCGCCGAGCGGGCGCGCCGGCTCGGCCTCTGATACCCCCCAGGGGTACCTGCTAAGGTCGATCCCATGCTCGGCGAAGTCGCCAAGGGGCTGGAACAGGCCTTCCTGATGGCGTACGAGGTCTGGTGGGCGCTGGTGCTCGGCTTCGCGATCTCGGCGATCGTCCAGGCCTGGGTGCCGCGCGAGCGGATCGAAGGCGCCCTCTCCGGCGAAGGCTTCGTCCCGGTCGCCAAGGCGACCGGCCTCGGCGCCGCCTCCTCCTCCTGCTCCTACGCGGCGATCGCGATCGCCAAGTCGCTGTTCCAGAAGGGCGCCTCGGCGGCGACCGCGCTCGCCTTCCAGTTCGCCTCGACCAACCTGGTCTGGGAGCTGGGGCTGGTGCTGTGGGTGCTGATCGGGTGGCAGTTCACCCTCGCCGAGTTCGTCGGCGGCGTCGTCCTGATCGTGCTGATGAGCGCGATGCTGCGGCTCTTCGTCTCGCCGCGGCTGGAGGAGCGGGCGCGCCGCCACGCCCAGGAGGCGCAGGCCGGACATCATCACCACGGCGCCGAGGGCGAGCGGCTCGGCTGGCGGGAGCGCCTCGGCTCGCTCGCCGCCTGGCGCGACGTCGCCGGCAACTTCCGCTCCGACTGGGCGATGCTGTGGAAGGAGATCGGGATCGGGTTCCTGCTCGCCGGCTTCATCGGCCTGCTCGGGAACGACTTCTTCAACTTCCTCTTCGTCACCGACGCGCCGCCGCTCCTGCGCACCCTGGAGAACGTCCTGGTCGGGCCGCTGATCGCGGTGCTGAGCTTCGTCTGCTCGGTCGGCAACGTGCCGCTCGCCGCGGTGCTCTGGTCCGGCGGGATCGGCTTCGCCGGCGTCGTCGCCTTCATCTTCGCCGACCTGATCGTGGTCCCGATCGTGCTCGCCTACCGCAAGTACTACGGCACCCCCTTCGCGCTGCGGATCACCGCCCTGATGTTCGTCACGATCGTCCTCGCCGCGCTCGCCGTCGACGGCCTCTTCAGCCTGCTCGGGCTGATCCCAACCGGCCCCCGCCCGACCCGCACCGACGTCTTCGGCCAGGTCCAGCTCGACTACAAGCTGGTGCTCAACTCGGTCGCCGCGGTCGTCTTCGCGGTCCTCTTCTGGCTCTCCCGCAGCCGCCCCAGCGCGACCTGCGCCGCCCACGCCGCGCAGAGCCCGGTGACGCCGGCGAGCAGCAGCGCCGCGCGGGGGTCGTAGGCCTCCGAGAGCCAGCCGACCAGCGGGCCGCCGATCGGGTTGGAGCCGAGGAAGACGACCGAGTAGAGCGCCATCACGCGGCCGCGCATGTGGGGGGCGACGGAGAGCTGGAGGGTCGAGTTGATCGTCGCCGCGAAGACCACGGCGGCGGCGCCGAGCACGGCCAGCACCGGGATCTCCAGGGCGAGGCTCGGCATCGCCGCCGAGAGCAGCGCGGCGACGCCGAAGGCGAGCGCGCCGGCGGCGATCAGGCGCGGGCCGGTGCGCCCGTAGGCGCCGTTGACGAGGGCGCCGGCGATCGAGCCGACCGCCATCGCCGAGACCAGCGCCGCGTAGGCGAGGGCGCCGCCGTGGAAGCTGAACCGGGCCAGCATCGGCAGCACCACCTGGAAGTTGAAGCCGAGCGTGCCGACCAGCGCCATCAGCGCCAGCGGCACCATCAGCTCGGGGGTGGCCGAGACGTAGCGGAGGCCGGCGCGGATCGCCCCCGGCTCGCGCTCGGCACGCGGCGCCGCGTGCAGCCCGCGCGGGTCCATCCCCCAGAGCGCGAGGATCATCGCCGCGAAGGTGAGCGCGTTGACGCCGAAGCTGGGGACGACGCCGACCGTCGCGATCAGGATCCCGGCGATCGCCGGGCCGACGATCCGCGCCGCCTGCACGATCACGCTGTTGAGGCTGACCGCGTTGACCAGCCGGTCCGGCCCGACCATCTCGATCACGAAGCTCTGCCGGGTCGGGTTGTCGACCGCGTTGACGGCGCCCATCGCGAACACCGCCAGGTAGACCATCCAGGGGGTGACGACGCCGGTCGCGGTGACCGCGAACAGGCCCAGCGCCGGGATCGCCATCAGTGCCTGCGTCGTCATCAGCAGCCGCCGCTTCGGGAAGCGGTCGGCGATGAGCCCGCCCCAGGCGCCGAACAGCAGCATCGGCAGGAACTGGAGCGCGGTGGTGAGGCCGACCGCGAGCCCGCTGCCGGTGAGGCCGAGCACCAGCCAGATCGCGGTCACCGTCTGCATCCAGTTGCCCGACAGCGAGATCAGCTGCCCGGCGAAGTAGCGGCGGTAGTTCGGGACCTCGAGCGAGCCGAAGGAGCGGCGCAGCGCGGCGCTCACCCGCGCTCGCCCTCCAGCATCGCCTCGAGCACCTCCGCCGCCCGCTCCAGCGCGGCGAGGTCCTCGGCGGGCAGCTCGCGCATGCGCCGCGCGAGGTAGGCGTTCTTGCGCCCGCGCAGGCGGCGCAGGCGCTCGCGCCCGGCGGCGTTGACGCTGACCAGCGCGCTGCGGCCGTCGTCGGGGTCGGGGGTGCGCTCGATCAGCCCCTCGCGGTCGAGGCAGGCGAGGGTGCGGGTCGCGGTCGGCCGCTTCACCCGCTCGATCCGCGCCAGCTCGCTCGGGGTGAGCGGGCCGTGGCGCTCGATCGTCGCCAGCGCCGCGGTCGAGGTCGGGGTGAGGCCGGAAGCCTCGGCCGCCGCCTCCTGCCGCAGCCGCCGCCCCATCCGCACAATCGCCAGCCGCAGCCCGGCGGCGGAATCGGTGAGGGGGATGTCTTTCGCCTTCGCGGTCATTGATTAGCGTTGGTAATTAGTTTAGCAAACTAGTTCGGGGGGGGCGAATGCGTGAGAGGATGCGGCCGTGACCGACTTCCTGGTCAAGCGCGACGACCTGCGGCGATGCCGCGTCGCCGAGTCCGAGCCGCCGGAGGTGGGGCCCGGGCAGGCGCTGCTGCGGGTCGACCGCTTCGGGCTCACCGCCAACAACGTCACCTACGCGGTGATGGGCGAGGCGATGTCCTATTGGGACTTCTTCCCGGCCGAGCAGGGCTGGGGACGGGTGCCGATGTGGGGCTTCGCCGAGGTCGAGGGAAGCGAGGCCGCGGGGGTCGAGCAGGGGACGCGGGTGTACGGGTATCTGCCGCCCTCCTCGCACCTGCTGGTCGAGCCGGCCGACGCGGGCCCCGAGGGGTTCGTCGACGGCTCCCCGCACCGGGCGGCCCTGCCCTCCGCCTACCACCGCTACCTGGCGACCGCCGCCGATCCCTTCTACCGGCCCGGCACCGAGGACGTCCAGATGCTGCTGCGGCCGCTCTTCTTCACCTCCTTCCTGATCGACGACCAGCTCGCCGACGAGGGGCTGACCGAGCGCGGCCCGATCCTGATCTCCAGCGCCTCGAGCAAGACCGCGATCGCCGCCGCGTTCCTGCTCTCGCGGCGCGAGGGGGTCGAGCTGATCGGCCTCACCTCAGCGCGCAACGCCGAGTTCGTCGCCGGCCTCGGCGTCTACGGCCGCTGCGTCACCTACGACGAGATCGACTCGCTCGAGCGCAGCCCCGCCAGCTTGGTCGACATCGCCGGCGACGCCGCGGTGCGGATGGCGGTTCACTCCCACTTCGGCGACAAGCTGATCCACAGCATGGCCGTGGGAATCACCCACTGGGAGGACCTGGCGGCGGGACAGGGTGAGCTCCCAGGCCCAACCCCAACCTTCTTCTTCGCCCCCGACCGCGTCGTCAAGCGCAGCGCCGACTGGGGCCGCGCCGAGCTGGAGCACCGCGTCGCCACCGCCTGGCACCCCTTCTGCGACTGGATCGGCAGCTGGCTCGAGGTCGTCCACGCCAGCGGCTTCGACGCCCTCCAGCGCACCTACCTCGAGGTGCTCGAGGGCGGCGTCGCGCCGAGCACCGCGCACGTGGTTTCGCTGTAGCGCCGGAGAATCCGGCTCAGACGATTTCGTAGCACTGGCTGATGCCGTATGCGGTCGCCAGCTTGATCGCTCGGCGGTAGGTACCCGCAATCGTGCTCAGGGGATCTTCTTCCGCTTTGTTGAGGCCGGCTTCGATCGCCGCCACTATCGCGGCGATCTTCTTCTCATCCCCTTCGGGCGCGGGTAGCGCCGCCAAACGCCTCGCCTCCTTGACGATCGCCGAGTGAGCGAGCGCCATCACCATTCGGTCCTTTTCGATTTCCGGTTCGAGGCGTTCGAAACCCCCTGGATGTGCCCGCAGGTACTGATGCACCTTTTCGAGGGCCGCTTCCTGCGTGTCCTTACAGATCGCATTCGCCTGCTTGATGAACTCCACCCTGGGAGGCGCGTCGGAAGCCGAGGATCCGCCGCCGCAGCCGGCGACCATCAGGACGAGAGCAATGAGGATCGTCGCCTGGATCGATGCTGTTTGCGCCATATGTCTGTCTTATATCAGCTTTCTTTGAGTGTTTCCACATACATGACCTCGTCTGCGCCCATTCGACGAACGCCGCAGACCCGTGAATTCACAAATTGACGCGCGCGCAAATCCGTCGCACACGCTGTCCAGGGGAAAAGCACGAGCAAGCGCCAGGAGCCTGCGCGTGACGTCCCTTTGGAGGCAAAGATTTTGACCGGCACCCTGGCCGCCGACTACGCATTGGTCGTCCAGTCGGCCCATCCCCGACAGCGGATCGGTCGCACCTACAAGAAGGAGAAATATCCATGATTCGCAATCTCAAGGCCCTCGGGCTGGCGCTGATCGCGGTCTTCGCGATGAGCGCGCTGATGGCCTCTGCGGCCCAGGCCCAAGGCAAATTCACAGTTGAAGCGGGTACGCAAGAACTGACAGGGACACAGGATGACGAAGAAGGCCAAAATACAGCCACAGGTCTACAGGTATTCGAAACGACAAGTGGCAAGGTCCAATGCGACGAGGTACACGGGCAAGTGCTTTCAGGGAAATTCAACGAAACCGAAGTCACAGCACAAAACATTCATTACCAAAACAATGGGAAAGTTGATCAATGCAGCGGACCCTTTAGCACCTCCCCGAAAATCGAATTCAACGGCTGCGACTACACGTTCACAGTCGGGGAAACAATTGGCGAAACCGGAATGGAAACCACATCAAATCAAGTTCATATCAAGTGCCCGGTGGGCAAACAAATCACAATCACGGCACCGTTCTGCCAAATCCACGTTCCCGAACAGACGATCCAAATGACGGCGGCCGGGGACCACGTGGTCTTTCACACTATCACAGGCACTCCTGACGACGTGACAGTGGACGCACACGTTACTGGTATTCATTACCAAGGCACAGAACTCTGCAGCTCAGGGACGGCTGGAGTCTATGACGGCAACGTAACAGTCAAAGGCTACAAATCCACCACCCACGATTCGCAACAACAGACCAATATCGAAGTTCACTAGTCAGCTCTATAGATCGGAGTAAAGACGAGGGGGGCCGCGATCATCGCGGCCCCCCTCGTCTTAGTGGCCACGCTTGACCAAATTCCGATCCCGAGCTATAGTCGTCCTTGATCGGGTACTGCCAAGGTCGCCCAAGTAAGTCCTTTGGGTCATCCGGGGTCGACGCCAGATCACTCGGAAAGCAGCGAGGGAACGTGGAACTGCTGAGGCCGGCGGGGGACGCAGGCTTGAGCGCGGGGGCCACCTTCTCGGAGTCTGAGTGACCAAACGTTCTCGGAGTCTGAGTCAAAGGAGAGATTTGTGAGAGTGCAAGCAGGTAGGCGGATCCGCGCGCTGCGCGAGTCCGTTGGGACCGCCGGCTTGGTCGTCGCCGTCGTCGCCCTGGTGGCGGCGCTCGCCGGAGCCGCCTACGCGGCCGGTGGGCTGACGAAGCCACAGGAAAAGCAGGTCAAAAAGCTCGCAAAGAAATACGCGGGCAAGAACGGCGCCACTGGCCCGCAGGGCCCGGCGGGTTCGCAGGGACCAGCGGGCGCCAACGGGAAAGAAGGGGCCAAGGGCGCAACCGGTGCGGCAGGCGCAACCGGCCCCACCGGTGCGGCAGGCGCAACCGGCGCAACCGGCCAGACCGGCTTCACCAAAGTCCTGCCATCTGGCGAAACCGAGACCGGCACCTGGGCGATGGGCCACATCGCGGAAAAGGAAAAATACCCCGGCAACGGCGAAGCGGTCGACGTGCCGATCTCGTTCAACATCCCGCTTGCCGCAGACCTACCGGCCTCGGCAGTGCACATCATCACGAACAAAGGCAAGGAGCTGAACGGGGAAACCCACGAAGTCACCTCGACGGAATGCCTGGGCACCGTCGCTGAACCAACCGCCGAACCAGGCAATCTATGCATCTACTCAAAGACCGAAGTGATCTCTTTCGAACCGTTCAACCTGAAAAACGTACTAATTAAGGGGGCGGGTGAAAGCTCGACCAATCCGGGGACCGGCGCCAACGGAGTGTCGGCCACCGGGATCGCTCTCAAGGTGTTCCCGTTCGAAGACGGAGCCGAAGCGTATGGCACCTGGGCGGTAACCGCCGAATAGCGCGGAGCGGGATAGTCAATCAAGTGAGCCGTCGCCGGCATGAATGCCGGCGACGGCTCCCAGCCAGACAGTCTCGATGATCTTGCGACGACATCCCACAGCCCTCTTCCTCGGCGCGCTGGCCGTTGCCACGGGCCTCATCGCTTGCCCGCAGGCGATCGCCTTCCCCCAGGTTGGCTCGACTGGAGAAGGCGCGGGGCAGATCGAAAAGCCGCAGGGGGTCGCCGTCGATGCTGAAAGCAAGGTGCTCTACGTATCCGACTCGGGCAATCGACGCATCGACGTCTTCGACGCCGAAACCGGCGCGTTCAAATTCGCCTTCGGCTGGAAGGTCGACAAAGAAGAACCCAAAGAAGAACTCCAGATCTGTACCTCGGGAACGGGCTGCCAAAGGGGGAGCCCAGGCAGCGGCGCCGGGCAGTTCAAGGAACCGCACGCGATCGCAGTCGACAACGACGCCGCAAGCCTCTCCCATCACGATGTCTACGTCTATGACGAAGGGAACACCCGGGTGGAGAAGTTCAGTCCCGGCGGTTCCTTCATAACCCAGTTCGGGTCGAAAGGCGATGGTCAATGCGACTTCACCACTAAAACGGAAAATCTGCACCCTCTCGCAGTTGGGCCGGGAGGAACGATTTATGTCGCGGATTTTTTGCCAAACGGCGGCTTTACTGGCTTTGAAGTCTGGGTTGAGGAGTTCGAAGCGGAATCGCCCAACACCTGCCTCAAAACGCTGGAATTAGCAAAATCCTCAACTGGCTCTCCGACCAGTGCTAATGGAGGCGGCCTAGCAGTCGATTCATCTAGCGTTCTCTATCTTTCCTACCCATCTGAAGGAAGCCCTAATACTCGTAAATTCGCTCCGAATGGGACCCTGCTGGGGGCTGAGGGGAACTGCACCTTCGCCACCACGCTTGCCATCGACCCTAAAGACGACCTCTTCATCGCCTGCAACAGGACGATCGAAGAGACCACGTCGCTCGACAAAGAGCTCCGGGTCCTCGGTTACGGCGCATTCAATGCAGAACTGACTGGCCTCGCCCCTTTTCACGGCCCGGCAGGCGAGGTATACGCCACCGAAACTACGAGCTTTAATGGCCTAGGCCGCACCCTCTACCTCCCCTTCCCGCCACCGGGCCCGATAGCCCTCCCCGAAGCCGGCAAGGCGAAGGCAGACCCTGTCGGTAACACCAAGGCCACGTTGAACGGCCAGGTCAACCCGGAGGGAAAAGCCACCAAATACCGCTTCGAGTACGTCGATGAAGCGACCTGCCAGGCGGATGTCGAAGCCGAAGGCCCCGGCCATTGCTTCGACCATGCAAAGACCACCGCTGAAGCCCCGATCCCAATCGATCCCGAACACGAAGAAGAAGAACTCTTCAAAGTCCACGAAGTCAGCCTGCAGGTCGGCTGTTCGGAACCGACCCCGCAGAAAATCGAAGCGGGGGAATGCCTCGAGCCGGAAACCAAGTACCGCTTCCGCGTCTTCGCCGAGAACGCCGACGGCGAAGGAGAAGGGCCGGTGGAAGGCGAACTCTTCAAAACCCGGGAACCGATCGAAATCATCGCAACCTGGTCGAGCGAGGTCGGGACGGATACGGCCCTGCTGAACGCCGAAGTCAACCCCTTCGGGATCCCCGCAAACGGCCGCTTCGAATACGTAAGCGACGCGAAATTCCAGAAAAGCAGCTTCGAAGGGGCGGCGAGAACCGGGGTCGTCGACTTCGGCGAGGCCGAAGAACCGACGATCCGCTCGGCGCAGGTCGAAGGGCTCGACCCGGGCACCACCTACCACTACCGCCTCGCAGCGAGCGACCTCTTCGTCGAAGAAGCGCTGAGCGTGCCCCATACCTTCCGCACCTTCAGCGGCGCTGGCAGCCCGCAGCTTCCCGACGGCCGCACCTATGAAATGGTCTCCCCGCTGGCGAAGAACAGCGGCGAGGTGGGGGTTCCGACGCCATCCGGGGGCGCGGCCGAATTCAGCGTCGAGCCCCAGCAGGCCTCTTCCGACGGAGTGGGGATCACCTACGGCTCATTTGCCGCATTTGGCTCGCGCCCGGAAAGCGCGCCGGCGACCGGCCAGTACCTCTCAGCGCTGGGGCCGCCGTTTTGGTCGACCGAGAACATCAACCCCCGCTTCGAAGAAGGCTTCGCCCGCGACCCCTTCGTCGGCTTCTCCGAGGACCTCTCCCACGCCGCGGTGATCGCGATCGAACCGGCGCTGACCGAAGACGCGACGGTCGGCTTCCCGAACCTCTATGCGCGTGACAACGAGACCGGCTTGCTGACCGCGATCACGACCAAGGCCCACGAACCCGAACTGGGCAAAACGGTCAAGCACTCCGACTACTGCCTCGCCTACGGCGGCGGCTCGGCCGACTTCGGCCGCATCATCTTCGCCGCCTTCGGGGGGGCGCTGAACAAAGGCGACCCGAAAGGCGAAGGCTTCAACCTCTACGAATGGAGTTCGACGGGAGGGATCAAGCTGGCGAGCGTCCTGCCAAACGGCAAAGGGGCGGCGCCAGCAGAACAGACTGGCTACGGCTCTCTGAGTGGCAATCGCTTCTGTGACCAGCAGGGCGAGCTGATGCGGCACGCGATCTCCGCCGACGGCTCGCAGGTCCTCTGGAGCTACGCAGGCACGTTCGCCGGGGCGGAAAGCCCGCTCTTCGCCCGCCTCAACGGAGCCGAAACCCTGCGCCTCGACGAACCGAACGAAGGAGTCGGGGGCACCGGCGGCAAGGGTGAGTTCTGGGACGCCTCCACCGACGGCTCGAAGGTCTTCTTCACCGACATCGAAAAGCTGACCGCCGACGCCGGCGCCGCGCTCGGCAAACCGGACCTCTACCGCTATGACTTCGAAGCCCCGCTTCACCACCGCCTCACCGATCTCACCCCCGCGGGCTCCGAAGCGGCGAACGTGGCCGGCGTGGTGGGCGCCTCCGAAGACGGCTCCTACCTCTACTTCGGCGCCGGAGGCAACCTCTACGCCTGGCACGAAGGCGAAACCCGCCTGATCGCCACCGGCGCCGCCAGCTCAGACTGGAGCGCCAACCCGGCCACCCAGAGCGCGCGGGTAACTCCAGACGGCCGCCATCTCGCCTTCCTCTCCACCAGCGCCCCCACCGGCTATGACAACGAAGTCAGCGCCGGCGGTCACTGCCAGCTGTCGACGCTGGGGGAACGGGCGCTTGTCGGCCCGCCCAACTGCGCGGAGGCCTACCTCTACTCCTTCGAAGGCGAACAGCTCATCTGCGCCTCCTGTGACCCCTCAGGGGCAAGGCCCCTGGGCCCCACCCGCCTGCCCGCCTGGTCCACCCCCTACCAGCAGCCCCGCTACCTCTCCGATGACGGGAGCAGGCTCTTCTTCGACACCCTCGACGCGCTCAGCCCCCACGACAGCGACGAAAGGCGCGACGTCTATGAGTTCGAGCGGTTGGGCAGCGGGAGCTGCGGGGAAGCCAGCCCCAGCTTCTCTCCCAGCTCAGGCGGCTGCCTCTACCTGATCTCAAGCGGGGAGAAGAGCGGCCCCACCACGGACGAAAGCTACCTGCTCGACGCCTCCTCCAGCGGCGATGGGGTCTTCTTCTCGACCAGGCAGAGGATGCTGCCCACCGACGCCGACGAACGCTACGACGTCTATGACGCGAGGGTCGGGGGGGTGCTGCCGCCACCGCCGCCGCCGATCTGCGAAGGCGCCTGCCACAACGGCGCCACCCAGGCGGCGGAAGTCCCGCCGGCCGCCACCTCGCCCTTCGAAGCGCCCCCGCAGAAGCGCTCGCTCGAATGCCCCAATGGGACCCGTGAGATCCATCGCAAGGGCAAAGCCCACTGCGTCAAGCCGAAAAAGCACCGCCGCTCCCACCGGAAGGGGGGCAGGCGATGAAGCTCCTCCGCCTGATCCTCGGGCTGGCGTGCGCCTTGGCCCTGCTCCTCCTCGCCTCACCGGCCCACGCGGCTCCCGCGCCCGCGCCCGCTTTCTCGCTCACCTCGCTGGCGACCCCGACCAACTTCAAGCCCGGAGGGGAAGACGAAGTCGCCTACACCTACGACGTCCGCGCCGCCAACCTCGGCGCCGCGCCCACCGACGCCAGCCCGATCACGATCACCGACACCCTGCCCAAAGGCCTCTCGGTGAAAGCGGTAACGATGTTCCTGC
>Ga0210143_1000104_pt1 | contig 17253 bp, 19 predicted proteins | sample MayberryNW_TuleC_2_FD_185527 | JGI IMG/M metagenome (GOLD analysis project Ga0210143, IMG submission 185527) | Wetland microbial communities from San Francisco Bay, California, USA, that impact long-term carbon sequestration - MayberryNW_TuleC_D2... | ecosystem: Environmental > Aquatic > Marine... | reverse complement strand
GGAGCCGGTCGACCTCTGGCGGACGATCCAGTCGCACGGGCTCGTCGACCTTCCCCCGATGCGGATCGACGACGACGCGCGGGCACTCGAGGTCACCCTGCCGCTGCGCGGCGCGCCGGCCACCGTGCGCGTGCGCGAGGGCCGGCCGGCCTGGGCCGCCGTCGACGGAGCGCCCGAGGCCGGCGCGGCCGAGGTCTCCCGGCTCGTGGCCCACGTGCTGCGGCTCGACGAGGACCTCTCGCCGTTCTACGAGCTGGCCGCGTCGGATCCGGATCTCGCCTGGGCGACCGCGGGCGCCGGGCGCCTCGTGCGCAACCCGTCGGTGTTCGAGGAGGTCGTGAAGACGATCTGCACGACGAACTGCGCCTGGTCGGGGACGGTCCGCATGGTCTCCGGGCTCGTCGAGCACCTCGGCGAGCGCGCGCCGGACGCCCCGGCCGAGGGACCGCTCGGCCGCGCGTTCCCGACGCCCGCGGCGATGGCGGCGGCCGAGCTCGACTTCTACCGCGACGTCGTGCGGGCGGGATACCGGGGCGCCTACCTGCGCTCGCTGGCCGAGTCGGTCGCGACAGGGGAGCTCGACCTCGAGGAGCTGGCCGCAGACGACCTTCCGGACGACGAGGTGGCGGCGCGCCTGCTCGCCCTCCCGGGCGTCGGGCCCTACGCGGCGGCGCACGTGATGATGCTCCTCGGCCGGTACTCCCGCCTCGTGCTCGACTCCTGGACGCGGCCAACCTACGCCCGCCTGACCGGCGGCCGACCGAAGAAGGACGCGACGATCGAGCGTCGCTTCCGCCGCTACGGCCCGTACTCCGGCCTGGCGTTCTGGCTCGTGCTCACCCGCGGCTGGGTCGAAGACGGCGTCGCGTAGCGGGCCCGCGGCACGCACGTCTCGCCGGTCTCGCCCTCGCAGCAGCCGAGCTTGAAGCGGCAGCGCGGGCACTGCCACGTCTGGTGGCGCCAGTCCATGGCCGCGCCGCAGCGCAGGCACCGCTCCGCCGTCATGGCGGGAGCCTAGGACCCGGCGCGGATGTCGGGCACGCTGTCCCCGAGCCGCTCGAGCGACCCGGCGGTGGGCTCGAGCTCGCCGGAGGCCAGGCCCGCGAGCGCCTCGCGGACGAGCGCGCCGGCCTCCTCCTCCTGCTCGGGCGCGAGGATGGTGTTGATCGCGGCCAGCACCTCGTCGCCGTGGACGACGAAGAGCGCGACCGTCCGGAGCTCGTCCTCGGGGACGTAGTCGTCGTGCGGCACCTCGATCCGGACGGTCACCTCGCGCCCGTCCGGCAGGTCGGTCGTCCCTTCCGCGGGCCGCTCCCTCAGGCTCACGGCCGTGTTCTACCGGACGGAGCGGGCTGGAAAACGCGCCGCAGGGGCCCGGCCGGTCGCCGGACCCCCGCGACCCGCGGTCTACGGCCCCGCTCGGCGCGGACGGAAGAGCGCGTAGGCGAGCGCCCCGACGCCCGCGATGAGAGCGACGATCGAGAGGACGAGGGCGAGCGTCGCCTGCCCGTCGTCCTCGCCGTCGTCCGTCGCGGCCGCGGCCTCGGCCGCGTTCTCGTCGTCCGAGGCGGCGGTCGTGTCCGTCGTATCGGTCGTGGCCGGCTCCTCCTCCCCGGCCGCCGCGAGCACGGCGATCGCCGGGGCCGGCTCGTCGGACGACTCGTCTCCGATCCAGCGCACGATCTCGCCGCCCGAGTACGTCTGGAGCGCCGGGAACGCGAGGCTCGAGCCGGCCGCGTCCTCCGGCACCTGGAAGCTCAGCCCGAACTCCTGGAACTCGCCGGGCTTGATCTCCCCGCCGGACCAGGTGACGCTCTCGATCTTCTCCGTGATCGGCCCGTCCTCGCTCTCGATCGGGGTGTCGAGCGTCGCCATCTTCACGGTCCGCGTCCAGCCCGGAACGGGCTGGAAGCTCGCGGAGATCACGTTGTCGGGGAACTGCAGGGTCACTTCGGTCGTCGACGCGTCCGGACGCTCGTTGGGCACGCGGACGGCGAAGCGTGCGAATCCGCCGGCCTCCCACTCGCGCGGGTTGAGCGTGACGTGCGCCCCCGCGGCGGGGACGGCGACGAGGGCTGCGAGCGCGACGAGCACGAGCGCGCGCAGCAGGGTTCGCGTGGTCATTGTTCCTCCTTGTCGGGTTTCCGCTCGGTCGCTACTGCGCGACGAGCGGAGGCCCGCGCTGGCCGTAGCCGAGCGCCAGGAGGGAGCGCCGTGGCCGCGCGGGCGGCCGGCACCACCGGAGGGCGGGCGCGAGCGGAGCAAGGGGGATCCGGGGCCGCACACGCAGGCCCTCCACGAGCACGCCTGCGAGGGCCAGAAGGACGCGCGCCGCGACGTAGGCGGCGAGCGCGAACGGGATCTGCAGGAGGATGCCGACGACGAGCGACGCGCCGAGCGCGGCGGCGTACGGCACCGACCCACGGCCGATCAGCCACTCGAGGTGCTCCTGGAGGGCGAAGCCCACCGGCGGCACGAGCCCGAAGATCCAGAGCGGCAGCCGGGTCGAGCTTGCGCCGCCGGCCCGGTGGACGGCAGCGGCCAGGAGCCCGACGACCCCGAGGCTCCCGCAGATCGCGAAGCAGATCGTCCAGTGCGAGCCGCCGGCGGCCCCGGAGGCGGCGTCGGCGTGCTGGTGGTGGCCCGAGTGGAGCGGGCCGGCGTGGCCCTCGTCGGCGTCGATCAGGCGGTACGTCAGCGCGTGCGCGAGCAGGCCGCCGAGCGCCGCACAGGCGAACGAGAACACCCAGGCCACTCCACGCCGACCCATTGCCGGCCCGGATCGTACGCCACGGCGCCGCAGAAATCAGCCCGGCGGGGCCGGCGAAGCCGGATCACGCCGCGGCGACGAGCCGGTAGCCAACCCCCCACACATTGAGGACGTAGGCGTGGTCGCCGTCCACGTTCAGCTTGCGCCTGAGCCGGCTCGCGTGCGAATCCAGGGTTCTCGTCCGGCCCTGCGCGCGGAAGCCCCAGACGTCGCGGAGCAGCTCCTCCTTGCGGAAGACACGGTCCGGCTCCTCCGCGAGCGCGACGAGAAGCTCGTACTCCTTCGCCGAGAGCTCAACCGCGCGGCCGGCGATCCGCACCGAGCGGGCCGTGAGGTCGACGGTCAGGTCCCGGACGGCGAGCGTGCGCCGCCGGCCGCCGTTCGCGCGGCGGAGCACCGCGCGCATGCGCGCGACGAGCTCCTCGTAGACGAAGGGCACCGAGATGTAGTCGTCCGCGCCGCGGGCGAACCCGCGCACCCGGTCGGTCGGCGCCGAGCGGGTGCTGACCATGATCACCGGCACGTCCCGGTTCCACGTCCGGCCCGGCTCCCCCTCGCGCAGTCGACGGCAGAGCTCGAACCCGGACGCATCCGGAAGCGCCGGGTCGAGCAACACGAGGTCCGGTCTCGCGTGCTCGACCAGCTCGAGCGCGCGCCGGCACTCCGTCGCCGAGAGCACCTCGAACCCGTCGTCCGCGAGCTGCTGCTCGAGGAACGCCCGCACCGGCGCCTCCTGCTCGACCACCAGTACCGCCTCGCCTGCCATGCGCCGACGCTAGCCGCGGCCGCGGCGCCCGCGCCAGATGTCCATTGCGCCGGATCCGTGCCGGGGAATCGACACGCGTCCGGTACGGCCGGGCTAGCTCGGGACGAACACCTTGCTGCCCGCGAAGATCCGCTCGAGCTCGCCGCGCACGTGCAGCGCGAGCGCCCGGCAGGGATCGGCCTCGACCTCGATCCCCTCGACCTCGCTGTGCGGCGAGCCGAGGACGAAGAGGTTCTCGTCGTTGTAGTCGTTCGCCGGCTGCGTGTAGTTGAAGGAACCCGCGACGACGATCCGGTCGTCGATCACCATCAGCTTGTGGTGCACCTTGCGGAGCTTCGCGAGCTCGCCCTCCTTCTTCGGCACGCGCAGCTCGATGTTCGGGTGCTTGAGCCACGCCGGCGCCGCCCACTTCTGCCTCGCCTGGGCGGGATCGAGGACACCCTGGATCCGGACGCCGCCCCGCGCGAGCGCGAGCATCGTGTCGTCGATCCCCGACGAGCCGGCGAACGTGAAGATCGCGAACCGGATCTCGCCGCCGTCGCGCACCTTGAGCATCTGCTTCATGAACTCGAGCTCCGGCGTGTGGTCGGGGGCGAAGAGCACCTTGACCGGCACGCCGCCGAGGTCGTACGTCCGCGGGACGTCGCCGTGGCGGTTGCGCCCGAACTCGCCGTGCTCGAGCTGGTCGAACTCGACCCGGTACTGGCGGCAGACGTTCGCGTCGTGGAAGACGAACACGTTGTTCAGGTTCTGGTGCGTGTCCGTCATCGTGAAGTTGGCCGAGCCGGAGAGGAGCGCCGAGGTTCGGCGGGCCTTCTCCCGGTAGTCCCGCAGGACGAACTTCTGGTGGAAGATGTCCGGGTTGAAGTCGCCGCGGACCTGGACGCCGTTCCGCAGGAGCGCGGTCAGGATCCAGCGGTTCCGCGCGAGCGTCGAGTCGCGGTCGAGATCGAGCTCGTCGCGGCGCCACTGCACCCGGCGCACTGCGTCCTCCGGCGTCTCGCCCGGCTGGAGCTTCGGCGGCTCGGGCTTCGCCTTGAGCGTCGTCCGCAGGTAGTCCTGCTCGAGGAAGACCTCGATGTCCACGCCGCGCCAGCGGGCGTCCAGGAGCGCCTGGGCGATCGGCATCGAGTCGAGCTCCTGCACGGCCACGTCGAGCGACTCCTTCGCGCCCGAGACGAAGTCGACGATCACGCGCTCGAGGTCGTCGGGCCCGCCGAGCTCGGGCGGCCCGAGGTACGCCTCGATCTTCCCCCCGGCGAAGGCCGCCACGACTAGCGGGCGTCCACGGTCTCGACGGCGAGGATGTTCCCGTCCGGATCCTTGAACCAGGCAGCGCGGACGCCCGCGACGGTCGCGATCCCGTTCTCCGTCTTGAGCTCCGGCAGGTCGTACTCCTCGAAGAGGACCCCGCGGTCGCGGAGCCCCGCGACGACGGCATCCAGGTCGTCCACCCTGAAGCCGGCGATCGTGTGCCGCGCCTGCCCCGCGCCGGTGCTCTTGTAGACGAGGAGCGCCCCGTCGCCTGCCCGGAACTCCGCCTCGGGGTTCTCCGGGATGTCGTTCCGGCGCGCCGTCACCGGCAGCCCGAGCGTGTCGCCGTAGAACCGGATCGCCGCCTCGACGTCCGACACCGGCACGATCGCCGCGATCTCCGCGCGTTCCAGCATGTCGTCCTCCTTCTAGAGCCGTCCCGAGCGCAGGATGCCCCAGACGAGCCAAAAGCCCATGAGGCTCGAGATGACGAACCCGATCACCGACAGGAAGTGGAGCCCGAAGAGCTGGGGCCCGCTGGTGGCGAGGATCCCGAGCAGCGCCGACCCGACGAGACCGCCCGCGACGATCACGCCGACGACGAGCCGGTTGAAGATGTGGTCGAGGCGCGCGAAGAGCTCGTCGAGGCCCTCGTGGCGGAAGCCGACCTCGACCTGGCCGTCGCGGATCTGCTCGAGCGTGTCGTGGATCTGGTACGGCATCTCGAGGAGCATCAGCGCGTAGTCCGTCCCCTGCTGCCGGGCGCGGAGCGCGAGCCGGCGCGGCGTGAAGCGTTCGAGCAGGAGCTCGCGCGCATAGGGCTTCGCGACCTCGAACACGTTGAAGTCCGGGTAGATCTCGAGCCCGACCGAGGCGAGCGTCGCGATCGCGCGGTCGAGGAGGACGAACCGGGTCGGCAGCTCGAGGTGCAGGCGGAAGATCAGGCCGAACACGTCGCGGATCGCCTGCACCGGGTCGATCTCGTTCAGGCGCGCGCCGTAGTAGCGGTAGTAGAGGTCGCGGAGCTCGTTCGAGAACTCCTCCTCCTTCTGCCGGTCGAAGCGGACGCCGAGCGCGGCGAGGTCGCGCGCGAGCCGGTCGACGTTCTGGTTGACGACGTCGATGAAGAGGCGCGTGGCCTTCGACATGTCGTCGTCGGTCAGCTTTCCGACCATGCCGAAGTCGATGATCCCGATCCGGTCGGGGCGGCCCAGCACCAGAACGTTGGACGGGTGCGGGTCGCCGTGGAAGAACCCGTGGCGGAAGATCATCGCCATCCACGCGTCCGCCATCGTCGTCGCGAGCCGGCTGCGCTCCTCGATCGTGTACGAGTCGAGGTCGACGTCCTTCAGCTGCTCGCCCTCGAGCCGTTCGAGCGTCAGGACCCGCGCGCCCGAGTACTGCCAGTAGACCCGCGGGATCTTGACGTTCGGATGCCCGGCGAAGTTCCGGTGGAACTGCTCGGCGTTGCGCGCCTCGAGCCGGTAGTCGAGCTCGGAGCGGATCGTGCGGGCGAACTCGTCCACGAGCGCGACCGTGTCCACGAACCCGAGCGTCTTGACGCGGTCCCGCGCGAGGCGCGCGGCCTGGTACATGAGCTCGAGGTCGGCCTCGATCTGCCGCGCCGCGTCGGGCCGCTGCACCTTCACGACGACGCGCTTGCCGTTGGGCAGGACGGCCCCGTGCACCTGGCCGATCGACGCGGCCGCGATCGGCTCGCGCTCGAACTCGAGGAACAGCTGGTCGACGGTCAGCCCGAGCGCCTCCTCGATCGCGCGCTCGGCCTCCTCCGCGGGAAACGGCGTGACGGCGTCCTGGAGGTTCCGGAGCTCGAAGACGATGTCCGGCGGGACGATGTCCGGGCGGGTGGAGAGCAGCTGGCCGAACTTGACGAACGTCGGCCCGAGCTCGTCGAGCATCGCGCGGACGCGCTGGCCGCGGGTCGAGCCTTCCTCGCCGACCGTCTCCATCTCGGCCTCGCGGCGGCTGCCGTTCCCCCCGCGACGCGAGTCGAACAGGTAGCCGAAGCCGTGCTTTGCCGCGACCTGGGCGATCTCGGAGAGACGGCCGAGCTGCCGGACGGCGGGCCGCGAGCTCATGCGGTCAGTCTACGGGCGAGGTCAGCCCGCGACCGCGATCGCCACGAGGTTCCTCGAGGACGGCACCAGCGTGTCGATGAACGGATGGGTGGTCGAGCTCTTGACCGACACCGTGTGCTCGCCGGCGGCGACCTCGGCGGAGACGGCGAAGAGCGTCAGGTGCTCGGAGTCCGCGGGCTCGCCCACGTCCGCGAAGACCGGCGTCTCGCTGCCCGACGCGAGCTCGCCGTCCACGAAGAGGGCATAGACCGTGCTGCAGGGCCCGCCCGCGCACGTGAGCGTGGTCATGACGCGCCCGAGTATGAAGATGCGGCCCCGCTTCGAGAGCGTGATCGTGGTCTCCGAAAGGTCGGCCTCGGTCGAGTCCGGCGCCGGGTACATGAAGACCGGCGTCCCGTTCTCGGCCGCGACGGCGCCCGTGCGCAGGAAGCCCCTGAGCGTCGCCTCGTTCACGTCGAGGCCGGTGAGCGTGTCCTTCCTGACCTTCGCCCCCGTGACGGCGTTCGCCTTGAGCTGCGGCGTCCCGACGCTCCCGCGCGGCAGGTTCACGGCCGCGTAGCCCACGCCTCCGAGCGAGACGACGAGCGCGATGCAGGCGACGACGAGCGCGGGCGACGGCGCGAACCTCGACTTGCGCATGACACTGCTCCCTTCGTTGGTAGACGCAGTGTCGCGCGAGTCCGTCGCGATGCAAGACCGCCCAAAGCACGCGGATGACGGGCGGCCTGCCGGAAACCGTCAGGAACCCGGCGTCGTCGGCTGCTCGTCGGCGGGTGTCTCGAGCAGCCGCAGCCGGTGCTCGAGCTGGGAGAGCCTGAGCTCGAGCTCCTCCCACTCGCGGCGCGTGACGAGGCCGAGCTCGCGGAGGACGCCGGAGAGACCGGCCGAGGCCCGCTCGCCGGCCCGCACCGCCTCGCCGCGCCAGCGGCTCGTCAGGTCGTCGACGAGGCGCCGGGCCTCGTCGCTCGTCATCCGCCCGCGGCCCGCCAGCTCGTCGACCAGCTCGTCGGCGCGGGACTTCGTCAGCGCGACCGCGCCGACGCCGGCCAGGAAGAGCTCCTCGGCCGCGCCGCGGGTGCCGCGCCGCTCGTCGTCAGCGTCGGCCATGCGGCCTCGTCCGGCGTCGCTTCCGGCGCGCCTCGCGCCGCGCGGCCGCCGCGTCCGCCGCGCTGCGCTCGCCGTCCGGCTCGGCCGCGACCGGGGCGAGCGCGGGCTCCGGCTCGAGCTCGGGCTCGGCCTCGCGCGCGCCGTCGCCGTTGCCCTCGGCGACGGGCTCGGCGGGCACGTCGAACATGCCGACCTTCTCGACGAGTCCGGCGCCCTTGCGCCGAGCGTACTCGGGCTCGCGCTCCTTCAGGACGACGAGGAGCGGCGTCGCGATGAAGATCGTCGAGTACGCGCCCGACCCGACGCCGATCAGGATCGCGAACGCGAAGTCCTTGAGCGTCTCGCCGCCGAAGACGAGCAGCGAGGCGACCGGCAGGAGCGTGATGAACGTCGTGGCCAGCGAGCGGCGGATCGTCTCCCAGAGCGACTGGTTCGCGATCGCGGCGAAGCTCGACTTCTTCATGAGGCCCGTGTTCTCGCGGACGCGGTCGAAGATGATGATCGTGTCGTAGATCGAGTATCCGAGGATGGTGAGGAGCGCCGCGACCGTCGACGCCGTCACCTCCCGGCCGCTCAGCGAGTAGACCCCGATCGCGATGAAGAGGTCGTGGAAGAGCGCGACGAGGACGGGGATCGCATACGTGAACTGGTAGCGCGCGGAGACGTAGATCGAGATCAGGAGCAGCGAGACGACGACCGCGATGATCGCGCCGCGCAGGATCTGCTTCGAGAAGCTCGCGGAGACGTTCTTGAAGCCGAAGTTCTCGGCCTGGAGGTCGCGCTCGAGGGTCGCCTGGAGGCGGTCCTGCTCGGCGCGGTCGAGCGACTCGGTGCGCAGCGAGAAGCTCGCGTACTCGTCGCCGTTCGTCGCGTTGCCGCGGCCCTGGATGACGGCGTCGGCCTGTCCGACGGAGGCGGCGTCGTCGCGGACCTGCTGCACCGAGTGCGGTTGCGGCGTCGAGAACGTCGCCTGGCTGCCGCCGCGGAAGTCGATGCCGAGGTTGAGGCCGTTGACGGCGAGCGAGATCAGTCCGATCAGGACGACCGCGCCGGAGATCGCGAACCAGAGGCGCGTCTTGCCGATGAAGTCGATCTTCTGCCAGTTCGGGATCTTCGCCGCGCTCGCGCCCATGAAGACCGGGTTCTCGAACCAGCGGAAGCGGCCGAGGACGCCCAGCAGGGCGCGCGTGGCGAGCACGGCCGTCACCATCGAGAGCGCCGTCCCGAGCAGGAGCATGAGGGCGAAGCCGCGGACGCTGCCCGTCCCGATCAGGAACAGGACGGCCGCCGTGATCATCGTGACGACGTTGCCGTCGATGATCGTCTGGAAGCCCTTGCGGTAGCCGGTGCCGATCGCGGCGCGCACGGATTTGCCGGCGCGCACCTCTTCCTTGATCCGTTCGAAGATGACGATGTTGGCGTCGGCCGCCACCCCGATCGTCAGGATCAGGCCGGCGAAGCTCGGCAGCGTCATCGTGACGTTGAAGAGCAGGATCGTCCCGTAGAGGAAGATCCCGTAGACGGTCAGGCCGATGATCGCGACGACCCCGAGGAAGCGGTAGACGATCAGCAGGAAGAGGGCGACCGCGATCAGGCCGCCGATGCCGGCGATGAGCGCCTGGCGGAGCGAGTCCTCGCCCAGGGTCGCGGAGATGTCGGTGCGCTCGAGCTGCGTGAACGTGTAGGGCAGGGCGCCGGTCTGGAGGACGAGCGCCAGGTCCTTCGCCTCGCCGGTGCCGTCGAGGCCGCTGATCTGCGCGCGGCCGCCGGCGATGCCGTCCGGGTTGTCGACGAAGTCGATCGTCGGGAACGAGCGGATCTCGTGGTCGAGCACGATCGCGAACCGCTGGAGCGCGGCCTGGCGCTCGGCCTCCGAGCCGGTGCCGATCCCGAGCTGGGCGGCAACCTGGCGGCCGCGCTGCGCGAGCTCGCGCGTGATCTCGTGGAACTTGTCCCCGCCCGAGCCGGTGAACTCGAGCGTGACGATCGGCTGACCGCGGTCGAAGTCCTGCTGCGTGCCGCGCAGGGAAAGATCCTCGCCGGTCAGCTCGGGAACCGGGTCCTCCGCGTTGTCCGGCTGGTACTTGAAGAGGTAGTACCAGGTCTGGGTCGGGGCGGCCCCGATGCCCGGGCAGAACCGCTGCTCCTTGCCGCAGGTGAGGACGACCTGGCCCTCGGGGACGACGTAGTACTTGGCGCCCGCGGGGACGCCGCCCTCGAGGTTGTCGTCGAGCTCGGCCTTCGTGTCGGCGGGCCCCGCGAGGAGCTTGTCGTTCTTGTCGAAGAGGTACCAGGCGTTCGGCTCCTCGCCCGCCTTGATGCGCGACTCGGGCGTCAGCAGCGGCAGGACGCTCTCGTTCGGGACGACCGGGTTCGTCGCGTCGCCCTTGGACGGCCCGACCACGTCGTCCTCGAGCTTGTAGAACTCGAGCCGGGCGGTCGTGCCGACGATCTCCGCGGCGCGCGCGGCGTCGTGGACGCCGGGGAGCTCGATGATGATCTGATTCTCGCCCTGCTTGCGGATCTCGGGCTCGGCGACGCCGAGCTTGTCGACGCGGCTCCGCATGATCTCGAGCGAGCGATCCATCCCCTGCGAGTCGACGGACTCGCCCTTCGGGGCCTGCGCCTCGAGGACGATCGCGAGGCCGCCCTGCAGGTCGAGCCCGAGCGTCGGCGTCCTGAAGACCGCGAGCACGCCGACGGCGGCGATCGCGCCGAGGAGCCCGACGAGGATGAGGACGTACCTGCGCATCCAGTCAGCGCGCCCGCGCTAGCGGCCGGCCGGCTCCTCCTGCGCGGCGGGCCGGTCGCCGTCCGGCTGCGCCTCGGGCGCCGCCTCGAGGTCGGTCTCCTCCTCGGCCGCCAGGACGGGCTCGGGCTCGGACTCCGGCCCGGATTCCTCCTCGCCCTCGGCCGGCTCCTCCGGCTCGGGCGGGACGACGCTCGCGATCGCGCGCTTGGAGACCTCGATCTCGACGTCCTCGGCGATCTCGAGCGCGACGCGGTCGTCCTCGATCTCGACCACGTCGCCGTAGATGCCGCCGACCGTGATCACCTCGTCGCCGGGCTTGAGCGAGTTCAGCATCTCCCGCTGCCGGGCCTGCTGCTGGCGCTGCGGCCGGATCAGCAGGAGGTACATGAACGCGAACAGCACGACGATGACCAGAAGGAAGCCACCATCCATTCGCCTATGTCACCTCCTGGCCGGCCGCCGCCTCCGCGCCGAGTCGCTCCAGGACGCCCGACCGGTATCGGCCGAACTCCCCACGCTCGATCGCGGAACGCGCCCCGGCGGTCAAGTCGAGTAAAAACCGCACGTTGTGCTCGGACAAAAGTATCAAGCCGAGCAGCTCCTGTTGGGTGACGAGGTGGCGGAGGTACGCGCGTGAGAAGCGGTCGCACGCGAGGCAGCCGCACTCCTCGTCGAGCGGCCGCGCGTCCCGCCGGAAGCGGGCGTTCTTCAGGTTGAGGCGGCCTTCCCATGTGAGCGCGGTCGCGGTGCGGCCGAGGCGCGTCGGCAGCACGCAGTCGAAGATGTCGATGCCCCGTTCGACCACGTCGAGGATCCCGAGCGGGTCCCCGATCCCCATGAAGTAGCGCGGCCGCTCGGCGGGCAGGAGCGGCGCCGCCCAGGCGACCGTGTCGAGCATCGCGTCGCGATCTTCGCCGACGGACAGGCCGCCGAGCGCGTGGCCGTCGAACCCGAGCGACGCGATCTCCCCGATCGAGCGGCGGCGCAGCTCGGGGTCGATTCCACCCTGCGCGATTCCGAAGACGAGCTGCCCCTCCGCTCGGGGAGCGGCGAGCTGGCGGCGCGCCCAGGCGGCCGTCCGCTCGACCGCGAGCCCGACGTCGGCGCGTGGCGCCCCGGCGGGCGGGCAGAGGTCGAGGCACATGGCGACGTCCGAGCCGAGCCGCCGCTGGACGTCGGCCGCGAGCTCGGGCGTGAACCGCGCCGGGTCGCCGTCGTAGACGGAACGGAATGTGACGCCGTCGTCGTCGACATCGAGCGTGTGCCGGAGGGAGAACACCTGGAAACCGCCCGAGTCCGTGAGGATCGGCCCGTCCCAGCCCATGAACCGGTGGAGGCCGCCGAGCTCCTCGATCACGTCGACGCCCGGGCGGAAGAAGAGGTGGTACGTGTTGCCGAGGACGATCGAGGCGCCCATCGCCCGCAGCCGGTCCGGGTGGAGCCCCTTGACCGTCGCCTTCGTCCCGACCGGCATGAAGGCCGGCGTCGGCACGTCCCCGTGCGCCGTACGAAGGACTCCGGCGCGCGCGGCGCCGTCGGTCGCGGTGATCTCGAAGTGCGTCACAGGACCAGCATGGCATCGCCGAACGAGTAGAAGCGGTACCGCTCGCGGATCGCTTCGTCGTAGACCTGCCGCGTCTCCTCCACCCCGGCGAAGGCCATCACGAGCGCGAGGAGGGTCGAGCGGGGCAGGTGGAAGTTCGTCAGCAGCGCGTCCACCCGGCGGAACTCGAATCCGGGCGTGACGAACAGGTCGGTGCGGCCGGCCAGCGTGGCGTCACGGGCGAGCGACTCGAGGACGCGCGTCGTCGTGGTGCCGACCGCGAGCACGCGCGGCGCAGCGCGGATCCGCTCCCAGGCGGCTTCCTCGACCTCATAGCGCTCGCTGTGGAGCTCGTGGGCCTCGAGCGTCTCCGCGCTGACCGGCCGGAACGTGTCGAGCCCGACGTGGAGGGTGATGCGCTCGACGTCGAGGCGGGCGAGCAGCTCCGGCGTGAAGTGCAGGCCGGCGGTCGGCGCGGCGGCCGAGCCCGGGCGATCGGCGTAGACCGTCTGGTAGCGCTCCGGCTCGGCGAGCGGCTCCGTGATGTACGGCGGCAGCGGCGCCTCGCCGGCCGGCTCGCCCTCGAGCCGCAGGCGCCAGCGGCCCTCGCCCAGGTGCTCGACGAGCTCGACCGGTCCGAGCCGCTGGCCGCGCCGCAGCCGCCGCGTCGGGCGGGCGAGTCCCTCCCACTCCCCGCCGCCGAGCGGCTCGAGGAGCAGCACCTCCGCCTCGCCTCCGCCCGGCCGCGCGAGGCGGAGCCGGGCGGGCAGCACGCGGGTGTCGTTCACGACCACGAGCGCGTCGCCCGTCTCCCTGGGCAGGTCGCGGAAGGTCCGGTGGCGGATCGCCCCGCTCGCGCGCTCGAAGACGAGCAGGCGGCTCGCGTCGCGCGGCTCGACCGGATGCTGCGCGATGAGCTCCGGGGGCAGGTCGTAGTCGAGCTCGTCGGTGCGCACGGTCGTCCGGACGACAAGCTAGCGTCCCGCCCGTGCAGCCCGACGCCCTCGACCGAGCCCGGAAGCGTCTCGCGGAGGCGGGCACGGAGGCCGATCCCGGTGCCCTCGACACCGCGATCGAGCGGGCGCGCGTGGCGCTCGAGACGCTCGCGGTCCAGACGACCGAGCTCGAGACCTCGGTCCCCGAGCGGCTCGACAACGCCGTCCGCGAGGGCCTTCGGGCGGAGGCGCGGCCGATCGGCCGCCAGCTCGCAGAGGTGCGCGGCCTCTCGAACGGCACGATCCGCCGGCTGGAGCGGCTCCAGCACGACCTCGACGCCGAGCGCCGCGCCCGCGTGGACGATCTCGCGCTGCTCGTCGACCTCGTCGCGTCGGGCTGGCGCGGTGTCGAGGCGCGGCTCGACCGCCTCGAGCGGTCGCTCGAGCACCGCCCGGTCGCCGAGGTGTACCGGCTCGAGGACCGCAAGAGCGGCGCGTAACCGCCGCGGTCACGTTCGGTTCATCCGGAGGGCGGGCCCGCCGCGCCGGGAAGAACCTGACCGCTACAGCGCCGGCAGCCGGAGCTCGAAGCGCGACCCTGCGCCGGGCTCGGAGTCGAGCAGAAGCTCGCCGCCGAGGGCCTGGGCGAGCTCGCGCGCGATCGCGAGCCCGAGGCCCGTGCCGCCCGCGTGGTCTCCGGAGAAGAACGGCCGGAAGATGCGCTCCCGGTCGGCGCGCGCGATCCCGGGTCCCGTGTCCGAGACGGTGACGGCGACCGACCCGTTCGCCGACTCGAGGCCGACCGCGATCCGGCCGCCGTCCGGGGTCCAGTGGAAGGCGTTGTCGATCAGGTTCGTGACGATCTGGAGCACGCGGTCGCCGTCCGTGTGCAGCACGGGGTCTGCGTGGAACCGTTCCTCGTAGTCGATCCCGCGCCGGCGGGCCTCCTCGGCCCGCGACTGGTAGGCGCCCTCGAGCAGGCGCCGGAGCTCGACCTCGTCCTCTGCGAGCGTGAAACGGTGCGCGTCGAGCCGGGCAAGATCGAGCAGGTCTCCCACGAGGCGCGCGAGCCGGTCGGTCTCGCTCCGGATCACGTCGAGCGACGCCTGCAGCGCGGCCGGGTCGTCGACGACGCCCTCCTCGAGCATCGCCACGTGCCCGCGGATCGCGGTCAGCGGCGTCCTGAGCTCGTGCGAGACGCTCATGAGGAAGTTCCGCTCGCGGGCGTCGGCTTCGGCCAGGCGGCGCGTCATGTCGCGGAAGCTGTCGGTCAGCCGGCCGATCTCGTCCCGCTTGCGGGTGCGCGGCAGCTCGACGTCGTAGCGGCCGCGCGCCACCTCTTCGGTCGCGCGCGTCAAGGCGACCACGGGGGCGGTCAGCCGGCGTGAGAGGTACCAGACGAGCCCGCCGGCGACCGCGAGCCCGAGCAAGAACGCGAGCCCGAGCCGCTCGACGAGCAGCTGCCACCGCTCCCGGATCTCGGCGCGCGGCTTGGCCGCGACGAGGAACCCGAAGGTCTGCCCGCCGATCTGGAGCGGCTCGGCGGCGGCCAGGTAGACGCGATCCTGGCCCGGCGGTCGGAACTCGAACGTCTGGGCGCGGCCTTCCTCGAACGCGGCCTGGTTCGGCAGCGTCTTCGGCGACAGCCGCCGCAGGCCCGACTCGCTTCCGGGGAAGAGGTCGAGCCCCGCGTAGTAGAGGGTCGTTCCGGTCGCCCGCTCGAGGCGCGCGGCCGCGAAGCGCGGGGCGTTGCGGCCCTGGCCGGCCGTCTGGAGAGCCTGCTCCGCGTAGAGGTCGGCGAGGCCGGCCGCCTGCCTGCGGAGCTCGGTGAGCGAGTCCGTACGCGTGACCTCCTGGAAGAGCCGTGCCGCCGTGACCGCGGCGACGATCCCGGCGAGGATGATCCCCGCGAGGAAGAGGACCGGGAGCCGGAAGCGAAGCGACCGAATCACGGCGCCTAGGTCCGGCCGGCGCCGGCCGTCTTCGGCTCGCTCGCGACCTTGTAGCCGACGCCCCAGACCGTGACGATCGGGCAGGCCTCGCCGAGCTTCCGCCGCAGCTGGCCGACGTGGACGTCGACGGTGCGCGTGTCGCCCGCGAACGTGTAGCCCCAGACGCGCTCGAGGAGCTGGTCGCGCGTGAGGACGAGTCCGCGGTGATCGAGGAGCTCCCAGAGCAGGTCGAACTCCTTGGGAGCGAGCTGGATCTCCTCGCCGGCCACGGTCACCTCGCGGCGGCCGGAGTCGATCCGGAGCGTCCCGTGCTCGAGCGCACCGCCCTCGAGCAGCGTCCGCCGGGCCGTCGAGCGGCGGAGGATCGACTTCACGCGCGCGACGAGCTCGCGCGGGTTGAACGGCTTCGTCAGGTAGTCGTCGGCGCCGACCTCGAGTCCGATGATCTTGTCCACGTCCTCGTCGCGCGCCGTGAGCATGAGGATCGGGACCTCGGAGCGGGCCCGGATCCGCCTGCAGACGTCGATGCCGTCGAGATCGGGGAGCATCAGGTCGAGGACGATCAGCGACGGCTGGTCGGCGCCGGCCTTTTCGAGCGCCTCGGTGCCGTTCGCGGCGACGCCGACTTCGAAGCCCGCCTTCTGGAGGTACATGGCGACGAACGAGGCGATGTTCGCCTCGTCCTCGACGACGAGAATGCGCTGGCGCCCGGTTTCCACCATGGGCTCGTCTGATTGTGGCAGAGCGACCGGCCGCGGACTCAGCCGAGCGCGTACGAGCGCATGACCCGCGGCCAGCGGCGCGACGGGCCGCCGTCGATCGAGAAGCGCCCGCGGACGCCCCTCAGGCGGAGCACGCCCCGCGCGACGGCGCTCGCGTTGATCCCGCGGCCGCGCAGCGTGACGGTCCAAACGCCGTACTGGACCGAGAACCCGATGTTGTCGCCGATGCACACCGTCGTGCGGGGGGCCGGGTGGCGCCTCTCGGCGCAGTTGGAGAGCGAGACGGCGGTCGCCTTGCCGCGGACGGGATCGACGACCGTGATGCGTCCGTGCGCGACGCGCCCGTAGGCCGTCCCGTCGTTGCTCTTCACGATCGCGATGCCCTTGCCGTTGGTGAGCTGCACGCGGCTGCTCGTCCCGGCCGGCGCGCGGAGCACCATGGCCGATGCCGCCGAGGCCGCGAGCAGTGTCACGCCGACGACCAGACCGGTGGATACGAGGAGCTGCCGCACAGCCTTACCGTAGTGTCCTCCGGGTCCGTCCCCAGTGCATGAGCGTGCTGTAAAGACTTCGTAAGACCGTTCCCCGCCATGGCCGTCCCCGGATTCGACGAGCACGACCTCGCCTCCGACCCCGTCGCGCAGTTCCGCACGTGGTTCGCCGACGCCCGCGAGGCCGGGGAGCCGGTGCCCGAGACGGTCGTCCTCGCGACCGCGACGGCGGACGGGATCCCGTCGGCCAGGGCCGTGCTCCTGAAGGGCGTCGACGAGCGCGGGTTCGTCGTCTTCACGAACCACGAGAGCCGCAAGGGTCGCGAGCTGGACGCGAACCCGCACGCCGCGCTCGTTCTCCTCTGGCCGTCGCTCGGGCGGCAGCTGCGCGTCGAGGGGTCCGTCGAGCGGGTCGGGCGGGACGAGGTGGAGGCGTACTTCCGCACCCGGCCGCGCCCGTCGCAGGTCGGCGCCTGGGCCTCGCCGCAGAGCGACGTGATCCCGAGCCGCGCCGCCCTCGAGGAGCTCGTCGTCGCGGCGGAGGAGCGGTTCGGCGACGCCGACGTTCCGGCACCACCGTTCTGGGGCGGCTACCGCGTCAGGCCCTGGACGCTCGAGTTCTGGCAGCACCGCGCCAACCGCCTCCACGACCGTCTCCGCTACCGCCGGGACGGCGACGCCTGGCTCGTCGAGCGGCTCGCGCCCTAGCGGCCGGCGTACACGGGCGACAGTCCTCCCCGGGGAACCCCTGGAATACCCCTCACCGGTCAGCCTATCGATGGGCGGCGCGCCTGTCTGCGGCCTTTTCGGCCGGCCGGTGTCAAGACTTCGTGCCGGTTCGAGCCCCGGTCGGATCCGGCCC
>Ga0210143_1000103_pt1 | contig 17448 bp, 14 predicted proteins | sample MayberryNW_TuleC_2_FD_185527 | JGI IMG/M metagenome (GOLD analysis project Ga0210143, IMG submission 185527) | Wetland microbial communities from San Francisco Bay, California, USA, that impact long-term carbon sequestration - MayberryNW_TuleC_D2... | ecosystem: Environmental > Aquatic > Marine... | reverse complement strand
AGCGGTCGACCGCCTCGGCGACCTCCGCGTCGGTGGGCCGGGCCGGGTCGAGGTCGAGGCCGACCCGGTAGGCCGCCACCGACTTCACCCCGACCGCGTCCGCGGCCGCCTCGGCGAGCGCCGAGCGAAAGGTGTCGGCGAAGTCGCTCGCGGCTGCCTGCCGGACCACCTGCTCGGCCAGCGCCTCGAGGCGGACGACCCGTCGGGCGACGGCGCCGCCGCCGGTGAGGGACGCGAGCTGCTCGGGGCTGCTGACCGGACGGCCGAGGTCCCCGTCGTCGACGAGCAGGTCGGTGCTGCCGGTCGAGCCGAGCAGCCGCCGGTTCACCTCCTCGGTGCCGAGGTCGGCCCGCCTGGCGACGTACTCCGCCACGGGAGCGTGCGGCTCGAGGCCAAGCAGCGGCGCGCACACCCGGCGCAGTGCGAGCCCGACCTGCGAGTCGAGCAGCGAGCCGTGCCAGCGGCCGGGCCCGGCCGCCTCGCTGAGCAACCTCTCGAGGCCGTCCCGGTTCAGCGGCTCCAGCGCGACGCCGTGGCAGTGGTGGTCGACGAGGGGCAGCTCCCGGACGGCGCTCACCCGGCCATCCTGCTGGACACCGGCGGACTGCGCCCCTGCGTGCCCGGTCTGCGACACGATGACGACGTCGGCGGAGGCGGGAGCCCGGAGGTGCCACCGTGGAGCAGCAGGACCGTGACCGGCAGGCGACCGCCGCCGAGGAGCTGGTGGGCCGGCTCGTCGACCAGGGGGTCGTGGGTGTCGCGCTCAGCTGGGTCGACAACAGCGGGGTGAGCCGGGTCAAGGCGGTCCCGGTCCGCCGCCTGCCGCACGCCGCGGCCTGGGGCGTGGGCGCGTCACCGGTGTTCGACGCGTTCCTCCTCGAGGACACGATCACCGCCGGGCGCCATGCCGGGGGGCCGGTCGGCGACCTGCGTCTGCACCCCGACCTGCGCCGGCTCACCGTGCTGGCCGAGCAGCCCGGCTGGGCCTGGGCTCCGGTCGACCGGTGGACCCAGCAGGGCGAGGTGCACCCGCAGGACCAGCGCAGCCTCGCCCGCCGGGCCGCCGAGACCCTGGCGGCCGTGGGCCTGTCGGCGCGGATGGCGTTCGAGGTCGAGTGGGTGCTGGGGGCGCAGGTCGAGGGCGACGACTTCGTCCCGGCGACCCGCGGCCCCGCCTACGGCCTGACCCGGGTCGAGGAGCAGTCGGACTACCTGCGCGACCTGCTCGTCGCGCTGGACCGGCAAGGAGTGGAGGTGCAGCAGGTCCACCCGGAGTACGCGGCCGGACAGTTCGAGGTCTCGGTGCGTGCGGAGGACCCGGTCGGTGCCGCCGACACCCAGGTGCTGGTCCGGGAGACCATCCGGGCGCTGAGCCTGCGCCGCGGGGTGCGCGCGTCCTTCTCACCGAAGGTGATCGCCGGCGGGGTCGGTAACGGGGGTCACCTGCACCTGTCGCTGTGGCGGGACGGCGGCAACCTGTTCACCGGCGGCGACGGCGAGCTCGGTCTGACCCGCGAGGCCGAGGCGTTCACCGCCGGGCTCCTCGACCGGATGCCGGCCCTGCTCGCGGTCGGCGCGCCGTCGGTCGCGAGCTACCTGCGGCTGGTGCCGCAGCACTGGGCCGGCGCCTTCCAGGCCTGGGGCCTGGAGAACCGGGAGACCGCGCTGCGCCTCGTCCAGGGCCCGCCCGAGGAGTCTCCCCGCGCGGCCAACCTCGAGCTGAAGGCGTTCGACCTGACCGCGAACCCGTACCTGCTCGTCGCCGCCGTCGTGCACGCCGGGGTGGCCGGAATCAGGGACGGTGCGAGCCTGCCGCCGCCGGTCGACGTCGACCCGGCGTCGCTCTCCGACGACGAGCGGGCCGGCCGGGGCATCGCCGCCCTGCCCGGCACCCTCGAGGAGGCCACCCGGGCCTTCGAGTCCGACCCGGTGCTCACGGCGGCCTTCGGGACCGAGCTGGCGGAGACGGTCGTCGACGTCCGTCGGGCCGAATCGGCGCTGTTCGCCGGTGCGACGCCCGAGCAGGTGGCCGCCGCCACCCGGTGGACCCACTGATCCCGGGCGGGCTGCGCGACGTACGACCGGGATCGGCGCGACGACGCACCGACGTCAGGAGGCCGGCGCCAGCCCCCACTGCTCCTTGAGGTCGAGGATCCGCCGGGCCGACGCCTCGGCCCGGGCGCGCGGGAGGCGGCCGTCGCCCAGGGCGGCGGTGACCGCGCGGACCGCGCGCAGGGGGCTCGCGTCGCACGGCATCGCCCAGTCGGCGCCGGCCCGCAGCGCGCGGACGGTGGCCCGGGCCGGTGAGATGCCGAGGGAGCTGCTGGCGGCGGCCATCGCCAGCGAGTCGGTCATGATCACCGCGTCCTGGCCGGCGCTGCGCCGCAGGTACCGCAGCGCGTGCCGCGACAGGCTGGCCGGCACCCCGCCGCGGGTCAACCCGGCCGACAGCAGGTGGCCGACCATGACCACCTTGGCCCCGTCGGCGAGCTCGCGCTCGAAGGGCACGAGGTCGCGGCCCTCGAGCACGCTCAGCCGGGGGATCCGCGCCGGGCCGGTGTGCGAGTCGCCTGCGGCGCCGTGCCCCGGCCAGTGCTTGAGCACCGTCGCGACCCCGGCGTCCCGCATGCCGAGGCGCCAGGCGCGGGCCATCCGGGCCACCCGGTCGGGGTCGCGGGCGAACGCCCGGTCCAGCGCGGCGATGTAGCCACCGGGCAGCTCGAGGTCGGCCACCGGGGCCAGGTCCATCCGCACGCCGAGCCGGCGCATCCGGTCGGCGTAGTCGTGAGCGGTCCGGCGGACCCGGGCCGCCCGCCAGGTACCCATGGTCTCGGCGGAGGGGAGGCGGTAGATGACCCCCCGGAGCCGTTGGACCCGCCCGCCCTCCTCGTCGCTGGCGACGAACGGCCGGACCCTGGTCGAGGCAGCGTCCCGTACGTCGCGCAGCCGGGCGCGCAGGTCGGCCGGCGGGGTGCCGAGCAGGGTGATCGCCCCGATCCCTCGCGCCGCGTGGTGCTCCGCCCGATCCAGGTGGGCCATGTCGACGCAGCTGATCGTGAGCTGGGCGGCCAGCCGGCGGTCGCCCCAGGCCGAGGGGTCGGGCCCGGCGGCGGTCGACGCGACCGGGCCGGTGGGCAGCATCGCCGCGGCGACGACGGCGGCCGCAGCGGCCGGGACGAAGGGAAGCACGGTCGCCGACCGTAGCGGTCGTGCGGCGTGACGGAGCCCGGCAGTGCGAGGATCGGGGAGTGACGTACGGACCGGCCAAGGGTCGTGGGGGGAGTGGGCAGCCGGCCCGGTCGGCTCAGGCCGGGCGGCCGGACCAGGCCGGGCGGCCGGCTCAGGCCGGGCGGCCGGACCACCCGCGCCGTCCGGCCCTGCTCGGCAAGGTCGCGCTCGACTCGATCGGCGGCTCGCCCGACCCGGCCCAGCTGGCCGAGGCCGCCCACACGACGGCCTCGCTGCTGGTGGAGTCCGGCCGGGCGACGACCGACGAGACGGCCCGGGCCCGGCTGGTGGGTCTGGTCGACGACGTGGGTCTGGACACGGTGGCCGAGATGTGGGCCGGCCGCCCGGCCCGGTCGCTGCCCGGCGCTCTGTGGCGGCTCTACGCGCTGCGCGAGTGGGTGCGCAACGCGCCGCACGAGGCTTCGGCGGACTTCACCGCCGGTCGATCGACCGCGGCCGTGTCGCACGTGGTGGCCGGCGCGGCCGACCCGCCGACCCCCGAGGCGCTGCAGGTGCTGCTCGACCAGGTGCTGCACGGCGTCTTCGCCGGCGACCTCGACGTGGCGCTGGAGCGGGCCGGCGCCTTCTGCCGGGTCGTCGTGGCCGGCCGGGTGGTCCGGGCCCACGACACCGACGACACCGACCCGGTCGCCGCCGACGCGCTCACCCGGTCCTCCGCGGCGCTGCACGACACGGCCGCGGACCTGGAGGCGGCCGCCGCCCTGTGGCGGACCCACGACCTGGTCTGACTGGAGCGCACCCTCCCGCCGAGCGCACCCTCCCGCCGACTCCCGACATGCCCGACACGCCCGGCTCGGGTGTGCCCGACCGCAGCGCTCGACGAGGCCCGGCCGGGCACGACGCGCGCGGGTGTGGACGAGAACTGGCGAGGCGCCCTCGGGTTTGTCAGACTGGTCCGCGGCTCCTCCGGGGGCCGGTGAGGGTGCCGGGCTGCGGTAGCCCCGGGTCCCATGTGAAGCCGCTACGAGCGGCCCTGCGCCGTGAGGCGCTCCCGGCCCGGCACCCCACTCACCAGACCCAGCTCGGTCCGCCAGTCCGGCGCCTCCGCGGACGCGCGCCGGCCGCCTCGGCCGCCTCGGCCGCCTCGGCGCCGGGCTCACCCCTCCGGCGGCCGGTCACCCCGGTGCTCGGCGAGGAACCGCTCGAGCTCGGCGCCCAGCTCGTCGGCCGTCGGGAAGCCCCCGCGGCCGGCCAGCAGGCCCTGCTCGTCGCCCGGTGCGTCCCCGCCCCGGGCGGCGACGTAAGCGTCGTACTGCTGCTCCAGCGCGTGCACCACGGCCTCCACCTCGGCCGACCCCGCGACCTGCTCGTCGAGCTCGGCCCGGGTCGCCTCGGCCGATGCGCGCAGCAGGCCCGTGGGCAGGGTCAGCTCGGTGGCCGCCGCGACGTTCTCGAGCAGGGCAGCCGCGGCGTCGGGGTAGTCGGACTGGGCCAGGTAGTGCGGCACGTGCACGGCGAAGCCCATGGCGTCGAGGCCGCTGCGCCCGAGGCGGTACTCGAGCAGGTTCGTCATCGCCCCTGGCACCTGCACGGTGCCCACCCACGGGTCGCGCCCGGCCACCAGCTCGGCCCGGGTCGCGTGCGCCGTCACCGACGTCGGCCGCGTGTGCGGCACACCCATCGGGATGCCGTGGACCCCGATGGTCAGCCGCACGCCGAACGACTCGACCAGTCCCCGCACCGCGTCGACGAACCGCTCCCACAGGATGTCCGGCTCGGCGCCCTCGAGCAGCAGGAAGCGCACCCCCGCGGCGTCGGTCACCTCGTGCAGGACCAGGTGCGGGTCCTCGTAGGACTCCCAGTGGTTCTCGACGAAGACCATCGGCGGCCGGCGGGACCGGTAGTCGAGCAGCCGGTCGACGTCGAACGTCGCGAGCGGCCGGTGCTCCAGCGTCGCCAGCAGGTGGTCGCGGGCCAGCGAGCCGGCCTGCCCGGCGTCGATGAACCCGGTGAAGACGTGCAGCAGCACCGGGCCGGCGGACGTGGGGTCCGCCGGGCCGGTGCCGGTCTCGCTGCTGGTCTCGCTGCCGGTGCTGTCGTGCAGCTCGTAGAGGTCGCGGGGGTCGAGCACCCCGTCATCCTCGCACCACCCTCGTACCGTGGCGGCTGCCCGGCAGCGGGCTACTGCACCCGCGGCTGCAGCAGGTGCTGCTCCGACTCGCGCTTGTGGCAGCGCTCGTCGTGGCCGATCTGGCGGAACAGGTCGCCGAGGGATTCGAACGAGCCGTACTCCGCGCACAGCTGGCTCTCGTACGGCGTCACGTCGAACTCCGGGTTGGCCTCGACCAGCTCGGCGTAGGAGTGCTCGGCGTGGTCCTCGAAGTCGGCGTTGAGGCGGTGGCTCCAGGCCGGCTTGACGGCGTACATGACCCAGCAGATGTTCCACCAGGTGAAGGCCATCACCTTCGGCAGGAACCGGAACCGGAAGGCGCCGGTCTTGCGGCCCGACCGCTCGACGAGCTCGGACAGGACCAGCAGGTGCCACTGCTCGTTGTCCTGCTGGGCGCGGAACTCCTTGAGCCGGTCGAAGATGCGCAGCGCCAGGCCGACCTTGCGGTGGTTGCGGGTGATCCGCTTGTACGACGCGGTCTCCCAGGTCTGGTAGGGGACCCGGGCCACGATCTCGAGCACCATGAACTTCTCGAGCGTCATCTTGCGGCCGTACAGCAGGTCCATCTGCAGGAACATCGCCTTGGACACGAGGCTGTACTTCCGCCGCGGCGCGGCGAGCGTCTCGGCGTGCACCCGCACCAGCTCGTCGTGGCTGAGCTTGGGCGGGTCACCGTGCGTGTCGGGCGCGAGGTCGGTGGCGGTGCGCTGGGTCGGGATGTCGATGAGCATGGTCATGGCGGCGGCTCTCCGTCTGTGTGGCCCTGTCGAGGACGTGGTCTCGGTACGTCCTCAGGCTGGTCCCGCGGCGCCGTCGCGACGACCGTGCTCCCTGGCAGATCGGGGGTGTGGTCACCACCACGACCGGGCCTGGGCCAGCACCCGGGCGCCCGAGCCGCCCGGTGCCCCCCGGCGTGTCGCGACCGGGTTCGGGGGGAATGTCGGGTGTCATAGGGATGCAGACGCGACAAGGCCCCTCGACGCATGAGGTCGAGGGGCCTTGTGCGGTCCCGGACCCGAGGCAGGGAGCCCTCGGGCCGGAGACTCAGGACGAGCTGGCGTCGCTGCCCAGCGTGGCGGTGACCGTGTCCGCCGAGCCGTCGCGGGTGACGGTGAGCGTCACCTTGTCGCCCGGGCGGTGGGAGCGGATCGCCGCGATCAGGGAGTCCGCGTCATCGACCTGACGGTCGCCCACCTTGGTGATGACGTCGCCCTCGCGCAGCCCGGCCTGCTGGGCGGCGCTGCCGTCGGACACGACCGCCACCGCGGCGCCGCTTCCGCCGCCGGTCCGGGCGTCCTGGACGCTCACACCCAGCTGGGCGTGGGTCGCGGTGCCGGTGTCGACGAGCTCGCGGGCGATGGCCTTGGCCTGGTCGATCGGGATCGAGAAGCCGAGGCCGATCGAGCCGGACTGGCCGCCGGTGGAGCCAAGGGTGGCGATCGCCGAGTTGATGCCGACGACCTCGCCCCGGAGGTTGACCAACGGGCCGCCGGAGTTGCCCGGGTTGATCGCGGCGTCGGTCTGGATCGCGTCGATGACGGTGCTCGCGGTCTCCGCGCTGGTCGCGTCACCGGTGCGGACCGGCCGGTCGAGCGCGCTGATGATGCCGCTGGTCACCGTGCCCTGCAGCCCGAGCGGGGAGCCGATGGCGACGACCTGCTCGCCCGGGTCGAGGTCGGCCGAGCTGCCCAGCGTCGCGGCCGTGAGGCCACTGACGCCGGCGGCCTTGATCACGGCCAGGTCGGTCACCGGGTCACGGCCGACGATGGTGGCCGACGCGGTGCGTCCGTCGTTGAAGGTCACCTGCAGCGAGCCGCCCTCTGCGGCCGCGGCGACCACGTGGTTGTTGGTGAGGATCAGGCCGTCGCTGTCGATGACCACGCCGGTGCCCTCGCCGCCCCCGCCGCCGGCCGAGGTCTCGACGATCGACACGACACTGGGGAGCACCGAGGCGGCGACCTGCTCCACCGAGCCCTCGGCGGCGGCGGCGTCGCCGCTGGTCGAGGAGGTCTTGAGCGAGTCGACGCCGGACGTGGCGGCCGGTGCCGAACCGCCGTCGTCCAGCGCCGACGTGACGACCGCACCGGCACCGCCACCGACCAGGCCGGCGGCCACCGCGACCGCGGCCAGGAGAGCGACACCCCGTCGCGGCCGATCCGCCGGTGCGGGCGGGGCCGGGGGAGCGGGCTGCTCGGGCGGGGCCGGCGGCAGCCAGGGGTCGTCGTAACGCGGGTACTGCAGCGTCGGGTGCTCGCTCGGGTACGGCGGCGTCGGGTGCTCGCTGGGGTACGGCGGCGACGGGTGCGCGCTGGTCGGGTGCTCGGTCGTCACGTGCTGATCGGTCATGCCGAGGACTGTGCAACCCGATCCTGGGAACCCGCTGTGAAGCCACTTCGGATCGGCCGTGAGCCGTGCCTGCCGGCGCGACGTGACCAGGTCTCGACCGGACGGGCCGGTCTGCTCGCGCCACTCAGGGGGTGCGGCCCAGCGTCAGGTAGGCGATCGGCCCGACCGGCTGGACGAAGCAGGCCAGCACCCACAGCGCCTTGGGTCCACGAACCTGCGCGGCCGGCCTCCGGGCCAGGTCGACGAGCGCCAGGGAGGTCAGGGCCACCTCCACGGCAGCCGCTCCGGCGACCGCGGCCTGCTGCCCGCTGGTCAGGTCGCTCCACCGCCTGGTCGATGCCATGGCCCGACCGTAGACGCCCGCTATCGGGAACCGAGCAGGGAGTCGACGTCCGGAAGACGGTCGAAGCGGGAGAACGTGCCACCGTCCGCGATCTCACGGGCGGCCTCGAGGAACCCGCGCCACGCCGTGCGCGCGAGGGTGCCGCCGACGCTGATCCGGCGGACGCCCAGCGCCGCCGCCTCGGCGACGGTGACGAACGGGGCGTTGACCAGGAGGTTCACCGACTTCGGGGCCGCCGCCGCGACCACCGCCGCCACCTGCTCGACGGTGGCGATCCGCGGTGCGTAGAGGCAGTCGGCGCCGGCGTCGGAGTAGGCGCGCAGCCGGCGGACCGTCTCGTCGATGTCAGGCCGTCCGACGACGAATCCCTCGGAGCGGGCGGTCAGCACGATGCCGGTGCCGGTCGCGTCGATCGCCTCCCGAGCGGCCCGGATCCGCTCGACCGCCAGCTCGACGTCGTGCAGGGGACTGGCGTCGTCGCCCGTGGAGTCCTCGATCGAGAGACCGGCGATGCCCGTGCCGGCAGCGCGCCGTACGTGCTCCGCGACCTGCTCGGGCTCGACCGCGAAGCCACCCTCGAAGTCCGCGTTCACCGGGACCGCCACGGCTACGGAGACGGCGCGCAGGTGGTCGAGCGTCTGGTCGAGCGTGACGCCGTTGTCGGGCCGACCGGTGGTCCAGGCGAACCCGGCGCTGGTGGTGGCCACGGCAGGGAAGCCGAGCTGCTCGAGGGCGAGCGCGCTCCCGACGTCCCACGGGTTCGGCATGACGAAGCAGCCGGAGGCGTGCAGCCGGCGGAACGCGTCGACCCGGTCGTCCTGGACGGTCATGGCCACCTCCACCGCTCGGGGTCTGGTCCCGGCCATGATGCCTGGCGAGGATGATCGGGCCATGCGCGCAGTGGTGTTCGACGAGTACGGCGCCAGGCCGGTCGTCCGGGAGGTCCCCGACCCCGTGCCCGCCGCGCACGGCGTGGTCGTCCGGGTGGAGGCGACCGGGCTCTGCCGCAGCGACTGGCACGCCTGGGCCGGTCACGACCGCACCATCGCGCTGCCGCACGTGCCCGGCCACGAGCTGGCGGGCACCGTGCACGGCGTCGGCGCGGCTGTCACCAGGTGGCGTCCCGGCCAGCGCGTCACCGTGCCGTTCGTCTGCGCCTGCGGCACCTGCCAGCAGTGCCTCACCGGCAACCACCAGGTCTGTGAGCGGCAGACCCAGCCCGGGTTCACCGGCTGGGGCTCGTTCGCCGAGCTGGTCGCCCTCGACCATGCCGACGTCAACCTGGTCGGGCTGCCGGACGAGGTCGACGCGGTCGCCGCGGCCGGCCTCGGCTGCCGGGTGGCGACCGCGCACCGTGCTGTCGTCGCGCAGGGGCGGGTGCAGCCGGGGCAGTGGGTCGCGGTGCACGGCTGCGGCGGCGTGGGCCTGTCCGCGGTGATGGTCGCCGTGGCGGCCGGCGCGCGGGTCGTCGCGGTCGACGTGGCGACCGGCGCCCTCGACCTGGCCCGGGAGTTCGGCGCCGAGGTCGCCGTGGACGCCTCGCGGGAGGACGTGGTGAGGGCGGTGCGCGCCACCACCGGCGGCGGCGCCCACCTGTCGCTGGACGCCCTCGGCAGCCACGACACCTGCGCCGCGTCGGTGAAGTGCCTGCGCACCCGCGGCCGGCACGTGCAGGTGGGCCTGCTGCCGCCGGACCTCGGCCACCCGGCCGTCCCGATGGCCCGGGTGGTCGCGCTGGAGCTCGAGGTGGTCGGGAGCCACGGCATGCCGGCGCACGACTACCCGGCCCTGCTCGCCCTGGTCGCGGCCGGGCGCCTGCGGCCGGACCTCCTGGTCACCCGGCGGATCGGCCTGGCCGAGGCCGGCGACGCGCTGGCGGCGATGGGGGAGCCGGGCTACCCGGCGGGTGTCACGGTGGTGGAGCCGCAGGGCGGAGCGGCTTAGAGCGCGGCGGTGCGGGTAACACCGCCCCACCTGTCCCGACTGCGCCCACGGGGGCTGTCATGACGACCACTGCGCACCGCGACGGCCGCTCGGCCGCCGACGCCTTCCCGACTAGCAACCTCCCGCGCCCCGAGGTGCGCGAGATGCCGGACCCGCCGCCGTCGCTGTGGCGCCTGATCGGTCCGGGGATCATCGCCGCCGGCGTCGGCCTGGCGTCGGGGGAGTTCATCCTCTACCCCTACATCGCCTCGCAGGTCGGCCTGGTCTTCGTCTGGGCCGCGCTCGTCGGCCTGGTCACCCAGTTCTTCATCAACATGGAGATCGAGCGCTACACGCTGGCGACCGGCGAGACGGCGCTGACCGGCTTCAGCCGGTACTGGCGGCACTGGGGCCTGTTCTTCGCGCTGATGACCTACTTCGCGAACCTCTGGCCGGGGTGGGCGACCAGCTCGGCCACCCTGGTGACCTACCTGTGGGGCGGGAACGCCAACTACATCGCGATCGGGATGCTGGTCAGCATCGGCGCCATCCTCACCCTCGCGCCGGTGGTCTACGTCGCCCTCGAGCGGGCCCAGATGCTCAAGGTCGCCGCGGTCGGTCTGCTGGTCGTCGTCGCGGCGGTCTTCGCGATCACGGCAGAGGCCTGGGGCGACCTGCCCACGGCAGCCACCGACGCAGCCATCCCGGTGAGCGAGCTCGGCTGGGCGACGTTGCTCGGTGCCCTGGCCTTCGCCGGGGCGGGCGGTGGGCAGAACCTGGTCCAGAGCAACTGGATCCGGGACAAGGGCTTCGGCATGGGCCGCTACGTCCCGCGGATCGAGAGCCCGGTCACCGGCGAGCCGGAAGCGGCTCCGAGCACCGGCTTCGTGTTCGAGCCGACCGAGCAGAACATGGCCCGGTGGCGCTCCTGGTGGCGCTTCGCCAACAAGGAGCAGCTGTACACGTTCGTCCTCATCACCTTCGTCTCGATCGTCTTCACCTCGCTGCTCGCCTACTCCACCGTCTTCGGCAAGGAGGGCCTGCCCGACGACATCGCCTTCCTGCAGGTCGAGGGCGAGCAGCTCAAGGCGGCGGTCGGCGACTGGTTCGGGTCGTTCTTCTGGCTGATCGGCGCGCTCGCGCTCTTCCTGGCCGCCCTCGGCATCGTGGACTACACGAGCCGGCTCACGGCCGACGTGCTCAAGACGTCGTACGTGCGGGGCGCCAACGAGAGCCGGCTCTACTTCGGGCTGGTGTGGGGCCTGGTGGCGATCGGCATCCTGGTCCTGCTGGTCGGTTTCGACCAGCCGCTGGTCCTGATCGTCATCTCCGCTTGTGTCGGCGGCGTGATGATGTTCTTCTACTCGGCCCTGCTGATCCTGATCAACCGGCGGATCCTGCCGGAGCCGATCCGGATCAGGGGTGCCCGGCTGGTCGCTCTCGGCTGGTCGTTCGCCCTGTTCGGCGTGCTGTCGGTGCTCACGATCTCCGACCAGGTCCAGCAGCTCTGACCGGAGGTCGCACCGGAACGCACGGGTCGCCCTGCAGGTTGTCGTCGCTCGCCGGTCTGGGAGACTGGTGTGCGCGACACGAGCGAAGGGAAATGACCTGCCCATGGCCGACTTCGAGCTCAAGCACCCCGGTGGTCAGCTGCCCCTCCCGGTGACGGGGGCGACCGAGGGGCCGTCGGGCCTCGAGGTGTCGACGCTGCTCAAGGAGACCGGCTACGTCACCCTCGACCCGGGGTTCGTCAACACGGCGTCGTGCGCGTCCGCGATCACCTTCATCGACGGCGACGAGGGCATCCTGCGCTACCGGGGCTACCCCATCGACCAGCTGGCCGAGAAGTCGTCCTTCCTCGAGGTCTCCTACCTGCTGATCTACGGCGAGCTCCCGTCGACCGCCGAGCTCGAGGACTTCGACCAGAGCATCCGCAACCACACGCTGCTGCACGAGGACCTGCGGCGGTTCTTCGACGGCTTCCCGCGCGACGCGCACCCGATGGCGGTCCTCTCGTCGGCCGTCAGCGCGCTGTCGACCTTCTACCAGGACAGCCTGGACCCGTTCGACCGGGAGCACGTCGACCTGTCCACGGTCCGGCTGATGGCCAAGCTGCCCACCATCGCGTCGTACGCGTTCAAGAAGGCGGTCGGCCAGCCGCTGCTCTACCCCGACAACTCGCTCGGCTATGTCGACAACTTCCTGCGGATGACCTTCGGCGTGCCGGCCGCGCCGTACGAGGTCAACGAGACGATGTCCCGCGTGCTCGACATGCTCTTCGTCCTGCACGCCGACCACGAGCAGAACTGCTCCACGTCGACCGTGCGGCTCGTGGGCTCGAGCAACGCCAACCTGTTCGCCTCGGTGTCGGCCGGTGTCAACGCGCTGTTCGGCCCTCTGCACGGCGGCGCCAACCAGGCGGTCCTCGAGATGCTGCAGCGGATCCACGAGGACGGCGACGACGCGGAGGGCTTCGTCCGTCGCGTCAAGGACAAGGAGCCCGGCGTCAAGCTGATGGGCTTCGGCCACCGGGTCTACAAGAACTACGACCCGCGCGCGGCGATCGTGAAGAAGGCGACCCAGGACGTGCTCGAGGCGCTCGGCACCTCGGACCCGTTGCTGGACATCGCGATGAGGCTCGAGGAGGTCGCCCTCGCCGACGACTTCTTCGTCGAGCGCAAGCTCTATCCCAACGTCGACTTCTACACCGGGGTCATCTACAAGGCGATGGGCTTCCCGACCCGGATGTTCACCGTCCTGTTCGCCCTCGGCCGGCTGCCCGGCTGGATCGCGCAGTGGCGGGAGATGATCGAGGACCCGGCGACCAAGATCGGCCGGCCACGCCAGGTCTACACCGGCAGTCCCGAGCGGTCGTACGTCGCGCCCGGCCAGCGCTGACCGGCCCCTTCCCTGGGCCACCGCCCGACACCGCGCCGAAGGGCGCGAACCCCCGGAAACCGGCACTCCCGGGCAGCCGGTCGGCTTTACTCGTCACTGAGAAGAGCCGATGACCCACCGGGAGTGACCGGAGGGAAGGGCGGGAGCGTGCCGGGTCCACACCAGACCAAGCGCGCCATCAGCTGGGTGCTCGACGTCTCCGTGATGGCGTCGGGGGCGCTCATCGGGCTGGTGGCGGTGCTCGCGCTGCTCTTCGGCGGTCACCTGGACGAGCACTGGGGCCTGGCGATGCTGGTCGGGCCGCCGATCATCGCGCTGATGAGCCGGTTCCCGCTCGTGCTGGACCGGGGCGCCAGCGGCGTCGAGGTCGGCTTCGAGTCGGCCGTGCTGGTCTTCCTCGCCTGCTACGACGGCGGTGAGGGCGCGCTCGCGGTCTGGACGGTGGGGCAGGTGCTCTCGCAGGCCACCACGTCCAAGCGGATGGACATCCGGGCCTTCAACATCGGCGTCAGCATCCTCTCCGGCGCGGCCGCCCTGCTGACCATGCGCGCGATCAGCCCGCTCGACTCCACCAGCCCTCGCGAGCTGGCCGCCGTCGGCCTGGGCTGCGCCGTGTTCTTCGTCGTCGACTACGTCGTGTCGGCGGTGTCGATCGCGCTGGAGACCGAGGCGCCGGTGGCGACCGAGCTCCGGCACGGGAGCGCCCTGCTCGCGCTCGGCGTCTTCGTGGCGATCGACAGCCTCGGCTACCTCGCCGCCCTGGTCTACCGCTCCCTCGACTCGTGGACCGGCGTGCTGCTCGCCGTCCCTCTGGTGACGATCCTGGTCGCGACCCGGGCCCTCTCGCGCGGCAGCGAGCACCGCCGGCGGCTGGAGGCGCTCTTCGGCGCCGCCGCCGAGGCACAGGTCGTCCACACCCCGGAGTCGCTCGAGGAGCTGCTGCGGCGCAACGTCCGCGCCGTGGTGGCGACCGGCAGCGCCGACCTGCGGCGGGACGGCCCGACGTCCAAGGAGATCGGCGCGCGGGTGCGCACCGGCGACGGCACCTGGTGGCTGGTCGCCCCGGCCATCGACCGGGCCCGGGCCTCGATCGAGGCCGACCAGAAGGCCCTCGAGGCCCTCGCGACGGTGGCCGAGGAGGCGTTCAGCCGACTCGCCCTGACTGAGGAGATGGGTCACCTCGCCCGCCACGACGCGCTGACCGCGCTGCCCAACCGCACCCTGTTCCTCGACCGGGTGCAGCAGGCCGTCCTGCGCTCCCGCCGCAGCGCCTCGGCCATCGCCGTGCTGTTCCTCGACCTGGACGGCTTCAAGGGGGTCAACGACCGCTTCGGCCACGCCGAGGGCGACGAGCTGCTCAAGGTGGTCTCCGCCAGGCTGTCCGCCTGCGTGCGCGCGGCGGACTCGGTGGCCCGGCTCGGTGGCGACGAGTTCGCCGTCCTCGTCGAGGGCGTCGACGACGTCGCCGAGCTCGACGAGCTGTGCGAGCGGGTGCTGCTGTCGCTGCGCGCGGAGGTCGTCATCCACGGGCACGAGGTCGTGGTGGGGGCGAGCATCGGGGTGGCCGTGGCCGACCCAGACGACGACGCGGCCGGGCTGCTGCGCAACGCCGACATGGCGATGTACCGCGCCAAGGCGCTGGGCAAGGACCGGTACTTCGTCTACCAGCCGTCGCTGCGGGAGGAGAACGTCCGCCGCCTCGAGCTGGTAGAGGCACTGCGTCGCGACGTCTCCTCGCGGCTGGTCGTGCACTACCAGCCGATCGTCGACCTGGCGACCGGCGAGGTGCAGGGGCTCGAGGCCCTGGTCCGCTGGCAGCGACCAGAGGGCCTGCTGACGCCCGACGTGTTCATCGCGGCGGCCGAGGAGAGCGGGCTGATCGTCGAGCTGGGGGAGCAGGTCCTGCGCCAGGTCGTGGGCGACGCCGAGGCGCTGCAGCAGGCGGCCGGGCGGGCCTTGAACCTGGGCTGCAACATGTCGGCCCACCAGCTGCGCGACCCGCGGTTCCTCGACCTCGTCCAGGCCGCCGTCCTCGCCCTGGGCGACAACCAGCTGGTGCTGGAGATGACCGAGACCGTCGTGGTCGACCACGACGACGAGACCGACGCAGCGCTGCGCCGGCTGACCAGCGTCGGGGCCCGGCTGGCGATCGACGACTTCGGGGTGGGCTTCTCGTCGATCGGCTACCTGCAGCACCTGCCGGTCGACATCCTCAAGATCGACCGCAGCTTCACCCGTGACGTCGACTCGAGCCCGCGCGCGGCTGCCCTGGTCGAGGCGATCCTGGTCATGGGGTCGGCCCTCGACCTGCGGGTCGTCGCCGAGGGGATCGAGCGGGTCGGGCAGGCGGTCCGGCTGCGCCAGGCCGGCTGCCTGGTGGGCCAGGGCTTCCTCTACGGCCGGCCTCAGCCGCTGGCCGCGACGACCCGCCTGCTGGCCAGCGGCGCAGTTTCCCCGGTCCGCGGCGCATACTCCTCCGGTACGGTGGTACCTACGGTGACGTAACCGTAGGTACCCGACCCCGCCCGGAGGCCCCATGACCATCGCCGGCGCACCCCCGCTGTCCCAGACCGACCTGCTCCGCGAGCTCGAGCCCGTGGTGGAGGAGAACCTGGAACGCCACCTGCGCACGGCCAAGGACTGGATGCCGCACGAGTACGTGCCCTGGAGCCAGGGCAGCGACTACGACGGCGTGCTCGGCGGCGAGGCGTGGGCGGCGGAGCAGTCCCCGTTCTCCGAGGTGGCGCGCACCAGCCTGGTCGTCAACCTGCTGACCGAGGACAACCTGCCGAGCTACCACCACGAGATCGCCACGGTCTTCGGTCGCGACGGCGCCTGGGGCACCTGGGTGCACCGCTGGACCGCCGAGGAGGGCCGGCACGCGATCGCGATCCGCGACTACCTGCTGGTGACCCGCTCGGTCGACCCGGTCGCGCTCGAGAACGCCCGGATGACCCACATGGGCGCCGGCTTCGAGTCGGCCAACCACGACGACCTGCTGCGGTCGCTGGCCTACGTGTCCTTCCAGGAGCTGGCCACCCGCATCTCCCACCGCAACACCGGAAAGATCACCAAGGACCCGGTCGCCGACCAGCTGCTCGCCCGGATCGCCCTGGACGAGAACCTGCACATGCTCTTCTACCGCAACCTGCTCGGCGCGGCCCTGCGGGTCGCGCCCAACCAGACGATGCGGGCCGTCACCGAGGTCGTGAAGTCCTTCGAGATGCCGGGCAGCAGCATCGAGGACTTCACCCGCAAGTCGGTGCAGATCGCGCTCTCCGGCATCTACGACCTGCGCATCCACCACGACGACGTGCTGTCGCCGGTCCTGCGGCAGTGGGGCGTCTTCGACCTCGAGGGCCTCGACGCCGAGGGGGAGGCGGCCCGGGACGAGCTCAACGCCTTCCTGGCCGGCCTCGACCAGGCGGCCAGCCGCTTCGAGGACAAGCGCGGCGCCCACCACGAGCGGCTCCGGTCGCGCGGGGTCGAGCCCGAGGTGATCTGACCCCTGGCTCCATGATCGTGAGGGGGATCGGGCCTCGTTCGGGCCTGATTCCGCTCACGATCATGAACTCGGCCCGGGCGCGCCGGTCGCCGCTCGGGCTCCGTCAGCCGGCGTTGGGCAGGCGCACCATCAGTCGCCCGCCGTCGACCCGCACGTCGAACGCGTGCACCGGGGCGGTGGCCGGCCCGCTGCGGACGGAGCCGTCGTCCAGGCTGAAGACGCTGCCGTGCCACGGGCAGGTCACGCAGCCGGCCTCGACGTCGATGCGGCCCTCGTGCAGCGGCCCGGCCAGGTGCGAGCACCGCTCGGACAGCACATCGATCTGGTCGCCGCGGCGCACCACGAGCAGGGGCACCGCCGACGTGCCGGCCCCCAGAGTCCGCAGCCGTCCCTCGCCGTCCGGGCCCAGGTCGTCGACGGCGCACAGGTCGTGCCAGCCCGGGGGCACCAGGTGAGGCACGTCCTCCGCGTGGTTGGCGCCGACGGCCTGCCGGTAGGCGAGGTGACCGCCGAGGTAGCCACTCACCCCGATCAGTGTCAGACCGGCGTACCCGAGCAGCCGTCCGGTGCGTCGGCCACCGCGGACCCTGGCGAGCAGTGACCCGCTGTAGACCGCGAGGGCCACCGCGTTGGTCGCCGCGTGGACGACGCCGACCCGCTGCTGCTGCTCGTGCATCTCGGCGAAGTCGGCGAGCCCGGCTGCGGCCGCCGGGACGGCCGACGCGATGCCTGTGGCGACGAGGACGTCGGCCGACCGCTCGTGGCCGGGCAGGGCGTCCAGCACCCCGGCCGACGCGAAGGCGCCCACCGGCACCTGGACGAGCACCGGGTGCAGCGGGTGGCCCAGCCAGACGCCGTGCAGGAGGTCTCTCAGCAGCGCGGACCGCAGGACGCCGCGGGTCGCCGAGCGGACCGGCCCGACCACCTTGTCGAGGGTGCGGGCGTCCTCGAGCAGCGAGGCGGACTCGAACGGGTTCATGGCTGCCTCCGGCTGGCTCCACGGCAACGGACGTGCCCGCCTCCTGACCCGAGCCGGCCACCCGCAAACCGCGCCGTCGGTCAGCGTGTGCCGGT
>Ga0210143_1000101_pt1 | contig 17504 bp, 15 predicted proteins | sample MayberryNW_TuleC_2_FD_185527 | JGI IMG/M metagenome (GOLD analysis project Ga0210143, IMG submission 185527) | Wetland microbial communities from San Francisco Bay, California, USA, that impact long-term carbon sequestration - MayberryNW_TuleC_D2... | ecosystem: Environmental > Aquatic > Marine... | reverse complement strand
GTCAGCACGTACGGGAACGAGGGGTCGCCCCGCATCAGCGTCAGCGCTCCGCTGAACAACGGTGCCGGCTGGTACGTCTCGGCCGCCAACGAGGGGATCTCGTCGATCACCCAGTTCCCCTGGGCGATCTGCGCCTCGGTGGGACCGTGACCGAAGCCCGCAACGCCCGGCCGCTACCAGCCGGTTGCCGCCGACACCTTCGACCAGGTGACCGAGGAGAGCACCGCCTGGCCGGAGGTGTTGGGGTGGAAGTAGTCCCAGGTGCTGAGCTGGCCGAGGGAGAACCGGTAGGAGAAAACCGCGTTGCCGTCGAAGACGCAGCCGGCGACCGCGGCGCACTCCTGCGCCAGCACCGTGTTGTAGTCGACGACCCGCTGGCGCACGAACGCCCGGCGGTCCACGTCGGCCTGCTGGGTCGAGGTCGGGCTCCTGAGCATCGACTGGCAGATGCCGTAGACCGCCCAGGCGAGGCGGGCCGACGAGCTCGACTTCCCGACCTGCCACAGCTGGTAGATGTCCGGCACCGACGCGACGAAGATCGTCCGGACGCCGCCGTCGGCCAACGTCTGCAGCCCGGCCCGGGCGCTCGCCCGGAAGGTGGCCACGCCGGTCATCGTGCTCGGCGACGACGTACACGCGTCGTTGGCCCCGAGGAGCACCGTGGCGTACTGCACACGCTGCGACACGGCGGTGCTCGCCTGCCCGGGCAGCGCACCGATCTTGGCGCCGGTCCTGGCGTCGTTGTACGCCGCCAGCGACCGCACCGCGGCCAGCCGCCGGTGGTGGCTGTTGACGCCGGAGTAGCTGCCCGTGGACCACGAGCGGGACGTGCAGTCGAAGTAGAAGCCGCAGGCGTTGAAGCCGCGGGTGATCGAGTCGCCCAGGGAGGCCATCCGGGTCGGCCGCTCGACCGTTGCCTGGGCCGGGCCGGCCGGCGCCACACCGACCCCGACGAGCACCGCGGCCACGGCGAGCGAAGCGAGCAGGGAGCGCAGCCGAGCCGTCATCGGTACCTCCAGGGGTGAACGTCGTGCCGACCGTAAGGTGACGCACCGCGGTCGGACAAGAGCCGCATCCCGGACAGGAGCGTCACCCCGGGCCGCGTGACCCGTTGTTACCGGTGAGTAGCATCGGGTGGGCCCTACGCTGACGCCAGCGTCGGGGGACGGATCGGGAGGACTCCTTGGTACGGCTCGTGCTCGGCCTGGCCATGACCGTCGCGGCGCTGGCGATCGCCGGCCGGCGGGTGCACTACCTCTACCGCCTGATCTCGTCCGGGCAGGGCGCGCCGGGCCGCCTGGACGGCATCGGGCAGCGGGCAAAGGACCAGCTGCGTGAGGTCTTCGGCCAGCGCAAGCTGCTGCAGTGGTCGGTGCCCGGACTGGCGCACTTCTTCACGTTCTGGGCGTTCATCGTGCTGGCGGCCACGATCCTCGAGGCGTACGGCGCGCTGTTCGACCGCGACTTCGCCATCCCGGTCATCGGGCGCTGGGCGCTGCTGGGCTTCCTCGAGGACTTCTTCGCCGTCGCGGTGCTCGTGTCCCTGGCGACGTTCAGCATCATCCGGCTGCGGCAGGCCCCGGCCCGCAAGGAGCGCGACTCGCGGTTCTACGGGTCGCACACCGGCGCCGCCTGGCTCGTGCTCTTCATGATCTTCAACGTCATCTGGACGCTGCTGCTCTACCGCGGCGCCCAGATCAACACCGGCGTCTTCCCGTTCCAGGAGGACGGCTGGTGGTGCTTCGCCTCCAAGGCGACCGCGGAGCTGCTCGAGCCGCTGGGCGAGGACGCCAACGAGGTGCTGGAGACCATCGGCATCCTGCTGCAGATCGGCGTGGTCCTCGGCTTCCTCGTGCTGGTGGTCTACTCCAAGCACCTGCACATCTTCATCGCGCCGCTCAACGTGCTGACCAAGCGCGAGCCGAAGGCACTCGGGCCGCTGCTGCCGATGATGGTCGACGGCAAGCCGATCGACTTCGAGAACATCGACGAGCTCGACGAGGACACCGCCTTCGGCCGCGGGAAGGTCGAGGACTTCACCTGGAAGGGCATGCTCGACTTCGCGACCTGCACCGAGTGCGGCCGCTGCCAGTCGCAGTGCCCGGCATGGAACACCGGCAAGCCGCTGTCGCCGAAGCTCGTGATCATGGACCTGCGCGACCACCTGTTCGCCAAGGGACCGGCCATCCTCGGGGCGGACGGGCACAGTGCCGACGGTGCGGCGGTGACCGGCATCGACGAGGCGGGCCCCGAGGCCGCGAAGCCCGGCGCCGCGCACCACGGCGTCCCCGAGTCCGGCTTCGGCCGGGTCCCCGGGTCCGGGCAGCCGCAGGTGGACCGGCCGCTCGTCGGCACCGCCGAGGCGGGCGGCGTCATCGACCCGGACGTGCTGTGGTCGTGCACCACCTGCGGGGCGTGCGTCGAGCAGTGCCCGGTCGACATCGAGCACGTCGACCACATCGTCGACATGCGCCGGTTCCAGGTGCTGGTCGAGTCGTCGTTCCCGAGCGAGGCCGGGACGATGCTGAAGAACCTCGAGAACAAGGGCAACCCGTGGGGCATGGGCGCCAAGGCCCGCCTCGAGTGGACGCAGGGGCTGCCCTTCGACGTCCCGGTCTTCGGCGAGGACGTCGAGGACCTCGCGGAGGTCGACTACCTCTACTGGGTCGGCTGCGCCGGCGCGCTCGAGGACCGGGCCAAGAAGACCACCCGCGCCTTCGCCGAGCTGCTGCACATCGCCGGCGTGAAGTTCGCCGTCCTGGGCGAGAACGAGGCCTGCTCGGGCGATCCGGCTCGCCGGCTGGGCAACGAGTTCGTCTTCCAGATGCTCGCCCAGCAGAACATCGAGGTGCTCGACGAGGCCGGCGCGCAGCGGACCGTCATCGTCGCCACCTGCCCCCACTGCTTCAACTCGCTGTCCCGCGAGTACCCCCAGCTGGGCGGCGACTACGAGGTCGTGCACCACACCCAGCTGCTCAACCACCTTGTCGAGGAGGGCCGGCTCACGCCGGTCACCCCGATCGACCAGCTGGTGACCTACCACGACCCGTGCTACCTGGGGCGGCACAACAAGGTCTACACGCCGCCACGGGAGATCCTGGCCAACGTCCCCGCCCTGCGGACCCAGGAGATGCACCGCTGCAAGGAGCGCGGCTTCTGCTGCGGCGCCGGCGGCGCCCGGATGTGGATGGAGGAGAAGATCGGCAAGCGGGTCAACGTCGAGCGGGTCGACGAGGCCCTGGCCCTCGACCCCGACGTCGTCTCCACCGCCTGCCCCTTCTGCCTCGTCATGCTCGGTGACGCCGTGACCGCCAAGAAGCAGGACGGCAGCGCCCGCGAAGACGTGCAGGTCGTCGACGTGTCCCAGCTGCTGCTGCAGTCCGTGCAGCGCAACATCACCGTCGTGCCGGTGGGGGCCGGCGAGGACCCGGCGACTCCCTGACGGCTCCGCGGGCGCCCGCGAGTCGGGCCAGCGGGAGCAGTCCGGGTGGTGCTGGCACCACTGCAGGACTCCGGTCAGCACCGTCGCGACGTACCGCTGCGGGCGGCACGGTGGACATCGCGCCCCTGGAGACCCCCGGGGTGGAGCCCCCCGACAGGAGCACCATCGATGACCACCACCGCTCTGCCCGAGCCCCGATCGAGTGCGCGTGGCCAGACGCACGCCGCCGTCCGCACCGTCGACGTCGTCAAGACGTACGGCACCGGCGACTCGGCCGTGCACGCCCTGCGCTCGGTGTCGGTCGACTTCGCGGCCGGCGAGTTCACCGCCGTGATGGGCCCGTCAGGGTCCGGCAAGTCCACCCTCATGCACGTCGCCGCCGGCCTCGACACCGTCACCGGCGGCCAGGTGCTGGTCGGCGACACCGACGTCACCGGGCTCAACGACAAGGCGCTGACCCGCCTGCGCCGGGACCGGATCGGTTTCGTCTTCCAGCAGTTCAACCTGGTCCCGACGCTGAGCGCCGCCGAGAACATCGAGCTGCCCATGCGGCTCGCCGGCCGCCGCCCCGACCAGGAGTGGCTGGACCGGATCATCGACGTCGTCGGTCTGCGCGACCGGCTGTCGCACCGCCCGGCAGAGCTGTCCGGCGGGCAGCAGCAGCGCGTCGCCGTCGCCCGTGCCCTCGCCGGCCGTCCCGAGGTCGTCTTCGCCGACGAGCCGACCGGCAACCTTGACTCCCGCTCCGGTGCCGAGGTGCTGTCCTTCCTGCGCCGCTCGGTCGACGAGACCCAGCAGACCATCGTGATGGTCACGCACGACCCGGTCGCGGCCGGTCATGCCGACCGGGTCGTCTTCCTCGCCGACGGCCAGGTCGTCGGCGACATGACCGCCCCCACCGCGGAGCGCGTCCTCGACCACATGAAGAACCTGGAGGGCTGACCGGTGCTGGCCCTCACCTTGCGTGGCCTCGCCACGCACAAGCGACGGCTTGCCTCCACCGTCATCGCCATCCTGCTCGGCGTGGCCTTCATGGCCGGATCGATGGTCTTCACCGACACGATGCGGGCGACCCTCTCCGGGGTCTACACCGACGCCGAGCAGGGCACCGACGCCCTGGTCCGCGGCCCGTCCACCATCGAGGGCTTCGCCGGCACCCTGCACCAGCCGGTGCCCGAGGCCGTGGCCGACGAGGTCGCCCTGGTCTCCGGCGTCGAGCGGGTCGCGCCGCGCGTGGAAGGCTACGCGCAGGTCGTCGGGCCCGACGGAAAGGCCGTCGACGACATCAGCATGGGTGCTGCCCCCGCCGGCATGGCCTGGACCGATGCCGCCGAGCTCAACCCCTTCGAGCTGACGACCGGCCGCGGCCCACGCGCCGCCGACGAGGTGGTCGTGGACAAGAGCCTGGCCGACGAGGCCGACCTGGCCCCGGGCGACCCGACGACCGTGCTCACCGCGGCCGGCCCGGCCGAGGTGACGGTCGTGGGTGTCGCGCGGTTCGGCTCGGCGGACAACCGGGCCGGCAACCGGACCGTGCTGTTCACCCTCGACACCGCCCAGCGGCTGCTCGGCCGCGACGGCCAGGTCGACAGCATCGCCGTGCAGGCGGCTCCCGGCGTCAGCCAGGCCGAGGTCGCCTCGGCGATCCGCAGCCGCCTCGGCACCGGCGCCGAGGGTCTGGACGTCGTCACCGGTGCGGCGCTCGACGCGGAGAACGCCGGCCGCGGCAACGAGGACGCCGACTTCTTCGCCGTCTTCATGAAGATCTTCGCCGGCGTGGCCCTGCTCGTCGGGGCGTTCATCATCAACAACACCTTCGTGATCCTGGTGGCCCAGCGCACCCGCGAGCTCGCGCTGCTGCGGGCCATCGGGGCGAGCGCCAAGCAGGTGCGGCGCAGCGTCGCCGTCGAGGCGCTGGTCATCGGCGGTCTGGCCTCCGGGCTGGGTCTGCTGGCCGGTGTCGGCGTCGCCCAGGGGATCCAGGCGCTCTGGCGCAGCGCCGGCGTGACCCTCCCTGAGGGTCCGCTGGTGATCAAGGCGTCGTCGCTCGGCATCGCGTTCGCGCTCGGTGTCGGTGTGACGCTGCTGTCGGCGCTGCTCCCGGCGCGGCGGGCCGCCAAGGTCGCGCCGGTCGCCGTGATGCGCTCGGTCGCGGTCGAGCGGACCCGGCCGTCGAAGGTGCGGGTCGGCCTCGGGGTCCTGCTCGCGGTGGTCAGCGCCGGCACGCTGGTCACCGGCTTCGTCGGCGGCGAGCTGCCGCTGGTGCTCATCGGGACGCTGGCCGGCTTCGTCGGCACCGCGGTGCTCTCCCCCGTGCTGGCCCGCCCCGTCGTGCGGGTCATCTCTGCCCCGCTCCCCCGGATCGCGGGGATGCGCGGCCGGCTGGCCAGGGAGAACGCGCTGCGCAACCCGCGGCGCACCGCGGCCACCGCGTCCGCGCTGATGATCGGGGTCGCCCTGGTCGGCGGCATCACGGTGTTCGCGGCGTCGGGCAAGTGGTCGGTCAGCCACTCCTTCGACAAGGAGTTCCGCGGCGACCTGGTCGCCGACACCGGCGCCTGGATCTACGGCGGTGCCAGCCCGCGGATGGCCGAGGACCTCGATGCCCTGCCGGAGGTGGCGGCGGCCGTGCCGACCCAGATGACCGAGGCCGAGGTCGGCGACTCGGTGACCCAGCTCGGCGGCTGGCCGGCCGCCACGGTCGGCCGGGCCTTCGACATCGGCGTCTCGTCGGGCTCGCTCGACGGGCTGGGCAGGGACGGCATAGCGCTCGGCTCCCGATGGGCCGACGGCCACGACCTGGCGCTCGGGGACACGCTGCCCGTCGTCTTCCCGGGCGGGGCGAGGCAGACCTTCACGGTCCGCGCGCTCTTCGACCACCCGGACTGGACCGGCCCGGTGTGGGTCGACCGGTCGGCGTTCGCAGCCGCCCAGCCCGGCCAGCTGGACACCCGCGTCTACCTGACCGGGGCCGACGGTGTGGGTGCCACCGCCCTGAGGTCCGCGGTCGAGGGGGTCACCACGGCGTACGCCTCGGTGGAGGTCCAGGACCGCGACGAGGTCCGCCAGTCGGTGGTCGACGAGTTCAACGCGATGCTCGGGGTCGTCTACGCGCTGCTCGCCCTGGCGATCGTCATCGCGCTGGTCGGCATCGGCAACACGATCGCGCTGTCGGTCGTGGAGCGGACCCGCGAGCTGGGTCTGCTGCGGGCGGTCGGGATGTCCCGGGCGCACCTGCGAGGCATGGTCCGCTGGGAGGCCGCGCTGATCGCGGTCTACGGCACGGTGCTCGGCCTGCTGATCGGGCTGGGCATCGGGCGGGCCCTGGTCTACGCGATCAAGGCCTCGGGGATCGAGACCGCCGAGACGGTGGTGCCGGTCGGCCAGCTGGCGCTCATCGTGGCGCTGGCCGGGGCCAGCGGCGTCGTCGCGGCCGTGCTGCCGGCGCGCCGGGCCGCCCGGCTCGACGTGCTGGACGCCGTGTCGAGCACCTGACCCGCCGGGGCCGTGCCGCGCCTCAGGTCGGGGTGCGGTGGAAGCTCTGGAACGACCGCGAGGGCGTGGGGCCGCGCTGACCCTGGTAGCGCGAGCCCTGCGCCCCCGAGCCGTACGGCGCCTCCGCCGGACTGGTGAGGCGGAAGAAGCAGAGCTGGCCGATCTTCATGCCCGGCCACAGCTTGATCGGCAGGGTGGCCACGTTGGACAGCTCGAGCGTCACGTGGCCGGAGAAGCCGGCGTCGATGAAGCCGGCCGTCGAGTGGGTCAAAAGCCCTAAACGCCCCAAACTGGACTTGCCCTCGAGGCGAGCTGACACGTCGTCGGGCAGGGACACGACCTCGTAGGTCGAGCCGAGGACGAACTCACCCGGATGCAGGATGAACGGCTCGTCGCCCTCGGGCTCGACCAGCCGGGTCAGCTCGGCCTGCTCCACCGACGGGTCGATGTGCGGGTAGCGATGGTTCTCGAAGACCCGGAAGTAACGGTCGATGCGCACGTCGACGCTGGACGGCTGCACCATCTCGGAGTCGTAGGGCTCGAGCGTGATGCGGCCCTGGTCGATCGCCGCGCGGATGTCCCTGTCCGAGAGCAGCACGGGGCGACCCTACCGGCGGAGTGCACGCCGCCTCGGCACCGTCCGCGAGGAACGCTACGATGCTGCCGGTCGGGGCGCTCGCCGCCCCGCGCGGGTGTAGTTCAATGGCAGAACATCAGCTTCCCAAGCTGACAGTGCGAGTTCGATTCTCGTCACCCGCTCCAGCTATGCACAGGTCAGAGCCTCTGGCGTGATCCCGCGTCCGCTGCGACGTTCCGCCGCGGCCCGCCGGGCACTCCGCGTGCGTTCCGCCGGCCACAGCGGGGTCACACGTGCAGTGCGGCCTGCCAGGTGATCAGGATCGAGGACCCCGGCATTCCCGGACGCTGCAATGCTGCGAGCGCATGGCCTCGGCCCCGCTCCACATCGTCGAGACCATCCGGGTCGAACGAACTCCAAGCGACCTCGATGAAGCGGCCGGTGCCGTCGTAGTCGCGCACATCCAGTCCCAACACGACCTGCCCGGCGTCTGCGAGTGCACTGATGGCTTCGGCGGCATGGTCGAGAGGCCAGACGACCTCGCCGTTGTCCTGAACGTTCGCGGCCGACCTGACGAGCGCTGGCAGGCCAAGATCTTCGATGTACGTCACCCCCACAGGCTGCCGGATCGCCCGCTCGGGATCGGCACCTCTGTCGCGCGATCGAGGTGAACACGAATCACGGCAGAACGCGGTCTTCCCAGCCGAACGGACGCAAGGAGCACCCGGTTGTGCCGTGTTTCGTGCTCGCCCCCCGCCAAAGGAGACCGGACGGTAGTGCCGGTCCGGTCGGTCGTGTGCGCCGAGCAAGTGCTCGGGAACGGCACCTCTGTTCGGGTGGAGTTTCCGCGGAAACGTCTCCGAGGGGGAACGGCACCTGTGTGACGGCCGTAAAGGTAGGCATCGCGAGTTTCCGCGGAAACGTCTCCGAGGGGGAACGGCACCTGTGTGACGGCCGTAAAGGTAGGCATCGCGGACACGAATCACGGCAGAACGCGGTCGTCCCGGCCCGTTGTACGCGTGGAGCAGCCGGTTGTGCCGTGTTTTGTGCTCATCCCCGCCTTACACCGGCCGAGATTGCCGGCTCTGTTTCGTCAGGAGGAACGCACGGGGCATGCCCTGGTTCCGGAGCCCTTCAGACGCTGGGGTCCTGACCTCGGGGGAAACCTTCTGAGCCTTGCGGACTAGGACGCTGACAGTGCGAGCTCGATTCTCGTCACCCGCTCCAGCGGTCCATCACTCGTCCGTCCCCGCTGATCTACCGAGCAGGGGTCACGCGTCCAGCCGGAACGGCGGGTACCGGTCGGTCACCAGCAGGAACGCGTAGGCCGCCACGCGTTGGCTCCACCGGATGACGCCCTCGACGAAGTCGAAGAGCCCGCGCGGGTAGCGCCCGGTGAACAAGATCGCGAACCAGGCGATCACGACGATCACCACCGAGGCGAGCCACAGGAATGCCAGCACGATGTAGTGCGGGACGGCGAGCAGCCACTTGACGAGCGGTAGCCAGCGGTTGAGGTCGCGCGGCACGTCGGGGTAGTCGTAGTCGAGCCGTACCGACTGCGCGTCGTCCGTCGACGGGTAGCGGTCGTCCATCAGCGCCAGGAAGACGACCACCCGGTTGCCGAACCGCTGCAGCTCGAGGTTCCAGTCGAACCACCACCGCGGGTACTTCTGCCGGAAGACGATCATCAGCAGTGGGCCGAGGACCAGCGCTCCGCCTGCGCCGTAGACCACGACCTCGCCGCTCTTCGACGGCGTGTACTGCCCTCCGGAGACCGTCTCCAGGAGGATCACGATCGGGATCGCGACGACGATCCGGAACGCCGTGCTGAGGCGGTTGAGCTCCCGGTCCGGGTAGGCGACCGAGAGCCGGACGGGGTAGGCCGGCTGCGCGGGCTGCGTGGTGGACATGTCGGACCTCCTGGTGATCGGCTCAACCCAGGCGGGGGGTCGGACGGGCGAGTGCTGGGGCCGCCTCCCTGCCGCACGATAGCCACGCGGGCAAGCACGGCGACGTCAAGGCGCTCGGCGCAGCGTCCCGCGCTCGGGTTTCCGTCCGGAACGTGCTCGGCCACGGATATACCCCTAGGGGCATTTGACAGGTCCGCTGCGGTTCGCACAGGATACCCCCGCCGGTATTCGCCGCATCGTTCGAAGGACACCCGTGAGCACAGCGCCTCCCGCCCAGACCTCGGTCGGCCCGGACCGCCGCCCCCACCACGCCGTTCCCGCCGAGCAGCCGGTCGGACCGCTGGGTCGGCTCGGCCGCTGGACCGTCGACCACTCGGGTGCCGTGTTCGTCACCTGGGCGCTGGTCGTCGTGGCACTCGGGGCGTTCGCCCCGGGCGTCGAGCGCGCTCTGGCCGGCGCCGGATGGGAGGCATCCGGCTCGGAGTCGGTCGCAGCCCGTGACGTCGTCCAACGTGAGTTCGCCGGCCAGTCGAGCGCGGCTCTGCAGGTCGTCGTCCAGGTCGAGGGCGGATCGGTGACCAGCGGCGAGGGCAAGGCGGTGGTCGACCGAGCGGTGGGGCTGCTGCGCGACGACGAGCGCGTCTCCGCGGTGGTCCCGCCGCAGCCCGGTGTCTCGGTGTCCCGCGACGGCCGCACGGCACTGATCCAGGCAGGCGCCGCCGACCCGAACACGAACGAGATGGTCCGAGCCGCCGACGACCTCAAGGAGCCGCTGCGCGACCTCGGCGGGGACGGCGTCACGGTGGCCCTCACCGGCTCGTCGGCGATGTGGAGCGACTTCAACACCGCGAACCTCGAGGCCATGATGAAGAGCGAGCTGCTCAGCTGGCCGGTGACCATGGTCATCCTCGTCATCGCGTTCGGCTCACTGGTCGCCGCCGGACTTCCCCTGATGCTCACCATCGTCGGCCTGGTCGCCGCCGCCGGCTCCCTCTACCTCGGCACCCAGATCGGGGACATCAGCATCTGGGCGATGAACTTCGCGATGATGTTCGCCCTCGCGCTGGGCATCGACTACGCGTTGTTCCTCGTCGTCCGGTTCCGTGCCGCCCGGTTCGGCGACCACGAGACGACCCGTGAAGCGGTCGCCGAGACGATGGACACCGCCGGCAAGGCCGTCCTCTTCTCCGGTCTCACCGTCCTCGTGTCGCTCTCCGCGGTGATGCTCGTCCCGTCCCCGGCGTTCCAGTCGATGGCGCTGGGCATCATGCTCGCCGTCACGTTCGTCCTGGCGGCCACGCTCACCCTGCTCCCGGCAGTCCTCGGCAAGCTCGGTCACCGGGTCGACTCGCTCGCCCTGCCGTGGGTGCACGCGGGGGAGCACCGGTCGCCCCGTTTCGAGCGCTGGGCGCAGCGCCTGTGGCGTCGTCCGGTCGGCTACGGCCTGCTCGCCGTCGTCGCGCTCGCCGTCCTCGCCTCGCCGGTCCTCGGGCTGCGCACCGGGATGCCCTCCATCAAGGTCGTCCCCGAGACCGACTCCAGCCGCGTCGGCTACGGCCTGGTCCAGGACGCGTTCGGCGCCGGCGCGCCCGGTGCCCTCCAGGTCGTCGCACCCGACCAGGCGCAGGTGGACGGGGCCGCCAGGATCCTCGCCGACGACCCCGGCATCGCCACGGTGATGCCCCCTGCGCCCGGTAGCGGGGAGCACGTCCTGCTCACGGCGATACCGAACGCCGGCCCCTCCGACGCCGCTCTCGGGGACACCGTCGACCGGCTGCGCGCGACCCTTCCCGCCGGCACGCTCGTCGGCGGCCCGTCCGCGGAGAACCACGACCTGGAGCAGCTCCTCGCCGACAAGACGCCGCTGGTCATCGGGGTGGTCCTGGCCCTCGGCTTCGTCCTGCTCCTGATCGTGCTGCAGGCGCCCCTGGTCGCGGCCCTGGGCACCCTGACCAACCTGCTGGCCACCGGCGCCGCGTTCGGCGTCGCCAAGCTCGTCTTCCAGGACGGGCACGGGTCCGGCCTGCTCGGGTTCGAGCCCCAGGGCTTCCTCGACGCCTGGGCACCGGTGTTCTTCTTCGCGATGATCTTCGCGATCGGCATGGACTACACGGTGTTCCTGCTGGCCTCCGCCAAGGAGCACTGGGAGAAGTCACACGACCCCGAGGAGGCCATGGTCGGCGGGCTCGCGCACTCCGGGCGCGTCATCTTCGCTGCCGCCGGGGTCATGGTCGCCGTGTTCTTCACCTTCGCCCTGTCCGGGCCGCTGCCACCGAAGGAGATGGGTGTGGTCCTGGGGGTGGCCGTGCTGCTCGACGCGGCACTCGTCCGGCTGCTGCTGCTCCCCGTGCTGCTCCGCCTCACCGGGTCGGCCGCGTGGGCCAGCCCGGCGTGGCTGCGGCGCATCCTCCCGTCGGTCCGGTTCAGTCACTGACCGGAGCGGAGGAAGGCTCGGGCCGCGGCCGGGGGACGACCTCGGCCCGCCAGGCCTGGAAGCCGCCGACCAGGTCGGTCGCCCTCCCCGGCTCACCGGGTCGGCCGCGTGGGCCAGCCCGGCGTGGCTGCGGCGCATCCTCCCGTCGGTCCGGTTCAGTCACTGACCGGAGCGGAGGAAGGCTCGGGCCGGGGCCGGGGGACGACCTCGGCCCGCCAGGCCTGGAAGCCGCCGACCAGGTCGGTCGCCCTCCACAGACCCAGCCGGCGCAGCGTGGCCGCGGCCAGGCTCGAGCCGTAGCCCTCGTTGCAGACGAGGACGACCCGGACGTCGACGTCGGTCGCCTCGGCGATGCGGTGCGGGCACGTCGGGTCGAGCCGCCACTCGAGGACGTTGCGGTCGATGACGACCGCGCCGGGCAGGTCGCCGTCCCGACGGCGCTGCTCCACCGGGCGGATGTCGACGACGAGGGCGCCGTGCGCCACGGCGTCGGCCAGCTCGCTCGGGCGCACCCGGTCCAGACCGGCCCGCGCCTCGGCGAGCAGGCCGTCGACCGCACTGGCGTGCGTCGCGTCGGCCATCGGCGTCGTCCTCCGGCAGGGACGGTACGCCGGGGCCGGTGCTCGTGTCAGGACGTCCGGTGCGGCAGGGTCTCGTACATCCGGGCCGCCACCACCAGGCCCGATGCCGCGGTGAGTCCCGCCACCACCCAGACGGCCGCACGGACCCCGAACGCGTCGGCGAGGAGCCCGGCGAGCAGTGCGCCGACGGCGAACCCGCCGTCCCGCCACAGCCGGTAGACCCCGACCGCCCGGGCCCGCCACGCCGGGTGGGCGACGTCCCCCACCGCGGCGAGCAGGGTCGGGTACACCAGCGCGGTGCCCGCCCCGAGCAGCACCGCCGCCACTGCCCACGCGCCGAACGAGTCGGCCGACGCCACGAGGGCGAGCGCGGCGGCCTGGACGAGCATCCCGCCGACGATCAGCCGCTTGCGGCCGACCCGGTCCGACCAGGCGCCGGTGACGAGCTGCCCGAGCCCCCACACCGCGGGGTACAGCGCGGCGAGGACGCCGATGCGCGTCACCGACAGGCCGGCCCCGGCGAACAGCACCGGGAAGAGCCCCCAGGCCAAGCCGTCGTTGAGGTTGTTCACCAGACCGGCCTGGCTGGCCGCCGACAGCGCCGGCTCCCGGAAGCTGGTCTGGGCGAACACCTCCCGGTCGGTGAGCCCGGCGTGCAGGTGGTCGTGCCGTCCGTCGGCGCGGGCGGCGTGGGCCCCCGCCTCGAGCCGCGCGTGCCCTCGCGTCTCACGGACCGCGAGGGTGGACAGCCCCAGCCCGAGCGCGGCGTACGCGATGCCCAGGTAGAACGGCTCCGGACGCAGTCCGTACGTCGCGGCGAGGTAGCCGGTGGCCAGCGCGGTGACGGCCACGGCGCCGTACCCGGCCGCCTCGTTGAGCCCCATCGCCAGGCCGCGACGGGCCGGCCCGACCAGGTCGATCTTCATGATCACGGTGGTCGACCAGGTGAGGCCCTGGCTCACGCCGAGCAGCACGTTCGCCACGACCACCCAGCCCCAGGCGGGGGCCCACATGAGCAGCAGGGGCACCGGCGCCGCGACCAGCCAGCCGGTGACCAGCACCGGCTTCCGGCCGAACCGGTCCGACCAGGTGCCGGCCAGGTAGTTCGTGGCCGCCTTCGCGAGCCCGAACGCCAGGATGAAGGTCAGCGCCGCGGTGTAGGCGTCGAGGTGGAACGTCCGCCGGGCGAGCAGCGGGAGGACGGTGCGCTCCTGGCCGAGCATGCCCCCGACCAGGGCGTTGACCGCGACGAGCAGGACGAACTGCGCGAGGTTCTCCCGCAGCCCGAGCCGCAGCGCTCGGTCCCCCGCTCTCGCCGACCGTCCCACCCGGGTCATTCAAGAGGATGCTGGACCGGTGGACGCGGAGGGTCCGGGTCTGGACGAGATCGGCGGTCGCGGCGACCGCGACCCGTTCCTGCCGCGCCGCGTCCGGGTCGCGCTGGCGGTGGGTGCGCTGGCCGTCGCCGTGGCGCTCGGCGCGGTCCGGGTGGCGGACCGGCCCGAGGCCGCCGCGCCGGCCGCGGACCGGCCGGCGGCCAGCCCGACGCGGTCACCGGCCCCGGCGGCGGCCGGGCCCGCCGCCAGTGGGCGGTCGCCGCGGGCGGGCTTCATCGGCCTGCCTCCCCCCGGCGCGGTGCCCAGCACGCCAGCCGGCGGCGAGCTGGTCGTCGCGGTCCGGACCCGGTCGGCCCGGGTCTGGGTCTACGCCGACGGGCGGCTGATCACCTTGCGCTATCAGGCCCGGTCCGACGAGGCGGGCCCGGTCTCGACCGGCCTGCTCGAGCAGCAGCTCACCTTGTCCGGAGTCGAACGCCTGCGGTCCTACGTCGCGAGCTCCGGGACCGGCCTCGGGCCCGCGCCGGACCGCCCGGCGACCGGGCCGGCGCGTCCGCTGGTGCGCGTCGGCGGCCGGCTGCGGGTCGTCGACCGGCCGGCCCCGTCCTGCGACGCCGACAGCTGCGCCCGGGTGACCGACCCGGGGTCGTGGCTGCCGCCGGACGCGTGGCGTCGCGAGCGCCTGACGGCGTACGTCCCCTCGCGGTACGCCGTCTGCTACGGCCTGCGCGGCGACACCACGGACGTCGAGGACGCCCCGGCCGTCCCCGCCGCGAGCCTGTTCGGTCGGACGGGTCCCGGCGACCGCCGGCTGCCGGCGGACTGGCCGTGCTCGGTGGTGTCCACCCGGCGGGCCACCCGGATCGTCGACACCCTCAGGGGAGCCCGGGTGCTGCGCGACTCGACGGTGGCGTCGAGGATCCTGGCGTTCGTCGTCGACGTGCGCTCGCCCCTCCCGGGCGGCGCGCCGCACGAGGCGCGGCTGTTCTTCGAGCCGCTCCTGCCCGACGACGGCTGGCCCTGCTCGGCATGCGTCTGACGTCCGGCGGCGCTAGCGGGCGTCGACCACGACGCAGCAACGCCCCGGGTCGGGGTCGAGTCGTGGCGCGAGCCGCTCGTCCAGCCGGTCCGCAGCCGCCGTGACCAGCGCGAGGTTCATCCCGCACACCAGGTCCGTGTGCTCGCGGGCGAGCGCGTCGAACGGGCAGTTGCGCAGGGTGACGACGCCGGTGTCCACCCGCGGCTCGTACCCGCAGGTGGCCAGCGCGGTGCACAGCCCCCCGATCGACCCGTCGACAGACCTCGGCGGAGGCCGCCCGGCGCGCGCCTGCTCGCCGAGCGACGCACCGAACGACGCAGCCGCCTTGTCGAGTGCCTCGCGGACCGGCGTCCCGGCGCCGGACGCCTCGTCGATCGCCACCGCCATGAGCCGTCCGGCCAGGTCGTAACGCCGCTCCGGCAGCGACACGGCGACCTCACCGGGAGCCCGCCGGTAGAGCTTGGCCGGCCGGCCCGCACCAGGGCCCTGCCGCCCGGTCAGGCGGCGGAACTCGGTGACGAGCAGGCCCTCCTCGACCAGCTTGTCGAGATGGAACTTCGCGGTGTGCCGGGCCACACCGACGCCGGCGGCCGCCTGGTCCCGGCCGACCGGCCCCGGCTGGGCCGCCACGAACAGGTACAGGTCGCGGCGCACCGGCTCCGCCAGCGCGGCCACCCCGGCCACCCGGTCTGCGAAGTCCCCCTCAGCCACGTGACGCCTCTCTAAAGGATGGACTGGTTGACGAAACAGGGCCAGCCGGTCTAGCGTCCATCGTACTGTCCGTTACAGAGGGAGGCAACACATGACCACGCTCCGCCCGACGCCCCGGCGCACCATCGACGACGTCCGCGGCGACCCGGCGCGCCAGGCGTTCCTGCTGCTCCGGACCGTCTTCACCGTCGCTCCGATCGCCTTCGGCCTGGACAAGTTCGCCGACCTGCTCACCGACTGGCCGGGCTACCTGGCGCCGGTGGTCGACGACCTGGTGCCCGGCAGCGCGCACCAGGCGATGCTCGCCGTCGGTGTCGTCGAGGTGGCTGCCGGCGTGCTCGTCGCCGTGCGCCCGCGCCTCGGCGGGTACGTCGTCGCCGGCTGGCTGGCCGGGATCATCGGGAACCTGCTGCTCGTCCCCGGCTTCTACGACGTCGCCCTGCGCGACGTCGGGCTCATGGTCTCGGCACTCGCCCTGGCCAGGCTGGCCACCGCCTACCCGGCCGAGCGGCCCGACGCCCGGCACGAGCCGTCGGCGTGACCGCCCTGGCCGACTGCCGCGACGCATCTCCGGTGGCCGGGCGCGGCGCCCTGCGCGTGGTGCACGACACCGAGCCGGTCGACCTGGCCGGTGCCGAGAGAGCCGCCGGAGCGTTCCTGACCGCGCTCGGGATACCGCTCGACGCGGAGGGCCTGTCCGGAACGCCGGCCCGGATGGCGAGCGCGTACGCGGAGATGTTCGCGCCATGCCCGTTCGACCTGACGACGTTTCCCAACGACGAGGCCTACGACGAGCTCGTGCTGGCCCGCGGCATCCCGGTGCACTCGGTGTGCGAGCACCACCTGCTGCCGTTCGTCGGCGTCGCCCACGTCGGGTACCTGCCGGGAGACCGCATCCTCGGCCTGTCCAAGCTGGCCCGGGTGGTGGAGATGTTCGCCCGGCGCCCCCAGGTCCAGGAGCGGCTGACCCGGCAGGTCGCCGACTGGATCTCCGAGCACCTCGCACCGCGCGGGGTCGGCGTCGTCGTCGAGGCCGAGCACCTCTGCATGACGATGCGCGGCGTCCGCGCCGGCGGCACCAGCACCGTCACCTCGGCGGTCCACGGACAGCTGCGCGACGACGGGCGGTCCCGCGCCGAGTTCTTCGCCCTGACAGCGCGCCGGCCCGAAGGAGCCTGACCTGACCCGAGGTCGTCCCACCGTGGAGGTTCTGGTGAGCCACCGCCGCCTGACAGCGCGCCGGCCCGAAGGAGCCTGACCTGACCCGAGGTCGTCCCACCGTGGAGGTTCTGGTGAGCCACCGCCGCTCCGGCCGGTGCATGGGGGCGCGTCGTGGTGGGCAGGCGAGCAGCATGGCGTCGTACGGCGTGAACCCGGACGCGGTCGCGCGCTGCCGCGAGCGGATCGACTCGAAGCAGTACGTCCTCGACAGCGACTGGGGGGAGGTCCAGCCGAACGCAGAGGCGCAGAACGCCTACCTCGAGAGCCATTCCTGGGACGACTACGCCGGCTGGCACCTGGGCCTGACCGAGGGGGCGAACGACGGGACGAAGGCCCGGTACGCGTTCGTCTGCGGAGACCTCCGGCGGGTGCACCGGTCCGGGCTGGTCGCCTGCGTCTACCGGGCGCTGGAGTGGCGGCACCGCGACGTCGCCGACGCGGCCTACGACCTCCTGCGGCACCTCGACGAGCTCAGCGGGTGAGCAACCACCGATGACTCGGGCGGCCCCGCGGGGTCACCATCTGGACAGGCAGACCCCGACGACCGGGAGCACCGCATGTTCGGCACCTCGCCCGCCTTCTCCAGCTTCGCCGTCGACGACATCGACGCGGCGCGCACCTTCTACTCCGAGACCCTCGGCCTGACGGTCGAGGACCTGCCCATGCCCGGCGGCCTGCTCAGCCTGCAGCTGGCCGGCGGCGGCAGCGTGATGATCTACCCCAAGCCCGACCACCAGCCGGCCACCTTCACCGT
>Ga0210143_1000100_pt1 | contig 17512 bp, 12 predicted proteins | sample MayberryNW_TuleC_2_FD_185527 | JGI IMG/M metagenome (GOLD analysis project Ga0210143, IMG submission 185527) | Wetland microbial communities from San Francisco Bay, California, USA, that impact long-term carbon sequestration - MayberryNW_TuleC_D2... | ecosystem: Environmental > Aquatic > Marine... | reverse complement strand
CCCACGGGGAGCTCGACTCGTTCGGCCACGTGCGGCTCGGCGGCATCGGCCAGGTGCTCGAGAAGGAGATCGAGAAGCGCACCGGCAAGGAGGCGCGCACCACGGTGCTCGGCCACATCCAGCGCGGTGGCACGCCGACCGCGTTCGACCGGTGGCTGGCGACCCGCTTCGGGCTGCACGCGATCGACGCGGTCGAGGACGGCGACTGGGGCAAGATGGTGGCCCTCAACGGCACCTCGATCGAGCGGGTGCCCCTCACCGACGCCACCACGGTGCTCAAGCTGGTCGAGCCGCACCTCTACGCCGAGGCGGAGACCTTCTTCGGCTGACGAGCCCGGCTGCGGCGCGGGCGCGTCCGGCACCCCGAGCACTCCCGGCGGCAGGCACACGGCAGGGCCCGGGCGGTTGCGCGCCCGCCCGGGCCCCACCTGTCTCCCCTGCCGGAGGAGCTCTTTACGGCGCGGCGACCGCCGCGGCGGCGTCGACGATCCCGTAGCCGTAGGTCGGGGTGAACACTCCGCGCAGGCCCAGTCCGGGGGTGCGGGCGGTCGAGGTCAGCGCCGAGTAGATCTCGTCGACCGACCGGCCCTGCGCGGCGAGCAGTGCGGCCACACCGGCCACGTGCGGCGTGGCCATCGAGGTGCCGGCGTACTCGTCGTAGTCGTCGCCGTAGCCGCAGGCCGCCCCGCTGGACGACGTACCGGCCGGGACGGTCGAGACGATGTCCTCCCCGCAGACCGGCACGAGCGAGCCGCCGGGAGCGGAGACGGTGTTGAGGTCCGGGCGGACGGGGCCGGAGGAGAAGGCCGAGCGGAGCTCGCGGCTGTCGGTCGACACGACGCAGAGCACGCCCTCGTCGAACCCGGGGCTGTTGCACAGCGGCACCGAGTCGTTGCCGGCGGCCGCGACCACCGCGACGCCCTCGTCCTTGGCGTAGCGGATCGCGTCCTGCAGCGTGGAGTCGAGGCCGGTCAGGCTCAGCACCTGGGTGCCCTGCAGCCCGCCGAGGCTCATGTTGATGACGTCGGCGCCGTGGTCGGCCGCCCACCGCACCCCGTGGGCGATGTCCTCGTAGGACCCGCTGCCCTCCTCCAGCACCTTGACCGGCATCACCTTCGCGTCCCGTGCCACGCCGGCGATGCCGATGCCGTTGCCGGTGGCCGCGGCGGCGATGCCCGAGACGTGGGTGCCGTGCGCGTCGTCGGGCTGGCCGACGCCGTCCGGGCCCTTCCAGTCCCCGTTGCCGCACGACGGGTCGCAGTCGACGAAGGTGGCCCCAGGGACGAGCTTGCCGGCCAGGTCCTCGTGGCCCAGGTCCACACCGCTGTCGACGACGGCGATGACCGCGCCCGCGCCGGTGCTGGTCGCCCAGGCCTGCTCGGCGTGCACCTGCTGCGGGCCGTACTGCGCGGCGTACAGCGGGTCGTTCGGCGCGGCGCTGGCCGGCGACGCGGTGAGCGCGACAGCCGTGACGGCGGCGGTGAGGCCGGCGGCTGCCGTGGCGACGAGACGTGCTGGTCGCATGACTCTCCTGACGCTGGGACGGATGCGGTTCGTCGTGGTCGTTCGCCATGGAGAACGACGCACCGGCGCGGAGGTCACGGCTTTTCTTCCGGTACGTCCTCGAGACCCGGCTGCGGCCCCTGCTGCGCCCGTAGGCTGGACCGGTGCCCGCCCGCCCCGCCGCGCCCGCCGCCCAGCAGCCGACCTGGCCGGACCCGCTCGTCCTCGACGAGGTGGTCGCCGAGCTGCGCACGCTGCCGCCGCTGGTGTTCGCCGGCGAGTGCGACCAGCTGACCGAGCGGCTGGGCGCGGTCGCCCGCGGCGAGGCGTTCCTGCTCCAGGGCGGCGACTGCGCCGAGACGTTCGCCGACTCGACCGCCGACGCGATCCGCAACAAGATCAAGACGCTGCTGCAGATGGCGGTGGTGCTCACCTACGGGGCCCGGGTCCCGGTGGTGAAGGTCGGGCGGATCGCGGGTCAGTTCGCCAAGCCGCGCAGCGCCGACCTGGAGACGCGCGACGGCATCAGCCTGCCGGCGTACCGCGGCGACGCCGTCAACGGCCTGGAGTTCACCGCCGAGGCCCGCGCGCACGACCCGCGGCGGCTGCTCCGGGTCTACCACTCGTCGGCCGCGACGCTGAACCTGCTGCGGGCCTTCACCCAGGGCGGCTTCGCCGACCTGCGCGAGGTGCACGCGTGGAACCGCGGCTTCGTCCGCGGCAACGAGGCGCACCAGCGCTACGAGGCGATGGCCCGTGACATCGACCGGGCGCTGGCGTTCATGCACGCCTGCGGCGTCGACCCGGACGCCTTCCGGACGGTCGACCTCTACTCGTCGCACGAGGCGCTGCTGCTCGACTACGAGCGCGCGCTGACCCGCACCGACTCGCGGACCGGCGAGCTCTACGACGTGTCCGCGCACCTGGTCTGGATCGGGGAGCGGACCCGGGCGCTGGACGGTGCCCACGTCGAGTTCGCGGCGTCGGTGCGCAACCCGCTCGCGGTCAAGCTCGGACCCACGACGACGCCGGAGGAGGCGCTGGCCCTTGTCGAGCGCCTCAACCCCGACGACCAGGCCGGCCGGCTGACCTTCGTGTCGCGGATGGGCGCCACCCAGGTGCGCGACGCGCTGCCGCCGCTGGTCGACAAGGTGACCGCCAGCGGGGCGACCGTCGCCTGGGTGTGCGACCCGATGCACGGCAACACCTACGAGGCGCCCGACGGCCGCAAGACCCGCCGCTTCGACGACGTGATCGAGGAGGTGCGGGGCTTCTTCGAGGTGCACCGCGCCCTCGGCACCCATCCGGGCGGGCTGCACATGGAGCTGACCGGCGACGACGTGACAGAGTGCATCGGCGGCTCCGGCGGCCTCGGCGAGACCGACCTGCCGCTGCGCTACCAGACCGCATGCGACCCGCGGCTCAACCACGGCCAGTCGCTCGAGCTGGCCTTCCTCGTCGCCGAGATGCTCGCCGAGCGCTGAGGCTCAGCGTCCCGGCAGGATGTCGCCGCCGGGGGCGGTGTACGGCGTGGCCGACGCGGCGAGCGCCCAGGTCTGCTGCTGGTGGGCGACCGCTGCCGCCCGGGCCTCCTGCAGCCCGCGGGCCACTTCTGCGGCGAACTCCGGTGCCGTGCCGCGCAGCTCGATCCAGACCAGGTCCTTGCGTAGCCGCCCACGGACCCGGAACTGGTCACCGCACAAGGACCCGAGTAGCGCCACCACGAAGACCAACAGCCCCAGCAGGAGCATCACGTCGGACGCGGCCGCGGCCCCGAGCACGAACAGCAGCAGCCCGGCCGACAGCCCGCCCACCGCCGCACCGAAGAACCGCCGCCGGTCCGACACGCAGCGCTCGCAGCCGGGCAGGTGCCCGACCGCCGACCGCCGGATCGCCAGGGCCACGATCGCTGCGATCAGCAACGACACCAGGACCAGCAGCCAGACCCAGGGCGGTGTCGCCGTGAACATCGAGCGCTTCAGCGGTCGGGTCGCCGGTCCGCCGTGCCTGGCGCAGATGCGCGGCATCCGCCCCTGGCTGTACCACTGCGCCGGTATCGCGATGTCCGCCATCGAGGGTCCCCGTTCTCATGCGGCCCGCGGATGGGGCCTCGAGTTCACATCGGGAGGCATGGCACAGCTCTTGAGCACGGAGCTGCAGGTCAGCGAGCGGACCTACTGCAGGACGCGCAGCTTGGCCTGCGGCGACGTCGACCGCGTGAGAACGTCGTCCCCGGCGAACTTGGCGCGCACGTAGGCCGCCCGCGCGCGTGTGGTGACCGGCACGCGGCGCGCTGCGTAGTGGCCGTAGCGGTCAGCCGTCACGGTGCCGATCCGGTGCCACCGCGTGGTGCCGGCGAGCCGGTACTGCAGCTTGACGTCGACCGACCCGGCGCTGACGCCGGCATAGGGCCCCGTCTTGCCCGTCACGCGTCCACGGATGGTCACGGTGCCGCCGCGGTTGACGACGGACTTCGACAGGCGGACCGTCGTCTGGCTCGCACCCTTGACCAGGGTCCAGGTCGTGCGCGCCTCGTACGTTCCGACGGGCTGGTACAGGTCGTTCCGGAGCACGAGCGTGGCGACGACGGTGTACGTCCCGGCGCCCTCGAGGCTGTCGCAGAGGAACGCATTCATCGACGCGGACACCGGCGCCGACCCGTACTCGTAGTCAGCGTCGGCCTCGTCGCCGTTGGGCAGCTGGACGCTCAGGTCCAGCTCCCATTCCTGCCCTGCCGGGGTCGCGACGGCGTAGCCGATGGGGTAGTCGACGCAGTTGCGCCGGACGAACTGTGTCTCCGCATTGATGCTCAGGGGGCCGTTCGTCGCGGTCCCGGTCGTCGACACGACGCCTGTGGGTGGACGAGGTGTGGCGACTGCCGAAGAAGGGTGTGAGTAGGCGGTCAGAACGGCCAGTGGCAGCAGGGCCAGGACGGCGCTCAGGCGCCGGCGGTGCGAGGTCATCGAGCTGGGTCCTTAGTCGTCACGGCGGGAGACGCGCGCGACTGCCTGGCCAGAAGTGCCGTGCGGACGATGGTCCCCCGTCGGCGCTGCGCGCCGTACCCCCGACCCTAGTCGCCGAGCAGGACGTCCGAGGCCGGTTTCGGCACGAGCCGGCCGACGCCGACGAGCACACCGGATCTAGGGTCCAGGGGTGACACCGATCGACCTGCGCAGCGACACCGTGACCCGGCCGACCCGCGAGATGCGCGACGCGATGGCGGCGGCCGAGGTGGGCGACGACGTCTACGGCGAGGACCCGACCGTCAACGCGCTCGAGCAGCGGGTGGCGACCCTGCTCGGCCACGAGGCGGCGCTCTTCACGCCCACCGGGTCGATGGCCAACCAGCTCGGCCTGCGGCTGCTGGTGCGTCCCGGCACCGAGCTGCTGTGCGCCGACGACGCCCACGTCGTGCGCGCCGAGCTCGGAGCCGCCGCGGCGCTGGGCGGGATCACCACCCGCACCTGGTCGGCCGACCACGGCCGGCTCGACCCGGAGCGGGTCGCCGCCATGGCTCGCCCGGACGCCGGCCCCCACCTGGTCTCCACGGCTGCAGTCGCGATCGAGAACACCCACAACTTCGGCGGCGGCACGGTCGTCGGCACGGCCGAGATCGAGCGGCTGCGCGAGCTGACCCGCCCCGCGGGCATCGCGCTGCACCTCGACGGTGCCCGGCTGTGGAACGCCCATGTCGCCAGCGGGGTCGGCCTGGCGACGTACGGACGGCTCTGCGACACGGTCTCCGTCTGCCTGTCGAAGGGCCTCGGCGCGCCGGTCGGGTCCCTGCTCGCGGCGAGCGCCGAGCGGATCGCCGAGGCCCGGGTCTGGCGCAAGCGGCTCGGCGGCGGCATGCGTCAGGTCGGCGTGCTGGCCGCGGCCGGTCTGCATGCGCTCGACCACCACGTCGACCGGCTGGCCGACGACCACGCGCGGGCCCGCCGGCTGGCCGAGACGGTGGCCGCCAAGGTCCCCGGCGCAGTCGACCCGGCGCTGGTCGAGACCAACATCGTCGTCGTGCAGACCGACGACGCGGCTGCCGCCGTTGCCCGCGCAAAGGCCGAGGGCGTCCTGCTCAGCCTGCTCGACCCGACGCACCTGCGCGCCGTCACCCACCTCGACGTCGACGACGACGAGGTCGACGCTGCCGCGCAGGTGCTCGCCGCCGCCCTCGCCTGACGGTGGTCAGGCCGGGCAGCTCGGGCGGTACGTCGCGAGGTCGCCCACGTGGGTGGCCCACTCGTCGCGGGTCAGCGAGCGACCGGCCAGCCGGCACGCGGCACGGCGCCACTGCGCCGACCGCAGGTCCCACCTGACCACCTGCTGCGGCCCGCCGAGGACCAGCGACCGACCCCTCGGGTGCAAGGCCACGGTCTGCAGGACCCCACGGGTTACCGACACCGGCTCGCCGAGCTGGGCCCGCGCCGGAACGTCCACGAGCCGCACCTGCCCGTCGCTGCCCCGAGCGGCGAGGAGCCGGCCGTCTGCCGAGAACTCGAGCTGCTCCATGACGCCCGGGCGGCCGGGCAGCAGGAGCTCCTGGGTGCGCAGGTCGGACCGGCGCAGCATGACCAGCCGCCCGTCCTCGAGCGAGGCGACCAGGTCACCGCGGGGGGAGACCTTCGCCAGGTGCACCCCGCCCCGCTCGGCCACCCGCCGTCCGGTTCGCACGTCGTACGCGACCGTGCTGTCGCCGCCGCTCCACAGCATCGTGCGGCCATCGGGCGTCAGCGAGCCCAGGGACCCGAAGCCGGCGCGACCGGCCCAGGTCGGCTCACCCGTGCGGAGGTCCCAGACCTTCCAGGCCCGGAGCGTGTCGCCGGCCTCCGTCCCCCACGCGAGCAGCCACCTTCCGTCCGGGGAAGCGGCACCTCCGAGCGCCGGCTCCCCGAAGCCGCCGTTGAGTCGGAGGGTCCGGCGTCCGGTGCGCGGGTCCACGAGGTAGCCCTGGCCGAACTCGCCCCACGCCGCCGCCCGCCCGGGAGTGCCCGTCCACACCGGCTGCACCTGGTGGGGCCCCAGGCGGGCCAAGGGCCGGCCGGTGGACGCGTCGACCACGCGGGACACCGGCCGGGGCCACCCCACCGGGCTGACGTAGGTGGCCGGCCCGGCGACCAGCAGCTGGTCACCGGAGGCGTCGATGCTGAGCTGCTCGGCGCCATCCGCCAGGACTCGGCGGCCGGGGCCGAGGCCCGCGACGTCCCACGTGGCGAGCACCGACTCGGTCCGGCTGATCTCGACCACCCGCTCGCCGCCGGGGCTGACGAGCACCGCCGCCAGCGCGCCACGCTGCATGTCGTAGCGACGGGCGCCGACGGTGCCGGTGTCGAGGTCGAGCTCGGTGACGTGACCCAGCCGACCGCCGCAGAGGACCATGCCCCGTTCCGGGTCGAGCGTCATGGCGCGGCAGGACCCGGCGGGCACGTCGGTCACCCACGCCGGCCGACGGGTGTCGGGGTCCCACCGGACGACCGACTCGGGCCCGGCCGAGACGAGGACGGCACCGTCAGGGGACAGCACGAGCAGGTCGCTCGTGGACCAGGCAGGTCCGCCCGTCCACCGGTGCAGCACGCGACCCGAGGCCGGGTCGACCGTGCGCAGCGTCCCTCGCTCGGAGCCGGCCAGGAGCAGCCCGTCGGGCAGGAACGCCACCGCGGCGGTGTTCCGGTCGGTGGTGCCGTCCAGCGGGCCGGGTGGCAGGGCCTCCGGCTGGACGACGCCGGGTGCGTCGGCGTCGACGTTGAGCAGCTCCGGAAGCCCGCCGGGCGACCGGGTGTCGAAGATCAGGACCCGTCCGCCGTCGTAGCCGGCCACCGCGACATGGCTCCCGTCCGGTGAGACCGCCACCGCGCCCGGGTCGAGCGGCAGCCGGACCGTCGACGGCGCCGTCTGCGCTCCGGTGAGGTGGTGGACGGACAGCAGTCCCCCGCCGGCGCCGCGCGACTCCGCACCCTCCCAGGCGATCACGGCCGCCGCGCTGCCGTCGCCGCTCACCGCGACGCGCGAGTCGGCCAGGTCGGGCTCGCCCCGGGACAGCGTGCGGCGGACCGCACCGGTGCCTCGGTCCACCTCGACCAGCGCGCCCCTCGTCGTGGAGAGGAGCAGGCCACCCGACGGAGTCATCACCGCGTCGGCGGGCTTCCCGGCGGGCAGGGACAGGTGGCGGTAGCCCGCGAAGCCGGCCAGGCCGGTGAGCACGCCGAGCAGCGCCCCCCGCGTGACCGGGTCGGGGCGGAGACGGAAGGCGGTGACCGCCAGCAGGGCTGCCAGGTCGCGCTGGGTCGAGCGAAGGGCGGCGCTCTGGGCGACCAGCCCGTCGATCCGCGCGTCCCGGGCTCTCGATGCGGCGACCTGGCGCTGGGTGACCGCGACGCTCCCGGCGACCAGAGCGAGCACAAGCGCTGCCGCTGTCCCCATCAGAGCCGTGCGCAGGCGGCGGTTCTGCCGGGCCTGCTGCCGGGCGTGGTGCCGCGTCTCCTCCTCCTGGGACCGGGCGAGGGCCAGTGAGGCGTCGAGGAACTCGTGCTCGACCGGCGTCAGGTCCGGCCCGGTGTCGTCGCGCCACGTCACGGCCGCGGCCAGCCGGGCTCCTCGGTAGAGCTCGCTCTCGGGACGTCCGCGGGCCAGCCAGTCCTCGGCGGCGACCGTGAGATGGCGCAGGGTGTGCCGACCGGCGGCGTCCTCGTCCAGCCACGAGCGCAGCCGCGGCCAGGCCCGGAGCACCGCCTCGTGCGCCACGGTCACCGTGGTCTCGTCGGTGACGAGGAGGCGGCAGGCCGTGAGCAGCTCGAGCGCCTGGCGCCGATCGGCCGGCACCGAGCCGACCGGGAGCCGGGTCGCGACCGGGGCGCCGCCGGCCCCCGGGAGGACCAGCCGGACCAGCAGCGCCCGGATGGCCGCCCGCTGGGTGGCATGGGCCGACTGCCACAGCTGCTCGGCGGTCTTGGCGACCGCCCCCTGGATGCCCCCGGTCGCCTGGTAGCCCGCGACCGTCAGGACTGATCCCTCACGACGTACCCACGTCTCCGCGAGTGCGTGGGAGAGCAACGGGAGCGCCCCCGGCTCACCCTCCACCTCACGGAGCAGCAGCTCGACCAGCCCCGGCTCCAGGCGCAGCCCGGCCCGAGCCGCCGGGCCCTCGACAGCCGCGCGGAGCTCGTCCGGGCCCATCGGGGTCACCAGGTGCAGGCCCTGTTCGACCAGCCGGGCCAGCCCGGCCCGCCGGGCGAGCGCCCCGAGCTGGTCGGCCCGCAGCACCAGGACCACGCGGGTGCCGGCGGCGGCCAGGCCGGACAGGCGGTCCAGGAACGCCGCCGTGGTCTCGTCGCCAGCGGCGAAGAGCTCCTCCAGCTGGTCGACGACGAGCACCGACCCGCGCCCGCCGCGCACAGCCGCGGTCGTCAGGGCGCCCATCGGCTCCGGACCCGGAGTCATCAGCGTGACGTGCTGCCCGGCCTGAACCAGGGCCGGGACCAGCCCGGCTCGGACCAGCGACGACTTGCCGCTGCCCGACGGGCCGGTCACGACCAGCAACGGGGTGCTGCGCAGGTCGCGCAGGCAGCGGGCCACCTCCTGGTCGCGACCGAAGAACGCCTCCGCGTCGGCCTGCTCGTAGACGACCAGGCCCTTGTAGGGGCAGACGTCCATCGCCGGCGGGCGCGGCGTCCGGGCGGCGGGCTGCAGGTCCGGGTCGTGGTCGAGGATCGAGCGCTCGAGGTCGGCGAGCTCCCGGCCCGGGTCCAGGCCGAGCTCGTCGCGCAGCGTCTGCCGCGCCCGCCGCAGGGCGGCGAGGGCGTCGGACTGACGCCCGGCGCGGTAGAGGGCAACCGCCAGCACGTGCCACCGGGCCTCGCGCAGCGGCTGCGCGGCGACCAGTGCCGTCGCGTCGGCGACGACGTCGTGGCCGGCGGCCGCCCGCTGGGCGAGCAGCTGCTCCTCCGCGCCGGCCCGCAGCTCGTCGAGCCGGCCGGCCTCGGTGCGGCCGTCGGGCCATCCGTCGAGGTCGGGCAGCGGCGTGCCCCGCCACAGGGCGAGGGCCGAGTCGAGCACCGCGGCGGCCCGGTCCGGCTCGCCCGCCTGGGCGAGCACCCGCCCCCGGGCCACCAGCGACTCGAACCGGCGGACGTCGATCTCGTCGTCGGCCAGGGCCAGCCGGTAGCCGCCGGGCACTGTCTGGACCGCGTCGTGGCCGAGCACCCGGCGCAGCCGGGCGACGCAGCCCTGCACCACCTTCGACCACGAGGCGGGCGGCTGCTCGCCCCACAGCGCGTCGGCCAGCTGCTCGGCCGAGATGACCCGGCCCCCGCGGACGACCAGCGCGGACAGGACGACCCGGTCGCGGGGCGAGAGCGGGGCCGCCCCGTCCACCTGGAGCGGCCCCAGCAGGGACAGGGCCATGCCAGCGACTGTGCACGCGGCTGATACCGGCGTCAACGAGCCGCGTCACGGCTGATACCGGCCTGATACCGCGCGACCGGGCGGGTTGATACCGCTCGGCCCGACGGTGCAGGAGCCGGCAGGTCGCCGGGCTCGTCACCGCAGAAGGAGGGGTCGTCATGACCGCTCGCACCACCACCCGCACCGCGTTCCGGCTCGCCGCCGCCGCGGGCGTCGTCGCCACCGCCCTGGCCTCGGGCGTGCCCCTGGCTGTCGCCGGCACCGGGTCGGACGGCCAGGCCGCGGCCCAGGACGCGTACCTGGCCTTCCAGAGTGACCGGGGCGAGGCCGCGGAGGCGGCACAGTGGTCCACGCCGCTGGAGGAGTACGTCCGGGTGCTGATCTACTGGCACAACCACCCGAACTGGGGCCTCTGACCCGACGGCAGGGTCAGCTGATGTCGACGCCGGCCAGGCCGACGCCGCGGTGCGCTGCGAGCCGCTCGGCCTGGTCGGCGACGTGCGCCCTGGCGGTGCGCCGCGTCGACCACAGCAGGACCTCGAGCCGCAGCCGCCCGCCCTTCGTCCGCGGCCGCCAGGTGCCCGCGACCTCCCCGTCGACCAGCACGGCGCCCGGGCGCCCGATCACCGGCCACAGCGCCTTGGTGCGGGCCGGGTCCCGCACCAGCAGCGGCCGGTCCTTGCCCTGCAGGTACAGGTCGTACGGCCCGAGCAGCCGGGTCGTCGCCGGCGGTGCCCCCAGCAGGTCGACGCTGTCCGCGAGCAGCCAGCGCCGCCGGCCGTCGAGGTCGACCTCGACGACGTCGTCGGGCCACCGCCCTTTCACCTCGGTCAGGGGCGCGTCGAGGAAGCCGGCGACCAGCTGCGGCGTCGAGGGCCCGAAGAACCGGAGGTACGCCCGCACGAGCTCGTGCCGGGCATCCGGGTGGCGGGCCGCCCGGAACCCGCGGACCCGCTGAAGCACCGGCGGCGACGTGTGCGGCTGCAGCTCGAGACCTGCCCGCACCGCCGCCAGCCGGAAGGGCTGCTCGTAGAGGTGCGTGGCTTGACAGGGGTTGCACCAGCGGAGATAGGGCTCGGGCATGACCGCTGCCAGCCGGGTCGACACCTCCCCTTTGACCGTCGGCTTCGTGACGACCCGGCGCATCTCCGCGGCGACGTCGTCGAGCGCCTCGAGGGTTCCGATCCCGGCCGCCCGGAGCGGCTTGCTGGCGTCGAAGATGCGCTTCGCCGCGTCGGCGTCCGACCACGGGGCGACGGCCGCCGCGACGGAGCCCACGTCGGAGCGGCGGTAGGCGTGCGGGGCGGCGCGCAGGGTCCAGAGCCAGACCAGGTCCTTCTCGTCGAGCTCGGTGAGGCCGCGTACGGCCAGCGCCCACAGCGCGCCGTCGGGACCGGTGTCCTGCGCGCCGATGTCGAGGACGGCGGTGTCGGCGACCGTGCCGCCGCCGTCGCGGTCGAGCTGCTGTGCGCGCAACCGCAGCCCGAGGACGTCGGCGCGGGAGACCTTCATGCCGGCGGGGCGGTCACGCAGTGGCGGTCGCCGACATCGGCGCCGGACGTCGCCCGAGCAGCGGCGGCAGCTGGCGCACCGCGGCGGCCAGCGCCCGCAGGTCGTCGTCGACGAGTGCCTGCGGCCCGTCGCACAGTGCCTGCTCGGGGTGCGGGTGCACGTCGACGATGATGCCGTCCGCGCCGACCGCGATGGCCGCGCGCGACAGCGGCACGACCAGGTCGCGCCGGCCGCCGGAGTGCGAGGGGTCGACGATGACCGGCAGGTGCGACAGGTCGTGCGACACGGGTACGGCGCTCACGTCGAGCGTGTTGCGGGTGGCGTTCTCGAACGTCCGGATGCCGCGCTCGCACAGCACGATGTCGAGGTTGCCGCGCTGGGCGATGTACTCCGCCGCCATCAGCCACTCCTCGACGGTGGCCTGCATGCCGCGCTTGAGCATGACCGGCTTGCCGCACTGGCCGACGGCCTGCAGCAGGCCGAAGTTCTGCATGTTGCGGGTGCCGACCTGCAGCATGTCGGCGTAGCCCGAGACCAGGTCGACGTCGTGCGCGTCGACGACCTCGGTGACGACCGGCAGGCCGGTGGCCTCGCGGACGTCGGCCAGGATCTTCAGCCCGGCCTCGCCCAGCCCCTGGAACGCGTAGGGGGAGGTGCGCGGCTTGTACGCGCCGCCGCGGAGCAGGGTCGCGCCGGCCGCCTTGGCCATCTCGGCGGCCTCGAGGGTCTGCTGCGCCGTCTCGACCGCGCACGGGCCGGCGATCAGGGTGAAGGTGTCCGGCCCGATCGGCACGCCGCGGACGTAGACCGTGGACATCTGTGGGTGGTGGATGCGGCTGACCAGCTTGTACGGCGCGCTGACCCGCATGACGTCGGCGACCCCGGCCATGCCGCGCAGGTTGAGCCCGGCGAACGTCTCGATGTCGCCGACCAGCCCGATGATGGTCCGCGTCACCCCGCGGCTGACGAACGCCTCGCCGCCGGCGGAGGTGACCCGTGCGACGACGGCGTCGACGTCCTCCGTCGTCGCACCGGGCTGCATGACCACGACCACGGTCCCGAGCCTAGTCGGGCACCCGCCCGGCCCACGGCGACGTCTCGACCCTCAGGACCGGCCGGTCGCTCGCCTCGCGAGTGGTGGCACTTGGGGGTGCGCAAACGCTTGCAGGGCGCCAACTCCCACCACTCGATGGAGGCTCACCGCCGGACAGAGCTACGCTCACTCGACGAGAGGGTGGGCGGGTCAGAAGACGTACAGCGTGATGGTGGCGCCCTTCGGCGCCTTGCTGGAGCTCTGCTCGAGCACGATGCCGGGCCCGCCCGGCAGCTGGTTGACGTTGACCGCGAAGCCGGCGCCCTCGATCGTCGCCTGCGCGGTGGCGACCGGCTGGCCGACGACGTCGGGGACGTCGATCTCCCGCGGCCCCTTGGAGACGACCAGCTGGACGACCGAGTTCTTGGGCGCGGTGGTCGGCGCCTCCGGGGACTGGCTCATCACGACGCCCTCGGGCACGGTGTCGTCGAACTTCTCGGTCACGTTGTAGCGCAGCTTGGCCTCGGCGAGCTGGGCCTGGGCCTCCTCGAGCGGCAGCTCGACGACGTCGGGCACCGCGACCGGCTGCACGCCGTCGCTGATGACCATGGTGATCGCGGTGCCGGGCTTGACCATGGTGCCGACCTTGGGGTCGGTGGAGATGACCGCGCCGCGCTCGACCTTGCTGCTGAAGCGCCGTTCCGGGGTGGCGACGGCCAGGTTGCGGTCCTCGATCATGGCGCGGGCCCGCTCCTCCTGGACCCCCTCGACGTTCGGGACGGCGTAGCGCTCGGGGCCGCGGGAGAGGATCAGCCCGACGGTGCCGCCCTTGTCGATGCTGTCGCCGGGGCCGGGGTCGGTGCTGATGACACGTCCCTTGGCGATGGTCTCGCTGTACTCCGTGTCCTTGACCGTGACGTCGAGCCCGTCCTTCTCGGCCTTCTCGGCAGCGGCGGCCTTGGTCAGGCCGATCAGCCCGGGGGTCGTGGTCTGCGAGAGCACGGCGACGTACAGCCAGACCAGGCCGGACAGCACGATCGCCAGACCGACGACGAGGAGCAGGGCGAGCGGGCCGCGGCTCTTGCGGCGGGGGACCGGTCCGGTGCTGCCGGGAGCGCCGAGCGGGCCGGTGTCGCCGCGGCGCGGTGCGGCATCGCGGCTCTCACGGAGGTCGACGACCATGGTCTTGTCGGTGGCCTGCGCCGGGATCGCGTCGAGGGCCGGCCCGAGGGTGTCGAGCTCGCCGTCGGAGAGCAGCCGGCGGGTCGAGGAGACCTCGGCGAGCATCCGGCGGGCGTCGGCCGGGCGCTGGTCGGGGTCGCGGTTGGTCGCATGGGCGACCAGCGCGTCCAGCTCGGCGGGGGTGCTCGGCACCAGCTGGGAGGGCGGCGGCACGTCGTCGTGCACGTGGCGGTAGGCGACCTGGATGGCGGTCTCGCCGTCGTACGGCTTCAGGCCGGTCAGCATCTCGTAGAGCAGGATGCCGGCCGCGTAGACGTCGGAGCGCGGGTCGGCGACGCCGCGCTCGACCTGCTCCGGGGAGAGGTAGGCGACCGTGCCCATGAGCACGCCGCTCGCCGTGGTGTGGCTGGTGTGGCCGGTCACCGCACGGGCCAGGCCGAAGTCGGCGACCTTGATCCGGCCGTCGTCGGAGATCAGGACGTTCTCCGGCTTGACGTCCCGGTGGATGATGCCGGCCTGGTGGGCGGCGCCGAGCGCGGCGAGCACCGGCTCGAGGACCTCGAGGGCCTGCCGGGGGCTGAGGTGGCCGTGCTCGCGCACCAGGTCGCGCAGCGTGCGGCCGCGGACCAGCTCCATGACCAGGAACACGTGCCCCTGGTCGGCGCCCTGGTCGTAGACCGCGACGACGTTGGGGTGGGACAGGCGGGCGGCCGAGTGGGCCTCGCGGATGAAGCGGGAGACGAACTCGTCGTCGTCGGCCAGGCTCGGGTGCATGACCTTGAGGGCCACCACGCGGTCCAGCCGGGAGTCGTGCGCCTCGTAGACGGTGGCCATGCCGCCGCGGGCGAGACGGGACCCGACGCGGTACCTGCCGTCGAGCACACGCCCGACGAGAGGGTCCTTGACAGTCGTGTCCACGGGCGGATTCTACGGGGCTCCGCGGCGGGCACCCGGCACGGACGCGCGGCGGCCACGCTCGGGAGCGCGGCCCGGGTGCGCTGTGAGACCGGTCACGGGTCGTTCGACCGGGCTCAGCTCCACCTGGCCTTCAGGGCCATCACGTTGGCGACGTACCGCTTGGTGTCGGAGTACATCCCGTTCTCCCGCACGCTCTTGAGCCCCTGGTAGTAGCCGGCGACGGCCTGCCGGTCGCTGCTCGCGGCCTGGGTGAGGATCTTGAGCAGGACCACGCCGGTGGTGGCGTTGTCGCGGGCGTTCAGCGGGTCCAGGCGGCGGCCGACGACGCCGGAGATCCAGTCGGTCGTGGTGGGGATGACCTGCATGGCGCCGACCGCGTTGGCGACGCTCACGACCCCCTGGTTCCAGCCGGACTCCTGGTAGGACACCGCGAGGGCGAGCGCAGGGTCGACCCCGTTGGCCCGGGCGGTGGCGGCGATGATGTCGCGCATCCGCTCGCGGGACGGGACGTTGCGGTGCGCGAGCCGGTTGCGGTTGGCGCTCGCCGCGTTGACGACCGAGTCGGAGTACGTCCGGCCGGCGAACGTGTTGGAGCTGTTGGCCTTGCTGGCGCCTCCGCTGCCGCCGCCGGGGATGCGCAGGGTGGCGCCGAGCATGACCACGTTGTTGCGGCCGATGCCGTTGGCGCTGGCCAGCGCCTGCTGCGAGACGCCGTAGCGCGCCGCGATGCCCGAGAGGGTGTCGCCCCGGACGACCAGGTGGCTGCGCCCGCCGCTGCTGCTGGAGCCGCCGCCGCCCGCGCCGGGGACCTTGAGCGTCTCGCCGGCGTAGATCAGGTTGCCGTTGCCGGGCAGCCGGTTGACCTTGACCAGCCGGGCGACCGTCGTGTCGTAGCGGTCGGCGATCTCGCTGAGGGTGTCGCCGGACCGGATCGTGTACAGCCCCCAGCCGGGTGAGCCGGCCGTCACCAGGCCGGCCACGAGCAGCGGCGTGCCGACGACCTTGGCGAGGCGGGCCAGCCGTCGGCCGCGCGGCGTGAGCGGGGCCCGACTCCGGGCGGACGGCCGGTCGGTGCGGTGCGGCCGGGGGGTGTGGCCTGGGTGGTCGGGCCGGTCGGGCTGGTGGGGCCGGTCGGGCTGGTGGGGGGGGCCGGGCTGGTGGGGCCGGCCGGGCTGGTGGGACTGGTCGGACCTCTCGGACGGGTCTGTCGGTGCGGACGGGGCGACGATCAGCTCGGTCATCGGAGAACGGGTCCTCACGGTCGGGGAAGGGTGGCCGCCGGCCCGGTGGCTCGAGCCCCGCGGCGAACCGTGCGTTCGTGATACTGCCGTGACTCTTGTGACTGGAGTGACCAGAGGGGCGATTGTTACCCCTTCGTGGTACTACACCGGTGTCATTCAGCGTGGATCCGACCCGGCCGCCGGTGGAACCCACCACAGTTGCTGCGTCGATGGCGATCTGCGCCGGGACGCGCAAGCGTGCGGCCGCGACGACTGCGGCTCCGACCGGCTGCCACTGTGGTGGCTGTCGACGGGGCTCGCTCAGGACGCAGCCGGCGCAGCCGCGGCGCTATCGGGCACGGTCGGCCTTCGTCAACGCGAGATCAGTGCGGCGCGGTCGGTGCCGTCCGGTCGGTGAACACGGGCTGCGACCCTGGTCCGGTGATCGTCGTCGTCGGCGCCGGGCTGGCCGGGCTGCACACGGTGGTCGCGCTGCGCGGGCAGGGCTACCGCGGCCCGGTCACCCTGCTCGGTGCGGAGGGTCTCGCGCCGTACGACCGACCGCCGCTCACCAAGGAGCTGCTGCGCGGCGACACCGACGACACCACCCTGGAGGCCGACTGGGCGGCCCTCGACGTGGACCGGCGGCTGGCCACGCGGGCGCTGGCCGTCGAGCCCGGCGTCGTGCAGACCGACGACGGGCCGATCGGGTTCGACTCGCTGGTGCTCGCGACCGGCGCCCAGCCGCGGCGGCTGCCGGGTGCGGCGATGACCCTGCGCACCCTCGACGATGCGCACCGGCTGCGCGCGGTGCTCCGGCCAGGTGCCCGGCTGGTGGTCGTCGGTGCCGGGTGGATCGGGGCGGAGGTCTCGACGGCGGCACTGGCCGCAGGCGCCCGGGTGACCGTCCTCGAGGGGGCGGCTGTCCCGCACGCCGGTGCACTGCCGGCCGAGATCGGCGCCCGGATGACGGCATGGTGGTCGGACGTCGACCTGCGGTTCGGCGCGATGGTCGACCGGGCGGAGGCCGCTGCCGTGCACCTCGTCGGTGGCGACGTCGTCGAGGGCGACGTGGTGCTCGTCGGGATCGGGGTACACCCGGTGGCGGTGCCGGGCGTGGAGCTGACGGCGACCGGTGCGGTCGCGGTCGACCCCGGGTTGCGCAGCTCGGTCCCGGGCGTGCTCGCGGTCGGCGACTGTGCGGCCTGGGAGTCGCGCCGGTGGGGCGTACGGCTCAACGTCGAGCACTGGGACAACGCGCTGCACGCCCCGGCGGTCGCCGCGGCCAACGCCCTCGGCGGCGACGAGACGTGGGACCCGGTGCCCTACTTCTGGTCCGAGCAGTGGGGCAGGATGGTGCAGTACACCGGCCACCATCCGGCCGGCGAGCGCATCGTGTGGCGGGAGGACGGCGAACGCTGGGCGGCCTTCTGGCTGGCCGGAGACCGGCTGGCCGCGGCGCTGACTGTCGACCGGCCGCGCGACCTGCTGCAGGCGCGGCGGCTGATCGAGCGTGGGACAACGGTGGCCGACGACCTGCTGGCCGACCCGTCGGTGGCCGTGAAGTCGGCCGCGCTCTAGGACGTACGGCCGAAAGCGCCCCACCCGCGCCGCTCCCGCTGGCGACCGTGGCAGGCTTGCCGACGTGACCGACCAGCGCTCCGAGGCCGACCAGCGGCACGCCGCCGCGTACGAGGACCTCGTGCCCCGATGGCTGACCCTGCCCGACGTGGCCGAGCAGATGGGGCTG
>Ga0210143_1000099_pt1 | contig 17565 bp, 15 predicted proteins | sample MayberryNW_TuleC_2_FD_185527 | JGI IMG/M metagenome (GOLD analysis project Ga0210143, IMG submission 185527) | Wetland microbial communities from San Francisco Bay, California, USA, that impact long-term carbon sequestration - MayberryNW_TuleC_D2... | ecosystem: Environmental > Aquatic > Marine... | reverse complement strand
CACCCCGATCGCGAGCCCGAGCGGGAGGACGACCCAGAACGTCACGAGCGCCGCCGCGAGCGTCTTCGACGCGCGGCGCAGGGAGCGGCGGCCGGTCGGCCGGCGCGTCCGCCAGAGGAGGCGCGCGCCGAGCGCGAGCAGCGTGACGCCGGCGAGGCCGCAGAGGAAGCCCGTCCAGTCGTCGCCGCCCGCGCCGGCTCCGCGCGCATGCGAGACGACGATGCCGAACGGCACGAGCGCGAGGGCGCCCAGCACGAGCGCGACGGAGGCGACGGCGCCGGCCCGCAGCCGCGGGAGCCACACCGCGGCTGCTGCGAGCCCGGCCAGCGAGAGGAGGCCCGCCGGCAGGTGGTCGCTCCAGGAGGTCCCTCGCTCCGGGAGGACGAACGCGTCAGCGACCACGTGCAGCGCGAGGAGCGCCGTCGCCGTGCGGAGGACGAGCGTCTCGCGGGGGCTAGGCCCGGCGGGCACGGAGCGCTCGGACGAGGGCCGGGGCGACCGCGACCCAGAGGACGAGAAGCGGCCAGAGGCGCCCTGCGGTGACGTCGTAGTTCCGGCCGAGCTCGGCCCAGGAGTCGCCGGCCACCCAGTGCCCGAAGGCGAACTCGAAGCCGACCGTGAGCGCCACCCAGGCGCCGCCGATCGCGAGGGCCGTGCGCGTGGTCGCGATCGGCCAGCGGCGCTCGAGGACCCAGACGTAGAGGCCGAGCAGCGCGATCCCGGTTGCGACCGAGATCTGATCCGCGGTCTGCTCGTTTGCGAAGGGCCGGACGGCCGCCTCGCGCAGCGTCGCGTTCCCGAGGCCGATGACGACGGCGCCGAGCCACGCGGAGAGCCAGCGCCGCCAGGTCGTTCCGAGCCGCAGCGGCCGGGACGGCACGACGAGCGGGGACGCGCTCACGGGGCCAGGATCGGCCCGCGGCCGGAAGGCGGAATCGGGGCGCGGTCGGATCGCACTACGTAGTTGCTCCCGATCCGCCCGGGACCCGGCCCTCGGCCCCCCTTCGTTCCAGGCGCTCGAGCGGCGACGGCTCGCCCCGCGCGCGCCGACGCGCGCCCGAGCGCTCCTCGAGCGCGATCACGGTCACGAGGATCGCCACGAGCAGCGCGGCCACGGCGAGGGCCGGCATGAACGACCCGAGGACGCCGGCCGCGACGCAGGCGAGCGCGCCGCCGAGACGCTTGACGCTCAGGGATCCGGCCATCCGGAGGCGGAAGAGCACGTGCGCGAGGAGGTAGAGCGCCGGCCCGCCCGCGACCGCCGCGAGCTCCTCCGCCGGGAGCTCGTCGGTCGGGTGGGCGATGACCAGCTCGTCACCGACCGCGGCGACGATCACGCCCGCGACGAGCAGCACGTGCATGTAGGTGTAGCCGTCCCGCGCGAGCCGCGTCCGGTCGGGCGCCAGCTCCAGCCGCTTCTCGGCCACCCGGGCGACGTAGTTGAAGTAGAGCCACCAGAGCGCAGCGGTCGAGAGGAAGGCGAGCCCGAAGCCCGCGATCACCGCGGCGTCCAGGTCGAGGGCCGCGGTCGTCGCGCCCGTGATGATCACCGTCTCGCCGAGCGCGATGATCATGAAGAGCTGGAAGCGCTCCGCGAAGTGCGACGTCTCGACCTCCCAGGTGTCGCCGGAGAGCCGGGGCCGGAACGGCAGCCAGTAGAGGACGAGGGGGGCCGTGTAGTCGATCGCGAGCGCGACGAGCCAGAGCGCCGTCCGCCTGTCCCCCTCCGCGAACCCGCCGGCGAGCCAGAAGACGGCCGAGACGACGAACCAGGTGAGGATGCGCTCCGCCCGGGCGCGCTCGGGCGTCCCGGACCCGGCCGCCCCGAAGGCGAGAAACGTGTGCCGGCCGACCTGGATCGTCACGTACGCCCCGACGAAGAGGAGCCCGCGCTCGCCGAACGCGTCCGGGATGGCGACCGCCATCACGAGGCTCGCGAGCATGACGCCGATGAGGACGAGCCGGACGACGAACGAGTCCGGGTCGAGCTCGTTCGTCACCCAGGTCGTGTAGTTCCAGGCCCACCAGACCACGAGGAGCGCGAAGAGGGCCTGGCCGGCGCCCTCGAACGTCAGGTTGTCCAGCAGGAGGTGCGAGACCTGCGTCACCGCGAAGACGAAGACGAGGTCGAAGAAGAGCTCGAGCGTGGTCGCGCGCTGCTCCTCGCCCGAGTCGCTGTCGCGCCGGAAGCGGGTGACGCCGTCGGGGACGCTCACGCGCCCATTGTCTCAGGGCCGGCTAGGCGCGCCGGACGCCGAGCGTCACGGTTCCCGCGTACCCCTCGCCGGCCCGCTCGACGGCCACGAGCGTCGCGCCGCGGCTCTGCCCGTAGATCGCGTCGGCCGCGTTCGGTGTGTCCGGCGTCCCGCGGTCCGCGTACGGCTCGGCTACGTACACCGACTCGGTGAGGGCGTCGTCGAAGAAGAGCTGGCCGGTGTGCAGCTCGCCGCCGCCGAGCCGCACCTTCAGGTGCACGTGCACGGCCCGGCCCCGGTACCAGCCCGGGTAGACCGTCGTGAAGTCGGCCCGGCCGTCCTCCCCGGTCATCTGGATCCCGCGGAGGAACGTCCCGGAGTCTCCGTCCACCCCGGAGTACGTGCCGCCCGCGTCGCAGTGCCAGACGTCGACCGCCGCGCCGGCGATCGGCGCGCAGGAGTCCGCGTCGACGACCGTGACGGCGAGGTCGAACGGCGCTCCGGGGCGTCCCTCGGTGATGTCGCGGCGGACGAGGTCGAGGTCGAGGTGGTACGGGCCCTCGGTCAGCTCGGGCATGAGCACGCAGCTCGGCGCGGCGCCGGTCGAGGCGGTGGTTCCGGCCGGGGCCGCGTCGCCGCCCTCCTCCCCGCACCCGGGGACGAGCGCCGTCAGCCCGATCCCGCCCGCCCAGGCGAGGACTCCGCGCCTGCTCAGCCGCCGCTCCTCCACGCCCCGAGTGTGCCCGGCGCGAGTGAGAGCCGCTTGAGAAGACTCGTAGGATTGGTTCAGGACGCGCCCTCCCCGGAAAGGACGGTCGAAACCGAATTCGAGGGGGAGGCGAGATGGCAGAGCTCACGATGCTCGAGGACAAGATCGGCGAGGTGATGGGGCTGGCCCAGGCCGCGCAGGAGGCGACGGACAAGGTCTCGAAGCTCGTCGGGGACGAGCAGCTGGCTCGGGATCTGAAGCGTACCCACGACGAGGCGGCCGAGCTCGAGGAGCGGTGCGCCGCGCTCGCGGACGGGCTCGACGGCAAGAAGACGGCGATCGGCGAGAAGGCCCGCGAGACGAAGCAGGAGGCGGTCGAGATGATGCGCACCTACCTCGGCCGGGACGCCGAGGCGCTCGACGGCTTCGAGTTCCTGACCATGACCGAGGCCGGCGAGGTCGGCCACTGGTCGGTCGTCGCGACGATGAACCAGAAGGCCGGGAACACCGAGCTCCAGGAGCTCGTCGAATTCGCGCTCCCGATCGAGCGCGAGCATTTCGACCGCGCGCTCCAGGGCTCCCTCAAGCTGGCCGCGGACGAAGACCCGAACGAGCCGGCGTAGCGGCCGATGCCGGCCGAGGACGAAGAGGGGCGCCCGCAGGCGCCCCTCTCGCGTCGTCCGCTGGCGGCCGCCTAGTACGTGCCGGCCAGGTCCATGAGCGCTCCGCGCAGCGCGTCGAACGAGTCGGCGTCACCCAGCTGCGCGGCTGCCGCCGTCAGCTGGCCCTTCGCCTTCTTGCCCTCGGTCGCCGCCTCGGCGAACTCGAGGTGCTTCGTCACCTTGGCGAGCGTCCTGTCGTCGATCGCATCCGCCCGGACGAGCTGGTCGAGGTGCGAGCGGACGACGGCGAAGCTCGGCGCCCACATGATCCGCCCCTGGAGCTGGGCGTTCATGCGGTCGAGCTGCGGCTCGGACGCCGCCTGGATCTCGTTCGCGGACAGCTCGGCGGTCGGCGTGTAGTCGAACACGTCGAAGCCGCGGGCGAGGTCGGTCGCGAACGTCTGGCCGTTGTAGAAGTAGGTCGACCAGAAGCCGCCGAAGACGAGCGCGGTCGTCGTGCTCACCGGGCCGCGGTCGAAGTAGGCGATCTCCTTCGGGTTCGCGGAGTCCGTGAAGTCGATCACGGAGTGCCCGCCCTGGTACCAGGCCTGGCTCAGGAGGTCGCGACCCGGCACCGGGATGAGGTTCCCGTTGTGCGCGACGCAGTTCTCCGTGTTCGCCATGACGGCGGGCATCTTGTAGTAGCTCCGGAAGACCATCTTCCCGTCGACGATGTCGAAGATCGCGTCTGCGCCCCAGTTCAGCTGGTCGGTCGGGCGACAGCGGGCGGACGTGCCGCCTCCCCACTCGTCCGTGAAGATGACCTTCGTCCCGTCGTTGTTGAACGTCGCCGAGTGCCAGTACGCGAACCGCGGGTCGGCCACGGCGTCCAGGCGAACAGGGTTCACCGGGTCGCTGATGTCGATCAGGATGCCGTTGCCCTCACATGCTCCCGCGGCGAGTCCGATCTCCGGGAACGCCGTGATGTCGTGGCAGGCGTCCGTGATCGGCGTCGGGCCCCACGGGATTCCTGACGGATGGCTCGGCGTCTGCGGAGCGTTCTGCAGGCCGTCGATCGCGCCGGTCGCCGGATCCGTGAACAGCCGTGGCTGGCTGACGATCGAGGCGGTCTGCGGCGCCGAGAGCGGCACCTTGATCACGTCGATCGACCAGCGGCCGGCGTTCGGGTTCGTGGCCGGAGCCTCGGTGCAGTTCGCCGGACGGTTCGTGTGCGCCGTCGAGCGGACGCCCGCGGTGCCCGAGTTGTAGACGTAGATCGCCGACGCGTCGTCGGGATCCGTCACGAGCGTGTGCGTGTGCGAGCCGCGGCACGTCTGCACGGCCGCGACCTGGACCGGCGAGGCCGGGTTCGACAGGTCGAAGATCCGAACGCCGCGGAAGGCGGTGTCCGCGGTCTCCGCCTGGGTCCCGCAGTCGGTCCGCGACGGGTTCTCGTACGAGAGGAACAGCAGGTTCCCCCAGAGCGACGGGTCGCCCTGCCCACCCGGACAGACGACGCCGGAAACGAGCGTCGGCGCGCTCGGATCCGCGATGTTCCAGACCTGGAAGCCGCGGAAGCCGCCGACGACCGCAAGGTCGCCCTGCAACGCGAGGTCGGAGTTCAGGAAGCCGAAGCTGCCCGGGTCGCCGGGCGCAAAGAAGCCGGCCGGCTTGTCCCGATGAGCCCTCAGTGCGACGCCGTTCGCGGCGACGCCCGCATTGTCGAGCCCGGGTGCGAGCCCGACGCGTGGATCCGTGGTGCTCGGCAGCTGCGCCGCTGCCGCGGCCGGAAGGCCGGCGAGCACCGCTAGGACGACCGCACCGATCACCAGACCCGATCTGGCACGCTTGCGCGGTGCCGAAAGGCCCCTATCCCGTTTGGTCATTTGCTCCCCTCCTGGTCGGGTGCGCTGACGGAATCGCCCCCCGTGCGCGCTCACGAGGGCGCAGTCAGTGGGGGCGCCTCGGAGGTAGAGGACCCTACCGCATGCCCTCGCGCGCGATCAACGTGGCCCTGGTCTCCCTGGTCGCCCTCGCGCTCGCCGGCTGCAGCACCGGCGGGGGCGGCGAGCCCGGGGTTGCGCCCGGAACTGCCCCCGCCGACTCGACCGGAACCGGGCCTGTGATCATCCAGCCGGGCGCGCCGGGCGAGGAGAGCCGCACGCTCTCGGAGGACGAGCTCGACGACTACGAGCCGCCCGTCGCCACCGAGGCGGACGTCGAGTTCATGCGCAACATGATCCTCCACCACCGGCAGGCCCTCTACCTGACCGACCTCGTGCGCGGCCGCTCGCGTCGCAACGACCTCCCGCTCTTCGCCGAGCGCATCGACATCTCCCAGCAGGACGAGATCGCGCGGATGGAGGACTGGCTCGCTGCACGGGACGAGCGGCCGCCGCCCGAGGGCGGCGACCACGCCGGACATCTCCCGGGGATGCTGAGCGCCGCCCAGCTCGCGCGGGTCGAGAGCGCTCGAGGCTCCCGCTTCGACCGGCTCTTCCTGCGCGCGATGATCGCTCACCACACCGGCGCCCTCGCGATGGTCTACGGCCTGCGGGAGACGCCGGGAGCCGGCGCCGAGCCCGAGCTGTCCGTGTTCACGAACCACGTCGTCGCCGACCAGACGATCGAGATCCGGCGGATGGAGGAGCTGCTCCGCGAGCTCGAGGGACGGTAGGCCGCTAACCGACCGTCCAGCCCTCGCGGGCGAGCTTGAAGCTCTCGCCCGCGGGGCCGGTGCATCGCAGGCCGCTCTCGCTCGACTCGCACGCGAAGCCGGACCGGCGCCACGTCGCGCCGTAGGCGAGGGTCGGCGCCCGCCGGTCGTACACCGTGTCGCCGGCGCACTGCGGCTCGGCCGGGCCGCTCCGCGCGAGCACGAGCCCGACCCAGTCGAGCTCGCACGCCGTGGCGGGCTCGGGGTTGAGGCCGCTGAGGATGTCGCAGCGCAGGACACCGCCCCCGAGGAGGCAACCGATGTTCTTGGAGGGCATCTGGAAGCCCGGCGTCGCCAGGTCGGGATAGCCGAGGCCGCGGCAGATGCGGACGATCTCGGCGTCGGTCTCCGAGCCGCAGGCGATCCCGGTCCCGGACGTGGCGATCGTCCACGCGCCGTCCTGGAACTCGAGGAACACCTGCTCCGTCTCGTAGCAGAAGCCCTTGCCGGGCTTGCAGACGTCCGGGTCGGGAACCGCGAAGACCTGGGCGAAGCCGTTCCGGCAGCGCTCGACCCTCGCCTCGACGATCTCGAGCTTGGGCGCCGTGCCGTCGTAGGCGTCCTTGAGGATCGGGAGGAAGGCGTCGGCACCGCAGTCCGGCTCCGCAGCCGCCTCGGTGGACGTGGTTTCCTCGGTCGACGGGGCGACCGTGACGACGACCGTCTCGGGCTCGGCCGCCGTGGATCCACCGCCGCTCCCCCCGCACGCGGCAACGGCGAGGACGAACGGCAGGGCGAGGGCGGCGACGACCCGGGCCACGCGGACAGTGTGACAGCCCCGCCCTACGACCTTGCCGGGCGGGCCACCGGCGCCGCGGCCGCGGGCGCTCCGCGATCCGCCGGCCCGCCGGTGCGGAGCTCGCGCCGGTAGGGGCCGCCCGAGCCCCGCAAGCCGGGCGAGCGCGGCGACGATCGGGGCCGCCGACGGTCAGGGCGGCGCCGTGCGGTGCCCCGGGGAACGGCCGACGTGGCGCGTACGCTGCTCGTCCGTGGAATCCCAGGGTTCGAAGCGCGTCGAGCTCCTGATCCCGATGCGCACGCTGCTCCTCGTCGTCGCCGCGGTTCTCGTGGTGGCGGCGTTCGCGAAGATCGGCGACACCTTCCTGATCGTCTTCATCGGGATCTTCCTCGCCCTCGTCTTCGAGTTCCCGGTGCGGTTCGTGATGGAGAAGACGGGCCTCGGACGCGGACTGGCGGCGACGATCACCGTCCTCGGGGCCGCGCTCGCGGTCGTCGGCCTGGCCCTCCTCTTCCTCGTCCCCTTCGTCGGGAGCATCCGCGACTTCCTCCAGGACCTGCCCGCAACGGTGGACGACCTGCGCCAGTCGGGCGAGCTGGACTGGCTCACCGACTCCGGCGCCTTCGAGAACGTCGAGGACGGCGCGAGCCAGATCGCCTCGCGCGTCCCGAACGCGATCTCGGACGTGATCGGAATCGCGGGGACGTTCTTCTCCGTCTTCGTGGCCTCGTTCTCCATCCTCTTCATCTGCCTCTTCTTCCTGACGGACGTGGGGAACATGAAGCGGGCGGTCGCCGGGCTCCTCATGCCGGGCGACGACGAGCGCTGGCTCGCGGTCTGGGAGCGCGTGACCGAGTCCGTCTCCCGCTGGGCGATCGGCGTGATCGTGATCGCGACGATCGCCGGCACCACGCAGGGCGTCACCGCCTGGCTCCTCGGGTCGAGCTTCGCGCTCGCGCTCGGCCTCATCGCGGGCCTGCTCGACATGATCCCGAACATCGGCGCGACGATCGCCGGCTTCATCCTCGTGCCGACGCTCTGGGCCGAGGAGGGCGTCGCGGCCGGGATCATCATGCTCGTCGTCGTCCTCACCTACCAGCAGGTCGAGAACAACCTGATCACGCCGAAGGTGCAGGGCAAGGCGGTGAACCTCTCGGCCTTCTTCATCATCGTGGCGGTCACGCTCTTCGGCGCGCTGCTCGGCGTGCTCGGCGCGCTGACCGCCGTGCCGCTCGCGGCGACGATCCAGATCTTCGTCATCGAGCTGACGAAGGCGAGGCGTGAACGAGTCGCAGAGGCGAAGGCCGCGGCGCAGCCCGCGGCCGGCACGACGACGTAGTGTCCGGCGCCGGCGCACCGGGGCCGGACGAGGACGCGCAGCGGCGGCGGGAGCTCTGGGCGGCCGCGTTCCAGGAACGGGCCCGCGGGCTCACCGAGCGCGCCGAGGCGGAGCGCCGCCGCCACGGCTCGGTCGACGCCGTCTTCGAGATGGTCGACCGCGACGCCGAGGTGGGAGGCGGGATCATCGCGGGCGCGCTCGCCTACCGGTTCTTCATCTGGCTCCTGCCGCTGGCGCTCGTCGCGGTCGCCGGCCTCGGCTTCGCCGCGGATGCCGCCGAACAGTCGCCCGAGAGCGCGGCGGACTCCGTCGGACTGAGCGGCCTCGTGTCCAGCTCGATCGCGGGCGCCGCGGAGAGCCCGAACCGCTGGTACGCCCTGCTGATCGGGATCCCGATCCTCGTGTGGGCGACGCGGAGCGTCCTCCGGGCCCTGATCGCCGCGCACCGGCTCGTGTGGACGGAGGTCCGGGCCACGGCCCCGCGGGCGACGGTTTCGGCGACGTTCAGGCTCCTCGGCCTCATCCTCGCCCTCCTCGTCGCCTCGGCCGTCGCGAGCGCGATCCGGGAGTGGTCGCCCGGCATCGGCGTCCTCTCGACGCTGCTCGTCTCGCTCCCCTACGCCGCGATCTGGCTGCTCGTCGCGCTGCAGCTGCCGCACCGGACGGCTCCGGTTCGCGCGCTCCTTCCGGGCGCGCTCCTCTTCGGGATCGGCCTCGAGCTGCTGCACGCCGTCGCGGCGTACGTCCTCGTGCCGTACGCCGCGACGAAGGAGGGGACGTACGGCGCGCTCGGCGCAGCTGCGGCCCTGCTCTTCGGCCTCTTCCTCTTCTCGAGGCTGATCGTGGCGGCCGCCGTCGTCGACGCGACGCTCTGGGAGCGCCGGCGCCGCGCCACGGAGGCCTGAGCCGCCGCGCTACGAGTCCCGACTGCGCGGCGTGGGGCGAAAGAGCGCGACCGGCTCCGCGATGCCCTTGAGCTCTGCGGCGCCGACCGCCTCGAAGGCGAAGTCCGGCCCGGCCCGTTCGCGCACGCGGTCGGTGACGAGCACCTCGCCGGGCCGCGCGTAGTCGGCGATCCTCGCGGCGAGGTTGACCGTCCGCCCGAAGTAGTCGCCGTCGCGGAGGACGACGGGGCCGGCGTCGACCCCCACCCTGGCCGGCGGCAGTCCGCGTGCGGGAGCCTCCTCGACCATGTCGAGCGCCGCCGCGACCGCGCCGGCGGGCTCCCCGAAGTGGAACATCGCCCCGTCGCCGAGCCACTTGACGGCCCGGCCCGCGTGCGCGCTCGCGCGCTCGTGGACGAGCTCCCCGAGGTCGCCGGCGAGCGCCGCCGCCTTCGTGTCGCCCTGGCGCTCGGCGAGCGAGGTGAAGCCCGTGAGGTCGAGGAATGCGATCGCGGGGATCCGCGCCGGGCGCGGCGGGCGGTAGCCGAGCCGCTCGAACGCGTCCTCGATGTTCACGACCGCCGACTGGTTCGTCGCGTGCTCGAGCTGCCGCTCGACCAGCCACTCGAGCACGCGCTTGAGGAGCGACGACGCGTCCGCGCCGAGCGCGGCGGTCTGCCGGGCCCGCTCCTCCACCGGAAGCGCGAGCGTCTGGAAGTGCGCCACGAACGCCGGGCCGATGATCTGGAGATACGACTCGACCAGTCCGCGCGCCGACGTGCCGAGGAGCCGGGCGATCGCCGCGATCTCGCCGGCCCCGGCCGGCGCCCAGCCGCGCAGGAACGCCGAGAGCATCCGGCCGTCGTCCTCCCGGACGAGGTCGTCGGCCCGGGGCTGAGGCAGGCCGAGCTCGAGCGCGAGACGGCGGACGCGGTCGAACGCGACGCCCTCCTCCTCGGCGAGCTCGGCGTACGTCGTCGTCGTGAAGGCGGCCGGATCGGGATAGACGGTGTCGAGGCCCTCGAAGCTCATCTCGCCCTCTTCGAAGCCGCGCGCGAGCAGCTCGAGCGAGATGCCCGCCTCCTCGAGGCCCGCGGTGAACCGCACCCGCTGGACGTCGCTCGGGCGGAACGGCCCCTCGCGGGAGCTCAGCGCGCCCGCACCGGCCAGGCGGCGGACGTACTCCTCGGACGCGCCCGCGCGAAGGGCCACGTCTGCGACCGAGAGCCCCGGCACCCGGGTGACTCTACTCGGACTCCCGACGATTCCGGCCCGACCAGCTAGCGGGCGATGCGCTCGAGCGCGGCGAGTACCTCCCGGTGGCGCCGCTCCTCGTCCGACTCGCCCTCCTCGACGGGCGGGCGCGTGCGCGCGAGGATCGCCTGCATCGGCTTCACGACGAAGAAGAACACGGCGGCGGCGATCGCGACGAACTGGATGAGCGCCGTCAGGAACGCGCCGTAGCGGAACACCGCGTCGTTGATCGTGAAGGTCAGATCCGTGAAGTCCGGCTTGCCGATCAGCATCGCGACGACGGGCATGAGCAGGTTCTCGACGAACGAGTTCACGAGCGCGGCAAACGCGAGCCCGATGACGAACGCGACCGCGAGCTCGACGATGTTGCCTCTGAGCAGGAAGTCCCGGAACTCCCGGAGCACGGCTGACTCCTTCCAGTGGTTTTCGCGATTCTCGCCCGAATCGGTCCGGGGCGCCAGGACGGGTGTCAGCGAGAACGGATCTGGAGGCGCGGCCGGCGCAGGTGGACGGAGAGGTAGCGGACGCCGGCGGGCCCGGCCGCGATCCGCCGCGGCTCGCCCTTGGCCACGATCGTCGCCTCGCCGGAACCGAGCTCCCGAGCCTCCGCGCCGACCGTCACCGTCGCCGTCCCGTCGACGACCGCGACGAGGACGTCGCGCTCCTCGTTGACGTGCTCCTCGAGCTCGGCGCCGGGGTCCCAGGCGAGCAGCGTCGCGTTCAGGTCGTCCGACTCGAGGCCCCAGACCGGGCCGCCGCGCGGCACGGCGCCGTCCTCGCGGGGGACGCTCGCGAGCGCGGCCTCGTCGAGGAGCCGCTCGAGCAGCGGGAAGAGCTCGCGCTCCTCGTAGCGCACGTGGGCTTCGAGCAGCTCGCCGAGCTCGCGCATCGCATCCGTCGCGTCCTCCCCGCCCTCGAGGCGCTCGGCCAGCCGGGCGGCGCGGGCGTGGAGGCGCTGGTGCTCGAGCAGCGCGCGCACGATCGGCTCCGTCGCCTCCGCGACGTCGGCCGCGAGCGGGAACAGCCGCTCCTCCTCCGCGCGAAAGTGCGGGACCGAGTCGGCGGCGAAAAAACGGAGGAACTCGTGCGCGGCCGCGGCCGGATCCGCCCCCTCCGCGCCGCGCCGCAGCCGCCGCGCTGCGACGAGCGCCTGGTGGTGGTCGTGCGAAAGGGGGACGAGCGCGCGGTGCCGCTTCACGGCCCGAGCGTACCGAGCGCGGGCGGACCGGCGGCGGCGTCCGCCGGCCGCCGCATGCCCGTCGACGCTGCCCCCACCTTGGCAGCGCCCGAGGGCAGCGGCGGGCCCTGTCCCACATCCCTGCGGTCGCCGCCCGAATCTGTGCAAATTGCAGGCGTTACACTCGAAAACGTGACGCTCTGTCCGAACTGCGGCGAGGAGAACCCGGATCGGTTCCGCCTCTGCGGCTTCTGCGGCACGGCGCTGTCCGAGGCCGCTCCGGCCCAGGAAGTCCGCAAGACCGTGACGATCGTCTTCTCCGACCTCAAGGGCTCGACGAGCCTCGGCGAGAAGCTCGACTCGGAGTCGCTGCGGGAGCTGATGGCGCGCTACTTCGAGGAGATGCGCCTGGTGCTCGAACGGCACGGGGGAAGGGTCGAGAAGTACATCGGCGACGCGATCATGGCGGTCTTCGGACTGCCGCGGATCCACGAGGACGACGCCCTGCGCGCGGTGCGGGCCGCCGAGGAGATGCAGCAGACGCTCGTCGCGCTGAACGAGGAGCTCGAGCGCGAATGGGGTGCGAGCCTCGCGACCCGAACCGGCGTGAACACGGGTGAGGTCGTCGCCGGCGACCCGCGCAGCAGCCAGCACCTCGTGATCGGAGACCCGGTGAACGTGGCGGCGCGGCTCGAGCAGGCCGCCGGCGAGATGGAGATCCTCCTCGGCGAGCTGACGTACCGCCTCGTCCGCGACGCCGTGGAGGTCGAGCAGGTCGAGCCGCTCGAGCTCAAGGGCAAGTCGGAGCGCGTTCCCGCGTACCGCCTCGTCTCGGTACGGCCGGAGCGCTCGCCGGCGGAGGCGACGTTCCCCCTGATCGGCCGCCAGAGCGAGCTCGCGCTGCTGCAACGCGAGCTCGGGCGCGCCGTCGACGATCGCTCGTGCCGCCTCGTGACGCTCCTGGCCGATCCCGGCGTCGGCAAGACGAGGCTCGTCGCCGAGTTCTCCCGCGCCGTCGAAGGCGAGGCCGAGGTCCTCCGCGGCAGGTGTCTCGCCTACGGACGCGGGATCACGTTCTGGCCCCTCGCCGAGGCGGTTCGCCAGGCGGCCGGCATCGTCGACGACGACGCCGCCTCGGCGCGCGAGAAGCTCTCGTCGTTCGTCGATCACGATGCCGCGGTCGTCGAGCGGATCGCGTCGGCCTTCGGCCTCTCCGACCGGCAGTTCCCGGTCGGCGAGGTGTTCTGGGCGGTACGGATGCTCCTCGAGTCCGTCGCCCGGCAGCGCCCGCTCGTCGTGGTCTTCGAGGACATCCACTGGGCGGAGACGACCTTCCTCGACCTGATCGAGCATCTCGTCGACACGGTGAGCGACGCGCCGCTCCTCCTGCTCTGCCCGGCCCGTCCGGCGCTGCTCGACCTGCGGCCCGGCTGGTCGCAGCGGCCCGGCGAGGCGCGGCTCGCCCTGCGTCCCCTGTCGGAGGCAGACGTCTCGCTCGTGCTCGAGAACCTGCTCGGCAGCACGGACATCGCGGACGACGCGCGCGCGCGGATCGTCGCTGCGGCCGATGGAAACCCCCTCTTCGCCGAGCAGCTGCTCTCGATGATGATCGAGGACGGTCTGCTCCGCTGCGAGGACGGGCGCTGGACGGCCGCCGGCGACCTCTCGAGCCTCACCGTCCCTCCGACGATCCAGGCGCTCCTCGCCGCGCGCCTCGACCAGCTGGACCGTGAGGAGCGCATCGTTCTCGAGGCCGCCGCCGTGGTCGGGCAGCGGTTCGCCGAGGACGCGCTCGAGGAGCTCGTCCCGCACCTGGACGCCGACGAGGTCGCGACGCACCTGGCGGCACTGATCCGGAAGCAGCTCGTCCGGGCACAGCCTCCCGGCGCCGATGCGGGCCGAAGCTATCGCTTCAACCACATCCTCATCCGCGACGCCGCGTACCAGGGGATCCTGAAACGAGCCCGTGCGACGCTCCACCAGCGCTTCGTCGTCTGGGCGGACCGGACGAACCGCGTGCGCCATCGCGAGGGCGAGTACGAGGAGATCCTCGGGTACCACCTCGAGCAGGCGCACACCTACCTCTCTGAGCTCGGCCCCCTCGACGAGCACGGCCGTGCCCTCGGTCGGAATGGAGCTGCGCGGCTCGCGTCTCCGGGCCGTCGGGCGTTCGCCCGCGGAGACATGCCGGCTGCGGCGAACCTCCTCCGCCGCGCCGCAGCGCTCCTCCCGGAGCAGGATCAGGGCCGGCTCGAGCTGCTGCCGAGCCTCGGCGAGGCGCTCGGCGAGACCGGGGAGTTCGCCTGGGCGGAGGTGTTCCTCGACGAGGCGGTCGAGGGGGCCGACGCGATCGGCGAGCCGACGCTCCTCGCGAGCGCCGAGCTCGCGCGGCTCTCGGTCGGCAGCCACGCGGCGGACGGCTGGAGCCAGGACGAGGTCGTGCAACGCGCGGAGCACTCGATTCCGCTCTTCGCGGCCGCCGAGGACCACGCCGGCCTCGCGCAGGCGTACCGCCTCCTCGCCTGGGCGCGCGGGACGGCATGTCGCTACGGCGACGCGGCCGCGGCCGCGGAGCGGGCGATCGAGCACGCACGCCTGGCCGGGGACGAGCGACAGCGGAACCACGCGTCCACCCAGTACGCAATCGCGGCGCTCTACGGGCCGCTGCCCGTCCTCCAGGCGATCGGACACTGCGAGGAGATCATCGAGCAGGTCAAGGACGACCACCGCTCGCGCGGCCTCGTGCTCGGACTGCTCGGCTGTCTCGAGGCCATGCGGGGCGACTTCGAAACGGCGCGCACACTGTGCTCGCAGGGGCGGGCCATCCTCCAGGAGCTGGGACGCAACGTCGTCGCCGCCTCGACATCGCAGGACTCGTGCACGGTCGAGATGCTCGCGGGCGACCCTGCAGCCGCCGAGCGCGACCTCCGTCGAGACTTCGACGCGCTCACGGAGATGGGAGAGGCCTACCTGCTCTCGACGATCGCCGGCGAGCTCGCCCGGGCGACGTACGCGCAGGGTCGGATCGACGAGGCGGACGAGTTCACGCGGATCGCGGAGCGGTACTCGGCCGCGGACGACGTCACGTCGCAGGCGCTCTGGCGGTCGGTGCGGTCGAAGGTGCTCGCTCGCCGCGGCGACGCGGAGACCGCGATCGCGCTGGCGCGGGAGGCCGTGGCCGTGCTCCGGACGACGGACGCCCTGGTCTGGCAGGCGAACGCGCTGGTCGACGAGGCCGAGGTCTTGCGGCTCCTCGACCGGGGAGCATCGGCTCGAACCCTGCTCGAAGAGGCGCTCGAGCTCTTCGAGCGCAAGGGCAACGTCGTGGCGGCCGGGACGACGCGCTCCGCGCTGGGTCTCGAGACGACGGCGGCGCCCGCCCGCGCGTAGTTCAGCGCATGTGGCCGTTGTGGTCGGTCACGAGGGTGGCCGACAGGCTGCCCTTGAGCGGGCCGGACTTCGGGAGGACGATGTCCTTCAGGCACGGCACCACGTCGAGCCGTGCGTTGCAGCGGGCCGACACGATCTGGAGCGGGGCGCCGGCCGAGGCCACGTAGTAGAGGACGAAGTTCTTGACCGTCTGCTTGGACGGGACCTGGCTCGCCGGCCAGAAGAAGTCGACCTCCGCGAGCGGGTCGAACGTCCCCGGTACCGTCGCCGTCAGCCACGGCGTGCCCAGGCGGCAGATCTGCTTCGCGGGGCACGTGAACGGCAGGTCAGCCGTGCTCGTGAACTCGAGCCGAGCAGTCGTGTCGAAGTCCTGCGGCGGAAGGGTGAACGAGTCCTCGTGCCCGTCCTGCGCGACCGTGAGCTCGATCCCCGTTCCGGCGGGCACGTACGTCGCGTCCGTCCCGAGGTCTGCGGTCACGTCGACGAGCTCGGTCACCTCGAACGTGTCCGTCTTGCCCGGGTTCGGATTCTGGTCGCTCGGGCCCTCGGCGAACGACGTCGTGAACGTCAGCGCGGTCACACCGGCCGCCGTGGGCGTTCGGAGCGTCAGTCGAATGTCGACCGCGGCGCCGGTGCGCAGCTGACCGAGGTCACACGAGATCGAGCGGGCAGCGGCCGAGTAGGAGCACGACCCCGCGGTCGACGCCGGGAGCTCCACGAAGGAGAAGCCCGTCCCGAGCGCCGGGTCGACGGGCCCGAACTGGAGCGTCGCGTGGTTCACGGCGTTGCCGCTCTCGTTGGCGACGGAGACGTCGAGCGCGACATAGCGTGGAGCAGCCGGGGTCGACACCGACGCGCCGTCCGGCCCGGCCGTGACGCGCAGGCAGATTTTCGGTCCATCCTTCGGGGGCACGCACGCGTCGGCCGCCGGGCTCTGCGCGGCTCCGGCCAGCGCCACGAGCAGGAGCGAGGCCGCGAGCCCCGATCCCGCCAGATACCGCGCGGCCGACCCCTTCATCGCGACCGATGGTCGCAGATGCCCGGACACCGGTCAACGCGTGCCCGAGGCGCGAGTCCCGACCGCTCGGCTCTCGCGGGCGAGACCTCTCCCACGCGACGCGCGATCGAGGGCGATCAGCCGCCCGCGCCGCGGCCGGCGAGCTCCGTTTCCAGGCGCTCGATCGCCGCCTCGAGCCGCTCGAGCTCCCCGCGGGCGGCGGCCCGCCTGCGGCTCAGCTCCCCGAGGAGCCCGGCGAGCTCTGCCTCGGTGAGCGTCTCGATCGGGCCCTCGTACACGGTCACGGTCTCACCCATGGCGCACCTCCTCTAGATCCGCTCCGGGACCATCTCGATCGCGCCGCTCGGGCACTCGGCGACGCAGATCCCGCAGCCCTTGCAGAAGTCGAGGTCGATCGCGTACGGGTGCTCCGGGTCGCCGGTCTTGAGGACGGCGTTGTCCGGGCACACGCCGTAGCAGTTGTCGCAGGAGAAGCAGTTGCCGCACGAGAGGCAGCGCCGGGCCTCGAAGAGCGCGGTCGACTCGTCGAGCCCGCCCACGACCTCCTCGAAGGTGGACTGCCGGCGCGCCAGCTCGAGCTGCGGCTGCACCGTTCGCGGCGCGTCCGCGTAGTACCAGGTGTTCAGCAGGTCGAACTCGGCCAGGTCGTGCTTCGGCGCGGGCCGGTGCTCGCCGCCCCGCAGCCAGGCGTCGATCGACCGCGCGGCCTTTTTCCCGTGCCCGACGGCAACCGTCACGGTGCGCTCCGCGGGGACCATGTCCCCGCCGGCGAAGATCCCGGGGTGGCCGGTCATCAGGGTCGCGTCGACCTTGACGACGCCGTCCTCGACCTCGAGACCGGGGACGCCGTCGAGGAGCGAGAGGTCCGTCTCCTGCCCGAGCGCCAGCACGACCGAGTCGGCGCCGAGCTCCTCGAGCTCGCCCGTCGGCTGCGGGAAGCCGGTCTCGTCGAGCTCCATCCGCTCGATCACGATCCGGTCCTCGTCGGCCCGCTTGATCGTCGAGAGCCACTTCATGAGGACGCCCTCGGCCTCCGCCTCCTCGACCTCGGACTCGTGGGCGGGCATCCGGTCGCGCGTGCGGCGGTACACGACGATCGCCTCCTCGGCGCCGAGGCGCTTGGCCGTCCGGGCCGCGTCGATCGCGGTGTTCCCGCCGCCGTACACGACGACGCGCCGGCCGAGCAGCGGCCGCTCCTCGCCCTCCATCGAACGGAGCAGGGAGACGGCGTCGAGCAGCTTCGCCGCCGATCCCGCCGGGATGTACGCCCGCTTGCCGAGGTGGGCGCCCACGGCGAGGAAGGCCGCGTCGAAGCCGCCTTCGCGCATCGTGTCGAGGATGCTCGTCACGGTCGTGTCCAGCCGGATCTCGACTCCGAGGGCCGCGATGCGGTCGATCTCGGCGTCGAGGGTCTCGCGCGGCAGGCGGTAGCGTGGGATCCCGAAGCGCATCATCCCGCCCGCCGCCGGGCCGGCGTCCAGCACCGTCACACCGTGGCCGAGCCGCGCCAGGTGGTAGGCGGCGGAGAGGCCCGAGGGACCG
>Ga0210143_1000097_pt1 | contig 17759 bp, 20 predicted proteins | sample MayberryNW_TuleC_2_FD_185527 | JGI IMG/M metagenome (GOLD analysis project Ga0210143, IMG submission 185527) | Wetland microbial communities from San Francisco Bay, California, USA, that impact long-term carbon sequestration - MayberryNW_TuleC_D2... | ecosystem: Environmental > Aquatic > Marine... | reverse complement strand
ATTTCTCAATACCTTAACGTAAGTTCTCCAAGTGTAACTAAAATGGTAAAGCGACTGGATGAAACTGGATACCTCAAATATGAAAAGTATAGGGGAATTTGTCTAACCCAGCAGGGGATTGATGTCGCCATGAATATCCATCAGAGACATAGTTTGTTAGCTGAATTTTTAAAAATAATTGGAGTAGATGAAGATGTTGCAAATAAAGATGCGGAGGGTATAGAACATCACGTGCATCCACAAACTTTGAAAAAGTTAGAAGAATTTGTAAAGAATGTAAAAAAGAATCATGGACTATAAATATTGCATTTCTCCTATTATTATTAATTTATACTATTTGAGATAGTCATTTAATTTAATTGCGGTATATGTAATATGAGTATTAATAGCTTGTCACAAGGAGTAACTATGCTTAAATATACAGCAGCTTTTAATATTTAATATTATCATTTTTTTCTTGCATAACAATTTTATTTGTTTCAATATGGATGATCTCTTAAATTTAAGATTAATAAAATAGGTTTATGGTATCAGATTAGATTAAAAAATAATATTTTCCTGTAATGAAGACTAGAAAAATATTTTCAAATTCTTATACATACTATCATTCTAAATTCAAGAACATAATATTTGTAATGTTTATTAGAAAAAATAAGATGTTTAATGCTCAAAATTAGTTCTACTCTTTCTTTAATATTTTGACATATCAATTTAGAATAGAAAGTTTTGGTTTCTGTATTGTTAATGATTATTATTATTAGTCATTTCTTTCAAATACTGATTATGATACCAACACAATAGATTCTTAATACACAAGTAATTCGTTCATTTCTTTGTTATGAAAAAGTTTATGAGAATATAGCAAAATGGGTTAACTATTAAACCATCCAATAATGTTGTCAGCAAAGACCTTCTGGTTTACCTTATATTATAAAATGGCAAAAAATAGCTCATATAATAATAGTAACAAATGGTTTGAAAAACTATTAAAAATAACTTTTAAATATGTAGAATTATCTATTAAATTACCCTTTACAGTATAAGTATTTTTTATTGCATCATAAATTCCAATAGAATCATAATACCAGAATTTAGAATCAGAATTTCTACTCACACTATTTGTTCCATTCTCACAAAAATAAATTTCTCTTCTTTTATCCTCGATAATGTCATAAATTATACATGAATTCATACTTTCGCTAAATTTTTCAGTATGTTCTTTTTTCATTGGGACTGCATTTGCATCTGTACTATTATATTTTAAATTAAAATCAATAGTGTGATTAACGGTCATATTGTCTGTTTAGGAGGATTAAATGAACCATTAGTGAATTCTTATTTTACAGTTATTAATTGGGCATATTTGTAGAAAGTTTTCACCATTTATTTCTAACTTTGATACTATAGGTTCTTTATTTACATTTTGCAATTCAAGGATAAAATCTTAATCACCATAAACAAAATTTACTGACATTGCAAAAACAGTTCCTAAAACTAGAATTACAAGATAGTTGTTAATTTTCATTGAGAAAAATTTTAAAATAGATTTAATAAATCTATTCCTTTAGAATTAGTATTGGTACTAGCGTGAAGAGTAGTTGTTTCTAGTCCAGGTGTCAAAATATTGGAGATTCACAATTTGTATTACTAGGTGAAGCATCTCTTGGTACTTCTGAATTCTATAGATGGCGTAGTGGAATTACCAAGCGCATTGTAAAGGAAATAGGATTTCTATTTGATTATACTATATGAAATGAAAAAAGAATAATCAATCGACGAAAAAGAAGCTACGAGTTTTTTTTTATTTAGTATCTATTTTATTCAAAAGTTAAAGCCATAACCAGCTACTCTTACGCTGCAAGCAATAATAATAGAAGGCTATGGCTTGAATGATGAGGTTTTATGACTTGCCTACAGTAGTGTATAACCAAAGCCTACTACTCTTGATTCGGAGCAATTAAAAAAATGAGTAGTAGGCACATGTCTACGGGTAGTTGTCTACGGGTAGGTGTCTACGGGTAGGTGTCTCCAGAGTATGTATAAAACTTAATTCATCATAATATTTAATTATTTGAGACAAATTATTTGAATTTAATATAGAATAGCCATAGCCTGGATGGAACAGCACAGATCAGTTGTTGATTATTAACTATGGCTATTCTAATGCCATTGTGTGTTAACGAATAATGCAGTACTATCCCTTATGTTACAGAAATATTTAAAACTCGGTGAACCTAGTTAATCGACTACTAGTAATAATAAATTGTCATAGCCTAAACATTATTGAAGACTAGGATTTGATGTGGACACACAAGAGTAAGTCCAGACTATGACAACTATCCTATTTTGTCTTGCAGGACAAGATAAAATACATGACAACGATCATAGAAAGAAATAATATTTATCAGTTTTACAAATTCTCATTATTTTTTACCGTCGGTTGGGTAAATTCTCATAAGTAGTTAAAAGATTAAATTGTATAATAAATTGTACAATATTACTATGAAGACAAAAACTCTTGTAATTCTGACAACATTGGCTTCGATTATTTTTGTTATTTTGCTCTTTTTCCTTCCCGACTAAAAACAATTTATCCAAACAGTAATAGGGATTGAGAGATTTTTAGTTGATTAATTATTTATTAATTTACATTCAAAAACAATCATATTTATTTGTCTATCTTTAAGTATTAATGCTACCTGCTCTATTTTGGACTGACAATCCATAAAGATATTTCAAGTAGGTGTTATTGTGGCCACTCACATTTGTAATAAAATCAATAATAATAAATGGAGAGGTCAGAGAACGATAGGAGTCGTATACAATCCTCAATATGATAAAAATAATAAATTTTATACCAGGTTTACAACTACCGTTACTAACTCTCATTTATTTTTTCTCATTATTTTTTCATAAAAACTGTCGATGAATTGTATCATACGTTGATCTGTATTTTGTTCATTTTTGCGAATATAATAATAAAGTTCTTCAGTAGCAGCATGATAGTCTATTCCTATATTTTGTGCTATTTGTAATGATATTAAAGATAAAAGTAATTTACGTAATAGTATATCTGTACCATAATGTGCTAAATCAGTTGATAGCTCTTCTAAAAAGTTTTTAAAATTTGAATCAACATAACGGTCTTTAGCTTCTCTAGTTTTTATAGAAAATGTAACGCCCATCAATCTTTGTTTCATATGAATAGTTTCGACCATTTCAATAAAGAGATCATTTAGTTTTGGATCTTTAGAAAGAATCTCAGATAATAGTTCTGAAGCATCTTGTTCACTTATCTGCATTTTAGTAACTAAAGTAAATAAGACATGACATGCAGCACATCCATTTTCTTTAACTTTGGAAGCATTATAATCTATTTGATGTATTTCTTGTAAAATTATTGATTTTGCTATTTCTTGTTCTTTTGACATTACCAATTAGTTTGATTATCATAATATAAGCATGGATAATAATGAAGCATTATATACCACTTATAAAATATTCAATAAACAAAAAGTTAATTCCAACTACCACGGGATAAAAATTTGTTAAATCTTATTTCTTTTTTTAGATTACTTTATTTAAGGATTTAATTTGGATAGGTAATTTACAAAATAAAAACGCTACAAATAACAAACCAAATAAAATGGATTGTTATTTATGAATATTCGGACAATTACTCATTATTTTATAAAGAATATGTCTTATTAACATTCAGGATCTTTCCATAACTTATGATATTCAATCTTTTTGTATGCCTCAGATAGAATGTAGTCTTAACATTTGGTTAATATTAATAATTATTTAGGCTTAAGATTGTTCACATTAACCATCTGAAAATCCTTTATGTCTTAACATTTTTTTTCTTCTGATTTTTGATGTTCATACAGATCCTCTACAGTATTGAAAATTATACCACATTCTTTACATCTGAGTTTCACTAGCTGTCATTTGTATTATATAATTTAGATAATAAATTAATAACATACAAATTAATCAAAGAAATATTTGTCATTGCACAGCAAAATTATATTCTATTTGAAACATTCTAAATCAATTAACCTGCATTATTGGTACCTGACCACATTGAAATATATTTACTGGTCCAGCAGGTCCTTGTGTTCCTGTATCGCTTTTTGTACTTTGAAGGCCGGATAGTTCTTGTGATTCTTGGTTGGTAATTTCAGCTTACAGAATTTAACAGAACTTACAAAGAAAATCTGATGAATTTTTCAGTAAATACAAAGTACATTACAATAACAGTGGATGTTCTGTTTCTTTCAAATCTAATTTTCACTATATTAGGAATAGGACATTCATAGCGATAGATCTTTCGTTAAGTTAACTGAGCCAATTTAGCTGTTAACTTATTTAAGTAGTTACCAAAGTTATTTTTTCATTTGTTATTCTCTTTAAATAAAGTGCTAATACTATAGAACACAAGGATGCTATTGTAGCGGTTAAAAATATAAGATCAAAAGAATAAGCAGATGGATAAAAAAATGATTTATTCATTGCGATATGAGATTGATTAAGCTGCATATATAATGCAGCAATTACAGGTCCTATGGAGCTTCCTAATATTCGTATTAGAACACTTAATCCCGTTGATGTTCCAATATAATTAGAAGGAGTAAAGAGTATAATTATGTTCATCGTACCTATTGCGGTAAATGATAATCCTGTAGCAAATACTGCTAGAGCCACTGAAATATAATATTCTTCTGAATGAAAAAATAACATAAAAAAGAAACTAATACTAGAGATTATAGTTCCAAGAATTATAGGTTTCAATGATCCCATTCTTGATATTATGATACCTGAAGCAGGCCCGAATAATACAAAAATTATTGCAAATGGTAATTGAATATTTCCTGTATCAACTGCATCGAGACCAAAACCTAAAGGTTCGGGATTTCTTGCTAATATTGGTATAGACTGAAAAATCATAAAATGAGTGAACCCAATAAGTAGTATTATTAAATTAGCAGAAAGTATAGTTTTATTAGTGAAGAGTTTAAAGTTTACGAGAGGTTGATCTGTTCTTCTTTCAATTATAATAAATGATGCTAATGCTAATATTGATATTATAAATAATACTACTGTTATACTTTGTATTTTAGAATCTGATATATTGTTTTCAAATAAAGTCAATCCCAGTAGAAAACAAGTGATGGATAGTGAAAGAAATAAGGCGCCTTTTATATCAATCTTAGTTGATAAAATTTCAGCATTATCTTTATTTATATTGTGATTCAGATGTTTATATTCCGAAATCTTTCTAATATCTATATATTTCCATACAAGTAAAATAAAAAGAATTGTTGGTGCTATTAATGTTAGAAAAGTAAAATGCCATCCATAATTATGGACAACTAAGCCACCAATAGAGAATCCTATAGCTGCACCTGTAGCAAACATAGATGTAATAACTCCTTGGCCTATAGATATTTTTTCTCTCGGAAAACAATCTCTAATCATACTAAACGCTATTGGAAACATTGAAATGCCTATACCTTGAATTGCTCTAGCAATTATAAAAGTCGCTATATCAGAAACAAAATATGCAATTGTAGTACCAATTAAATATACAAAAACAACTATTAATAAAATCTTTTTTTTACCATATATATCGGATAGACTTGCACAAATAGGAGTCATTACTGCTCCTGAAATTAAATATGCTGTGAGAATCCAAGAAGATGTTCCAAATGAAATATTAAGATCCGTTATAATATCAGGAATAGCAGGAATTAACATAGTTTCTGCATACATTACCAGGATAGCGATTATACCAAGCAAAGACAAAATTTTCCAAGCATGTGGAGATATTTTTGTATCAATAGCTTTTTGTTGGTTGTTATCGATATCTTTTTCCTCCATCTTTTTCAAGAATGTGTTTCTCCTAATTGATTTAAGCCAGTAGAAAATTTGTTACTATATGAAATTTTAGTAAAAACAAATTTTGTTAGAGAAATAACTTGTGATTTTTATTTTTATAGAATTAATGATGTAATAAAATTTTTTACGGTTTCTTTTTGAAATATTGAATATATCATTGTATACAAAAAAAATCAATTTGGATCATCTCATTCATCTATAATAGTATTAAAATTTTATGTAATTAGTTAATTTAGCTTTTTTAATAGTTATAGATAGATTTTCAATATAAGAAATTATTAGACTATTTATTGAATTTTCTAACAAGGGATTAATATTCATTAGATCTTTATTTGTTTTAATTATATTTATATTTATCATAATTATAAGAAGTCTAATCATTTTAATCAAAATAAATAGAAAGTTTTATATTTTCTTATATGCTTTAACAATTAGAGAAATTATTGGTTAAACAATATAATTTTGATAATAGTATAGGTTACAAAGTATATAGAACATCCCGAGCATTTCAAAAAGCATTTGATCTAGAATTACGAAAAAATGTAGGCCTTACTCTTAGTCAATGGAGAGTGATTAACATTCTGATATCTTTTAATGGTATAACTCAAAAAGAAATTGCAGATAAATTGGAATTAGAAGCACCCTCTCTTATTCCTATGATAGATAAATTGCAAAGCCTGGAATTACTTGAACGCAGACCTGATCCAAAAGATAGAAGAATCAACAGAATATATCTCACAAAGAAAGCAGAATCTCTTTATGAGTCAATGCATGAATGTGGTCTTTCAATAATTAAATCAGCTACAAAGGGAATAGATCAAGATCAGTTAAATATAGTAACCAAATATTTAGACATGATAGTTCATAACTTGATTAATAATTATAATTTAGATAATTTCAATCAAGAACAAATTACTACTACTACTGGATATAAAAAATCTAATAAAATTTTGAAAGTTCAACTTAAATAAATTATTCGTTGTTACTATCATTTCAAGAAATCTAATTTCATAAGACGAATGAGTTCTTAACTTGACATTTTATATTATATTAATTCTATCTTTTATTCTCTTTCTTAGTACTTTTGGAATTTCAGATAATGACCTTGCTTTTGCAAAAAAAGATAATTCATCCTCACAGAAAAATATAGAAATTTGTTGCACTTGGGGAGATTCAATAAATGATGGCGAACTAACATTTTCTATTAAGAACGGTAAATCCGATTTGGCTAAAATTGTTAAAATGGCTATAAATGATTGGGAAAAAGCCCTAGGCGAACTAATACAATTCAAATATACAAAGGATGAAGATTCTAAGCCAGATATCAAAATTGATTTTAAAAAGGATAAAGCACAAAAAGTTGGAGAATCTGTGACATATTTCGATACTACTGGGTCTATCGATCATGTAGAAATCTCGATTTCTAAAAAAGCAAACGGTCGCACGTTAGACCATTATGTTTTAGAACATATTGCAAAACATGAGTTTGGTCACGCACTTGGTCTAGGACATGCACAATTTCCACATACTCTTATGTATCCAAATGTAGATGAAACCTTGACAGAAATATCTGCATGTGAATTGGATTCTGTAGTGTATGCTAACCATTTGAATTCTAATGAGGATGATAAAGAAAAGGAAAATTTTCATCCCATAGATGAAGATGATTTTGAATGCAAGGAAGAATAAACTTGACAAGGAATAAAAAAATTGAAATTTAGGACTGTGTTAACTTTGCTAGTCATCTCCAATTTGTATGAAATTGTATTTCTGATTTTGGATTTAAATAATTAAACAAATAATCATACAAATTGTATATATGTTGTAGATCATGAATCAAATCTGTAAAAATTCTGTCTTCTTTGTTGGTAGAGAAAAAATTTACCGAAATAGTTGTCTAGATTTTTATATGTATTTGTATAACAATTTTTTCATAATCTAAAATTCTTATTGTAATTATTGAATAAATTAAAAAAATAATAAACCATGATATTAAACATTAGAGAATAACAATTATTATTTTAACAAGTATGATACAAATTATTAAAAGGTTCTCGCTCAAGCTTTATTTTGATTGTTTTGATGATATACCTAGTTTTATATTTCTAGATATCTATTATTAAACTTTCGATAGCTTTAGAGAAAGGGAGAAGAGACAAAAAATTTTAGTTTAAATATATAGTCATCGTGTTTCATGAATTCTAACTAAGATTGGAACCCAGTTTGATTGTGTGAGTGAAATATGAAACAAATCTATTCATGATTTCCTCCTTACTATATAACTATATTATTTACTAGCGCTTGAGAATCGTTTATATCTTTCAAATCCGGTAAATACCTAAAATTATCAACATTTAACAGTCTTAGAAATATTTCAATAAACAAATCTTTATACTTGGAAAGTAAAGTCAGAATAATTAATTATAGAATGATGAATGTTAATGGTTGAACCATTAGAACGTCCTCTGTCATCGTATATTCATACTCAATTCGTTACTGCAGATGAGAATTCTTCTGTTGCTGAAGCAGTTAAAATATTACAACCTAAAAATGTTGAGATTATTCTAGTTACATCATCATTAAATGGAGAATATGTTGGAATTGTAACAGACAGTGATATTTTAGAAAAGGTTGTTATGAAAGGAGAGGATTCTGATTTAATATCTATAAAATTAATCATGAGCTCACCAATAATAACCCTGCCTAATTCATCTACAGTAAGACAAGCTATTCAATTAATGCGTGTTCACAAAATAAAGCATCTAGCTGTTACTGATAGTACAAATAATGATGATGAAGGGAAAAAAATTATTGGTACCGTTACACAGCAATATCTTGTAGAAATAATTCGTATAGCAGTTATTGAGAAAACCTTTAGAAGTTATAGGAAAATTATAAGAGAGCATTACAAACCAATTTTTGCAAATGTATCCATTATATTGCAATTTTCTGGTTTACTAATGGTTGTACCTGCATTACTAGGTACAATTTTAGGAGAATGGCAATCTTCAATTGGGATTTACTTGGCATTTGTGGGAATGTCTTTAACAGGCTATATTATGAATACATTAGGAGAAAAAAGTCCGCTTAATCTAAAACAATCATCTATTGTTGTTGTATTAAGCTTTGTATTGTTAAGTCTATTTGGAAGTTTACCCTATATGTATATCAATCCATTTTGGGAAGGAATTGATTTCTTCTCTCTCTTTGCAAGTTCTTTCTTAGAAAGCACATCGGGTTTTACAACTACAGGTATTTCAACAATAATACACCCTGAAAATTTACCTGATAGTTATTTTTGTAGTATATGCATTAATTATGGCTTTGTTGTTATATGTTTTTGGTCAAATAAACATATTAGATTCGATATCTTTATCATTAGCTACACTCACTACAGGGGGCTTTGTACCTACATCTACTATTCTTAATTCAGAAAATTCGAGTATGTTAATTATAATAATGGGCGGAATGGTAATTGCAGCATTGCCTTTTGCATTTCATTTTGGTATTTTTAGTAAATATGTACACGCAACAAAAGAGATTAAGGAAATCTTTGTATTTATTTTAATTTTGACTATAGGTATCTATTTATTTTTACTAATAGAACCTTCATTTTCAAAGAATGATTGGCTTTCTTCTGTGTTTCATGTAATTAGTGCTTCAACAACTACCTGATTTCAATTTCTTACTTTATCTAATTTGTCTCTCTATGGTAAAATATTACTACTCGTTTTAATGCTCATAGGAGGACCTGCATTTTCGACGGCTGGTGGAATAAAAATAGCAAGACTGATGTTAATCTTTGAAAAAATCATTAACAATAAAAAATTTATATCAAATTTTAATGATAAAAATACGACTAATAATTTCCCGCCTGTAATTTCAGCAACAGCAATACAATTTCGTAAAAGAATTCAGCAAACTTTTAAATCTTACCATGAAGCTAAAAAATTTGAGAAAAGTGTAAATAAACAAATTAAATAGTTTGTTCCTTTAGACAAGTACAAATATTATATACTTTCAGATAAAGCCTTTAAAGAGGCATTATTTGTTATTATCCTTTATATTTTATTTACAGTTGTAACTGCATTATGTATTTATTACTTAGGTAAAAATAAAATTATTTTTATTGATGCTGTATTTGAGGCAGCGACTACTATTTCTAATAATGGTTTATCTGTAGGAATAACAACTATGGATATGGATTCAATTTCTAAATTGATTCTATCTTTTAATATGATAATGGGAAGATTTGAAATAATTGCTATATTGTATATATTTATTTCAAAACTTAGAAGATAGAAAATAGTTCAGTTAAAATACATATAGATTTAGTATAACTTGAAAATAATAAATGTTTAGAATTTTTTCCTCTAGTATTAGCATTGAAAATTAAAATAGATTGTTTCATCTTTATTAATGTACTAATATGTTTTCATTATCCTGACAGATAAAAATAAGAATTTTCAGCATATTCTTATTATTTGGAATGGCAGCAATATTTTTTCTAGCGACAGCATTACAGAATTCTATTACAATGGGACAAGAATTTTACCAGAATATGAAGAAAATGAATATTATGATCAAGACTACAATCCATACAAAAACAATAATAGAATTTCCTATGACTATTGTAATAATTACTCCTAAAAAAAATATAGAGTAGCCTCAATTATTCCCTTTTTTATAAATATTGATATCAGTTATACTACTTACTATCAATATAGAAAGAATTCAATTTAATATAACTCATTATATATATACATTTAAAATTTTGACATCTAAAAAATATCTTCATTCTTTTCTCTTCTAATAAACTTTTTATTAAGATTCATTGTTTTATTCTCTTAATACTTATACCCTGCCAATAAATTTAAAATATTTTCTTGCTATCACAATATTTATAAAGTTTATTTTATTTCACAAAAATTGTTATGAATATTTATAATATTCCTAGAGAAACATTATTAGTTATTTCGTTTGTATTGTTAGGATTTTCTTTTTTATTATCTAATGTTTATGCTAAAGTATATGTGAATAAAGAATATTGGATAAAGTTTGAATATCCTGATGAATGGAAATTAACTACAGAAAATGAGAATTTATCATCATTTAATGCTGAAGATGACGAGATACTACTAGCAAATTTTCATGCAGATCCTGATCCTAGCATTTTTAATTTTGTTTCATTAGCAGTATATGCAAATATCACTAATCCAGATAAATTTTTAAAGCTAATCAAAAAGAACTTAATACAAATGAGACAGTAAATATAGAAATATTAAATATGAAAAAATATAACAATATTAGAGGAGAATCAACCGTGTTGATAAAGGCAATGTATACTCCACTACTAAGAAAATCTGAGATAGACTCTGTTTCTTTCCCACAGTCACCAAATGAAAGAATGTATATACTTTTTTATGAAGACGGGACTAGTTATAAAATTACCTATTCATTCCCTTCAGACATAGCATACAAATACCAAGATGATGTTTTATCAATTGTATCCCAAATAAGAGATAATAAAATGTAAAGGAATAAAACATATAACATATTATAATACATAAAACAAAGGATTAATCTATTACCTAAATAAAAATCGGGTATATTCATATATTTAATTAGACAGTCCGGATTTGAATAGTCATGGTTTCAGTGTTCATTGTCAAAGAGAATATATACATATATTTAAATTAAAAAGAATACTAATAAAATATTTGAAATTTAATATAATTTATTAGTAAAAGAACCATCTTTCTTTAAAGAAATGGTCAATGTTTATCTATTTGTAATTACTATATCACAAGTATGGTTGATCTAATTTTTGGGCGTGGATTAACTGATATTATACGTGAAATGCCATAATATATGCGGATATTCAAGAATATCTTAAGTATAAAATTACTTCAGTCCAAATCTATAATATATGGATCTGTAGATGTCAATAATGTTTGCAATTTACATTGTTCTCATTGTTATTGATGGCTCAATAGAAAAAATGATGAACAAGATCTTGGTGTTGAAGATTGGAAGAAGATAATTAAAGAAAAATTCAAGAAACAACATATCTTTGTAGTTACCTTAATAGGTGGAGAGCCTTTGCTTAGACCTGATATAATAAAAGCATTTTGTGATGAAATGCCAAAAAGAGTATGTGTTGTTACTAATGGTACTTTTCCTCTTCCACGATTTGAAAATCTTTATTTTTACTGGATATCACTTGATGGAACAGAAGAAATTCATGATAGTATTAGAGGAAAAGAATCTTATGCAAAAACACGTCAAAATATATTTGATTATATTGAAAAACAGCCAAAACGTAATGGGAAACCTTCTTGGAAAGACATATGGATTACCATGACCATTAATTCTCTTAACTATTCAACAGTGATACCTCTTGTAAAAGAGTGGAAAGATAAAGTCAATAAAATAGGATTCCAATTTCATACGCCTTTTACCAAAGATGATCCATTGTGGCTATCTTTTGGAGATACACGTAACAAGATAGTAGATGAAATTATTTCATTAAAAAAGTCATATCCAGAATATGTAGCAAATACTGAAAAATAAATATCTTTGATGAAATGCAACTGGGGTGGTATTGATACAACACCAATACAATGTCCTTCGTGGGCCATCTTATCGCTAGACCACATGGGAAGAGTGAAACAACCATGTTGCATTGGAAGTGCCAACAATAAAGGATTAAAACCAATATGTGAAAAATGTGGTCTTGGATGCTATTCTATACTTGTTTCACAAGGAATAAAGGGTAATAATTAATAATTTTATCTTTATAGTAGAAACTAAACAATAAAATAAAATAAAATGAATTTTGAAATATCAAAAAACATTTGTGAAATTTGTAGACAACAAGCAACTGCTGGAATACTAGGCGAAACCGAACAAGTCAAAATAAGGTATTCATGTCAAGATCATTATTTACAAGTTTATAAAAAAATCAAAGATCAAAGAAGGAATGAATAAGAAATGAATAATGACAAAAATAGTCCACAGAATTACTGAATCTGTCTAAATCAATTCAGAAGAAAGCCCACTGATATAGACATATGTTATTATATTCTTACTATGGAAAACTCAGTCATTTGACCGAGTCAAGACATTGTATTGTTGATACATTATGAAGTTACTTTAGGAAAGAGAGAACAAATAAAAGAGAAAGTTAATAATTTTATTTAGTAAATTGTAATTATTATAAATAAGATTTAATAATTTAAGAAATATTGTTTAAGTTATCCTATGATATTATAAAGCTAAATTATACATATTTATCTCATATTATTTTATAAATTAATCATAAAATAATGAAAAATTTGTTGAAATGAAGAGAGAGTGAAATTTAGAGATCAGGGAATATATTTATCATGCATTAAAACTTCATTTCATCGTCTGACACATATAACGACTGATCATTTGTACAAACTCATTTATTTTTATTAGTTTATGAATACGTCTGACACATATAACGACTGATCATTTGTACAAACTCATTTATTTTTATTGGTTTATGAATAAGTTCCAAATTCAAGTTATTATTTAATATATCATTCGCAGCAGTCATCAGTACCATTTTTACATTTGGATTTATTTTATTAATTTGGTTAGCTAACTCACAACCTGTCATTTGAGGCATTTTGTAGTCGATGAGAATTAAAACAAATTTATCTTGATGAGTTATTAAATACCCTAACAAACGAAATAGGATTAGCATAACCTACTACAGGATAACCGTTTTGACGTATTATTTCTGTAAATAGCGTAAGAATATCCTCTTCATCTTCTACAATTGCTATTGATTGTGGAAATATCATCCGAAACTGATACCAGAGTCTGATCTACAATATATTTAAGACTTAAAGATGATTAACCTCCTGATAATAACGTTATTTTAGATAGTTGTTGACTTTTTTAATCAATATTTGTATTGTGATGGGTTTATTTAGATGTTCAAAATTGAGTATATTACCTTCGATATTTTCATAAGCGGTGATGATGATAACCTGTATGTTATTATTCAATTCTTTAACTTTAATTCCAAGTTCGCATCCATTCATCTTGTTCATCATAAAATCTGTAATAAGTAAAGAATACTTGCAAGGTTCCTCTTTATACTTTCGAGAGCTAATATAGGATCTGTAAAAGCGGATACATAATAACCATAGGAAGATAATGCATCACTAAAGAGGTCTACTAAATCATGCTCATCATCTACAACGATTGTTGATTTTGTGATAGCAATAGTTGACAAGGTGTGTATCAAACTAATTAAAGATAGGCAGAAAAACGTTCTCTAAATAATTCTATAGATCAATATATAATGGTATCTTGTATATAATTGAATGGTAATTGTAACATGCTCGGTCTTAAACGAAAAAATTTGTGTATATTATATTTTGGTATTGTAAAAGTAGAGAAAACAGTTTAACTTGGTTGTATACATGTTACGATCAATTTATTTTTAGTACAGGTAGTAATCAACAAAAAGCATTCTATTGTTCTGTCTTTGAAATACCGAAATACTCTTTCAATTACACTCTTTTTTATAGGTACGTGCAATCTATGTTTTAGATACTTCAAATTGCATGCTTGAAGCTAATATGTACCACCATCTGTATATACTACATGTTTACCATATTCGGAGACAAGGGATCGAATAAATTTTCTGCTACAAACATGTTTCTTTCTTTTGAAATTGTAATCCATGTCCAAACATATTTGCAATCTGTCTGAATCATGGTCTAACCTATGATAAAGGCAGAAATTCTTTTCCTTCGATAAAGCTGGCAAGGATCAAATTTTAAATTGAGTTTCACCCAGACACATAACTTCTTTTCACATATCTAAATTGTTAGTATATTCAATATATTTTGGAGGCTGAGGTTAAGAAAATACAAATACAAAGAGTACATTATAATTGTAAATTTCTGTTTATAATAAATCGTAACAACATATGCTAGAATATGACATTAACATCTAGTGCTGTGTTCGTTATATTAATACAACCAAATCTATATTTTTAGACATTATTAAAAATTCTTAAATCGGAACTATTACTTTTAATTAAATAATGGCTAGCATAAATAAACAGATTCCACTTTATCCTCTTTTATTGATTAATTTTATTGGAACTTTAGGTTTTAGTATAGTTTTACCTTTTTTAATATTTTTGGTAATAGATTTTGGAGGAAATGCTATAATTTATGGCATATTAGCTGCAATGTATCCTGCATTTCAACTATTAGGAGCTCCAATTCTAGGAAGATGGTCTGATATCTATGGGCGAAAAAAAGTTCTTTTAATTAGTCATGGAGGAACATTACTTGGTTGGATATTTTTCCTTTTTGCGTTATTTTTACCAGTTGAGAACCTTTTTAACATTAGTTCTCCTTTTTTTGGAACTTTTGTTATAACCCTTCCATTACTTGTATTATTTTTTGCTCGATCTATTGATGGAATTACAGGAGGCAATATTTCTGTGGCAAATGCATATCTTGCAGATATTTCGTCAGATGAAAATAGAAGTAAAAACTTTGGTAAAATGGCAATCTCTTCTAATCTTGGTTTTATTGTTGGACCTGCATTAGCAGGTATCTTAGGTGCAACTATTTATCAAGAAATATTACCTGTCCTGGCAGCTCTTGTTCTCTCTTTAATTACCTTGATTGTTATATGGTTCACGTTAAAAGAATCTAAATTTACAGTGGCTCAATTGACTGTTCCACAACAAATTCCAGAAAAAGAAAATGTTAGAAAAGTTTTTGCGCAGGAATGTAAAGAATGTTATAAGATTGCAAATCCAAAAAAACTTAGATTTCACGATGTTTTCAAGCTAAATCATATTTTATTTCTAGTTATCTTGTATTTTTTTATTTTCCTTGGATTTAATATCTTTTATACATCATTTCCAATTTATGCGGTAGATGGTTTAAAATGGACAATAATAGAAATGGGAATATTTTATGCAGTATTAAGCGTAATCATGGTTTTTGTCCAAGGACCAGTTTTACGTAAAGCATTAAAAAAATTCTCTGAAGAAAAATTAGTTATCATTGGAAGTATAATATTAGGTATAAATTTTATTTTATTTATATCAAATAATAATATCTTAATTTATGGAGCTGCAGTTCTATTTGCAGTTGGAAATGGATTGATGTGGCCATCTTTCATGTCAATACTTTCAAAGTCCGCTGGTAATGTATATCAAGGATTCATACAGGGAGTTTCAAGTAGTTTTGGAAGTCTAGCAAGTATTATTGGTCTAATAATAGGTGGGTTTTTGTATAATTTAATTGGAGGGTCTACTTTTCTAATTAGTGGCGGAATCATATTCGTAGTTTTTATCATGTCTTTTAGGCTGTTAAAAGTAAAAGAGTAGATTAAGAAGATTAAAAAATGGTATTACATACTACATTGATTCAAGGAAGTTGCGGGTTGGCTTGTATATAATCCATTTACCAGTAAAGTAGAATACAAATTGATGCCAAATCATTTTTTGACTTTTTTAATATTAATTCTTAACTTTATAAGTTAAATTTGGTTATTGTAAAATAAATATTTATCTTTTTTTATATTAACACTCTGTAGTTGTGGTCACTAATGAGTTTGAATACTATAGCCACATTGATACTTCATATAATTTTTTCAACTTTAAAGAATCACTCAACAAATATTATTGGAATAGTTTCATGCTACTTCGAAAATATATAAATCCAAGACTAATTATGATCTAGTCCTTATTGGTTTTAAAATGTCTGTAATGGGTGGATTTAATCTTTACCATATATTACATGACATATCAAAAAGTAGAATATACGCCAAAACAATTTAGGATATGTTTTATGACTTAGTATATAATAATTTATAAAGTATTAGCTGAAATCAATCCTGAAATAGGAGAGGAGAGTTATGTTTCAAAAGTTCCTAAAGAAGTTTATAAAACATGTACATTTATTAATTTCTTAATTTCTCGCTTTATCTACATATAAATAGATTCTTATACAATTAATTAATTAATATCATTTTGAATTTAGCCTTTTCATATTGAATTGAAAATATATTTCGATCTTATAAATAAGTTCTATTTTCTTTTATATTTATACAACAATCAAATGTTTTTAAATAGTTATTTGAATAAATAATTGTTATAGATATATACAATTTAACTTAATTAATATGTTAGTACTGAAGTAAAATTTGATTTATGTATTAAATACGATGTAGTACAAGTTTAGATAATGAATAAGAATAAAAATATAACATCGGTTTTAACAATTACTGTTCTTATTGCTACGACAATAACTATGGTAAGCTCAATCGTATTCTCAGATCGCATGATAATAGCACAAAACGAAAAATTCAATGCAAAACTTTCGGGTCAGGATGAAGTTCCACCCGTCCAAATTACTGCTTCTGGTAAGGCGTGGTTTAAATCAATGCAAGATAATGTATGGTTTAAACTTAACGTAACTGATATGCAAGGAGTCACAAAGGCTCATATACATACTGGAGAAGTAGGTGCAAATGGTCCAGTGGTTGTAACATTATACAAATCTGATACTCCACAATCTATAAATGGTAAATTATCCTACGGGAACATAACCTCAAATCTGTTAGAAGGACCAATGAAAGGTAAACAAATATCCGACTTAGTTACTGCAATGTCAAACGGAAGTACATATGTAAATGTCCATACTGAGAAACATCCAAATGGTGAAATTCGTGGACAAATAATGTTGGCAAATTCAACTAATGATAAAATGATGATGATGGATAAATGATAAGCAAATAAACCTTTTTTTATTTTTTTAATTTATTTTTTCAACTTTTATCTATAA
>Ga0210143_1000096_pt1 | contig 17862 bp, 14 predicted proteins | sample MayberryNW_TuleC_2_FD_185527 | JGI IMG/M metagenome (GOLD analysis project Ga0210143, IMG submission 185527) | Wetland microbial communities from San Francisco Bay, California, USA, that impact long-term carbon sequestration - MayberryNW_TuleC_D2... | ecosystem: Environmental > Aquatic > Marine... | reverse complement strand
GCGGTCGGCCTGACCGTGCTGGCGCTGGCCACCACGGCCGAGCTCTTCGCGCTGGTGCTGGCCGCGGTGCGCCACGACGTGCCCGAGGTCGCGGTGGCCGGCATCGTCGGGTCGGCGGCCTACAACGCGACCGCCACCCTGGGGGCTGCCGCGCTCGCCCGGCCCCTGGCGGTCGAGGACGGGACCCTCGGCGCCGCTGCCCTCGCAGCGGTCCTCCCCCTGGTCGTCGTGGTCCTGGCCGGCCGGGGCGGGCGGCTGGGCCGGCCCGCCGGGGCGCTCCTGCTGACCGGCTATGCGGCGTACGTCGTGCTGGTCCTCGCCTGACCGACGTCAGCGCCGCACCGGCTCGACCAGCAGCACCGTCTGCGCCCCGGCGACCCGGGTCAGGACGACCGTCGCCTCCTCGTCGCCCGACAGCCGCAGCCTGGCCCGCAGCTCGTCGGGCGCCACGGCCGTCCCCCGCTTCTTCACCGTCAGCCGGCCGACCCCGCGGTCCCGGAGCAGGGCGCGCAGCCGTTTGAGGTGGAAGGGCAGGACCTCGACCACCTCGTACGACGTCAGGAACGGCGACCCGACCGGCCCGGGCGTGCTCAGGTAGGCGATCGTCGGGTCCAGCAGCGTGGCGCCCACCGGGCCGGCCACCTCGGCGACCAGCCCGGCCCGGATCACCGCGCCGTCCGGCTCGTGCAGCCAGCGCCCGACCGGGCCCACGGGGGCCCGGGTCGCCCCGTCACCGGTGACGGAGGCGCCTGCGGGCAGCAGCGTCGCCCGCCGGCTCACCCCCGACCCGAGCGGCCCCCACCACACCGCGCACTCGACGACGTCGCCGCGGACCGACACCCACTCGGCCTCGGTGCCCGCCGGGAGCAGGGCGTGGGCCAGGCCGGGCGCCGTCTTCGCCCCGGTGGCGGGCACCCGGCCGGCCAGGTCGAGGACGGTCTCCCACGGGGGCGACCAGGTGCGCGGGTCGAGCGCCCGGCCGCGACCGCTGCGCCGCGCCGGGTCGACGAACACCCCGGCCGCGTCGGCGAGGTCGGGGTCGAGGTCGCCGGGGACGTCGCCGAGTCGCACCTCCGCGCGGGCGCCCAGGCCGAGGGCGGCCAGGTTGGCCCGTGCGACCGCCACGGCCAGCGGGTCGCGGTCGACGCCGGTCACGGCCAGGCCGGCCGCCGCCAGCGCGGTCAGGTCGCCGCCCACGCCGCAGCAGAGGTCCAGCACCGGGCCGTCGACAGCGGCGGCGAACCGCGCGGCGTGCCGGGCCGCGACCTCGGGACGGGTGAGCTGCTCCAGGCCGTCCTGGGTGAGGTAGAGCCGGTCCGCGAGGTCGCCGAGGCGCGGCCGGGCCCGGGTGCGCAGCCGGGCCTGGGTGAGGGCGGCGGCGACCAGGTGGTCGGGGTGGCCGGCCCGGCGCAGCCGCGCCCCCTCGGTGAGCGCGGTCGCCGGGTCGTACGCCGCGAGGGACCGCAGGACCGCCTGCCCGTCGTCGGTCAGCAGCGCGCGGAAGCCCCGCAGCTCCGCGGAGTCGGGGTCCACCGGCGGATCATCGCAAAGCGGCCGGCGATCGGTGGATCCGGGCTGAAGGTCCCGGCCCGCGGTGCCGATGCTCCACTGCCGACATATGGAAGGACCCTGATGACCGCACCCGTGCTCGACCAGTCCGCCGTGCCCATGCCCGCCGACGAGGCGGCGCGGCTGGCCGCGCTGCAGGCGTACGGCGTGCTCGACCAGCCGCGGCAGGCCGCCGACCACTTGCTCGACGCGGCGGCCCGGCTGGCCGCGTACGTCTGCGGCACCCCGACCGCGGTCGTCAACCTGATCGCCGGCGAGCGTCAGTGGCAGGCCGCGGCGTACGGCACCGAGCCGGGGGAGGTGGCCCGCGAGGACGCGATGTGCTCCCACGTGGTGGCGACCGGCGAGCTGGTGCACGTGGCCGACGCCCGTGAGGACACCCGCTTCGCCGGCGGCCCCCACGTCACCGGCGCGCTGGCCTCGGTCCGCTTGTACGCCTCCGCCCCGCTGCTGACCCCTGACGGTCACGCGATCGGCACCGTGTGCGCCTACGACGAGCAGCCGGGCCGGCTCACGGCCCAGCAGCTGGACCTGCTGCGCGACGTCGCCGGCCAGGTGATGGGGCTGTTCGAGATGCGGCGGCTGGCGGCCGCCCTGGGCCGGATCGCCGGCCGCGACCCGCTCACCGGGGTGGCCGACCGGGCCAGGTGATGGGGCTGTTCGAGATGCGGCGGCTGGCGGCCGCCCTGGGCCGGATCGCCGGCCGCGACCCGCTCACCGGGGTGGCCGACCGACGCACCGCCGAGCAGGCGGTGGCCGCCGCGATCGCCCGCGCCGAGCGAGGGCTGGGCACCCCGTCCGTGGTGGTCGTGGACCTGGACGGCTTCACGGAGGTCAACGACCGGGTCGGGCACGCCGGCGGGGACGACGTGCTGCGGGCCGTCGCGGGCCGGCTCACGGCGACCGCCCGCACCGTCGACACCGTGGCCCGGCTCGGCGGTGACGAGTTCCTCGTCCTGCTCGAGAGCACCGGGGGGCCCGGCGCCGTCGCCGCTCTCGGGCGGCTCCGGCGGGCCCTGGCGGAGGACTGGTCGGAGGTGACCGGCGGGCTGCCGGTCGGTGCGTCGCTGGGGATCGCGACCTACCGGCCCGGTGACGGCGTGGCCAGCCTGGTGGCCCGGGCCGACGCCGAGATGTACGCCGACAAGGCGCGCCGGGCCGCACGCTGAGCTCCGGCTGGCACTCGGGTTGACCGAGTGCCAGCAAACGCCTAGATTCGGTCTTGGCACTCTCGACCCGAGTGTGCCAGCCAAGCAGCTAGGCGAGGTCAGGGCAGTCCGGCCCCCGCGACGGCGGACCGTCACCGCACCCGCCCCACGCTCGTGAACATCCGTGCGAGAGGGAGTCAGAAGTGACGACGGCCACCAAGGTTGCCATCAAGCCGCTCGAGGACCGCATCGTGGTCCAGCCGTCCGACGCCGAGCAGACCACGGCGTCGGGCCTGGTCATCCCGGACACCGCGAAGGAGAAGCCCCAGGAGGGCACCGTCCTCGCGGTGGGCCCCGGCCGATTCGAGGACGGCGCCCGGGTGCCGCTCGACGTCGCCGTCGGCGACACCGTGATCTACAGCAAGTACGGCGGCACCGAGGTCAAGCACAACGGCGAGGAGTACCTCGTCCTCTCGGCCCGCGACGTGCTCGCGGTCATCGAGAAGTAGGACCTCACCGACACCGCCCCGGTGGCCGGCGCTGCCGGTGCCGGGGCGGTGTCGTCCCCCACCCCTCCTTTTCTTCCAGGCACGCTTCTTCCAGGCAAGGACGAGAACCCTCCATGTCCAAGACCCTCCAGTTCGACGACTCGGCCCGCAAGTCCCTCGAGCGCGGCGTCAACAGGCTCGCCGACACGGTCAAGGTGACGCTCGGCCCGCGCGGGCGCAACGTCGTCATCGACAAGAAGTGGGGCGCCCCCACGATCACCAACGACGGCGTCACGATCGCCCGCGAGGTGGAGCTCGAGGACGCGTACGAGAACCTCGGCGCCCAGCTCGCCAAGGAGGTCGCCACCAAGACCAACGACGTCGCCGGTGACGGCACCACGACGGCGACGGTGCTCGCCCAGGCGATGGTGCGCGAGGGCCTGCGCAACGTGGCGTCCGGCGCCAGCCCGATCGGGCTCAAGCGTGGCATCGACGCGGCGGTCGAGGCCGTCAGCGGCGCCCTGCTCGAGGCGGCCCGCGACGTCGACGGCAAGGACGACATCGCCCAGGTGGCCAGCATCTCCGCCCAGGACCCGGCGGTCGGCGAGCTGATCGCCGACGCGTTCGACAAGGTGGGCAAGGACGGGGTCATCACCGTCGAGGAGGCCAACACCATGGGCCTCGAGCTCGAGTTCACCGAAGGCATGCAGTTCGACAAGGGCTACATCTCGCCCTACATGGTCACCGACGCCGAGCGCATGGAGGCCGTGCTCGAGGACCCGTTCGTCCTCATCCACCAGGGCAAGATCTCGGCCGTCGCCGACCTGCTGCCGCTGCTCGAGCAGGTCGCCAAGGCCGGCAAGCCGCTCGTCGTGATCGCCGAGGACGTCGACGGCGAGGCGCTGTCGACGCTGGTGGTCAACAAGATCCGCGGGCTGTTCGTCTCGGTCGCCGTCAAGGCCCCGGGCTTCGGCGACCGCCGCAAGGCGATGCTCGAGGACATGGCGGTGCTCACCGGCGCCCAGGTCGTTGCTCCCGAGGTCGGCCTCAAGCTCGACCAGGTCGGGCTCGACGTGCTCGGCAGCGCGCGCCGCGTCGTCGTCACCAAGGACGACACGACGATCGTCGACGGCGGCGGCCAGCACGAGGCGGTCGAGGACCGGATCCGCCAGATCCGTGGCGAGATCGACGCCACCGACTCCGACTGGGACCGCGAGAAGCTGCAGGAGCGGCTGGCCAAGCTGGCCGGCGGCGTGTGCGTCATCGGCGTCGGCGCGGCCACCGAGGTCGAGCTCAAGGAGCGCAAGCACCGGATCGAGGACGCCGTCTCCGCGACCCGGGCCGCGATCGAGGAGGGCATCGTCGCCGGCGGCGGCTCCGCCCTGGTGCACGCCGTGGCCGCACTCGAGGGCAACCTGGGTCTCAGCGGGGACGAGGCGACCGGTGTGGGCATCGTGCGCCGCGCGGCCGACGAGCCGCTGCGCTGGATCGCCGAGAACGCGGGCGCCGAGGGCTACGTCGTGGTCAACCACGTCCGCGAGAACGGCGTGGGCACCGGCTGGAACGGCGCCACCGGCGAGTACGGGGACCTGGTGGCCCAGGGCGTGCTCGACCCGGTCAAGGTGACCCGGTCGGCGCTGCAGAACGCCGCCTCCATCGCCAGCATGGTGCTCACCACCGACACGCTCGTCGTGGAGAAGAAGGAGGAGGAGCCCGAGCCCGCCGCCGGCCACGGGCACTCGCACGGCCACAGCCACTGACCCCCCCACGCCCGGCCCGCTCTCGGGCCGGGCGTGGTGGAATCGGGCCGTGCCCGACGACGCAGACGCAGCCGACGGCGACGCAGCCGGTCGGGACGCCACCCGCTCGGCCTCGCAGCAGGCTGCGCTCGGGGTCGTCGCGGTGGCCCGCCGGCTCGGGGTGGCCACCGGGACGCTGCGCACCTGGGACCGCCGCTACGGTCTCGGCCCCAGCGACCACCGGTCAGGGACCCGGCGCCGCTACACCGCGCGTGACCTCGCCCGACTCGGCGTGATGCGCCGGCTGATGCTCGAAGGCGTCGCCGCCGGCGATGCCGCGCGCGCGGCGATCGACACCGACGTCGACGTCCTGCTCGCGGACGACCCGGGCGGCCGGGCGGCCATCCCGCCCGACGTGCCGGCGCCGGGACGGACCCGTCGCGGCGGCGGCCGGGTGGTGCCCCTGCGCAACGCGTCCCCGGCGGCCCGCGGCCTGGCCCGGGCGGCGATGAGCCTGGACGGCGACGCCTGTGCGGCGATGGTGACCACGAGCGTCCGGCGCCGCGGGGTCGTGCCGACCTGGGGCGACCTGGTCGTGCCCGTGCTGGCCGGTGTCGGGGAGCGCTGGCGCACGACCGGGACCGGCGTCGAGGTCGAGCACCTGCTCAGCGAGAGCGTGGAGGCCGGGCTCCGGGCCGGTGTCCGGCTGCGCCGGCCACCGGCGACCGTGCGGCCGGTGCTGCTCGCGGCCCTCGAGCCCGAGGACCACCGGCTGCCGCTCGTCGTGCTGTCCGCGGCGCTGGCCGAGGCCGGCCTGCCGATGCGCCTGCTCGGCCCCCGGCTGCCGGTGCGAGCCCTGGCCGACGCGGTGTCGCGCACCGGTCCGTGCGCGGTCTTCCTCTGGTCGCAGGGCGCGGCCGGTCCACCGGCGCTGCCGGACCCTGCCGGCTGGGCAGCCGTGCGCCCCCGGCCGCTGCTCCTGCTCGGCGGGCCCGGCTGGTCCGAGCGGGACCGCTGGCAGAGCGGGGCCTCCTGGGTGGCCGACCTGCCGGAAGCGGTCGAGGCGGTCCGGGTCGTCACCGCGACCGCGCCGACCCGCTAGGCGGGTCCGGGGCGCGATAGCCTCACCGCGGTCCGCCCGGGGGACCGGCATGGTGGGCACCGGGGGACCGGGAAGACGTGAGGCTCGTGAGGGTCGTGAGGGGAGCCGTCGTGGCCGAGCAGGGCACCAGCGAGCTCGCCGGCCTGCTCGCGGCCGGCGAGCGGGCCGCCTTCCACGGCCGTCCGGACGCCGGTGTGCAGCCGTTGCGCACGGCGATCGAGCTGGCGGTCGCCGAGGACCTGCCGGCCGAGGCTGCGGCCGCCGGCTGGCTGCTCGGCGTGTGCCTGTCCAGCGCCGGGCGGTACGGCGCCGCGCTGGCCGTCCTGGACCCGGTGGTGGCCTCGGCCGGGTCCGGTGCCGACGACGAGACCGCCGAGGCCCGGCTGCTGGGAGCCCTGGCTGCCGCCACCGTCGCGAGCATCCACCGGCAGCTCGGGCGGCACAGCGTGGCCCAGGGCTACGACGACACGGCGCTCGCGGTGTCCGACGGGGCCGGCGAGGCCGGGTTCGACGCCCTGCTGGGCCTCGCCGCCGACGCGGTCGGCCTCGGCGACGCCGCGGCGGCGGCCGAACGGCTGCAGGGGGCGGCCGACCTCGCCGAGGGCCGGCCGGAGTGGTGGCGGCAGCGGGTCCGCCTGGGCTGGGTGCGGGCCGAGGTGGCCCTGCTCGAGGACCGGGCCGAGGACGCCGTGGCGGCCGCGCACGCCGCGGTCGAGCTGGCCGAGCACTCGGGGGCGCCGAGGCACGTCGCCAAGGGCCTGCTGTTCCAGGGGGTGGCCCAGGTCGAGGCCGGCCGGGCGGGGGAGGCGACCGCGACGCTGCGCCGCGCGGCGATCCTGGCCGAGAGCCTGGGCACGGTGCCGCTGCAGTGGCCGGTGCGCGCCATGCTCGCGGCGCTGCTCGCCGAGGACGCGCCGGCCGAGAGCGACCGGAGCCTGGCAGCGGCCCGACGGGCCGTCCAGACGGTGGCCGAGGACCTGCCGGACGACCTGCGCGCTGACTGGGTGAGCCGGCCCGACGTGGCCGCGATCCTCGCCTGAGCGGGGCCGGCGCCGATCCCCGCCGGTCTCCGCCGGTTTCCGTCGATCTCCTCAGAGGGCTCACGCTGGGCCCTCCGGGTGCCGAAGAGTCCTGGGAGAGCCGGGACCCGCCCGGCGCGCCCAGGGGAGTGACACGGGTGAGCACCGTTCTGGTCTGCGACGACTCGCCGCTGGCCCGCGAGGCCCTGCGACGGGCCGTGGCCGCCGTCCCCGGGGTCGAGCGGGTGCTGGTGGCGGGCTCCGGCGAGGAGTGCCTGGCGCGCTACGGCAGCGAGGAGCCCGAGCTGGTGCTGCTCGACGTCCGGATGCCCGGCATCGGCGGTGTGGAGGCGGCTCGGCGAATCCTCGGCGCGGCACCCCATGCTGCGGTCATCATGATGACGATGGCCGAGGACGTGGACGGCGTGGCCCGAGCGGTCAACGCCGGCGCCCGGGGCTACCTGGTCAAGGACGCGTCACGGGAGGAGCTGGTCGCCATGGTGACCCAGGCTCTGCACGACGTCGCAGCCCGCCAGGTGCCGCGTGCCCGCCAGGTCGCCGAGGGCGGGGTGCCCCCGCTCACCGAGAGGGAGCTGCAGGTGCTGCGCGGGATGGGCCGCGGGCGCAGCAACTCCGAGATCGGCAAGGAGCTCTACCTCTCCGAGGACACCGTCAAGACCCACGCGCGCCGGCTGTTCCGCAAGCTGGGTGCGGCCGACCGGGCGCAGGCCGTCGCGATGGGCTTCCGCTGGGGACTGGTGCGGTGAGGTGACCGTAACGTCGGGGGGCCCCGCGACGATCTCCTCTCGTACGGGAGTCGGCGGGCTTCCGGTCGACCTGGGGGAGCTGGCAGCGCTCGCGACGCAGGGTGACACCTCGGCGCGGGACGCACTGCTGGCGAACGTCCGGACGATGGTCCACCGGTACTGCCGTGCACGGATGGGGCGGCTGCCCGGGAGCGAGCACGCCGCTGACGACGTCGCCCAGGAGGTGTGCCTCGCCGTGCTGTCGGCCCTGCCGCGATACCGCGACGAAGGCCGCCCCTTCGAGGCGTTCGTCTTCGGGATCGCCGCCCACAAGGTGGCCGACGCGCAACGGGCAGCCGTGCGGGCAGCGGTGCCCACCGACGAGATGCCCGACGAGCCCGACCTGGGGCCTGGGCCCGAGGACCACGCGCTGCGCAGGAGCGACGCCGCTCTCGTCCGCAGCCTGCTCGGCCGGCTGCCTCCGACCCAGCGTGAGCTGCTCATCCTGCGGGTCGCCGTCGGGCTCTCCGCGGAAGAGACCGGCAGCGCCCTCGGCATGTCCTCCGGCGCCGTCCGGGTCGCCCAGCACCGCGCACTCGCCCGGTTGCGTGTCCTCGCGGCGGAGGTGGCCTCGTGATCCGGCAGGGCGGTGACGGGCTGGACCTGCTCGCCGTGCAGCGCGACGACGAGCTGCTCGACCGGCTCGGGGCGCGCCGCGCCGTGGCCGGCGACGACGAGGTGAACCGCCTGCTGGCGGCCCTGGCCGCCGAGGTCGACGACGCGATGCCGGCGCCGGCCGTCCTCACCGCCGCCCCCGGCTCGGCGCCGGGGCACATCGCCGACGCCGGAGCAGGGCGCCGGCGCCGGCTCGGCGCGGCCGGGGTCGCCGCCGCCGTGCTGCTGGGCGGGTCGGTGGCGCTGGGCGGGGCCGCCGCGGCAGTCACGGGCGACCCGCTGGCGCCGTACAAGACGGTCGGGCACGCCGTCGGGAGCGTCGGATCCGCCGTCGGCGACGCGCTGTCCTTCGGCGGCGACGACCTGCCCGAGCAGGCCGCCCCCATCGCCCACCTGCAGAAGCGGCTGGCCGGTGCTCGCGCCGCCCTCGCCCACGGCGACACGGCGCAGGTGCAGGCCCTGGTCGACGAGCTGACCGCCGTGCTGGCGACCGCTGACCTCTCCGACGAGCAGCGCGCGGCGCTGCAGCAGCGGCTCGACAAGCTCCAGGACTCCTTGGCCCGGGCCCCGTCCTCGTCCGCCGAGCGGGGGCGCAGCACCGATCGGGCGACCGCGGCAGCCACGCCGGTCCCGCGGGACGGGACGGCGAAGGGCGGCGGCGGCGCCAAGGGGACGGACCCGGGCGAGAAGGAGCCCAAGGTCACGGTCACCCGGGATCCGGAGCGGCAGGACAGTGCGCCGGCCGACAAGGACGACAAGGCGCCGGCAGACAAGGACCCGGCGGACAAGGCGCCCGAGGACAAGGCGCCCGAGGACAAGGCAGCCGACGACGAGGCACCTGACGAGGACGGCGGCGACACGTCCGAGGACACGACGAGCGAGCCGACCCAGCAGCAGGTGCCGGTCCCGCAGTCGCAGGTGAGCACGGGCTCGACCGCGCACAGCGGCCAGGGCGCGTCCCGCCGCTAGAGTGAGGCAGTGGCCTCCGCCGACGACGTTGCTGCCGACGACCTCGAGCTCGACCGGCTCGCCCCGCTCGCCCTCACCTTCGACGACGTGCTGCTGCTGCCGCAGGAGACCGACGTCGTCCCCTCCGAGGTCGACACCACCTCACGGCTGACCCGCGAGATCGACGTCGCCGTTCCCCTGCTGTCCGCGGCCATGGACACCGTCACCGAGGCCCGGATGGCGATCGCGATGGCCCGCCAGGGTGGCATCGGCGTGCTGCACCGCAACCTCTCGATCCAGGACCAGGCTCACCAGGTCGACCTGGTCAAGCGCTCCGAGGCCGGCATGGTCAGCGACCCGGTCACGGTCCGGCCGGACGCGACGCTCGCCGAGCTCGACCGTCTCTGCGGCCTCTACCGGGTGTCCGGGCTGCCGGTGGTCGACCAGGAGCGGCGGCTGCTCGGCATCATCACCAACCGCGACCTGCTGTTCGTGCCGTCGGCCGAGTTCGAGACCCGCACGGTGCGCGAGCTGATGACTCCGATGCCGCTGGTGACCGCACCGGTCGGCATCGCCTCGGCGGACGCGGCGGCGCTGCTCGCCAAGCACAAGATCGAGAAGCTCCCGCTGGTCGACGCTGCCGGCCGGCTGGCCGGCCTGATCACGGTCAAGGACTTCGTCAAGACCGAGCAGTACCCCCACGCGACGAAGGACGCCGAGAGCCGGCTGCGGGTCGCGGCGGCGATCGGGTTCTTCGGCGACGCGTGGGAGCGCGCGACGGCACTCGTCGAGGCCGGCGTCGACGTGCTGGTCCCCGACACCGCCAACGGCCAGGCCAGGCTCATGCTCGACATGGTGCGTCGCCTCAAGTCGGATCCCGCGACCCGCCACGTCCAGGTGCTCGGCGGCAACGTCGCGACCCGGGCCGGCGCGCAGGCGCTGGTCGACGCCGGTGTCGACGCGGTGAAGGCCGGCGTGGGTCCAGGGTGCCTCGGCGCGGGGACCCGGATCCTGATGTCCGACGCGACGTACAAGAACATCGAGGACGTCCGGGCCGGCGACCGTGTGATCAACCAGCTCGGCCGGCCCGTGACGGTCCTGAAGTCGTGGTGCACCGGCACCCGCGAGGTGCTGTCCCTGAGGCACACGCTCTCAGCCAGGCCGACGGTCGTGACGCCGGACCACCGCTACTTCGTCGGCGACCTGTCGTCGACGTCGGCAGACTCCGTCGCCTCCCGCGGATACGCCCGGGTGCTCACGCAGGACACGCGGGACGGTCAGGAGAAGGTCGGCTGGAAGGAGATCGGCGACGTCGAGCGTGCCGTTGCCCTGGCCCCTCGCTTCGTGGACTTCGAGCTGCCCGAGCACTTCGCCATCGACCTGTCGCAGTTCGCCCTGCGGAAGTCGCGGCTCGCCGGCTACCACACCGACATCAAGGACTCGTACGACCTCGGCTTCCTCTTCGGCACCTTCCTCGGTGACGGCCACGCCTTCCTCAGCACCGTGCGCAACAGCGAGATCAGCCACGTCTCCTGGGCGTTCGGGCCGGCCGAGGAGGACCTCGCCCGGCGACTGTCCGACGTCGTCGAGCGGGTCACCGGCAAGGCGCCGACGGTCAAGAAGGAGCGCAGCTGCTGGGTGGTCCGGCTCTACTCGCTCTTCTGGGCCCGCCTGCTCGGCGAGTTCGGTAAGCGCGCGGACAAGCACCTGCCGTCGGCCTACCTCTGCCGCAGCCAGGAGTACCTCGAGGGCCTGCGCGACGGCCTGCTCGTCAGCGACGGTCACGTCGGCGCGGACGGCCGCGAGTCCTTCCGCAACACCTCACCGCGACTGGTCGAGCTGTTCGGCGTCCTGACGCTGCTGGTGCGCGGGTCTTTCCCCAGCGTCCGTCTGGAGGCGGGGTCGGCCGGCGGTCTCGCAGCCGACCCGGCCGCCTGCCACGACTCCCACCGGGCGCGGCTGGACTCCACGCACACGAAGCGGCACCTGGGTGACCTGCAGTGCGTGAAGATCCTGGCCAAGGAAGGACTGTCCGTCGCGGTGCCGGTCTACGACCTCGAGGTCGACTGCGACACGCACAGCTTCGTCGCCGACAACGTGGTGGTGCACAACTCCATCTGCACGACCAGGGTCGTGGCCGGGGTCGGCGTACCGCAGGTGACGGCCATCCACGAGGTGGCCAAGGCGTGCAAGCCGGCCGGCATCCCGATCGTCGGCGACGGCGGGCTGCAGTACTCCGGCGACATCGCCAAGGCGCTCGTCGCCGGCGCCGACACCGTCATGCTCGGCTCGCTGCTGGCCGGTTGCGACGAGAGCCCCGGCGAGCTGGTGTTCGTCAACGGCAAGCAGTTCAAGTCCTACCGGGGCATGGGGTCGCTGGGCGCCATGGCCTCACGCGGCAAGGTGTCCTACAGCAAGGACCGCTACTTCCAGGCCGACGTGAGCACCGACGACAAGATCGTGCCGGAGGGCATCGAGGGCCAGGTGCCCTACCGCGGCCCGCTGTCCGGCGTGGCCCACCAGCTGATCGGCGGCCTGGCCCAGTCGATGTTCTACGTCGGCGCGCACACGATCCCGCAGCTGCAGGAGCGCGGGCGCTTCGTGCGCATCACGTCGGCCGGCCTCAAGGAGAGCCACCCCCACGACATCCAGATGACCGTCGAGGCTCCCAACTACCAGTCGCGCTGACCCGCGCCGACCCTTCCGAGGGGACGACCTGAGTGACCGAGATCGAGATCGGCCGGGGCAAGCGCGGCCGCACGGCGTACGGCTTCGACGACATCGCGATCGTGCCGAGCCGCCGCACCCGTGACCCCGAGGAGGTGTCGGTCGCCTGGCAGATCGACGCCTACCGCTTCGAGATCCCGGTGCTCGCGGCGCCCATGGACTCGGTGGTGTCGCCCGCCACGGCGATCGAGATCGGCCGGCTCGGCGGGGTCGGCGTCCTCAACCTCGAGGGACTATGGACCCGCTACGAGGACCCCGAGCCGCTGCTGGCCGAGATCGCCGGCCTCGACGACGTCGAGGCGACCCGCCGGATGCAGGAGGTCTACGAGGCGCCGGTCCTCCCCGAGCTCGTCGCCCGGCGCATCGCCGAGGTCCGCGAGGCGGGGGTCACCGTCGCTGCCGCCCTGTCCCCGCAGCGGACCGCCCAGCTCTGGAAGGCGGTGGTCGACGCGGGCGTCGACCTGTTCGTCATCAGGGGTACGACCGTCAGCGCCGAGCACGTGTCCGGCCGGGCGGAGCCGCTGAACCTGAAGCAGTTCATCTACGAGCTCGACGTGCCGGTCATCGTCGGGGGGTGCGCCACCTACCAGGCCGCGCTGCACCTGATGCGCACCGGAGCCGCGGGGGTGTTGGTCGGCTTCGGCGGTGGGGCGTCGCACACGACTCGTTCGGTGCTCGGTGTCGCGGTGCCCATGGCGTCGGCGGTCGCCGACGTGCACGCCGCGCGGCGCGACTACCTCGACGAGTCCGGCGGCCGTTACGTCCACGTCATCGCCGACGGCGGTGTCGGCCGTTCGGGCGACGTGTCCAAGGCCATCGCCTGCGGGGCGGACGCCGTGATGATCGGCTCCCCGCTGGCCCGGGCGACCGAGGCACCGGGCCGCGGCTTCCACTGGGGGTCCGAGGCGCACCACGCAGAGCTGCCCCGGGGTGAGCGGGTGCGGGTGGGCACGAGCGGCTCGCTGGAGGAGATCCTCTGCGGCCCGTCGCGAGTGTCCGACGGGTCGATGAACTTCATCGGCGCGCTGCGCCGGGCCATGGCCACCACCGGCTACTCCGACGTCAAGGAGTTCCAGCGGGTCGAGGTGACGGTCGCCCGGTGACCTCGCGGCTCGGACCTGCGGAGCGGCAGGCGGCGCTGGACGCCGCGCCCCGCGACGAGCTGGACGTCGTGGTGATCGGGGGAGGTGTCGTCGGCGCCGGGGCGGCGCTCGACGCCGTCACCCGCGGCCTGAGCGTCGCGCTGTTCGAGGGCCGTGACTGGGCGGCCGGGACGTCGAGCCGCTCGAGCAAGCTGGTGCACGGCGGCCTGCGCTACCTCGAGATGCTCGACTTCGGCCTGGTCCGCGAGGCCCTGCGCGAACGTGGGCTGCTGGTGCAGCGGCTGGCCCCGCACCTCGTGCGTCCGGTGCCGTTCCTCTACCCGCTGCAGCACCGAGGATGGGAGCGGCTCTACGCCGGCGCGGGCGTCGCTCTCTACGACACCCTCGGCGCCTCCTCGGGCAGCTCCCGTGGCCTGCCCAGGCACCGCCACCTCACCCGCAGCGGCGCGATGCGGGCCTGCCCCTCGCTGCGCCGGGACGCGCTGGTCGGGGCGATCCAGTACTACGACGCCCAGGTCGACGACGCCCGCCACACGATGGCGCTGGTGCGCACCGCCCAGGAGTACGGCGCACTGTGCGCCAACCGGGCCCGCGTCGTGGGGTTCCTCCGCGAGGGCGAGCGGGTGTCCGGCGTCCGGGTGCGTGACTTCGAGTCCGACACGGAGATCGACGTCCGCGCGCGTCAGGTGGTCAACGCGACGGGGGTCTGGACCGACCTGACGCAGGCGATGGTCGGCGAGCGAGGCCAGTTCCACATCCGCGCCAGCAAGGGCATCCACCTGGTGGTGCCCCGCGACCGGATCCAGTCGTCGACCGGGCTGATCCTGCGCACCGAGACGTCGGTGCTCTTCGTCATCCCGTGGGGCCGGCACTGGATCATCGGCACCACCGACACCGACTGGTCGCTCGGCAGGGCGCACCCCGCGGCGTCCCGGACCGACATCGACTACCTGCTCTCCCACGTCAACGAGGTGCTGGTCACACCGCTGACCCCCGAGGACGTCGAAGGCGTCTACGCCGGGCTCCGGCCCCTGCTCACCGGCGAGTCCGAGTCGACCTCGAAGCTCTCGCGCGAGCACACCGTCGCCCACCCGGTGCCCGGTCTGGTGGTGGTGGCAGGGGGGAAGTACACGACCTACCGCGTGATGGCCAAGGACGCGATCGACGCGGTCAGCCACGGGCTGGACGAGAAGGTGCCGCCGTCGTGCACCGACCGGGTGCCGCTGGTGGGAGCCGACGGCTACACCGCCACCTGGAACGCGCGGCAGCGGCTCGCCGATCGTCACGGGCTGCCCGTCGCGCGGGTCGAGCACCTGCTGCACCGGCACGGCTCGCTGGTCCACGAGGTGCTCGCGCTGGTGGCCGACGACCCGTCCCTCGGCGAGCCGCTCGAGGGGGCCGACGACTACCTGCGGGCGGAGGTCGTCTACGCGGCCAGCCACGAGGGCGCCCGGCACCTCGACGACGTGCTGACCCGGCGGACTCGGATCTCGATCGAGACCTTCGACCGAGGCGTCGCCGCCGCACCGGTCGCCGCGAAGCTGGTGGCGCCGGTGCTGCGCTGGAGCCGCGGGCAGGTCAAGCGCGAGGTCGAGCACTACCTCGCGCGGGTCGAGGCGGAACGGCTCTCGCAGGAGCAGCCCGACGACCAGACCGCCGACACCGCGAGGCTCGGCGCCCCCGAGATCGTGCCGCTGGTCTGAGCCCAGGCGTTTCCGCGGAAACGTCTGTATGCCCGATCGGCACGTCCCGAGCACCGGTCACCGCAGCCGCCGCTCGCGCAGGTCTTGCGACATCGGAGCGTCGTGCGGCCATCGGCCGGCGCTGTTACTGCTCCGATCATGAAGCGTCCGCGCAGTCGCGTCAGCCTCGGAGCGGTGCGGGCAACCGGTCAGGCGGCGCGGGCCGGTCGTCTCTCCGGGCGGGTCGCCCCGGCCGATGTCGTCCGTCCGACGAGGTGCTTGACGACGTACGCCGCATCGCGACCCGCACCGCCGACCAGCATCGAGGCGAAGGCGAACTGGAAGGCCAGCCCGACGAAGTACAGCCCGGGCGCCGACTCGACCACGCCGCGCCGCTCCAGCGGCCAACCGTCCTCGTCCACGACCGGCAGGTCGATCCACGAGAAGTCCTGCCGGAATCCGGTGCACCACACGACGTTCGCGACGTCCAGCACCCGGCCGTCGGCCAGCACCGGCTTCCCGTCCCGGACCCCCTCGGTGCGCGCCTGCGCCATCTCCACGCCCACCCTCGCGAGGTCGGACTTCTTCACCCGGATCAGCGGGCCGCCGTGCGCGCGGATCTGCGGCCGGATCTTGCCGCCGACCGGGGTCCGCGCGGTCAGCAGGTGACGCGCGACGAACAACAGCACCGGGAACGCCACGCGGGCGGCCGGCTTCTCCAGCCGGAACGGCACCTCGCCGTGGATGTGGCCGCTCAGCACCACCGGGTGCCCGGCCTCTCCCGCCTCGTAGGCGATGTCGCCGCCCGAGTGCGAGGCCCCGACGACGAGGACCGGGCCGGGCTGCAGCTGCGCCGGCCGCTTGTAGTCGCTCGAGTGCAGCTGGCGGATCGACGGGTCGAGCTCGCCGGCGAAGGCGGGGACGTGCGGCGTGCGCCCGAAGGTCCCGGTCGCGACGACCACGTTGTCGCACGACCAGACCGTGCCGTCGCTGCACGTGACGGCGTAGCCCCCGCCGCGAGCCTCCACCCGGCTGACCCGGACACCGCTGCGGACCGGCAGGTCGAAGTGCTCGCGGTAGGCCTCGAGGTAGTCGGCCATCTCGTCCTTGGTCGGGTAGGCGGAGCGCGCCGCAGGGAACCTCATCCCCGGCAACGAGTCCGCCATGGCCGGGCTGTAGAGCCGAAGCGAGTCCCAGTGGCTGCGCCAGTTGTCGCCCACCCGGTCGTGCGCGTCCAGGATGACGAAGTCCTGGCCGCGCCGGGCCAGGTGGTACGCCGTCGACAGCCCGGCCTGGCCGGCTCCCACGACGACAGTCGTGACGTGCTGCTCTGCGCTGCGCTCCATGGCGGCCTCCTCGTCCATGGCCCGGACGGTAGGCCGGTGCCAGGCCGGCGGCTTCGGCGGAACCACCCATCCCGGTCGGGCTGGGCGATGGGTGGTTGCGCGCAGCGGGCTCAGACCAGGTGCTGCTCGTAGGCCCAGGCGGTGGCCGCGGAGCGCGACGGGAGCCCGAGCTTGGCCAGGATGTTGCTGACGTGCCGGTCCACGGTGCGCTCGCTGAGCACGAGGTCGGCGGCGATGGCGACGTTGGTCCGCCCGGTCGCGACCAGCCGGAGCACCTCCACCTCGCGCGGGCTCAGACCCCCGGCGGCGGGTGAGGCCGGGCCGGCGACCCGGTCCAGCGCGGCCAGCTCGCCGACCGCTCCCACCCCGGCCAGGGTCGAGCGGGCGCCGGCCAGGTCGAGCCGGGCTGCGTCCTCGTCACCCAGCTGCCGCCTGGCCAGCCCGACCAGGACCTGGGTGCGCGCCCCTTCGTAGCGTGCTTCCAGGGCCTGCCACTCCTCGGCGGCGGCGTGCAGCGCCTCCAGCGCCCCGACCGCGTCGCCCTCGGCCAGCAGCACCGCGCCGGCAGCGTGCGCCGCCACCGCCCGGAGGGTGGGCGAGCCGAGCTCCGAGGCGGTGGCCGTCAGCTCGTCGGCGGCGCGGCGCGCGTCAGCCACGTCGCCGGCGGCGAGCAGGATCTCGACGTACGCCGGCAGGATCCTCGCCCGGGCGAGCCCCTCGGTCGTCTCCGCCGCGGCGCTGCGGATGGCGGTGACCGCCGCGTCGACCCGGCCCTGACGCAGGCGCAGCAGGGCCAGCCCCGGCTGGGGGTAGTGCCCGCAGGCGCTCGCGCCGGCGTACGACGCCTCCGCCTCGTCGGCCCGCCCGCAGAGCCGGTGCAGCTCGCCGAGCTGGTACATCGCCCTGCCGAGGGCGGGATGCGCCGGCGTGGCCAGGAGCTCGCACGCGAGCTGCGCCTCGCGCACCGCCTCCGGCCACTTCCCGGAGAGCTGGAGCACCTCGGACCGGTGCACCAGGCACTGCCCGCGGTAGGGCACCAGCTGGGGCTGCGCCGCGCACCACCGGCTGAGCGCGGCGGTCCACTCCCGGACCCGGCGCAGGTCGAATGCCTCGTGGCAGGTCTCGATGACGGCGCAGTAGATGATCCCGCCGGCGATCGGACCGACCTCGCCGGCCGAGACGGAGGTGAGCACCTCGTCCAGCAGGGCCAGCCCGCCCTCGCGGTCGCCCAACCGGACGAGGGACTGGCCCTGCCCGTGCCGGGCCAACGCGACCAGGTCGGGTTCGGCGAACCGCGCGCCGATCTCGGCGGCCTGCTCGAAGATGGCGTACGCCGCGGCGGCGCCGCCCTCGAACATCGTGGCCAGAGCGGTCGGCAGCATCAGGAAGCCGCGCTCGGCGCAGTCGACGCCGGCCTCCGCGACCAGCCGCTTGGCCCGCTCCACCCAGCCGTTGCCGCGGGCGTACTCGCCGCCGAGAATCAGGGCCATGGAGAGCCAGAACCCACATCGCGCCGCCCGGGCCGGGTCGCCCAGCCTGAGGTGCTCGCGGTGCGCCGCCTCCCACGCGG
>Ga0210143_1000095_pt1 | contig 17884 bp, 14 predicted proteins | sample MayberryNW_TuleC_2_FD_185527 | JGI IMG/M metagenome (GOLD analysis project Ga0210143, IMG submission 185527) | Wetland microbial communities from San Francisco Bay, California, USA, that impact long-term carbon sequestration - MayberryNW_TuleC_D2... | ecosystem: Environmental > Aquatic > Marine... | reverse complement strand
CCTCCCCGTACTGCTTGCGGACGCCGACAGCCCGGGCCGCGGTGCTGGCGGAGACCGGGGCGGGGGCATGCGTGGTGCTGGTCATGTGAGCTCCTTGCGCGTGGGCGCGGTGGGTGGGTGCCGCTCTCGTGCGGCCTTGTCCCAGGGCACCGCGGATCGGCCGCGGCGCCGATGGGGCGGTGCGCGTGACCGGGGACCGCAGCCGACGGTCACTGGCCGGGTAGACGTGCGGCCAGCCCCACCCCGGGGGGTTCGGCTCGGATCCTCCGCGCGCGGCCCGCCGCCCGAGGCGGCGTGGTCGTCACCGTCGCCTGACTGCGCCAGCCGGACGAGGCGCCGGCACCGCTCCTCGTCGAGCACCGGGCATCCGCCCCGCGCAGGTGTCCTACCGGATGGCGGCCGGCTCGGCCCGGCCCCACAGAGCGCGCAGCGATGTCGCCAGTGCTCGCGGCTCCACCCGGTGAGGTGGGTCGAAGTGGTGGCGCTCGGGGAACAGCTCGAGCCAGAAGTTCGGGAAGACGTGGGCCAGCCGCTCGGCTTCCTCACCGAACTGGTCGGGGTTGCTGAGTCCGCCCAGGGCGAAGTAGACCGGCCGCTCGAAGCCGCGCAGCGCCTCCCGGTCCAGGTCGTAGGTCCGGAACGCGTCCAGGAGGGCGCGGATGCCCGCCGGGCGTTGGGCCATCCACGGAGGCGGGGGCCCTCCCGGCGGCGAGGGGGGCACCACGTCGGCACGGAGCTGAAGCCGCATGAAGGCGGCCATGAACTCGTCGTGTGGCAGGTCCGCGAGCTGCGCGTACCGCCGCCACAGCGTCCGGTGAGCCTGGCTGGTGTCGTCCCAGTTGCCGGCCCAGGCCGGCTCGAGCAGGGCGACGCTCCACAGACGCTCCGGATGCGCAGCGGTCAGGGCGAGTGCGGCCGAGCCGCCGCCGGAGTACCCCACCAGGTGAAACCGGTCCCAGCCCCGTGCCTCGGCCGTTCTCAGTGCGCCTGCGACCTCGGTGTCCAGGGAGTAGCCCGGGGGTGGGTCCGGGGTGGAGTACAGCTCCAGATCCTTGGCCACCGGGTCGATGTCGGGCCCGAGCTCGGCGAGCAGGTCACCGTAGGCGGCAGCCGCCGGCAGCACGACTCCGGGAAGCAGGACGACCCGCCAGGCAGCCACGTCCAGCAGGGTGCCCCAGCCGTGAGCCCCGGGCAATGCCGCTCGGGCGGAGCGACCCGCACGGCGAGCCGGCGGGGCCGCGGCACAGATCTGTGCCGCAGCCCCGCCGGCGGATGGGAGGGTCAGGGGTCTCGGAAGGGTCGGTGGCTCAGTCGGTGACCACCGCCTTCAGCACGTCGACCTTGGCGGCCGAGCGGGACGGGCCGACCGCGGCGAGCACTCCGGCCAGGGCGGCACCGACGAGGTACGCCAGCACCTGGGTGGTCGGCACGGACAGCTCGGTCACGCCGTACCACTTCATCGACCGGGCCAGGGCCATGCCGAGCCCGACGCCGAGGCCGGCGCCGAGGGTGGCGCCGATCAGCGAGATGACCACCGACTCCCAGCGGACCATCGAGCGCACCTGGCCGCGCGTCATGCCGACGGCGCGCAGCAGGCCGAGCTCACGGGTCCGCTCGAAGACCGACAGGGCCAGCGTGTTGATGATGCCCAGCAGCGCGATGACGACCGCGAGCAGCAGCATCGCCGACACCAGGGCCAGCAGGGCGTCGACGAAGCCGCCGATCTCCTGCTCGAACCCCTTCTGGTCGAGAACCTTGGCGTCCGGGTGGTCCGCCAGGGCCGCGGTGATGCGGTCCTTGACGACGTCAGCGTCGGCTCCACGGTCCAGCAGGATCAGCGCGGTGCTGTCCAGCCGGTCGCCCTCGTTGGCCTCCTGGGCGGCCAGGCTGATCACGTAGTCGCTCTCGACCACCGTGTTGTAGTCGAAGATCCCGCGGATGGTGAACTGCTGCGTCCCGGTCGCCGCGAACTCCACCGGCACCGTGTCGCCGATCGTCCAGCCGTTCGCCTTCGCGGCCTTCGAGGTGACCATCAACCCGTCGGTGCCGAGGTCCTTCGCCGAGCCGGCGTCGAGGTGCAGGTTGAACGCCCGCTCCGCCGTGGCCGGGTCGACCGAGGAGTAGCCCGCTCCCGAGCCGGCGACCCGGGCCTGGCCCCAGCCGCTCGCCGAGACCGCGGCCACACCGGGCACCGTCGCGGCGATCCGCGACGCCTCCGGGCTGTAGCCGGCCGCCTGCGCACTCGCCGTCGTGAGGTAGAGCTCGGCGTTCGTCGAGTTCTTCAGCACGGGCGCGATGGACGCCTTGAAGGACGACGCGAACGTGCTCATGCTCACGACCAGGGTCAGGCCGATCATCAGGGCGGCTGCGGTCGACGCGGTACGACGCGGGTTGCGCATCGCGTTCTGCCGGGCCAGGTCGCCCTGGACCCCCCGCCACCGCAACGGCGAGCCGATCAGTCCGGCCAGCGGGCGGGCCAGCAGCTGGGAGAGGGTGATGGCCCCGAACAGCGTGCCGGCGATGCCGAGCAGGACGAGCGTGCCGCCCCCGCCGCCGTACAGTCCCTGCAGGATCGCGAACACACCGGCGCCGGTCAGCACCGTCCCGAGGGCCGCGCGCAGCCGCGACGGGTGCCTGGCGCCCGGTGTCGAGTCCCGCAGCGCCTCGATCGGGAGCACCTTGGTGGCCCGGCGGGCCGGCACGATCGCCGCGAACACCGTGACGGCCGTGCCCACGAGCAGGGAGAGCCAGATCGTGCGGGGTGCGACCTGCAGCGACGTGCTCGGCAGGCTGAAGCCGAGCACCGCCATGACGGCGTTGAGGCCCTTGGCGACGCCGGCCCCGAGGACCACACCCACTGCCGACGCCGAGACGCCGAGCAGGCCGGCCTCGAGGAGCAGGCTGCGGTTCACCTGGCGGCGGGTCGCCCCGACCGCGCGCAGCAGCGCGATCTCGCGCGACCGCTGAGTGACGATCATCGAGAAGGTGTTCCAGATGATGAACGAGCCGACGAACAGCGCGATGCCGGCGAAGGCACCGAACATGATGTTGAGGAACTCGAACTGGCTGTTGAGCGCGTCGGAGGCCTCCTTCGCGACCTGCGTGCCGGTGACGGCCTCGGCGCCCTCCGGCGCGGCGGCGTCGAGCCGCTTGGCCAGCGTCGCGTCGCTCACGCCGTCGGCCGCGCGGACGTCGATCTCGTCGAACATGCCGGGCTGGCCGATGACTCGCTGGGCTGTGGCGGTGTCGAAGTACGCCGCCGACGTGCCGCCGAGGTCCTTCTCGCCGCCGTAGCCCACGGTGCCGACGACGGTGAACGTCTCCGTCGGTCCGCGGAAGAGCACCTTGATCTGGGAGCCGAGCGGGATGTCGTGCCCCTCGGCCGAGGAGGCGTCGATCGCCACCTGGTGCGGCCCGCGCGGGGCATGGCCGGACAGCAGGTGGATGTCGCCGCGCAGCGCGGTGTCGCGGGGCATCGAGTAGCCCATGGTCGGGGCGCCGCCGTCGGTGAGGACTGCCTTGCCGTGGGTGTCGGTCAGCAGCGCGTAGCCACTGACGGCGCCCTCGGCGGCCGCCACGCCGTCGACCTGCTTGACAGCGTCGAGCGCGGACGCCGGGATCGGCGCCCGCGACAGGGAGATCCCCGAGGATGCGTCGTACGCCGACTCCTGCCGGACGACCGCGTCGGTCCCTGAGGACACCTTCCCGAACAGCTGGTCGAAGGCGACCTTCATCGTGTCGGTCAGGATCAGCGTGCCGGCGAGGAACGCCACCCCGAGGGCGATCGAGGACGTCGTGAGCACGAGTCTCAGCTTGTGCGCGGTCATGCCGCGCCAGGTGGTCTTGAACATGGCGGTCAGGCCCCCAGCTGCTTCATGTAGTCGAAGACGGCGTCGGCCGTCGGGGCGGTCATCTCGTCGACGATGGAGCCGTCGGCCAGGAAGAGGGCGCGGTCGGCGTAGCCCGCGGCGACCGGGTCGTGGGTGACCATGACCACGGTCTGGCCCAGGTCCCGCACGGCGCCCCGGAGGAAGCCGAGCAGCTCGGCCCCGGACCGCGAGTCGAGCGCCCCGGTCGGCTCGTCGGCGAAGACGACCTGCGGCCGGCTGGCGAGCGCACGCGCTGCCGCCACCCGCTGCTGCTGGCCGCCGGAGAGCTCGGCCGGCCGGTGGCCGAGGCGCTCGGCGAGGCCGACCGTCTCGACGATCGAACGGACCCAGAGCGGGTCCGGTCTGCGGCCCGCGATGCGCATCGGGAGCTCGATGTTCTCCGCGGCCGTCAGCGTCGGCAGCAGGTTGAAGGACTGGAAGATGAAGCCGATCTGGTCCCGCCGCAGCAGGGTGAGCTTGCGGTCGCTGAGCGAGGTGATCTCGGTGTCGCCGAGGTAGACCTGCCCGCTCGTCGGCCGGTCCAGGCCGGCGAGGACGTGCAGCAGGGTCGACTTGCCGGACCCGGACGGGCCCATGATCGCGGTGAACTGGCCGGCCTGCAGCGAGACGCTCACGTCGTCGAGCGCGCGGACGGCCGCGTCCCCTTCGCCGTAGTGCTTGCTCACGCTCTCGGCGCGGGCGGCAGTGGACGCGAGAACGGGGGTGGTGACGGTCATGCTGGCTCCTTGGTGGGGGGCGGCCGGTGCGGCCGTGCGGTAGGCGCCGCGTGGTGCGGCTCTCCCAGGACACGCCAGTCCGCCCGCCCGCCCCAGGGAGCCGGGCGCAGGACCTGCGGGGCCGGCCGCAGACCCGGGTGCGGGCGATCGTGCGGCTAGCCCCACCCCGAGGGTTCGGCTCGGATCCTCCGCGCGCGGCCCGCGGCGGGAGCAGACTGCTGCCATGCCACGGCGGCCCCGCAGCTCGCCGAGCCGGTTCCGAGGGGACCTGCTCGGCCGGGTCGTGGTGCTCGGGGGCCTGGCCGGGTTCGTCGTCACGACGTACGTCGTGGTCGTCCTCGGCGGCGGCGCCCTCGTGGGGCAGACCGACTCCCCCGACCTCACCCTCTCGGTGCTCGCCACCGCGGTGGTCGCGCTGGGGTTCGAGCCGATGCAGCACCGTCTCGAGCAGGCCGCCCGTCAGCTGGTCGACGGGGGCACGCCGACTCCGTACGACGTCCTGAGCCGTTTCTCCCAGACCGTCACCGGTGGTTACACCACGGAGGAGCTGCCCGGCCGGATGGCCACCGTGCTCGGCGAGGGCACCGGGGCGGAGTGGGCCCAGGTGTGGCTCACCGTGCAGGACCGGCTGGTCCTCGCCGCCACCTGGCCGCCGGACGCGGCGGCCGACGCGACACCGACGGAGCCGCCGGAGCCGGTCGACGACGCCCGCGACGCGACGGGTGACCGGCGCCGGGCGCTGCCGGTGCGCCACGGCGGGCAGGTGCTCGGCGTCTTCCGCCTGCAGGAGCGCCCCGACCAGCCGCTGACCACCGTCGAGGAGCGGCTCTTCTCCGGCCTGGCCGCCCAGGCCGGACTGGTGCTCCGGCTGGTCGGCCTGCGGGCCGAGCTGGCGGCCCGCCACGACGACCTGGTCACCCGGGCGGCGGAGCTGCGGGCCTCGCGGGAGCGCCTGATCGAGACCCAGGACGCCGAACGGCGCCGGCTCGAGCGGGACATCCACGACGGAGCCCAGCAGCACCTGGTGGCGCTCGCGGTCAACCTGCGGCTGGCCGAGACCGTCGCGGCCCGGTCGCCGGAGCGGGCCGCCCGGGTCCTGGCCGACCAGGCGGTCGCGGCCCGCGAGGCGATCGACACGCTGTCCCAGCTGTCCCGCGGCATCTATCCGCAGCTGCTGGCCGACGAGGGCCTGGTGCCGGCGCTGCGCGCAGCCGTCGCGACCAGCCCGGTGCCGGTGACCGTCGAGGCCGACCCGGCACGCCCACCCGGCGGGGTCGAGGCCGCGCTGTACTTCTTCGCGATGGAGGCGGTGCAGAACGCCGCCAAGCACGCCGCGGCCTCCGCGGTGACGGTGCGCCTCACCGTCGCCGGCGAGGGACCGGATGCCCGCTGGCGGCTCTCGGTGACCGACGACGGCGCCGGGTTCGACGCCGCCGGCGCCGAGGCGGCCGGCGGCGGCGCGGGGCTGTCCAACATGCGCGACCGCCTGGACGCCGTGGGCGGTTCGGTGGAGCTGGTCTCCCACCCGGGACAGGGCACTGCCGTTGTCGCCGAGGTCCCGGTCGGGTCGGCGTCCGCACCGCTGCCCGGCCCTCGTCCGGCTCCGACGCCGTGAAGCGTCTCGCCTGGGCCGTCGTCGCCGCGAGCGCCGGCCTGGTCGTCGTCGACACGGTGGTCAGTGCGCAGTACCGCACGATGCTCTCGAGCGAGACCCTCTCGCAGCACGCCTGGCCCTCGGTCCACCTCGCGGCGCTGGCAAGCGTCCTGATGGGCGCGCTTATCGTCTCGCGCTACCCCCGGCACCCGATCGGCTGGCTGCTCGTCGCCGGCGGGTCGGCCACCACGCTGTCGCTGGCGCTGGAGGCCGTCAGCCTCTGGCTGACCGACCACGGCGGGCCCGGCTCGGTGGCCTCCGGCCGGCTGCTCGGCTGGCTCTCACTCCTCGTCAACGCCTCGTTCACCCTCACCACGCTGACCCTGATCTTCCTGATCGCGCCGGACGGCCGGCTCCCCTCGCGCCGGTGGCGGGTCGTCCTGTGGGCGGCGGTCGCGGGCTATCTGCTGTACGCCGTCGGCGTGCTCGCCATCGAGCCCCAGGAGGTCCGCCTGGTCGCGGACCAGGACTACGGCCTCCTCACCGGGGTGCTGACCGCGCTGGGGATCCTGCTCACCGCCCTGTCCCTGGTCGCCGCGCTCGTGTCGCTGGTGCTGCGCATGCGCCGCGCGGTGGGGGTCGTGAAGCAGCAGCTGCGGTGGGTGGTCGCGGCGGCGGCACTTCCGGTGGTGGGGCTGGTCCTCGTCCTGGTCGGCTCGGCGATCTGGGACAGCTACCTGGTCAACGTCCCGCTGTACCTCAGCTACCTGGCCGTCCCGGTCTGCATCGCGGTCGCGGTGCTGCACCACCGGCTCTTCGACCTCGACCTGATCATCAGCCGGGCCTTGCTGCTCGCCATCGCCACGGTGACGGTCGGGACCGGCTACGTGCTGGTGGTGGTCACCCTGAGCTCGGCGATCCAGCGCGGCGCGGGTGGCTTCTGGGCCTCGCTGCTGGCGTTCGTCCTGGTGGCGATGGCCTTCCAGCCGCTGCGCCGCCGGGTGGTGCACCTCGCCGACCGGCTCGCGTTCGGCGCGTCCGCCACGCCCTACGAGGCCCTGGCCGACCTGGCCCGCCGGCTCGGCGAGAGCCCCGACCCGACCTTCCTGCTGCCCGCCGTCGCCGAGGCGGCCGGCTCGGCGGTGTCCGCCCGGCGCACCACCGTGCGGCTGACGGTGCCCGGTGCCGCCGACCAAGTCGGCCGGTGGCCGGTGTCCAGGGCGGGCGGCAACGACGCGCGCGCGGACGGCCGGGACGCGGTCGGAGACCGGGGCCCGGCCGGGCCCACCGCCGACATCCCGGTCGTCGACCGCGGGGAGCCGCTGGGCGCGCTGCAGGTGGAGATGCCACCCGGGCGCGACCTGCGTCCCCACGACACCCGGCTGCTGCAGGACCTGGCCGACCAGTCGGCGCTCGCCTTCCGCAACGCACGGCTCTCCGCGGAGCTGGCCCACCAGGTCGCCCAGCTGGACCGGCGCGCCGAGGAGCTGGTCGAGTCGCGCCGCCGGCTCGTCACGGCCGGCGACGCCGAGCGACGCCGCCTGGAGCGGTCGATCGCCCGGGAGGTCGTCCCTCACCTGGAGCCGCTGCCGGCCCGGCTGGAGGAGCTGGCCGACTCGGCGGAGGCGGCAGCGCTGGATCCCGGCGCGGTCCAGCCACTCGTCGCCGGGTCGACCGCGGCGCTCGAGGCGCTGCGCGAGATCACCCGGGGCGTCTTCCCGGCGCTGCTCGCGCGCTCGGGGCTGGAGGCCGCGTTGCGCTCGCTGCTCGGCCGGGCCGGCGGGCGGCTGGTCGCTCGTCCAGCCGGTGGCGTGGACGGACGCGACCGGCTGGACGAGCGGGTCGAGGCCGCGGCGTACTTCTGCGTGGCCGAGGTGCTCCGCGAGCTCACCCCTCCGGTCGAGGTGGTGCTCGACCACCGCGATCGGCTGGGTGGCGGGCTGCTGCTCGAGGTCCGGGCCCCCGGCACGGGACGGCTGCCGGCGGTCGCCCCGCTGCGCGACCGGGTCGAGACCGTCGGCGGCACGGTGGTCGGGCGCACCGCCGACGGGCGGACCGTGCTCGAGGTGCGGCTGCCGGCACTGCCCAGGGTCGAGGTGCCGGCATGACCCCGCGGCAGGGGCGGCTCGCCGGCCGGACGGCCTGGCTGCTCCTCGGGGGCACGGTGCTGCTCGCCGGCATCCAGACCTGGTTCTTCCTGGGCTGGTCGGCCGTCCGCGAGGACGCGAGCAGCTGGCCCGTCCTCACCGTCGGCCTCACGCTGTGGGCGGCTCTCGGCGCGGTCATCATCTCCCGGCACCCGCGCCACCGGGTGGCGTGGCTGTTCGTCCTCGGGGCACTGCTGGCGCAGACCGGCAACTGCCTGTTCGCCTACGACGCGATCGTCACCAGCGGCCCCTCGCCCGACCCGCCGGCGGTATGGCCGTGGGCGGTGTGGTCGGGCATCCTCCTGGACGCGCCGGTGCCACTGCTGTTCCTCATCCTGCTCTTCCTGCTGTTCCCCACCGGGCACCTGCCCTCTGCTCGCTGGCGACCGCTGCTCTGGGCCGCCTGGGCGTCCTTCGTCGGTCTCGTCGTGGCGTTCGTCGCCCTCGTCCCGCCGTGGGAGATCGAGCTGGCGAACCGGGACGAGATCTTCGAGGAGGGGTGGGAGGCGGCGCCGATCGCCATCACGTTGTTCCTGTCGTTGCTCGTGGAGCTCCTGGCAGCCGCGGCGTCGGTGGTCGTCCGGATGCGGCGCGCCCGGGGGGTGGAGCGGCAGCAGCTGCGCTGGCTGGCGGTCGCCGCGTCCATGGTGGCGGTGTGCTTCGTGCTGGCCGCACAGCTCCCGTGGCAGACCGGGTACCTCGGCTGGCTGCGCGTCCTGCCGCTGCAGCTCTCGGTCATCGCCGTCGGGGTCGCTGCGGGGCTCGCGATCCTGCGCTACCGGCTCTACGACCTGGACCTGGTCGTCAGCCGGGCCATCCTGCTGACCCTGTCGACCGTGGTCGTCGTAGCCGGCTGGACCCTGCTCGTCGTCGTGGTCGGTCGGGCGCTGCCCACCTGGGTGGGCGAGGCGTTCTGGCCGTCGCTGCTGGCCACGGCGGCGGTCGCGCTCGCCTTCCAGCCATTACGGCGCGTCCTGGTCCGCCTGGCCGACCGGCTCGCCTTCGGGTCACGGGCCGCGCCGTACGAGGCCCTGGCCGACCTCGGGCGCAATCTGGAGAGCGCGCCGGGAGCAGTCGACCTGCTGCGCAACGTCGCCGAGGCGGTGGCGGAGGCCACCGGGGCGCGGGAGGTGACCGCCGTGCTGGAGCTGCCGGGCGGCGGCGAGGTCGCGCAGCGGTGGCCTGCCTCCGCGGCCGCACCAGCCGCCTCCGGCGGCGGGACGGGTGTGACCGACGAGCTCGTCGTCCGCGACCGGGGCGAGCGGCTGGGCCGGGTCGAGGTCGCCATGCCGCCGGGGCGCCCGCTGCGCCCGGTGGAACGCAGCCTGGTCGAGGACCTGCTGGCGCAGACCGCCATCGCCCTGCGCAACCTCCGGCTGGAGACCGAGCTCACCGCCGACGTCGCCGAGCTGGCCCGACGCACCGAGGCGCTGGTGGAGTCACGACGACAGCTGGTCCTGGCCCGCGACGAGGAGAAGGCGCGCTTCTCGGCCTCACTGCACGAGGCGGTGCTTCCACACCTGGCGCCCCTGCCGGGGCGGCTGCAGGCGGCATCGGCGGCGGTGGCCGACGGGACGGGTCCGCAGCTCGACGTGCAGGCGGAGCGCGATGCGGCCACGACCGCTCTCGACGAGCTGCGCAGGTTGGTCCGGGGCAGGCCTCAGGAGGCGCGCGCCGACGACCAGGCGCTCTCGAGCCGGTCCGGGCCGAACGCCGACTTGGTGACGTAGCCCGCAGCCCCCGACTCGGCCACGAAGCCTTCGCCGGCGTCCTCGTCGTACGTCGACAGCAGCAGCACCACCGGCGCCACCGGCAGGGCGGCCAGCCGCCGGGTGGCCTCCAGGCCGTCGATCCCCGGCAGGTGCACGTCCATCAGCACCAGGTCCGGCGCCAGCGTGGCGGCCGCCTCGAGCGACGCCTCCCCGGAGTCGACCTCGCCCACGACCTCGAAGCCGTCGGTCTCCTCGACGACGCTGCACATGGCGCGCCGGAACGGGTCCTGGTCGTCGACGACCAGGACCCGGACGACCGCGCCGTCGTTGCCGTCCACGCCCTGCTCCACCCCGTGCTCCACGTCGGGCACACCTCCGGGCACCAGCATGCCGGTCGGCAGCGGGTGCCCGGGTGGGGTCAGCCGCACGGTTCGGGTTCGGGTGTCCCCCGTCACCGGCGGGCTGCCGTCGCGGCCGGGGCGGTTCGAGCCGTGGCGGCGGGAGCGGTCACGGGCCGTGGGTCGGGCGCGACCGGCTCCGGGTCGTAGCTCGCGAGCAGCACCCCGGCGCCCTGGGCGAAGGCCGGAGTGACGAGCTCGGCGGTGATCCGGAAGAACTTCTCGTCGGTGGCCGACCAGATGACGCGGACGGACTCGAGCGGGTTGGTCGGGTTCATGTCGGTCTCCTGAGGTGGTGGTCCGGCTCGTCCGGACACCTGGAGACGCTAGGCCGGCACCGGCGCGCCGACGAGGGTGCGAGCCGCGCGCCCAGGGGTGCCGAGAGGAACCTCCGGGGTGGTGCCAGCACCCGGCAACCGTGGTGCTCTCCCGATCGTCGGGCGACCCGCCGGTCCGTACGTTCGAAGGAGTCAGGAACCGCCCCCCACCGAGGAGCCCGCCATGGTCAGCACCGCATTCGTCAGCCAGGTCGTCACCACCCTGAGCGAGCAGCTCAGCGAGAACCAGCGCCGTCGCAGCCGGCTCGCCCGCCTGCGGGCGCACCGCACCTGAACCGACCGACCTGCCACGAGAGACACCCCGAAGGGCGCCGCCGGACCAATCCGGCGGCGCCCTTCCTCGTCGGGTCGCTAGGCTGCGCGACGTACCTGCGAGGCGACGACGAGGCCATCACCTCCGAGCCGCCGGAAGAAAGCCCGCCGCACCCCGGCGGCGAGGCGACTAGACCCGGCAGCAGGACGACGCGAGAGGGTCACCGGCGCACCGGCACCAGCACCAGCGGGGAGCGGACGGCGACCAAGGAGGGTGGTACCGCGGAGCCCGGCGACCGGCCGGTCTTCGTCCCTTCACCGAGCACCCCGCCGGCAGCCGGCGGCGCCGACGAAGGAGCCCCTCCCGTGAGCGGTCGCTACACGCCCGTCCCCCCGCAGGTCGACCTGCCGGCGATGGAGCGGGCGATCCTGGCGCTCTGGCAGGAGAACGACACCTTCGCCCGCAGCCTCGCCCAGACCGAGGGCGGCGATCCCTGGACCTTCTACGAGGGCCCCCCGACCGCCAACGGCATGCCGGGCGTCCACCACGTCGAGGCCCGCGTCTTCAAGGACGTCTTCCCCCGCTTCCAGACCATGCGCGGCTACCACGTGGTGCGCAAGGCGGGCTGGGACTGCCACGGGCTGCCGGTCGAGATCGCGGTCGAGAAGGAGCTCGGCTTCAGCGGCAAGTCCGACATCGAGGCCTTCGGGGTCGCCGAGTTCAACGCGCGCTGCCGGGAGTCGGTGCTGCGCCACGTCGGCGAGTTCGAGGCCATGACCGAGCGGATGGGCTACTGGGTCGACATGAGCGACCCCTACCGCACGATGGACCCCGAGTACGTGCAGAGCGTGTGGTGGTCGCTCAAGCGGACCTTCGACAAGGGGCTCCTCGTCGAGGACTACCGGGTCGCGCCCTACTGCCCCCGCTGCGAGACCACCCTGTCCGACCACGAGCTGGGCCAGCAGGGTGGTTACGAGACCGTCGTGGACCCCTCGGTCTACGTGCGGTTCCCGCTGACCGGCGGGCCGTACGCCGGGACAGCCGGCCTGCTGGTGTGGACCACGACCCCGTGGACCCTGGTCGCCAACACCGCCGTGGCGGTGCGCCCCGACGTCACCTACGTGGCCGCGCGCAGCGACGAGACCGGCGAGGTGCTGGTGGTCGCCGAGCCATTGGTCCAGGCGGCCCTGGGCGAGGGCTGGACGGTGGTGGACTCCTTCCTCGGGTCGACCATGGAGCGCTGGACCTACCAGCGGCCCTTCGAGCTGGTCGAGTGGCCCGAGGGTGCCGACGCGCAGAGCCAGAGCCACATCGTCGTGCTGGCCGACTACGTCACCACGGAGGACGGCACCGGCCTGGTGCACCAGGCGCCGGCCTTCGGCGCCGAGGACATGGGGGTGGCCCGGGCTTACGGCCTGCCGGTGGTGCGCCCGGTGCAGCCCGACGGCCACTTCGGTCCGGACGTCGCGCTCGTCGGCGGCGAGTTCTTCAAGCACGCCGACAAGGCCCTGGTCCGCGACCTCGAGTCCCGCGGCCTGCTGCTGCGGCACCTGGCCTACGAGCACACCTACCCGCACTGCTGGCGCTGCCACACCGCGCTGCTCTACTACGCGCTGCCGTCCTGGTACGTCCGCACGACCCAGGTCAAGGACGCCCTGCTGGCCGAGAACGAGCGCACGTCGTGGTTCCCCGACACCATCAAGTGGGGCCGCTACGGCGACTGGCTGAACAACAACATCGACTGGGCGCTGTCCCGGTCACGGTTCTGGGGCACGCCGCTGCCGATCTGGCGCTGCACCGCGGACGAGGGTCACCTCGTGTGCGTCGGGTCGCTGGCCGAGCTCGGCGGGCTGGCCGGCACCGACCTGTCCGAGCTGGACCCGCACCGGCCGTTCGTCGACGACGTGACGCTGCCCTGCACGGCCTGTGCGGAAGCCGGCGCCGAGTCACTGATGCGGCGGGTGCCCGAGGTCATCGACGCCTGGTACGACTCCGGCTCGATGCCCTTCGCCCAGTGGGGCTACCCCCACGCGCCGGGGTCGGAGGAGAGGTTCGCGGCCGCCTTCCCCGCGCAGTTCATCTGCGAGGCGATCGACCAGACCCGCGGCTGGTTCTACACCCTGATGGCCGTCAACACCGTCGTGCACGACCGGTCGTCCTACGAGAACGTGCTCTGCCTCGGCCACATCGTGGCCGAGGACGGCCGGAAGATGAGCAAGCACCTGGGCAACGTGCTGCAGCCGCTGCCCCTCATGGACGAGCACGGGGCCGACGCGCTGCGCTGGTTCATGGCGGCCAGCGGCTCGCCCTGGGCCAACCGGCGGATCGGCCACGGCGTGCTCCAGGAGATCGTCCGCAAGACGCTGCTGACCTACTGGAACACGGCGTCCTTCCTCACGCTCTACGCCGGAGCCAACGACTGGTCGCCGGCCGACGGCCCGTGGCCGGAGGTCGCCGGCCGACCGGCGCTGGACCGGTGGGCGCTGTCCGAGGCGCACCGGCTGGTGCAGGAGGTCACCGCGGCGTACGAGCAGTTCGACAGCCAGCGCGTGGGGCGGTTGCTGGCGGCGTACGTCGACGACCTCTCCAACTGGTACGTCCGCCGGTCCCGCCGCCGGTTCTGGGACGGCGACCCGGCCGCGCTCGCGACCCTGCACGAGTGCCTCTACCTGCTGACCCTGCTGATGGCACCGCTGGTGCCCTTCGTCACCGAGCGGATCTGGCAGGACGTGGTGCGCCCCTGGGGGCCGGACCTGCCCGACTCGGTGCACCTGGCCCGCTGGCCGCAGGTCGACGGTGCCCTGGTCGACGACGGGCTGGCCGCCCAGGTGGCCCTCGTCCGGCGGGTGGTCGAGCTCGGCCGGTCGGCCCGGGCCGGGTCCAAGGTCCGCAACCGCCAGCCGCTGGGCCGGGCCCTCGTCGGTGCCCGTGGCTGGGCCGACCTGCCCGAGGAGCTGCAGCGCCAGGTCGCCGAGGAGCTCAACGTGGTCGGCTTCGAGGAGCTGGCCGGCGACCTGGTCGAGCGCAGCGCCAAGGGCAACTTCCGCGCCCTCGGCCGGCGCTTCGGGAAAGACACCCCGAAGGTCGCGGGGGCGGTGGCCGCCGCGCCGGCCGACGAGCTGGCCGCCGCGCTGCGCGAGCACGGCCGGGCCTCGGTCGTCGTCGACGGGGCCGAGGTCGAGGTGTCGGCCGAGGAGGTGCTGCTCACCGAGACCCCGCGGGAGGGCTGGGCGGTGGCCACCGAGTCCGGAGAGACCGTCGCCCTGGACCTGACCGTGACGCCGGAGCTGCGCCGGGCCGGCCAGGCCCGCGAGGTGGTGCGGCTGGTCCAGGAGGCCCGCAAGGCGAGCGGGCTCGCGGTCACCGACCGGATCGACCTCGCCTGGGCGGCGGACGGCGAGGTCGCCGAGGCGCTGCGCGAGCACGCCGGTCTGGTCGCCGGCGAGGTCCTGGCCACCTCGTTCGCCGAGGCCGCGCTGGGAGACGGGGTCGACGTGCACCGCGACGAGGACCTCGGCCTGCGGTTCACGCTCACCCGGTCGGCTCAGTGACGTCGGCCCGCTGGGTAAAGGTTCGGTATCCGGGGGGTCTGCCGCAGGTCCGAACCCCGCGTGGCGACGTCGCGTTACCGCAATTCACCCGTTCGGCCGCATGAACTGGACAGGGGGTACCGACCGATACTTTCCGTGACGCCGGACAGACATTCGGGAGGTAGCGGTGAGCCTGCACGTGGTACCGCTCGGTGGGCCCTCGGTGGTCGGCCTGCGCCTCAAGGACGGCGTGATCGCCGTCCCGGCGCTCTCGAGCCATGTCCGTCCGGCCCTGGTCCTCGCCGAGCGCGAGACCCGCGAGCTGCTCGCGTCGGCCGGACGCAACGACGTCGGGCTGGACGGCCGTTTCTCGGCCGGCCCGGCCGGCATCCAGGTCTGGGACGGTCCCTTCAACGGGCCCAGCGGCACCCACGGCACCGCCTCGCACCTCGGGTCGGTCGACTGGAGCTACGACACCCCGGCCAAGCACTACGTGACGATCTACCGGGTCATGGTCACCCAGGCCGGCGTGGACGCCGGTGAGACCACCCTGTCGATCCTCACCGCGGTGCTCGCCCTGGGCGGGCTGTCCGCCGACGGCACCCGGATCACGCTGCCGACCCCGCCGGCCCGCGACCCGTTCCGCCGGCTGGCCGCCACCGGCAGCTGACGGTTCGGGCTTCCACCACAGCCGGCACGGCCCGCCGCGGCCGGCCACGACCCGCCACAGACGGACGACGCCGGTGAGCCTCGGGGCTCACCGGCGTCGTTGGGCGTGCGGGCAGGTCAGCTGCGCCGCTCGCCGTCGTCGAGGGCGAAGCCCGAGCCGGGCTGCTGCGGCGGGCCGGACGGCGAGTCGCCACCGCCGACCGGGGCGCCGGGGCTGAACGGGCTGCGCCCACCGGGCTGACCCTGGCCGCCCTGCTGACCCTGGCCGCCCTGCTGGCCCTGGCCGCCATGCTGGCCCTGGCCGCCCTGCTGCCCAGGGGCCTCGGTGCTGCGGCTGTCGAGCTCTCGCAGCTGGCCTTCCAGGTAGGACTTGAGCCGGCCGCGGTACTCACGCTCGAAGGCCCGCAGGCTCTCGACCTTGCGCTCCAGGCTGGACCGCTCGGTCTCCAGGGAGCCGATCGTCTGGCGGTGCTTGTCCTCCGCCTCGCGCTTGAGCTGCTCGGCCCTGGTGCGGGCCTCGCTGATGATCCGGTCGGCCTGGGTGCGCGCCTCGGCGATGTGCTCGTCCGCGGTGCGCTGGGCCAGTGCCAGGATGCCGGTCGCCGTCTCCGACGCACCACCGGCCTGCTGGGCGGCGGGAGCCGGGGTCGGCTGGGGAGCCGGCGGGGCGACCTGCTGGGTCGTCGCGGGACGGGACTGTGCCTCGGCCAGCTGGCGCTGCATGGCGCCGAGCTTGGAGCGCAGCTCCTCGTTCTCGCGGCCGAGCCGCTGCTCGCTCTCGCTCGGGCCGCTCGGCACCGCCTGGGGCGGCGCGCTGGTGGCCTCGCCGCGGCCGGCGGCCGCCAGCTTGGAGCGCAGCTCGTCGTTCTCCCGGTAGAGCCTGGTCAGCTCCGCCTCGACCTCGTCGAGGAACTCGTCGACCTCGGTCTCGTCGTAGCCAGGCTTGAGCCGGGTGCTCGTGAACTGCTTGTTGGCCACGTCCTCGGGGGTCAACGGCATGACGTCACCTCTGCCAGTCTCCTCGGGTTGGTCCCAGGGTCGTCTCCCTGGGTCGAGCCTGTCGTGACTCGTCTGGTCCGGTCTCGGGGGCCATTGTGGCGCATGACCTGGGGTGACTTACAAATACCCTGCCAGCCAGATGCCGATGTTCACCAGGACGAAGAGCACCAGGAAGCTCAGGTCGATGCTCACCGACCCGATCTTCAGCGGCGGGATGACCTTGCGCAGCGCCCGCAGCGGGGGGTCGGTGATGGTGTAGATGACCTCGGCGACCACCAGCAGCGGCCCGCGTGGCCGCCAGGACCGGGCGAACATCTGGACGTAGTCCAGCACCAGCCGGGCGATGAGCAGGATCAGGAACAGCCACAGGACCAGGATCAGGACCTGGCCGACGGGCGAAGGGCTCACCCGCGCCTCAGCTCTGGTTGAAGAAGCCGCTCTCGGCCATCCGGGCCTTGTCCTCGGCGGTGACCGTGACGTCGGCGGGCGAGAGCAGGAAGACCTTGTTGGTCACCCGCTCGATGGTGCCACGCAGCCCGAAGACGAGCCCGGCGGCGAAGTCGACCAGCCGCTTGGCGTCGGAGTCGTCCATGTCCGAGAGGTTCATGATGACCGGCGTCGACTCGCGGAAGCTCTCGCCGATCTGCTTGGCCTCGTTGTAGGTGCGCGGGTGGATGGTGGTGATCCGGTCGAAGGGCCGCGCCCCCCCGGCGGCCGGCCGGCGCTCGGGCATCGTGGCGACCGAGCCGTGCCGCTCGCCGCCGATCGAGGCCACCGACCGGGACGTGGCGTGCCGGGGCTCGTGGTGGCCCTCCGCGGCGTCGTCGTAGCCCTCGTCGTCGTAGCCCTCGTAGTCGTAGCGGTCGTCCTCCTCGACCAGGCCGAGGTAGACCATTGCTTTGCGCATCGCGCCGGCCATGCCTGTGCCCTCCGCATCAAGGTGACGAACTCCGCATTCGCCGCTCCCGGGAACGCTACCCGAGCGGTGGGCGCGAACCGAGCAAGGCGCTGCCGACGCGCAGGTGTGTCGCGCCGTGCCGGACGGCCGCCTCGAGGTCGCCGCTCATGCCGGCCGACACCACCACGGCGTCCGGGTGGTCGTCCCGGAGCCGGTCGGCGACCTCGGCGAGCCGGGCGAACGCGACGTCCGGGTCCAGGTCCGTCGGCGCCACCGCCATCACGCCGCCGAGCGTGAGCCGGTCCGTGGCGGCGACGGCGGCCGCCAGCCCGGCCACGTCGGCGGGGGACGCGCCGCCGCGACCGTCCCCGCCGGGCTCGTCGCGGAGGTCGACCTGGACCAGCGCGGTGAGCCGGCGCCCGGCCGCCGCTGCTGCCCGGTCGAGCGCGGCGACGAGGCGCAGCCGGTCGACGGAGTGCACGACGTCGGCGTACGTCGCCACCGACCCGGCCTTGTTGCGCTGCAGCTGCCCGACGAAGTGCCAGACCAGGCCGTCGACCCCCGCGTCCCGGCAGGCCGCGACCTTCGGGGCGGCCTCCTGGTCGCGGTTCTCCCCCACGTCGCGGACCCCGAGGGCGGCCAGGTGCCCGACGTCCTCGGCCGGGAAGGTCTTGGTGACCGCGACCAGGGTCAGCCCGGCCCGGTCCCGGCCCGCGTCGGCGCAGGCCGCGGCGATCCGC
>Ga0210143_1000094_pt1 | contig 17932 bp, 22 predicted proteins | sample MayberryNW_TuleC_2_FD_185527 | JGI IMG/M metagenome (GOLD analysis project Ga0210143, IMG submission 185527) | Wetland microbial communities from San Francisco Bay, California, USA, that impact long-term carbon sequestration - MayberryNW_TuleC_D2... | ecosystem: Environmental > Aquatic > Marine... | reverse complement strand
GTAAAAGGTAGCCATTTCATAGTGAACTTCAGTTGTCAAAGACGAAGATTGGGAAGATTATAACCCTTGAAGGAATCGAAAAGTCGGGCAAGACTACCCAAGCACAAATGTTAAGTCATTATTTGAGGAAAGAGAGGCATCTAAATACGGCTCATTTTGATCTCCCTGACTATCAAACGGATGTAGGCAAGTTGATAGATAAATACCTTAATTATGCCGAGATGCCTGCTAATCCTGAGGTATTACATCTTCTTTACGCAGCAAACAGGTATGAAATCAGAGATGTGATTAATTTCCATCTCAATGATGGGTATGTAGTGATAATGAATCGTTACTATCAAAGTAATCTAGTGTACGGATATGTTAACGGATTAGACACTGAATGGCTATCTATATTAGATGAAAATATGCCTCGTTCAGACCTGACAATCATCCTTGACGCGCCAGTACAAATCACTGAAAAGCGAGGTACTCATGTGAATGAGAACCGATTCGGCCCTGCGAAGGAATTTATTGAAAAGGTAAGAGAAGCCTTTTTGAGCTTAGCAGAAAAAGAGAAGTGGAAGGTGATCGATGCAACTCGAAGCAAGGAAGACATCCACAGAGATATCATAAGAATTGTTGAGAACCAATTTGGAAATTGATCTCAGGCAAGCCTTGACTTGGACATCATCTAATCACAAAGCGTTGCACTGTCTCGGATCCGTACTTCAGATAGGAAACGAGATTGCAATTTTGCTGATATCTCTTGAACCTGGCTCTTGGGATGTGATAGCCAAGGTTTCTGCAAGTGAGCTGGATAATGAGGTAAATCTATTGCTGCTATGTTTGTGGCATATACATTTTCCCACATGCTCGGAACATAACATTAACTGCGATCATGAGTTTGAATTCAGATTGAGGTCGAAATCCAGGGGCTTTCTAGAACGTTCTGATGAAAGAAGACCAATTAATTGAATGGCGATCCTACATCCTCAGATACTTTTCCACTTCGTCACCGATGAGAGTAGGAGCTATCGTATTGTAGTTATTTGTGTTTGCCACCTCCTCGTGGTTGGACGTGGAATTCGTCTCTTGAGTTATTTCCTCGCTGTATTCAGGATGTTTTCCCTCTTCGTTAATGAGTTCTTTTAGAAGTTGGATTTGACCTAAAATTTTTCCCTTTCCTAGATCTGAAAACCCATTGTTCTGTAAGAAGGATAAGTACCTAACTAGAACATTTAGTTCATTTAACTTTGTTTTAGCTAATTCTAACGTTATCATGAGGGTTTGACGATAGTGATGATAGTGCTCACTTCGCTTAATTACTTGAAGGTTGAATATGTTAGATAACACTCTGCAGAATAATTAAGCCCGCATGATCTGTCAACCCAGGTCATGATCCAGTATCACATTGAGTATTGCCGTGCTAAGGGTAACTTTGAGCTAAACAGTAAATTTCAAGACACAGGTACAACAATTCTATGTCTGCACTTAAGCCCAACCACACCAGTAGTATATCGCCCCAAAATTTTCTGAATTCAGTTGTAAAGAAATTTGAACTTGCGCAAGTATATACCTTACATACATACAGATGAAATAATACACTTTGCAAAGGTCTCTAATTACAAAATCACCAAGAACTACACTACATACAATCAGAACAACAATATCCTCATCCCCAAGAACCTCAATTGCCGTCGCAGTAACGATCGTCGCTCTAATGATTCTTGGATCTTCAGCTCTTAGCATGATCCAGCAGACGGTAGCTGGGCAAGTCGATACAATTCAACCAGAACAAGAAAACGAATACGTGTCATCTTCGGAGCGGATAGCTGAGCAAGAGGCGCAAAGGGCTACCGCTGCATCAGAACCGGACTACAGTAGCAATAGTGTTTCGCAGAGATTAGATTATGCGCACTTTGTTCCACTGACCAACAGTCCAGGAAATCAGGTAAAGCTACTACTGAATTACTCATCGCTAGATCCGTCTATGACTGATGCTCCTATTAACGCAGTAATGGAAGTATACGCAGCGAATCAAACTCTGCTAAGGACTACCTCATTTCCTCAACCTCTCTTACTTAATCAATCAGGAGAAATACAACTTGCTACTACATTCGAAGATGAGTCACTGAACAACATTACAACAAGAACGATGTTAACAGATGGGGAGAAGGCGATTCCGATCTCCAACACTTTGGAAACCAGGCTTGCTTTGGGACAAAACATTTCTGACACCGGAGAAAATATTACAGGCACAAATTAGCCACTCACCTTTATTTTCTTTTTATTTTATTTTGTCCAATTTCCTATACCGTTCCAAACTGGAGATCCATTCGAGATTCATATTTTTTGAAGATCAATTGTATTGTTTGCATGAATATGCAGAGTTTTCCTGCCAGCGAGTATGAACAAGAGTACAGAACGAGTGAACTATGAATTTGTTATGTTGAATATTTCAATAAGAGAAGTAAGTGAATAAGAATCTTATTCATTATATCCGTAATTGACACAAAACTTGTGTTGAGTGTCGATTATACCAAGAAAAAAATAAAGATAAATCCTCAAAATAGGAAATTCTTAGGGTGCCCATTATGCCACTCATCAAAATACGTGGTCTTTACATCTAACATAAAAAAATACCAAATACCATGTTCACGAATTATACTGCCATAGCTGTAACGTTATTTTTTCGCCTTCCAATGCAACTCTACCAATAGAGATTATAGATACTTAATTAATTTTCGATTCCCGTGGGACATAACTTAGATCATTCTGTTGAGAAGTCTATAGAACATGGTTGACAAAATAAGAGGAAAGCGGGCGCGAGCCAATTCCATTGGGTCTTGGCAAGTCAGATGTGGATAAAAATTATAACTTAAAGATCCTTTAATAAATCCGATTATCCACTGATTCTATTCAAACATCCCGATTATGTTATTCCGTTGATCTCTTATTTCGCCCCCTAGGTCTGTGAGTCCGCTGCCGACGGCCGCGAGGATTTGTCGCGTGCCATTGTCAAGAGCCAATGAGTTGTTCTGCGATATCATGGTAACCTCCTCTCCTGTACGGAATACAGATGCGATTGTTTTCTCTAAGGCTTCATCTGCCCTCTCGACATGAGAAATTGCTCCCGAGGTGTTTCCTGCAAATGCGAATTGATATCCAAGCGATAGCTGAGATTGTATCTCATTAAACCCGAAGGTACTAACTAATTGATTCTTTAGCTTGTCCCCTTGACTGGTTAACTCATTTTGAATATCTTCACTTGCTTGATTCATCATGGCACTGATTTCCCCAGGATCTTCAATAGTGGCATCTGTTGTTGTTGATGATGCTGTTGCATTTCCCGTCATAGCTATTGACGTCAATAATAGTCCTATTACTCCCAACAACAAAAACACCATGTTTGTTCCTTCGATGGTTTGTGGAATTTTCGTACTCAAGGTCATTTAGTTTAATGAGGTGTGAATTTGTAGTATAAAAACTTGATAGGGTTGCAACAAGAGCCAAAAGATTCCAGAATTTCATACGCTAGAATCTGCCAAATATATACGTAAAGTCTGAATATTAATTTACAGAAAAGTGTCGTTACCTTTGATGTTTACCTAGGGTGTCTCTTAAAGCCATTTCCAAATAAGGAAAGCGAAACTGGTAACCAGATTCAATTAGACGCGAAGGCATTACGCGAGTGCTCGAAAGCAACAATGCATCGGTAAGTTCTTGACCTACTATCCCTCTTAGCATAAATTTAGGAACAGCGACGACTGTAGCTCTTGACAAGGTCTTTCCTAACGTATCTGTAAAATCGGTGTTTGTAACAGGATTAGGAGAAACAGCGTTTACCGGTCCGCTAAAAGTCTCGTCTGCAATCATAGATAATATAATCGTGAGCAGATCCTCCAATGCAATCCAACTTACATATTGATTCCCTCTTCCTATTCTTCCTCCCAAACCCCATTTGAAAACAGGCAGAATCTTTGCGAGTAGGCCTCCAGACGAGGATAACACTATACCCAGTCTCAGATTGACCACGCGAATTCCAGCCTCTTTTGCTATCTGAGTCGTATGTTCCCATTGTCTACACAAATCTGATAAATAATCAACAGATGGAATCTTGCTCGGAACAGATGATGCTCTGGTACCTGCTTGACTATCCTCAGATAATATCTCATCACCCCTATTTCCATAGTACGCAATAGCAGATACAGATACAAGTACCGACGGAGGCTGATTGAGTGAGGCTAATCGCTCACACAAAGTAGTAGTAGTATTTATTCTGCTTTCAGATAACTTTCTTTTCTTTTCCTTCGTCCATTTTCCAAATATGTTTTCTCCTGCAAGGTTAATTACTGCATCGACATGATGGCTGTCTAATGCATCTAGATTGAAGTAACTCCTAGTTTGGTCTTTACCTGTTTGTAAAGATGGAAGAACGTATGGACTACTGGAAAGCGGAACTACTTTGTGTCCACCTGTTGTGAGGAAAGGCATCAGGGCGCTTCCGACAAAACCACTTGAGCCGGTGATGGCTATAGTCAATGGGCTTCCGCTTTTTCTTATACTATTTATGAAAGAATGAGTACGAAGATCTTGAGTGATAGTTCGATGACGGTAGTCAAAAATCTTCCGTAGATTTCTATCCACAAATCGATGTGCTGCCAAACTGCCTATTCGACCAGCAGGAAGTGAATATTCTATACGATCCTCTAGCATGCAAGATGTGCCAAATCGTTCAAACGAATGTGAATGTACAAATGAAGAGAATATCCCTTTTATCTGGATATCTTTGAATTGTTTATCCGGGATGTATTCGGCATGCTTAACTACCCATTTCATGGAGAGGGGTCCAAGTTTTGTTCGAAGCTTTACAATCCCATTATTTTGAATGCTACCGCTGCGTCCAATTACCTTGAATTGTTCCCATGGTGGTTTTAGACGTTCGAAAGCGCCTTCCCTTATATGCCAGGCAAATACTCTCTCTAAAGGTTGATCAATTCTGCTTGAATGTACGAAGGATTCCACTCGATAGCTATATTCTTGTTCCTACATAAATTGATAGGATTTGCAACTTCTTGACTACGTAATGGGAACGTTAAGTGAAACTCGACGATCCCATAAAAATGGCAGATAAAAAGTGGTACGATGATGTGCGTATGACTATCATAGATTTCAAGTGGATTCACCGGATAGAGTTTTTCGTTTTGATGAGTATGATCAAATCCAATTCCTTATTCTAGTGCGAGAACTGGATCTCCCATATATGATCGATCTACCTATTAGGCGTATCTGTTCATTCTTTTGCGATTCATATACCATCTGTAAACAAAATAAGCAATGGCTATAATTACCACGGCGATTATCAGAGGACTAAGAAGGTATATGACAATAGCTGCGACTATGATGAGGATTGCTATTATTGCTATATCCGACAGCTTTAGGTTAGTCATTGAGATCCATTTCGCATTACGATCACTTAAGATGGACGTGTACTATGTATGGCACCGAAGTTAATTAATTGCAAAAAATTCTATTTAAGGCAAAGAAAGTAAAAGTCAGAACAGATTTGTGGATAAGTATGGATAGGATAAGAGCAATTTTGATATTGTTGAAAGAATGTACCAAATTTCAACAACCAAAGGACATAATAGATATGAAGTTGGCCAACTGACTTCTTTAATTTCTATATAAGGCAGTTCTGTTTTGTCAAACAGTTAAATCGTATTATCAATGAGATGAGTTAGCAGCATTGGAACTAGTGAAATCAGCAAAAAGTGGAACTAAGTATATGTGGAATGGACTTGGAGAGCATACATACGTAATTTTCTTCTATTGTTATAACATAGCGAATCAAGGCGATCTCCAGTAGGCGTGGTTTGATTTAAGATAAGTGTCAAATCAATAAGCTGTTAACTGTATATTAGAGCCCATAAATCTTTGCTCATGGATATAACGGTCCTCTTTGAAAGCTACAAAAGAAAGAATTTTATGAATATTACATCTCGTTGCAATATAATGCACGCCGATTGCGCTATTTTCTGTCGGATGACTCTAATGATGTCATTAATAGCCGTTATTATTGTAAAGGTCAAATTTACATAATTCTTTTTCTAGTTGTAGAAGAAAATGCCAAATTATTATCAACTAGACCTAGATACTTAGGAATTCTGCTGCTGCACCGTACCCGAATTTTCACTTAGGAATTTCTGTAATATATTATAAGCATGTTCTGCGTATTAATAGGAGGTAAGTAAAATAGAGGTGAATTGGATAACCAATGGCATGTAAAGGTATCTGTATTAGACATAAAGCCCAGAAACCAGTGGGCTCAGGACGATATGCTGCTGGTCAAAAGCGTTGTCAAGTATGTGAAATTTTTCTCAATTGGATTGGTCTCTGGTGCCCATGCTGCGGATACAGGCTCAGAGGAACACCAAGAAATTTCAAATACAAGAATAGGCTAAGGGAGCAAAAAATGATGAAAGACGAGAAGAAAGCTACTCATCCAGTACTAGTGCGTATCAACAATTCATAGTATTCATCAAGTGCCGCCATGATTACGGCAGGCTGATAGCTCAGCGGTAAGAAGCTATCATTTCTTTCTAACGGAAGTGGAGAACATCATATCTTATTTTTGTTTTATATGTATTAATATCAGTAATATCTTTCATCACCTATGACTGCATATTTGAGAGTGTGTGATGAAAAGATTTTGAAAGAAGGTGATATTATGGGTTTCGATTATGAAGTTAATGTTGACAACAGTCAAAGCAAAGCCAATAAGCGTCTATTGATTGCCAAGGTAGGCGGCAAGATTTATGCAATTGATGGAATATGTACTCATCAATATGCAGATTTATCTATGGGAATCTTGAATGAAGATGAAAGAACAGTTACATGCCCCCTTCATTTATCCGCTTTTAGTCTAGAAAAGGGAATACCGCTGAATCCTCCTGCTGAAGAGCCGTTAAAAACGTATGAGGTATTTATCAAACCAGAAGACGGTGGGATTTATGTATCATTACCTGATTAGAGATCGAATGTTTAATATAGGAGTTTAACAACCCAAAAGTGCTTCCTGTTACTCATGGAAATGTCGGTTAAACCTTTGATGCTTGGTTATTGAATATATTCAGAAAGGTTTTAGAACATCAGAAATGAAGCATAATACTACGAAGAAATCAAAGAGAAAACATGGGATTAGAGCTGGACAGAGACCAGCAAATGAAATCAGCGATGAAGATATTAATTTTTTTGTTCACAAATTAGGAGAAAGATTAGAATCTGGTGAATATCCTAAACTAAGGGAATTGGAGAAAATGCTTAAGCCACGTCTATCATCTCCAAAAATAATTGCGACATTGGGGTACCTTCAAAGGTCTAGGTTGTTAGAGGTCGATCTTGATGGAAATATAATATGGATAAGGTGTGATACTTCTGGAAGTATTGATAGTGGAACTTTATATGATTCTGCTATTATGAGTGATGACTTTCGGAAGCTTATACAGAAATACAACCACACAAAACAACATACTGACTAGTATATGCTACAATGATCCGGACTGCCCAATAATTATCAGATTGTGTTCCTAAACCATATTCTATAGGAGTCAGAGAGTAATGGATACAGAAGATGTGAAATAGGAAAGACAATGATATCTCCCTGAAGTATTTTACCATGGACCCTAGAACCCTTTTTTTATCCAACAAAAAAGATAATAGCGCTATGAATTCTACATCAAAGAATTGATCCATTTCGTGACGATTTCAAACGCAGCTGCTTCTAGTTGGCTGATAGTAAGCCTATTGTTGGCGATAACCTCATCGGCCAGTGCAATAACCTCACTTATACCAACGTCTAATTCTCGTCTCTCCCTTTCCATGAAATCACTTTGAGCTAATGGAGCGTCCGTTCTTCTCCTCTCCTTCAAATGAACAAACCTAATATCTGTTGATGCATGTATCGCAAGAAGTCGTACATGCCCAACACGTTTAAGAACACCTACCTCAGCGATGCTTCTAATTCCGTCAACAATTAAAACTGCAGTATGTCCATTGCCTATCGATACTAATATTGGATCAATTTTCTTAATAACTAATTCAGCCACAGCCCCGGGACCAAACTCTTCGCGCAGCTTGACCATCAGTTTCCCTAAATTTGTATCATTGAGGTCGAGTTTAAGCCGCAAGGCCTCTTCTCTAATTACGTCACCCATTGTTATTACAAGGAACCCCTTGTCCTTCAACGAGTTCGCAACTGTGGACTTTCCTGCACCTGGCATTCCGGTCAGACAGATCACGATTAGCTTCCTTGTAGTTGAATCATCGGTTGTCTTTTCTACCAAATACCCTTTTCCCTCTATTGAACTACCTTACAAATCACTCGGTGATAATAAGATACTTCTTTATCAGATAATGAACCAATTCAAGAAGAACCACTTTCGTCTCAAGAAGAAGCACTTTCCTGTAGCTAACATTAATACAAATAGAATGTCTCAAGACATGATACCAAATTGATATACCTGATTATTTATCAAATTTATAACCCTGGAAGGGAAAATGATCATTTGTGGTCTCGATCATGAGGGTTCTCAGGAAGATGGAAGCAGCATTGTACACTTCAAGATCACCCAGAATTACTGCTCTCGAATCCCTACGATGTGAAGAAGGAAGCGACCCATTCAAAATATTAATTGGAACCATATTGTCGGCTCGTACGAGAGATGAAAGCACAACCAAAATAGTGCACAATCTGTTTCTGCAATTTAGGAGTAGCAAGGAATTAGCGGGTGCAAGCTTGGAAGAAATAAAGAAGATCATCCGGAGCATAGGGTTCTACAATGTCAAGGCGGAACGAATAAAGGGTGTTTCGAGAATTATAACCGAAGAATATGAGGGAAGAGTTCCAGAATCAGTAGAAAAACTTTTGCAGTTACCTGGAGTAGGGCGTAAAACTGCTAACTGTGTGTTGGTATATGGTTTTAACAAACCTGCGATACCTGTCGATGTACATGTTCATAGAATATCAAACAGACTTGGAATTGTTAATACCAAAACTCCGGAAATGACAGAGATTGAACTAGCTAAGACTGCTAGGAGGAAAAATTGGACTAGGATCAATAATACCTTTGTAATGTACGGCCAAAACATTTGTCTACCAAGACGCCCTAGGTGCGATATATGTCAGCTCAAAAACGATTGTAGTTACTATCGGGATAAGATACCAAGGTCAACTAATGTTTCGGATTAAGTCAGCGAGGATAAGGAGCAGGAGAATTGAGATTTACGATGTCCAACTTTGAATTGTGCAGCCGACGCTCATACTTGAGAATAAGCAAGAATTAGTGATTATTGAAAATCATATCTACCACAGTTGAAGTAACTAACAACATAACCACAGGAATTAGGTATAGCACCTCGGATCATTAATCTTCTGACTCAATTCGTTGTCTATTTGTATTGTTGTTGTTTTCTACCTCATGGTTGAGACCATTTCGCTTATTCGAGCAACTAGTTGAATATTAAGGCGGATTAGTTCTCTTTTTAAATACTACTAGGACCACAACCAAACCTCCAACGCCTACCAGCATAGCAAATGGGAGGTAAAATACTGGAGACTCTGAAGGGTCGCCAAAAATTAAATCAAATGAAATGGTACCAGCATATGTATTCAATGGGGAATTTGAGCTATCCTTACCATAAATTGTTATGTAACTTGGATTGAAGCCATCGAGGGATAGCCTATCTGTTACTATCCTTTGCCCATTATTCACTGACAATCCTTGATTATTTCCATGTCCAACAACTATTGAGTCATCTTTACTCCAACCACCGGTGTCTCGCTCATACACTTTAATATATCCCGATTCTTCAGTGTTTACTGCGGTCCAAAATTTGTCAGATGTGCCGCCAAACATGGCTATCTCAACAAACTTCTCACTTGGACTTGCTTCATGCAGTCTAACGATTGTCTTTGCATCGTCCCTCTGTGCATAAGACAGGTTGTTCTGGATTGTCAGGATCCAATTTTCTCCGATAGAAGGGTTAAGAGTATAATTAACCGGGTTTCGCCGATTCGCGTTGGACACGTCATACGTAAAAGTAACTTGATCACTACTTTTTGTCTCGGTAGTTTTAATTGGTTGGAAATTTTGCAAGCGCTCTTGAGTCTGTCCCATCACGGAACCAAATTGAATAAGAAAGCTAAACAACGACAAGAGAAGAAATACTCGTAAGGCCATCTTATTCCTCATCCACTCATTCATAGCAATATTAGCCGTTATGGAATATTTGCCTTTATCTTAGGAATGTATTACTGAAGCGATGGTCAGATATTCAAGCTAAGGAGACAGACAAGAATGCATTTGATGCAAAGTATTTGATTGTCTAACCCGTACCTAAGCAGCTTTAGTTTGGGACAATAGCATTGCGTAAGACAGATTTGGTAAAAATGTACCATCCTCCAAAATCGTCTTTACCGCAGCCATGGTAATCTAGAACTCAAATCTTCTGAACAACATTGTGTATTCTGAAAATCAAACTAGTAATATATGGCTGGGATGCATTAACCTCAAAGATGTAGATGGTTGTCCCCCAACCGATACAAAACCAACTTAAAAAGGAGGCATTTTATGGATGCGTCATTTGTGGATGTCCGGTTCTTGAATTCATAGACTTCACCTTGACTGGGATTCAAGTAGACAAGCCTCCTTCTCGACAAGAGGTTTTCCTTCCAGAAAATATGGTTGCAATCTGTCCATCGCACAATCAAAAACTTCAAGCTGGTAAGATAGATCCCACATTCTTGAGATCTAGCAAGAATAACCCTTTTAGCAAGATCCATGACGATCTTGCATTCAGGACAACATTCTCGAAGGAACTCACTGTATCATTGGGAGGTTGCACTTTCATTAACACTTCAAGACTATTGGTTGCAGACGATTTTGATCTCATCAATGTTAGAAGATTGGACCAAAGGTTCCTCCTATTAGATGTTAATTTCTTTGATAGAAGCAACAAATTAGTCGCGATATTATTCGAAAATGTTTGGAGTTCGGAACGGAGTAGAATTGGAGACTGGACCATAGAATATCTTCAACCCAAGAAACTAATTTTACAGAATAGCAGAGAAAATATGAACCTTGAGGCTAGAATCGAAAATGATACTGAGCTCCGGATTGTCTGTGATGGTCTATGTTATAATAATCAAAAGATAAAAATTACTCCGCATGAGGTTTTTTTGGACGATAGAGAAATCGGTATTGATATCAAAGGATCCGTCCTAACTAATTATGACGTCGGAATTAGAGCTGAGAGCATTATTTTTTAATCTTGTTATCTATCAACCCAACCGCTTCTTCATTATTTGACGAACGGCTCTGTGTAGGAAAGTATGACTTTGGCAACCTCTGGTCGCATTAAATGATCGGCTGGCATTGTTCCGGAACTTACAAGCTTTCTCATCTTTGTACCACTAAGTTCCTCTCTTTCTTCGGAATTGTGGGGACATATTTTTGCGCTAGAATACCCTCGACATTTCTTACAATAATAAAAGGCTGGAAAGAATACTGGTTCAATATCTAGGTCTGGATATTCGTTGAAAATCTTCTGCGCGGCCAGCGGTTGATAATAGTCACCTACACCCGCGTGATCTCTTCCAATAATGAGATGCGTGCATCCAAAATTCTTGCGCATTATTGCATGGTGAATTGCTTCCTTCGGACCGGCATACCTCATCTCTGTATGAAGGGTAACAAGCATTGCACTACCACTCGAATAGTAACTACCAAGAAGAGTTTCATAAGTCTGGAGTATTACTTCGTCCTTAAAGTCTCCCATTTTCTTCTTACCAATCAAGGGATTGATAAATAGACCATCAAATAGACTAAGTGCAGTCTTCTGCAATGTTTCGTGGGCTACGTGTGGTACGTTTCTGGTTTGAAAGCCTACTATACTTTTCCAGCCTCGAGTTAGAATTTCATTCCTGGTTTCAGACGGAGTCTTCCTAAGTTTTCTTGATTGCGAAAAAGGGATTCGGGAAAAAACATGTATTTTTCCACCTACCAACACGTCATTCATATTCATAGTTTTCATCACTCCTGGGTGCTGCAAATCAACTGTTTGGTATATCTCTTTTGCAACTTTTAGCTTATCGAATTGATATGTATCCTCAACGGACATAACCCCAAAGGCTTCACTATTATTTACTAGCGAAACCTCGCCTGCATCTTTCATCTTTAGTGCAGTTTCGTTATCAACATCGAGTACAATGGGAATAGTCCATGGCAGCCCGTTTGACAATCTTCCTTGATTAACAATACTCTCAAAATCAGTTTGACAAACAAATCCCTCTAAGGGGCTAAATATGCCATCAGCAATGTTCTCAATGTCATTCCTTATATCGGTATCAATAGCAATGGAGAATATATCATCAAGATTTTTTTGGCGAGGATCAAATCTATTTATCAATTTACCTCCATGTGGTGGAAGCATTCCACTTTTTGCCAACTACTCATTCACTTATTCCTGGTAGGATCCCAGTGCAAACCGCATTCTTTATGCGCAGAACTCTCCCACCACCATCTCCCTGATCGTGGATCCCCGTTTGGTTCTACCGCTCTAGTGCATGGCTCGCATCCTATACTTGGATACCCTTTGTCATGAAGTTTATTATAGGGCACATTATTGCGCTTGATATATCTCCAAACCATTTCGTTATCCCAGTCTGCTATGGGATTAATCTTGATTATATCGTTATGAATAGAATCAATTTCTATCTTGTTGATGGCAGATCTGGTTAACGTCTGTTCTCTTCGTAAGCCGGTTATCCAACCCGACAAATTTCTTAGGGCTCTGTCAAGAGGATGAACTTTTCTAATTTCACAGCAGAGTTTTCGATTATCAACAGACTCATACATCAAATTCATTCTATGAGTTCTGAGCATACTCTCTAGCTCGTGATGATCAGGACAATAAACGCGCACCAAGATTCCATATTTCTTCCTAATCTCATCCATTATATCATATGTTTCTTGGTTAAGTCTCCCAGTGTCTAATGTAAAGACCCTTGTCTTCTCCCTATCAATTTTCGACATCATATCAATTATGGCCACGTCTTCGGCTCCAAAACTTGAAGCTAGAGCTATTCCCTCACCATATGTTTCAATGGCCCACCTCAATATCTCTTCTGCAGATTTGTCTCTAATACTCCTCTCCAAATCTTGTATCTCTATCCGAGTGGATCGATTAGGTACGGATAGACCTGCTTTTTTTACCACAATGGTTCGTACCTTCCTACACTTATAATTTTTCGTTCTTAACAGCTCGCTATGAAATCAACCAGAATTCATAAATTTAATGTGGTCTAACATTAGACAGAAATGAAGAGACTGGTATGCAGAGACGTAGGCCTGGACTGTGACTATGTAATTCTTGGAGATTCGGACGAGGAGGTGACTTCCAAGGCTGTAAAACATGCGTGGGAAGCTCATGCGATAAGCGTTGAGGAAATGACCTCAGATATGAAGACTCGGATAAAGGAAAACATACAAGGTACTGAATAAAAGATAACATTTACTAAAGTAAAATAGTGACATGCATGAAGACGAGATTGAATCTAAAAGCTGGAAATATTCTAAATTACTCACTGTTAAATTATCTCAAGGGAGATATAACGAGAAACTACACGTATTAAAAATCTCTATACACAGATTGGAATTTGTTTCACATATGACGAGTTGCGTTGACCCTCTAGTTATCTTCTCCAAGGCGAAATTAGAACTTACTTTGACGCCTAAATTAAAGATACATCAATTCTGATTTTGTTCTGCCTGGTGCGGATGGAATGGAGCTGTTGTGCATATTTTTTTGAACCAAAGTTCGATAAAGGATCATATTCGCCCAAATTTGAGGCCGGGTCCAATAAATCTTCCCTGCGCTCATATTAGTATTTCCGTATTAATCTATGACGTTGAGAGTAAAGTTAGCAATTTCTGGTCGGATAGGATTAAATAAAATCCCATAAATGGGAATTTCGATCCTATACTGGCCTGATTGATTGAATTTGTAATTTAGCATAGGCACCGTCATTTCTCCTTCGGTCGCGTGTAGAGGAACCTCTGGTTGACCTGTTGAATTAGTTGCTTGGAATACTCGACTATTGTTGTCATATATTCTTAGATTAAAATCCACATGCTCTTGCAATGTACTAGTCCCCGGCTTTAGAAACGATACTTTGAATTTGGCAGAATTATCATTTGTTTTGACGGAAAATGGGATTGACTCCAAAAGAACATCTAAACTTAATCCACTAGTTGCATTTAGTAGCGGCGATTTGTTGGCAATAAATTTCTGTGCATATAGCCAGTAAGGCGTACAAAAAGAATACCCGACTAGTATTGATAAAACTGTTAATATTAAGGCGTACCTGCTCCATATCATCTCAGTGGGACTATCATTTGTAAGAATATTTATGATTTACCATTCTTCATAGCACGACATTTGTAAACAGTTGGCAACAAGATAGTATAGCATTGACGCTCTTCTTCTTATCTAATATATTGATTATGAGTGGAGGCCGCAATTGTATTGATGAAGTTTTCTTCAATCCAACTGAAAATCCATACGAGATTCATTACCTTGAAATTCTGTAACCTGTATTGCAGAATTGGCTTGAGAGCTGTTATTTGCGTTACTGTTGGCACACTTCAACTGTTACCACTTAAAACTCGAAGTGATATTTTAAACGCTTCACTATAACTCTATAAATCTTTTAATTAGTCAGATGTTGCTGTAGACGACAATTTCAAGTCTTTCGCGAATCTCATGACATAAGGCGTTATGAATGTAGTTATTATGGTTACTATGCCTATTATAGGAAATATGCTAGTTGAGATAGCTCCGCTTTGCTGACCAGTTTTAGCAACAACCAAGGACATTTCAGCTCGTGCAGAAGATAAACCTAGACCCGTCCTTAATGCGGTATTCCTATCATATCCAGCCTTAAGTAATACCACGCTTATTATCACCAATTTTGAAGCAAACGTTGTTACAATTAGAATTAAGGCGGGGAGAATCAAGAAAGGAATCTGTGATATGTCCATAAGTGCCCCTATCGAAATAAAGAACAGTGCCGCAAATACATCCCTTAATGGAACTGTTACTACTCTAGCTATTGCTGCACTCTTGGATTCGGCAACCAATACCCCTGCAAGGAATGCTCCGGTTGCTACTGACAATTCAAGAGATGATGCCAAGAAAGAAAGTCCGAAAGCTAGGCCTAGTATGGAGATGAGAAGTAAGGCATAATCATTCGTCTTTCCTACTTTGTCAATTATGTTTGGAATGAATCTTGAACCTACGGTAAGAGTAATTCCGATAAACGCAGTTACAATTGCAACGGAGATTCCTATCTGAATTATAGATGCAGTTTGATTGCTATCATTTAATCCCTCAATGGCTATGGACTGAAATATCCCCAGGGCTGTAATGGCTATAATATCTTCAACAATCAGAACGCCTAGCATGAGCGTGGCTGACTTATCTCTAATCATATTTAGCTCTTCTAGGATTCTTACTATAACTATAGTACTTGAAATAGACATGCCTAACGCAAGGAATAACGAATCTCTAAAAGAGAACTGTAAGGCCTGAGCCACATAATACGAGATAATCATAGTCCCAATTGTTTCACTTAACGCTATTACAATAGATATTCTACCCACTGACCTTAGCTTAGCAATGGGAAAGTCAGTACCAATAACGAAAAGGAACATAATAATTCCTAACTCAGAAAAAGCGTTCAGCGTATCAATGCTTTGAATTAGGCTAAATGGTGGTGTATGTGGACCTATTATCATACCAGCTATTATATATCCTATAATCATAGGCTGCTTTAGTTTATGAGTAACTGCGAGTATGACGGCGGCGACAATCATGACTACGGCAAAATCCTGAACCAGAAATACGGAAGACAGCGAATCTCCAGGAACGTTTGATTGCATTATGATGTCCTGGAAAAACAATTCGATAACTACTTTTGTAGGCGGTACATTATTAATAATTTGGTGTCCGACATGTCTATAGTATCTTAATAATTTCTATCCGATTTCATATTAATATTAGTTTAGATTTCGAACTCGGTAAAGCTACCTCAACTACGAGAATTTAAAGTAAATTTGTAAATTAGCATTGTATTAGTGGAGACGGATAGCTATCATGCCTCACTTGCCAAACTTGATACCCATTGTTTGACCCATTCCTATTGTCCCACATATGCATTTTTTTTACGCCTGGATAGCACAACCAGATTGTGGAAATGTCGGTGAGCCCCTCTTGAAATACCATATCTTACTATTGCTAACTAAAGGTACCATCAAACAGTAGGTCACTTGTAGCAACTTACAAATACGCAACAAAATGCAAGAGTTTATTTTCGTCACCAACTATATCGGTATTAACGGTTACTGAATCAGAATTCATAAAAAAGAAGTTGAACCTTGTAGAGTTGCCTGGTGAAGGCGGATTTTATAGGGAAACTTATAGATCTAACTTTTCCACCACTCACACCCCTACTCGTAAAAACAAAAGTAAAGTATCGCAAGAAAATAGGCGTCCCACGGTAACTTTGATTTACTATTTGCTAGACGGAAGAGGTCACTTTTCTGCCTTCCATAGGCTTAAATCGGACGAAATTTGGCACTTTTATAGGGGAAACCCTGTGACGATATATATTATTGACAACGAAGTTCATTTAACACAAATTAGGCTCGGAAATAATATCGATCATGGAGAGCAATACCACGTGATTATCAAGGCCGGTTTGTGGTTCGGAGCAAGGCTTGATGATGAAGCATCATTCGCACTTATTGGTTGTACGGTTACGCCAGGGTTTGACTACAAAGATTACGAATTAGGAACAAGAAGCAAGTTGATTGGGATGTTTCCGAAGCATAAGACTACAATAATGAGTTTGACTAACGAATAATTCTTCAAAAACTAAGCAAGTAGCGGTTAATCCCTCTCTAAAGCGCAAAGTAGCCTACGTTGGTCCGTATATGCGTAACCACAACAATTTAAGATCGATTTTGCAATTACAATCATGATGATGAGGATAAAATATGGTTAGGTTGATCCAAACTGATAGGACAAAAGAACTTCTGATATTAGAATTACGCAAGAGCGAAATGGAGGACATTCTGAATTCTATTGATGCGATGACTGAACGACAGCAAAGATTCCTCCTAGAGAATCTCCCTGCGACTGAGGAGGATAGAAGAAGGGTTGATAGATTTAAGCACCTCGGAGAAGATTTTCGGAGATTGTTGTTAAGATCATAGCTTGGTACGATGTCCTGCAAGTTATTCAAATGCCAAAAGTGATAGCGAGTATCATTTTCATCTTTCCCTGTTTTTTTATTGGCATGGATAATAAGCCATAACGCTAGCATCAACTTTTTCGCTTGTGTCTTATCATAAATAATATAATGTACTCTAAATTCATGTTTATCAGGCCGAGTATTATTCTCGGAGAGTCAACTGTACTACTTCCGCAGATTTTGAGAATGGGCTGAAGATCAGGCAAACCTAGATGCTTATTATGGATAGCTTTTAAGCACATCACTGGCATCGAGCTTGATTTACCTGTCATGACTTGTTTTTCACGTTAGAGTGCTATCAATACAATCTACTTCCAGTGATTAATGGTTGTATTGGCGACTAGTTACTATTGTACCGTTCGTTTCATACGTAATTTTTCCTTGCCCTTTCTATTGTTTGGTGACGTTCTTAGAGGGCATTTACAGCATGGACAGATATATCCATCATGGAATAAATATACTTCGCATCTACGACAATATTTTATCCCAAGACTATAACTTCCAATACTTGAACCCATTCTTGTACATATATTGCGACAAGGCAAAATGAAACATAATAAAGAACAATTTGAATAT
>Ga0210143_1000093_pt1 | contig 17967 bp, 15 predicted proteins | sample MayberryNW_TuleC_2_FD_185527 | JGI IMG/M metagenome (GOLD analysis project Ga0210143, IMG submission 185527) | Wetland microbial communities from San Francisco Bay, California, USA, that impact long-term carbon sequestration - MayberryNW_TuleC_D2... | ecosystem: Environmental > Aquatic > Marine... | reverse complement strand
CTTACTATTTTATTATCTCCTGAAACAATCTTAGATAACAACATTCTATTGTTGATTATTAAATAAACCACAATTCCATATGTTAGATTAGCAAATAAATTATTCCTTATTCTAAAACATTTCACGATTCCACTATACTTGCATAAAGAGCAATCACATATACGGTATGGCAACAAATAGCTTGTTACAATAAGGCAAGATAAAGAAGAGCTATCGAATGTTTCCAGAATGGCTGGTTGAAGCATATTATTTGAGATTGTTTCTACGACTATCCAAACTACCACATTATACCACCCTACAGAAATTTTCATATAGAATCAACATAAAGATGATCGAAAAATTAATCTCATCTTTTATTCTCTTTATAAGTATAAGACACATATTTACTGAAATAGATTCAACTCGATTCAAAATAACCCATCCATAAGAATATTTTGCAGATAAGGTCAAATTGAGAAAGAAATATGTTAGAGTTTCACTTGGTCCAACAGATGCACTAACACAAATAATCTGTAACTTCAAGGCAAGACGAGATCCAACAACAATATATGACACGTCAAAATAGCTTCTTTTTTATATCAATAATATCAAAAATAAAATCATTATTACAGCAAAGATAAATATGTACTTGTAAGACAAACTACATTAATTCAGCGTTATACATCCTAGAGATGTGAGAACAGAATGGGCATTAAATATAGATACAATACGACCCTCCATATCCAGAATAACAAGGATGAAAATATTTTTTATGTCTTAAAAAGGTTATTTGGAGAAATAACAATTTATAGACTGGTGAAATTGGTTATTATGCGGATGTTTTCTACATAATTCTTTTATGTAATCGCTTATAGATGAACACAAACGCTATATTATAGCAATTTACCAATGGAAAAACTTATTTTAAGACATATGCTTTTATGGTAAGATAATCAAGACTTATAAGAAAATAAAACTAAAACAAAATAATGAGAGTTACACTGTTTTCTCATGAATCAGATGTTGACGGTATTTTTTCTTCAGCAATAGGTTTAATTAGATATCCTCAAGCTAGAACTTTTTTTCTAGATTATAGCAAAGAAAGCTTCATGAAAATAATTAATCAAATTTTTTTTTCAATCGAATCTCAGGAAAAAAATATTTTCATAGTATCAGATCTTGGTTTCAATGATAATTTATTAAGTATTTTTAAAAGTGCGTTTCTATCTTGTAAAAAAACAGAGAACCAAGTTATTTGGGTCGATCATCATCCATGGTCTAAAAATACAATAAATGAGGTTAATCCTTTTATTGAGTTAATATTAGATAATTCAGGTGACAAATGTGCCTCAGAATTAATGTATAAACGATTCTTATTCGATAATGGATATGCTAAACATTTAGCTAAATTAGCACATACAATAGATTTTTTTACCAAAGATCGGTATATTACTCCGTTACCAGAAATCATAAGATATTATCTCAATTTTAACGATTCCTATGAAAGATTAGGAAAACTTGCCTATAAAATTTCAAACGGAATATTATGGGATATTGAGTTGAGTGAAGATTATAGAATATACGAATCCTTGAGAGATTCTGATAAAAGGCATGTATTAAATGACTTGAAAATAAAGAAAATTGAAGATCTTAATGTTGTCTTTGTTAGATCATCACCATACATTCAAACAAGTTTATTTTCGGAAGAGGTATTCAACCTCACTAATGCAGATGTCGCTATATTTTATGGAAAAAATGGCAAAATAAGTATAAGAAGAAACAATGACAAAATTGATTGTAATGAAATTGCTTTAAATTTAATTGATGGAGGAGGTCATAAATTTGCTGCAGGAGGAACAATACGAAGCGACCCAAACAAAATAGAAGACATCATTTTAGAAATTGAACAAACCATACATAAAGTAAAATTATAAAATAATAATTAAATAATATGTTTCGAGTTTTATTTGATATTAGAATTAAAGTAGGGAAATAAAATGATGATATTAGATGGAAAAAAAGAAGAGGATCTAATCAAATGTCAAGAAATAATTAAACATGGAGGAATAATTGTGTATCCTACAGATACTGTTTATGGATTAGGTTGCGATCCTTATAACAAAAAATCAGTAGAAAAAATTTTCAGAATAAAAAATCGTATCATAAAAAAAGCTTTACCTATTTTAACTTTTGACATTAGACATGTAGAAAAAATAATGTTTTTAGGTGAGAGTGGTAGGAAATTAGCTCATTCTTTTTGGCCTGGTCCTTTAACAATAATAGGAACTTTAAAAGATTTGAAAATTCCACAATTGATTACTGCAGGTCAACAGACAGTCGGTATGAGAATTCCCGCTAACAGAGAAACCTTAAATTTATTAAAATTTTGCAACTTTGTCGTAGGTACAAGTGCTAATGTATCAAATCAAAGTTCTTGTATTTATGCGAGTGAAGTAATGAAATCTCCGCTGGCAGGATATGATGCTATAGTTTTTGGAGATGATGAGAAACCTAAAAACCCTTTTTCTTTTAAAGGATCAACAATAGTTGATATTTCTACTCCAAATCTTAAGATAGTTAGAGAAGGAGTGATAAAATCGGAAACTATTTACGAAATTTTACATCAATACAAATAATGGATTTTAATTTATTGATCACTACTTACAGACATAGAGAGTTCGATGCTCTTGATGAACTAAATGTATTGCTCCCACTCTTTGGTATTGATGCCCCCATGATAGAAATCCAAAAGGTTTCAGGTATCTTGCTTGCATTTATTAATTTAAATCCATTTGAATTGATGGCAAAATTCAAGAAATTATTGGCGGAAGAACCATGGCAATTTAGGTATATCCTAAGAGTGATACCTATAGAGAAGTCCCTATCTACAGATCTTAAAAACATTGAAATAGAAGTAGAAAAACTTACAATGAGAAAAATAAAATCAAATGACTCATTCAGAATCTCAGTAGAAAAAAGACATACATCAATTAGAAGTAAAGAGATTATATCTTCTATAGCAATTAAATTCAGTAGATTTAAAGTTTCATTAGAGAATCCTGATTGGATTATATTGATTGAAATTATTGGTAATAAAACTGGAATTTCAGTATTGAAGGAAATAGATATTTTTAATTCAATAATGGAAAAGAGAAAGGCAGGATATTTATTAGAATTCTCTGGTTAATTGTCATAAATTCCTATCAATTATTTTTGCATAAAATAATATTGAAAAGTAATAGTTTAATTAATAATTATTAATTCGATTTTATTAATAATGTTATTAAAAAAATATTTATTAAATAAGCTTATTCTCTTTTAATTTATGCCTGGTAAAAATCATTTTTTTGGCAAAGATATAGTTTCAATTAGAGATTTTTCTAGAGATGACTTAGAATTCATATTTGATTCAACGGATAAAATTCAGGGATTAAAACCAGAAGAAAAAAGTGAACTGGGCAGAGGAAGAACACTCGGTTATATTTTCTATGAACCAAGCACTAGAACAAGAATGAGCTTTGAAGCCGCCATGGCATCGCTGGGAGGAAGTTCAATAGGAATTTTTGATTCAAAATTTTCTTCTATAGAAAAGGGAGAATCTCTTGCTGACACTATAAGAATAATGGATTTATATTCTGATGTTATCGTACTTAGACATGCAAAGGATGGTTCTAGCAGATATGCAGCTGAGCTTTCGTCTAATCCAATTATCAATGCTGGAAGTGGAAGTGAAGAGCACCCTACACAAGCAATGCTCGATCTGTATACCATTTTTAAAGAAAAAGGCAAGATAGACAACTTGACAATAGGAATAGTTGGTGATCTAAAATATGGCAGAACTGTATATTCGTTATTGTATGGATTAAAAAATTATCATGTAGACGTACATTTAATTTCTCCACCCAGCTTGGCAATAAGAAAAGAATCTATTTTTGAATTTGAAGGGATAATGAACATTAAACACTATGATTATCTCGAGGATATAATTCCCACACTGGACGTGCTATATGTGACTAGAATACAGAAAGAAAGATTTCCTGATACTCAAGAATACGAAAAGGTAAAAGGAACTTATAGAATAGATGATAAAATATTAGAGAATGCTAAAGTTGACTTATCAATAATGCATCCTTTACCTAGATTAGATGAAATTTCTCATACTATAGATTATACCAAGAATGCGATTTATTTTAAACAAGCAGCTTATGGGAAGGCGTTACGTTCTGCTTTATTGGCTTTAATATTGAATGGAGACCCATTCTAAATATTTGCTTCAAAAATATTTAATGGAATTAATCAACTTAGTATCGCAATTTGCAGAAATAAGTTAAGTATAGTTTTCTGATATAACATGTATTTCTGGTAATTAATAAAAAATGTATAAAATATGTTAGTTATCCTGATACACAGCTACTGAATCCGCATTCTATACACATATTACAACCTTCAGTAATAATGAGTTTGGATTTACAAGTCGGACATATCTCGTCCTCATAGATTTCTGGAAGGGGTTTTTGAATGAATTCTATATGTCCGGTATCTTTAGTGGGCTCTCGTGGGGATACAAGCATCTCGTTTACAACATAGTCGGTTACTTCAGAATCGGCCGTATTAAATAGCTTAGAAACGTACTGAGTGACATATGGTTCTTTTATTTGTGATTGAATATATTCTTTGACATACTTACTAGGTTTTACTATAAATGATTTTTCTAATGTATTAGTTCCTGTAATATGTAAGACTTGTTCACTTCGTGAACCATCTCGATATACAGTGACACCCTTTAATCCCAACTCATGCGCAAGTAGATATGATGATTTGACGTCTTCGACGGTAACATCACCTGGCATGTTTATAGTTTTTGCAATGGCATTACTTATCCACCTTTGCCATACTGATTGAGCCATTATATGATCTGTCCAATGAATATCGATTGCGGTGGTAAACAAGGACTGTATCCATAATGGTATCTCATTTAATCCTCTAACTGATCCGTAATTATTAGCTATCTTTGTTAAAATTTCGTCATTGTATAGACCATTCTCCTTTAACACATTTTCAAATATTTTGTTAGTATAGAAAAATCTCCCTACAGTAACACGTTTTTCAAACACTAATGCAAAGACTGGTTCTACTCCATTAGAACAATCAGCTATCATTGAGAGAGTTCCTGTAGGAGCTATAGTAGTTGTCCAAGAATTACGAATTCCGTATTTCTGAATTTTTTCAATTAAAGAATCCCAATCATACGAATGATTTTCTTTTGGTATTTCATAATATCCAGCTACGGGGATTTTTTCTGATACATATTCACTTTTTTTGTATAACGGAAATGAACCTCTTGATTTAGCAATTGCTACACTTTCTTCCATACTATAATAAGTTAATGTTTCAGCAAGTTTATTCATGAATTCGTACCCTTCTTGTGAGGCATAAGGTATACGTAATGAAAATAAAAGATCAGCTATTCCCATAATTCCTAAGCCTATTCGTCTAGTAAGTTTAGTATTATAGTCTATTTCATCTACAGGATATTTATTGGCATCTATGATATTATCTAGGAATCTCGATGAGATTCTTATAGCTTGTTCATATCTAGACCAATCAAATTCATACATTCCATCTGCCTTTCGTTTTACAAAATTAGATAAGTTAATGGATCCAAGATTACATGATTCATATGGATATAATGATTGTTCTCCACAAGGATTCGTAGCTCTGAGAGGTCCTTCTTTTGCTTTAATACAGGGATTGTACTTGTTTATGTTATCGAAGAAGATAATACCCGGTTCTGCGCTTTTCCATGCACTTAATGATATAAGATCTATGAGTTGATGGGAATCAATCTGTTTAAGAGGTTCATGAGTTCTAGGATTTCTGAGAGTATACTTGTTGTTGTTATTAATAAGAGCCTTCCAAAAATCCTCCCATAATCCAACACTTACATTAAAATTTTCAAAAACACCAGGCTTTGTTTTCGCGGTAATAAATTTTTCAATATCTGGATGCCAGACTTCAAGTATCCCCATATTTGCTCCACGTCTTTTTCCTCCTTGTTTAACTACATCTGTAATCGTATCTATAATTCGCATAAAAGACGCAGGACCAGAAGCAACTCCTGAAGTAGATGCCACAATATCACCTTCTGGCCTTAAATCAGAATAATTAATTCCCACACCACCTCCAGATTTAAAAATCATAGCGGCATCTGATGATGTTTTCATGATTTTTTCCATGTCATCAGGCATATCCAAAACAAAACATGCAGAGAGTTGTCCTAAACGCGCCCCTGCATTCATTAAAGTAGGAGTATTTGGGAGAAAATCTTTGGATACCATTAACCCATAATATTCTTTAATTCGGTCTTCATAAGAGGTAAACTTTCCTTTAAATATAAGTTTTAAAAGATCTTTGAAAGATGTCTTCATCTGTCCTTTTGAAGCTAACTGAGTGTATAATCGAATGAGCGATTCAAAATGATATTTATTTAAGTAATGCGATCCTATTTTTAGTTTAAGGTCAAAGTCACTTATTTTATCATAATATGCAGTAGCTTCTGTAGTATTTTGATCGTATCCACCTGGTAGGTGAAATATATGTGGATCGTGTAACAAATCAGAAATGGCAACAAGAATAGCTACACGCTCAAACATCTGTTTAGGGGCTTCAACTATTTCATTACTGTCATTTCTCAAAAGATAACGTGAAGATAAAACGCGAAGAGAATTTAAATCAAATTCCTTATCAATTTCATCAAGGTTCTTCTTATTTAAAATTTTTATTTTGTCTTCTCTGATTTTTCTTCTTTCGTGTCTATAAAGAATATAAGCTTTAGCAGTATCAGATAATCCATCTTCAATAAGAATTGATTCAACAATATCTTGAACATCTTCAACGCTTGGTATGAAAGATTTATCAAATGAAGTACTATTAAGGGTCATTTTTTTAACGACTTTATTAACAAGTTCTTCTGCTAATTGAAAATTAGGTTTTCCTGTTGCAATCAAAGCTTTATAAATTGCCTGTGATATCTTTGATTCATCAAAATTTACTAATCTACCATCTCGTTTCTTTATTTTAAACACTGATTTATTTTTAGTTTTATCTATTTCTGATAGTCCCATACAATCTCGCCGTCCAAATTCAAATATATCTTAGATAATATAACACTTAAATTTTATTATTATGCAACATAATTAGCTAAAAATTATATTATTAAACAATCAAATTTAATCTCTTGTAGTCTTCCAGAATGGACAGGATATTCAAAAAAAAATAATTTGTGAAGTTGTTGCTATTATTTATATAACGTGACTAAGTTAAAGGCAAAATAAGTCAAAACTAGGTAGAGATGAAGGAAATTTTACAAGACTCACATTTCTCACAAATTTTTAAATCAGAGATAAAAAAACGTTCTCCACAAATATTACATATCGAGAAATTTTGAGCAAGATAAAAGAAAGGAAGATTTGCAAAAGATTTAAGGACCTTTTTTACATCTCCAATGTCACGGATATTAGTAATATCCAGATCAATAGAAACTCCTCCTTTAAGAAGACCCTCGAGAGATGAATAATATTCTATTATTGGATCCAAATCGATAGAATTTGAAATAATTTTTTCCCCATCAATAATTAATCCTTGTGAATAAATCAAATTTTCTCCATTATTAATCGTTAATGATTTTCCATATTTCTCAATATCCAAATCTTTGAACCTGAAAGCACTTTCGTCTTTTAGCATTGTTATCCTAATTTCTGCATTTTCTTGATTTTCTTTGTTCTTCTCGTTGATTATATCAATAGCAGTTTGAATCACCTTTTTTATCACGTTATCACCATTTTTTTCTGGAGTATATCCTAAAATTTCGTATACAGATTCCTGGATCCCCACTAAATTAACCATAGCCTCAATTTTACCCAATTTCAAGTTCGATGTAGTTTGACTAATTATCGGAATTGTTCCCTTTTGAATAAGATCTGAAACAGAGAGAAAACGTTGTGTAATTATTGAAAGCAATGGTTTCAATAAAATTGCTAATCTCGCCCTGAAGTATGTTTCATCCTTATTTGATTGATATGCTATTCTTGGAAGATTAATTGATAATGATTGTAACATCACAACTGTACTTGTATTTGGCATTTCTTCAGATTTAGATAAACCATACCTTGCACGAACCTTATGTTTTGAATATGATATTATACCTCCAACTTTGGAAAGTAGTAAAAGTTTATCAATAAAAGGATCAAGCGAAGTAAGATCATCATAAACAATGGAGAGAGCAATTGTTGGAATTGGTGTAAGAGTTATATATTTTTCATATCCTTCTAGTAACGAATTTACTATCAGAGCATCATACTTACGCAAATTAACAGATATTGTAATATTTGGAGAAAAAGAACCATATGAAGAGATGGTAGAAGTTAAAAAGAAAATATTTGCTATGTTATCCTTTCCAACTTTACTTATTTCGCTTTTCTTTTGAAGAAAATCTAAAAATCCTTCAACAACAATTTCTCTTGAAGCTTCTCTACTTAATAAAGAAAATATAATTGATATAACTGATTCTGGTGTTTGCAAGGTAGTAGATCGGAGAATCCTAGATACGCCTAGATACCGTCCCTTTATATCTTCAAAAATATCAATTATAGAATTAATATTAATAAACATAGCATCTGGAATAATATTCCAGAATCCGCTTTTACCTATATTGATCTCTCCAGTCAGATGCATATCAACAATATCCTTTGGAAGAGAACTGTTCAAAAGATATTCTGTAAAAATTGATTGTGAAGTTTTAACAACAAGATCAGGAATTTCCATATTACGAGTACTAGTTTCATGAATAAGAGACACCATATCAGATGGAGGTAGTCCTAACCTAGCAAGCTTATTTCTATAATCGTCATGACCATGCTCAATTAGTATTGAATTGGTCATTTCCCTTATTAGAGAAGATGTAAGATAAGACGTTTGAAGTTTATAAATTTTATTTTCAACCTCTTCTGTAATTTTATGAGCAAGTTCTAATGGCATGTTAGCTTCTCTTACTAAGGATTGAATTATCTTATTGGAATCGAATTCTTCGATTGAAGGTTTTGTAGTCCTTACGTATAATTTACCACTTTCTATAATTGATCTTTCTTCAATTTGACGTGCTAAACTTAATACTAATTTACCTAGGTTTGTAATTGTATATCGTCTTTCTGCTTTATTAAGAGAGACCAATGATTGACGTAGTAATTTTCTTAAATGATATGCAAATTTGCCAGATTCTTTTTTGGATTTAAACCCTGCAAGGGACTTTAATTCAGAATAAGTCAAAGGACCTTTAGAATAAAGAATTCTAAGTATATCAATACGATTTGGGCTAGCCATAACAGAAAATATCATTCTCACCCTTCGCGAGGCGGATTCCAGAATACTGCCATGTTTGGATCCTGTCTTATTAACTATTTGTGATTGTACTCGCTCCATTGCACCGGTTATGAATAACAAGTAATTAAAGCTACTTTGTAAAGTTTTTTATACAAATGATGTAATCGATACTAATCAGGTTACTCTTTTAAACTACGCTTCCAATAACACTTTGGAATTTTTACTTGAGATTTTATTTTGTTTGGAAATTTGTTGAATATTTTTACGAATGTTAATAGGAATAGCAGGAATCTTAGATCTTGTTTCTTCTTCCATGATAGTTTGTACTTCGTTAAGAATTTCTAAGGCATCAGAATTAACAGGGATAGCGATATGATCTAAATTTAGATTTACATTTGACTGTATCAAAATTTCGGATGATAATGTTGTCATTTCGGAAATTATACTAGCAGCCGCAGGAACGGTTCTAGTTATATCATTCTTCACTTCCTTAACTGTTTCGATCATTGGATTAATAGTGTCAAGAATCTCAGCAAATTCAGATATTGTAGAAAATCTTATTACTATCACTTCTAAACTCATCAGTAGTTTGTGGGTAGTCTGTTTAATTTTTCTAATATTCACTAATTCGTTTGCTAATGCTTTTGCACGTACATTATCCCCTTTTTTTATATTTATAATTACCTTATTACGTAACTCATTATCTAGATTATTAAATCTGTGATTCAGTATCCTCAGCTTTGCAAGTTGATTGTTAACAACGGTACTTGCGTTAGAGAGTTTTGTTTTTACCTGAGGATACTTTTCCATAAGTTTGTTAATATGGTAATAGAATGTTAAGGTTAGAGTTAAGTGAACTAGACAAATTGATTTCATTAAGTTTAGTTACTTATTTTCAAATACTGATAAAAAATAAAATAATCAAAGTTTTTTCAAAACTAATCCATGTTTCTCGTCGAATCCAGTAACTTTAACTTTTGATCCGATTGGCAGGTCTGCCGGTTTTTTAATACCTGGTAAAAATCCTGAAGCCCGAATCGAAACATCATCTAGGGTAAACACAACCCATGCATAACTATCGACATCTTCGAATCCCTCAGGAGGAACTGTATGAATAGTAAATGTATTTACATGACCTATACCAGGATATTCTATTAAATTATATTTTCTTCCATGGCAGTTTTCACAGTATAATATTGTTGCAATCCTTACAGTGTTACAATCGTTACATCTCTTCGCTATTATCTTGGATTCTTGTGCAGATTCCATAAATTTTTCTCTTACTCCTGAAGGATTAAGATTAGTCAATTGCTAATTAATTCACCTTTTTAAATATATGGACAGCAGCGCTAGCACCAGTAGCACCAAAGTTATGAGTTAAAGCAATTTCTGCATCTTTAATGGTTCTTTCTCCAGCTTGTCCAGACAATTGTTCAAAAACTTCTACAATTTGACCTATTCCTGTAGCTCCAATAGGATGACCTTTTGACTTTAATCCGCCTGATGGGTTAATAGGAATCTTTCCTTTTCTGGATGTAGCACCATCTCTAATTTCACTAGCTGCTTTACCTTTTTTGAAAAAACCGAGATCTTCTACATCTATTATCTCTGCAATAGTAAAACAATCATGAACTTCAGCAAAGTCCACATCTTTAGGAGATATCCCAGCCATTTGATAAGCTTGATTAGCAGCAATAACTGTACCAGGAATAGTTGATATATCTTCTCTACCTTGAACCGCAGCTGGAGAACCTCCTCGTCCCGATCCAATAACTTGGATATATGGTTTTCCACTTTTTTTTGCGAAGTTTTCATTGCAAAGAATTACTGCTGAGGCACCATCTGAAAAAGGACAGCAATCATATAGTTTTAATGGAGATGCAACTACCGGAGAATTAAGTACATCTTCAACAGTTATCTTTTTCCTCATATGGGCCTTGGGATTTAATAATCCATTTTCATGGTTTTTTACAGCAACATGAGCTAAATCTTCTTCATTGGCTTTATACTTCGTCATATATGCTCGAGCGATGGATGCAAATAAACCAGGGAATGAAGCGCCATTTCCACCTTCATAAAAGAAATCAGAACAATATGAAAATAGAGTAGTACTCTGAGTTGTTCCAGTATGAGTTATTTTTTCTACACCTAATGCCAATATACAGTCGTAAAATCCAGCACGGATATTCGCAAATGCTTCCCTAAACATCACGGAACCAGACCCACAAGCTGATTCAATAGTCAAGCCTGGAACATGAGAAATACCTAAATTACTCATGATAACTGGAGCGATATGCACTTGCTTATCTGCTACACCGAAAACATTTGAAATATATCCAGCTTGAATATCACTAGGTGATATACCTGCAGATTCAATTGCATCAACTGATGCACTAAGGGCTATTTCTATAATACTTTCATTAAGCTTACCATATTTAGTACTACCAGCTCCTAAAATACATACATTCTCCACAGCGTAAATTAAGAGTTGTATTATAAAAATGTTAGACAGCTTAAATACAATTATTCACATTTATTATGAAATATATGATTTGACTAAAGGAATTAACCTTCATTATCGATTTTTAATATTGATTAATATAAATTGTAAATATTTATTAACGAAATAAAAACTATAAGAACGATGAAGAAAGATTTTAAAAAAACTCATGCTTATAGTGAAAAACGATCTCGTAGCAAAAAGGTAGCAAAATTAGAGAGAAGGCTTCGAAAAAAACCCAAATACTAAAGTTATTCTTAGTTTTAATAATAAATAAATAAATGAACCTTTTACTATAATCAATTTGAATAAAAAAACAGAAACTAAAAATAAAATTACAAAAAAGGGAATTGTTTTAACAGCATTGATTGTTATTGGAGTTGTTGGAGCTAGTTTTATTGTTTACATGGTTCCCTGAGTATGTGTTATCTCATTTTACTGTAAATATTTTAAAATTCGACTTTAAATGGATATATCATTATTAGTAAACAAAAAATTATATATTAATTATAAAGTATACATATTTGCGATGCTTTTTAAAATTTAATAAAAAGTATCTAGTATCATATAAATAAATTTTTCTTTCTGCGATAGAAAGCATTATTAAAAACGCCTATAGATAAAGATAGAGTAAAACAGCTTTTTCTACTCTAATGACCATGAGATTATTTGAAAAAATATTAGAAACTTATTGTATGAATTTTTTATATTTGAACTTTCTTGGACTTCCTGAAGAATTGGAATCATTTAAGGATAAAAAAAATTATATGTAGACATAGAATTGGCAGATATAGAATTCTAATCAATCCTTGTTGTTTTGGGTAACAAATTGTACTTTTGAGAATTACTTGAACTATAATAATATAACGATGCATAATATATACAAGATTAATAAAAAATTCCCGAGCTTTTAACAAAAAAAAATAAACAATCTTTTATTTATAACAAATAATTAATTATTATGACAGTCACAACTGACTATAATATTTTGATTTTTTTATCAATACTAATTATCATACAAAATATTGTAGGAAAAAATTTTTAAAATATATTACCTTATGTGATGATATCTACAAAATATTCTTTAACAAAACTTTTCATCTTTTTAAATTTACTTAGAACCTTATACACATTCAGGCTAATTTGTATTAGTTTCATAAACCCTCTTTAAAAATTCTTTCAATAACACTCACTTTTCGAACTTTCCACTTTGTAACCTTTAATAGACATCAATTTAAAAAATAATTTAACATATTGTCTAAACTTAGAATAAGATTTCTCAAGTTGCTTTCTCATTTAAAGTATAGCCCTCATACATCTAATAAAAGTAAAAATACTCTTCTTTTTTGCATAGCTTAAAATAGTAGGACATCAGTTTTAACATTTCTATCATCTATTTTTATTCAATCAATCAAGTTTTCTAGCGTCTTTTCCTATTGTACCTTCTAATTTTGAAATTAGATTAAAAATTCGAAGAGGGTGTTTATTATATTATGCACGACTTATTGTTTTAAAATCTTCAATTAGTTTCCTATTCTTCTTTATTGTTAGAAGGGATTCGAACCGAGAAATTCAGCGCCGGGAGAGGGATTCGAACCCTCGAGACCTTTCGGTCACAAGCTTTCTTGATAATTCCAGGCTTGCGCCCTACCAGGCTAGGCGACCCCGGCAGTAACTCTTTTAAGTTACATTAGAAGAATGAAGTGGAAAATATAATCTATTGGATACCATTTTGTATTGGGTATTTTTTTTTGGGAGTATAATTATGATAAAATAAAAATATGGTATCAGGAAATTTGTCTATTGAAAAATGGATAGCGCAGAAATCTCTCAATACTGTAAAAGAAATAACCATATAGAGTGTACTGATTGTATGTGTAAATGTCATATACCAGGAACGTTGGAAAATCTTGCAAAAAAGATTGCTAAATTAGATAGAAAGACTCCGGGTATAGGAGAAACTATTTAATTAAATTATTTTTATCAGAAACCTTTCCATGGTATCTCGGATCACTTCAGCAAATTATCTCCCGTTTATAATTTATGAGCGCCAACCTTTAGGATAGGTATTAGGTTTCATAATAAGGCGCTTCATAGTAAAAGAAATACCATTTTTATTAGACACTATTTCGTTTATATCCATAAGAGATTGGGCTAGTCCGACTATTTCTCCTTTTAAAGTGTATATAGCAACAATGTCATCCTTTTGAATTGATGGTGAAAGATCAGAAATACCAGGAATAGCTAATTGTGCACCGTGGCAAAGAGCATCAACCGCTGTATCTCTAATGACAACAGATGGGATTCCAGTGAAGCATATCTCAATCGGCTTTACAATATATCTAAGATTTTCTTCAATTTTTTTCTCTTTATAGAGATAAAAAGCATTGTACAAATCATGGAGTTTTACTAAACCATCTCGTTCAAAGAAATGGCTGACTCTAGTACGGCGAAGTTCAACCATTGTAGCTCCACTACCCATAATTTCCCCAATGTCATAAATTAATTTTCTTATATATGTACCAGCCTGACATAATATACGAAGCAGAATAAGTTTTTCATTTTCCTCCACGTACTCTAGTTCGTGAATTCGACGTATTCGTGTCATTCTTTTTACCGATGATCGCTGTGGAGGACGTTGGTAAATGTCTCCATGAAACTCCAATAATACCTTCTCAAGTATGCTCCGCTCAAAGTTAGAATGAATTCGAGCGATGGAATAGTATTCCTTGGGTCCTAACAACAATATCGATAGTGCTTTGGTCCCTTCTCCTAATCCCATTGGTAATAAGCCCGTAGCGCCTGGATCTAACGTTCCGCTGTGTCCTGATTTATCTATATTCAATATCCTTTTAACCCAGGATGCAACTTCGTGACTAGTCGGTCCTGATGGCTTATCAATCAAAATTAAACCGTAATCGAATAAGATCTGGATAGGTCGTTCATATGGATAATAACCATATCTATCATCTGTCACACTTTCGGTTAAGCTTACTAAATTATCAAATTGAATGAGTTTTTTGTTATATTTTAAATCCATTGCTAAAAATATTATTTTGAGATTATTATTAATAATTTTAATCTTTCATTAACTAAAAATTTTAATTTAATCTAAAGTCGTAAATTTTTGACTATTGTTTTTGATATTAAAAGAAGTGAATCAAGATTTAGCAAATCAGTATCTAAAACAAAATCAAAAACAGAAAGATCTTTTCCAAACTCATACCCATATAAACTATTATAAATGCGTACATTATTATCATCGCGTTGTTGAATAATATCTCGAGCTTGTTTAAGGTTTAGGCTATCTCTTTTTGCCATTCTTTTTATTCTGTTACTTCTGGAACCTTTTAACCAGATTTTAATTGATTCTGGAACTAACCATGGCAATGTGTAACTCGTAACTACAACTTTTCCTATTCTCACTATTTCTACCAATTTTCTATCTACTTCGATATCAAAATAAGAGTTTGACTCCCTTTCTTCCATGAAATTTTTAGCCTCTTCTGTATCCCACCAATCATTTCCAGATACTAAATAACCTTTTTCGGCAGCTAGCATTTTTAATACATCTCCGCCATTGTAATGTTTGTACCCAAACTCGATCGCTAATTCTGTTGCAAGAGTTGTCTTACCTACTGCTGGCCAACCTGATATGACAATACTATTTAATATTTTATTTTTGTAATTTGAAGTAATCAATTTATGTCATACTTGGCATGGATGTTTTTGTTATTTTTGCGATAATTCCACTTGTTCCTAGTGACGTGATAAGAAACCAACCCCATAAAAAAACTTCTCCGGAGATATTGCAGACCCCTTTGGGTTGACCTTTTTCATCGAGAACGGTATCATGTTTTACATTTTCATCAGTACACATTAAATAAGGGATATGAAGTGGAGAAAGTGCTACAGTCTGGCCGAAAATGGTGGGAAATACAAGTATCCAGAGCATAAAAGAAGGTATCATATAAAGCATCATGGGTCGCATTTGTTGTTGTTGCATTTCTAAACTCATTTTATTAACATAGGCTTGTTTTTTCTTTAACTCACTAATTCTAACTTTATCCTGTTTTCTTATAGCATCAGTATAGTCTTTTCTCCATTCATTTGTTTCTTTCATAACTTTTGATAGTCTATCAATGTCAGTAGTTTTTTTTCTCAGCATTGCGAACGCAAAATTTAGACCAATTGATATTAGAGCAGCTACAATCATGGCAGAAAATAGATCCGGAAAGATTGGATGTTTAGTATATGCTGGAGCGAGTCCAGGAATCTGTAAAATAAGATCACCTAAATACATATTATTTGTCTTTCTTTCATGTGTCCAATATTAATGAAACCATTTTTTGAGTACAGTCCGTCATAGAGCCCTCGTGATTAGCAAGTATTTTGAAAGGTGCTCCGGATATTATGGAACAACAAGAAATTAGTATCTTTGACAAGTCGATTTCATTTTTTATAGATTCCATTGATATCATATCTCTAACTCTTGAGGAGTCATTTTGCCTTCTATGATAAATTTCCTCTGGATTTGCAATTATTAATATTAAATGTGTTGGTTCCATATGTTTTAACAGATCTGCTGGTAACCCTGGATAGTATCCTTCTTTGGTATTTATAAATAAATGAGTATCAATTATCACTACATTAGAATGCATTTGGGAAATTCTTTTGGCAGCGAGATTCTGTAGGTTTTTCTGTTCGTCAATTGAAAGGCGGCGGATTTCATCTCTACTTTTAATGTTCAACTTTTCTGCCTCTTCTAACATTATTTTTCCAAATTCGGCTAAACAGGTTGTAATCCCTGTTTGTTCTAGTGTGTTTTTAACACTAGAAACAACAGTAGTTTTTCCTACCCCTGGTATACCAACTACGATTATGCGTTTAGTCTTTTCTTCCAATTAAAGCCGCCAGTTTTGGCATTGTAGTATCCACCTTTTCTCTGATCAACAGATTATAGTAGTTCACTAGAATATCTACCATTAACAACAATCCTATACCACCACCAAATAGTCCAAGAACATCAGAAACTGACGCTAATAACCCAATTGCAACACCGCCAAGTATAGTTACAGATGGTATATATTTATCTAAGACATTTTGAACAGAATTCTGTGATCTTCTGAAACCTGGTATTTGAACATCTGCATCCAAGAGATTTTTCGCGGCAGCTTTTGCAGAAAGCCCTCCAAGTTCTACCCATAACCGACCAAATACAGTAACAATAGCCGTTACAAAGATGATATTCGTTAAAGCGCGTAATGGATCTTGAGCAACTATATCTAGTCCTCTTGGAGTACTCATGTAGTATAATAATCCACCAGTAGGAGTCTGTTGTTGACCTGGATCAAACTGAGCTATCCAGTTAAAAAATGGATTATCATTTTGTGGATTATAATTGGCCCATAACATTTGACCCATAAACATTGCATTTGCGATCAAAGCAGTAGATAAAATTACAGGAATATTAGACACATAAAGAAGTTTAATTGGGTAGACTGCTGTAAAGCCTCTATACTTAGTCGAAACAATCGGAATATCGATATGAATTCCCTGTGTGTATACGAGAAGTGCCAAAACACCTCCAGTCAAAATAAAAGTAAATACACTTGGTAATTGACCACTTCTGAAGAAAGTATCAGAAAGATCGCCAGTTGCTGCAGAATCGATCACAAATGGAATAATTCCTACTGGGCCATCAGGGCCCGCAACAGGACTAAATACACTCCATAAGATTGTTTGTGCTACACCAGCCATAATAAACAAACTAATTCCTGAGCCCAATCCCCAGCCTTTTTGGATTAATTCGTCTAATAGCATTACAATAAGACTAGTAAATATCAATTGTGCTATCAAAATAGGTATAAAATCAGGCGAGGCAACTAAAGGTCCATAGACGCTGGCTCCATAGAGGCCCCCCTCTGCAATAATAACAATAATAGTTACTATTTTAGTTGCGGAAGTAAAAAGGGCTCGATCATCTGGATTTTTGAAATTTAGTTTTAAAATATCTGATCCCTTTAGTAATTGCATAAGTAACCCAGCTGTTACAATAGGACCTATTCCAAGTTCTAGTATAGTTCCCTGTTGTGCAGCAAAAATTACAC
>Ga0210143_1000092_pt1 | contig 17969 bp, 20 predicted proteins | sample MayberryNW_TuleC_2_FD_185527 | JGI IMG/M metagenome (GOLD analysis project Ga0210143, IMG submission 185527) | Wetland microbial communities from San Francisco Bay, California, USA, that impact long-term carbon sequestration - MayberryNW_TuleC_D2... | ecosystem: Environmental > Aquatic > Marine... | reverse complement strand
TTCCTGCTGTCGAGCTTCCTCGTCATCGCCTTCAACCTCGCGGCCGACCTGTCCTATGGGTACATCGACCCGAGGGTGCACGATCGCTGATGGCCACCGGGTCCGACGTGCTCGCCGAGGGTGTCCCCCGATCCGCGCGTGCGGCGGCGCGGGTGCGCCGGCGACGGGCCTTCGCGGCGTTCCGCCGTGACTACCGGCGGAGCCGCATGGGCATGATCGGCGTCGCCATCCTCGTGGTCGCCGTGGCGGTCGCCCTGTTGGCGCCGGTCCTGACCGATCGGCGCGACACCCAGGAAGCGTTCGCCTCGGGTCCCGTGCTGGCCCCGCCGTCGGTCGAGTATCCGTTGGGCACCGACGTCTTCGGACGGTCGGTGCTCACCCTCACGATCTGGGGAGCCCGGGTGTCGTTGCTGGTCGGTTTCGCGGCGACCGCGATCGCGGCGTCGATCGGCACGTCGGTGGGCGTGACCGGCGGCTACGTCGGCGGCCGGACCGACGGCTTGCTCAACGCGGTCTCGAACTGGTTCCTGGTCATCCCCTGGATCCCCCTGGCGATCGCCCTCGCATCGATCCTCGGTCCCACCCTGCTGAACGTGATCCTCGTGATCGGCATCACGTCGTGGGCCTCGACCGCCCGACTCGTGCGCGCCCAGACGTTGAGCGTGAAGCAGAGTCCCTTCGTGGAACGGTCCAGGGCCCTCGGCGGCTCGGAGTGGCATCTGGCCACTCGCCACGTGCTCCCGAACCTCGTGCCGGTCATCCTCGCGAACACCGTGCTGGCGATCGCCCTGGCGATCCTGTCCGAGACGACGCTGGCGCTGCTGGGGCTCGGCGACCCGTCCAGCATCTCGTGGGGGACGATGATCTACGAGGCGTTCATCGCGGGCGCGATCAGCGGGGGTCAGTGGTGGTGGCTGCTGCCCCCAGGGCTCGCGATCGTCTCCGTCGTGCTGGCGTTCACGATGTGCGGCTACGCGCTCGAGGAGATCCTCAACCCTCGATTGAGGGCCAGGGGCGACCGATGACCCCGGCACCGTTGGGCGAGGAGCTCGAGTTCGCGCGAGAGCTCGCGGACATGGCGGCCTCGATCTCCGCTCGTTGGACCGAGGGGGACCTCGGCGTGCGCCAGAAGCACGACGCGACCCCGGTGACCGACACCGATGTCGCGATCGAGCGCGCGCTTCGGGAGGCTGTGCGGGCGCGCTTCCCCGATGACGGCTTCCTCGGCGAGGAAGAGGGCGAGACGCCGGGCGGCCGGAGGACCTGGGTCGTCGATCCGATCGACGGCACCCGCAACCTGATCGACGGTATCCAGCTCTGGACCACGTTGATCGCGCTGGTCGACGACGGCCGGCCGGTCGTCGGAGTCGCGAACGCACCCGCGGTGCACGAGCGTTACGAGGCCGTGATCGGGCAGGGCTCCACACTCAACGGAGTCCCCATCCGAGTTTCCGGCGTCGAGGAGATCGAGGACGCCATGGTGCTGCACTCCGGGGTCGAGGAATGGATGCGGGGACCGTATTGGGATGGGTTCCGCTCGCTGGCGGGGTCGGCGAGGCGCACGCGCGGTGTGAGCGATGCCTGGGGTCACATGCTCATGGCACGGGGCTCCGCCGACGTCCTCCTCGAGCACGAGCCGTGCGGCCCCTGGGACTGGTTCGCGGTCCAGATCATCGTGCAGGAGGCTGGCGGTCGGATCACGACGCTGGAGGGCTCGCCTCCGACTCCCGGCTGCAATCTCATGTCTTCGAACGGCGCCATCCACGACCGCGTGATCCGCGAGCTGGCCGGTCACGCGATCGCCGGCCGCTGAGCGGGGGAGGGGGGGTTCGGTGCGGATACTGATCCGATGGGGGATCACCGCGGTGGCTGTGTTCGTTGCGGCGCAACTCGTGCCCGGCATCGAGCTTCGCGAGGGGCTGGCGTCGCTGCTGATCGTGTCGGCGATCCTGGGGCTCGTGAACGCAGTGCTCGGAACGGTGCTGAGGATCCTCAGCATCCCGTTCCTGATCATCACGCTCGGCCTGTTCGCCATCGTCATCAACATGGTCGTTCTCTGGGTGACCACGGCCTTCACCGACCGCATCGAGATCGAGGGGTTCTGGGCGTACTTCTGGGCGGCCCTGATCGTCTCGATCGTGACGCTGGTGCTGAGGATCGCGCTGCCAGACGGCGAATGACGGCTGACCGCCGCGGGAGTGCCGGGAGACGCAGGCCGGAGCGGGCTGAACGCCCGAGCGGGGCACCTCGCTCCGGGCCGGGTACCCTTGTTGCATGCCGGAGAGCTACGGGAAGCGTCAGCGCCAGGACGTGAAGGCGCGCAAGGCCGCCGCTCGCGAGGAGCGGCGGCTCGCTCGCGCGAAGCGCGACGCCGACCGGGCCGCCGGCCTCGTCGAGGCGGGCACGCCGATCGAGGCGGCCGACCCGGTCGTTCTGGGGCTCCCTGAGGAGGCCGAGCCCGCCGAGACCTCGCGATCCGACGGTTCCGCTTGATCCTTCGCTCGAGGGCCTCCGCTCCATGCGGCGGCTAGGCTGACGGCGATGAACCTCGACGAAGACCGCATCGCATTGTTCCTCGACTACGAGAACCTCGCGATCGGCGCGCGGGATCGACTCGAGGGCATGCGCTTCGACCTGCGACCCGTGCTCGACGCGCTCGCCGAGCGAGGAAGGGTGATCTCGCGCAAGGCGTACGCGGATTGGTCCTACTGGGACGAGGACCGTCGCATGCTCACACGCAGCCATGTCGAGCTGATCGAGATCCCGCAACGGATGGGCGCCTCGCGCAAGAACTCGGCTGACATCAAGCTGGCCGTCGACGCGCTCGAGATGGCGTTCGAGCGCGACTACGTCACCACGTTCGTGATCTGCACCGGCGACAGCGACTTCACGCCGCTCGTGCACAAGCTCCGCGAGCTGGACAAGCGTGTCATCGGCGTCGGCATCAAGGAGTCGACATCGAAGCTGCTTCCGCCGGCGTGCGACGAGTTCCTGTACTACGAGTCGCTCGAGGGTGTCGACGTGCCGGCCGAGCGGCGGCGCCGCGGCCGCAGGAACCGAGGAAGTGAACCGTCCGGGACGCCGCTCGCTACGGCCGAGGCGGAGCCGGTCGACGACCGGGTGATCGATGACGAGGAGCAGCCCGAGACCGCGCCGCTCGACGAGGATCAGCTCGCGATCCTGATCGCGCAGACGGTGGCCGGCCTCGAACGAAGCGCGACCGGACCGGTGCTGGCCTCGTCGGTCAAGCGGGCGCTGCTTCGCAAGGATCCGACGTTCAGTGAAGCCGACCATGGCTTCCGCGCCTTCGGCGAACTGCTCCGACATCTCCAGGAGCGGAACGTGGTCGAGCTGAGCGAGGGATCGGCCAAGGGCGACCCCGAGGTTTCGCTTCCCACCGAAGGCGGTGAGGCCGAGGCCTTCGAGCTGCTCCACGACGTCGTCGCCGATCTCGCCGGGAACGGCCCCGTCCAGCTCTCGGGCCTGAAGAACCGGGTGCGGAAGGCCCGGCCGGGGTTCAGCGAGAAGCAGTACGGCTACGGGGGGTTCCTGCAGTTCTGCAAGGCGGCCGCGACCCACGGGTCGGTGGCGCTGGAATGGGACGACGCGGCCGAGGACTACATCGTCTCGATCCCGTGAGGAGGGCCCTCCGCTGCCGACGCCGGTCGACTGCCTGATCGAGGCCGGGGGCAAGCGCACGTTCGCGAGCGCCGTCGCGTGGCCGGGATGGTGCCGCGCCGGCCGCGACGAGGACGAGGCGCTGCAGGGCCTCTGGTCCTACGGAGAGCGCTACGCCCAGGCGATGAAGGCGTCGGGCGTGCGCTTCTCGGCGCCGAGATCGTCGGAGAGCTTCCACGTGATCGAGCGGGTGGCCGGCAACGCCACGACCGACTTCGGCGCGCCCGACGGCGTCTACGACGCCGACGACGAGCCGGTCCCGGCCCGTGAGTGGACCCGGGCCCGCAGGGTGCTGGAAGGCTGCTGGGCCGCCTTCGACGGAGCGGCCGCCGCCGCCGAGGGGATCGAGCTGCTCAAGGGGCCACGCGGTGGCGGCCGCGGGCTCGACGCGATCGTCGCCCACGTCGTCGGCGCCGAGGCCGGCTACCTGCGCATGTTGACGGGAGACACGGTGGCGGTCGACGAGGCGGATGCGTGGGCGGGCCGTGTGGCCGAACGTGCCGCTCTGCTCGAGGGGCTCGATCGAGCGAAGGCGGGAGACTTGCCCGAGCGCGGTCCGCGAGGTGGCAAGCGGTGGAAGCCTCGGCGCTTCCTTCGGCGGACCGCCTGGCACGTGCTCGACCACGCGTGGGAGATCCAGGACCGCACGACCGGCTGAGCGGGGCTACCCTGTTGATGTGGTCGACGGGAGAGGTCGGCCGACGGAGGGAGCCGCCGTCGTGAGGGAGGAAGGCGATGAAAGCAGCGGCCGGTGACGTGCTCAGGATCAGGGGCCACCGGATCGGAGAGCCCGATCGAGACGCCGAGATCGTCGAGGTCCGGGGTGATGACGGTGGTCCTCCGTTCCTCGTCCGCTGGGAGGACGGTCACGAAGGGCTGATGTTCCCGGAGTCCGATGCCGAGATCGTGCACGTCGGGGAGGCCGATCCCCGGCACTAGATGAAATGGTCTTCGTTGGGCACGGTGCCCGGCTGCCACCCTTGGAAGCCCTCGGGGAAGGCGAACGCGCCCCCGAAGGTCGGCGCGCTCTCGCGGCCGAAGACCGGCTTGCGCGGCGCTTCCTTGAAGTTGAAGACGTGCTCGAACGAGTGCGTGTTCTCGATGCGTGGGGTCAGGTACGGCAGGCCCCAGTTGTCGGCGATGAACCGGAGCGGCGTGGAGAACTCGCCGACCTCGGTGTCGATGACGCCTCGCTCCGTGTAGGGGCTGATCGTGAGCAGCGGCACCCGCACGCCGAGTCCGAGGTCGTCGAGGACCGGAGGGATCACGGGGTCGTAGAAGCCGCCCCACTCGTCCCAGGTGAGGAAGATCGCCGTGTGCTCCCACATCGGGCTGCGCATCACCGCGTTCACGATCTCGCTGACCCAGTTGTGGGCGTGCCCGGTCGAGTACGGCGGGTGGTCGGAGAGCTCGAAACGGGGGGTCACCCATGTGACGGCGGGCAGCTTCTCCGCCGCGATGTCGTTCACGATCCGGTCGATCGGGCGCATGTGCTGCTCCCAGAGATCCGAGTGGAAGACGTTCCCGATGCCGTTGTAGGCGTTCCAGAAGTACCCCACCTGTCCCGGTGAGGCCGAGTAGTAGGTCCAGTCGACGCCGACATCGGTGAGCTGCTCGCCGACCGTGCGGTAGTTGAAGCACGTGTCGCGTTTCGTGAGGTTCCCCTTGTCGTCCTTGACGAACACGAACACGTCGTCGCCGAGCGCATCGCATCCCCAGCTCTTGAAGCGCTTCCCGTCGGTGACCCTCGTCTCGATGTTCTCCGGGTTGTCGAGCACGCCGCCGGACTGCCCGGCGACGAAGTAATAGTGGTTCGGGTACGAGGGACCGCCGACGCTCGCGAAGAAGTGGTCGGAGAGCGCGTACTCCCGGGCCCAGGTCCAGTAGTTCGGGATCTGGTCCTCGTCGAAGACGGAGTAGGCGTAGGTCGAACCGAACTCACCGTTGCCGAACCCGTCCATCTTGTCGTCGTTGACGCAGTTGAGGTGGGCGGCCCGGTCGTGGGGGATGTCGCCCGGCAGCCATTCCGGGCAGCGGATCAACGGCTTCTCCTTGCCGTACTCCAGCCCCACGGTCGTTCCCTCCACCCCCGGGAACCTGCCGAACATCGTGTTGAAGCTGCGGTTCTCCAGCATGATGTAGAGCACGCGCTTGATCGGGGTCGCCGTGTCGATCTCGGGCGTCGGGTCGCCGAGCCTCGGCACGACCTTGCCGCCGGTGCAGGAGAAGAGCACGCCCCCGGCGACCGCCATCGCCGAACCCTTCAGGAACCGGCGCCGGGTGAGGTACGGGATCGGGTGCGCGGGAGCGCGTTCCTCGTCGCGAGGATGCATCCGCCCGGGCATGGGTCCATCTATATCAGTCCATCGTGTCGTCGCTATCCTTGGCCGCACCGTGCACACAGCTTCGTCACATCGCGCCCGGATACTGTCGGCCGTGTCGCGCCGAGCCCATCCCCCTTTCAGGTCGCGGCCGCCCGTGCGCCTGCTCGTCGCGATCCTCGTGCTGCTCGCTCTGGGTGCCGCATCCTGTGACGGAGGGAACGATCGCGAGCGCAACGGCGGTTTCGGGGCGATCCCCTCGACGGAGACCGCCACCCCGAGCGAGGCCTTCACGCCCTCTGCGAGCGTCGCGCCGTCTCCCACGCAAGCCGCAGTGCCCGACCCACCCCCGAAGACCCGCGGCGCCGCATCTCCGACGTGTGTCGAGGGCTGGCGCACGCCGCGGCGCGATACGTCGCTGTTCACCGATCCGCTGGGCATCGTGCGTCGTACGGCGCCGGTCGACGGCGAGTTCACCGTGGTCGACATGCGGTACTTCACCGGCCCGGAGTCGCCCCCGTCCGACAAGGGGTACATCCTCGAGATCGACCGTTGGTACATCAAGCTGTTCGTGGAGTCGGACTGGAGCTATCAGGGCAGGTTCATCGTCGAGGCGCGCCGGTTCGGTCGCGGGGTGGCCGCGGTCGCGCCCTACGACACGAGCGGGTTCCGCTCGCCGGATTGGACCGGCTTCCAGTGGGACTCAGCCGACACCGAGGCACGCGCCTACCCGGGCCTGCCGGGGCGGTGGGCGGGCATCCCGTACGACTTCGTGCGGGGGGGCGCCGGCCTCGACATCCCCGGCCTCCCCGACGAGGTGCGCGGATGCCTCGGCGGAACGTGAGACCTGGGCCTTAGGGCATCCGGCCGTTGCGCCATCCGCCGCGCAGGTAGTTCCATGGAGTCATGAACGCCGCGGTCGGCACCACCACCCGAACGAGCGATCCGCTCGGAGTCGTCGCGGCACTCTGCGGCGCCGCGGGGTTCGTCACGACCGTGGTGCTCTGGCTCGGCCAGATGCGTCCGGACTCGCGGTTCCCCGGCGAGTCTGCGTCCGCGCTCGCCATCGGGGTGCAGATCCGCGACGATCTGATCGTGCTGGCCGCCCTGCTCGGCGTCGCTGCGATCCTCGGAGCCTTCGTCTCGTCGCTCGGCGGCCCGGCCAAGACGTCGGCCGTCGTTGCGCTCGTGCTGGGTGCGGTCGCCCTGATCTACCCGGTGCTGGCGTGGCAGGGCATCGTCGGCGCGACGGTGGTGCCCTCCTCGCTCACCGGCCCGTAGCGGGGTCGGGGGCCGGGGTCCCACCCTTCCGATAACGGCGTCGCGCTCGGAACTCGTACCACCGGAACTCCCCGCGTCGATGAGCGGCGGCGCGGGCGGCCCTGGCGAGCGCCGCCTTCCGCACCGCCGGCTTCACCTCCGAGGCCGTCTGCACATACTCGGTCGACGTCTGCAGGTCGGCCCCGGTCCACTGGATCGTGGACGGGTCCGGGTGGCGGTCCCGTTCAGGATGTTCGGTCCACCCGTCGCGGCCCACGAGCCGTCCCCTCCGTTCGCTCGACGCCCCGACCCTACCCTGGTTCGGGCCATCCGGTATACAGCTCCGTGCCCCGCTTCCGCAGCTCGTTGCCGATCACGAGCCGCTGGATCTCGCTGGTGCCTTCCCAGATGCGGTCGACGCGGAGCTCGCGGTACATGCGTTCGACCGGCTGCTCCCGCATGTACCCACGGCCGCCGAAGATCTGGACGGCCTTGTCGATCACCCGCCCGGCCGTCTCGCTGCACACGAGCTTGACCGCGCTCGCCATCGCGTGCGTCTGCTTCCTCGTCGCGTCGCCGCGGGCCGCGTCCCAGCAGGCGCGATAGAGCAACGACTTCGCGGCCATGATCTCGGCGGCCATGTCGGCGAGCATGAACTCGACGGCCTGGAACTCCACGATCGGACGGCCGAACTGCCGCCGCTCCTGCGCGAAGGCGAGGGAGAGCTCGAGTGCGCGGGCGCTCGCGCCCATCGTGCGCGCACCGATCATGATGCGCTCTTCGACGAACCAGTCCTTCGTGAGCTCGAAGCCCTCGCCGATCTCCCCGAGCACGCGGTCGTCGCCGACCCGGACACCGTCGAACGCGTAGATCGGATGCTCGAAGACGAACGTGTGCGTGTACCGCGGCGTCCGCACGAGCCGCACGCCCGGCATGTCCTTGTCCACGAGGAAGACCGTGGCTTTGGTCGGGTCACCGTCGACGTGGGCGTGCACCAGGAAGAAGTCGGCGACGTCGCCGCTCGTCACATGCCACTTCTCGCCTTCGATCACCCAGGCGTCGCCGTCGCGCCGCGCCGTCGTCGCGACCGCCGTCACGTCCGACCCGGCGCCCTCCTCGGTGATCGCGTAGGCGTCACGGCGTTCGCCGCCGATCGCAGGCCGAAGGAAGCGCTCCTTCTGATCCTCGGTGCCCCGCGCGAGCGGGATCGACGGTCGCCAGGGGATGTCCCACAACGCCCCGGTCGCACGTCCCCACTGCTCCTCGATCAGCATCTGCCGGAACGTGTCGTAGCCCCGTCCGCCGTCCTCGACCGCGTGGTTGATGCCGTGGAACTCCCACTCGAGCACGGCCTGCTTCGCTCCCTCGTGACTCTCGGCCGACAGGCCGTCGTTGGCCTCGCACTCGTCTTCGAGCGGCACCAACACCTCGTCGGTGAACGCACGTGCCTTCTGCTGCAGTGTCCGGTCGTCGGCGGAGAGTCTCAGATCCACGTTCGCTCACTCCTCGTGGCAGGTAGGGTTCGGCGCGAGTCTAGGTCGGCGCTCCGAGGAGGCGTGAACCGTGAGCAGGACGGTGTTCCACGGTGGCGTGGTGTTCGATGGTTCCGGAGCCGCCCCCGCCGAGGCGGACGTCGTGATCGACGACGGTCGCTTCGTCGAGGTCGGGCCGGACCTCGACGGCGACGACGGCGTCGACTGCGGCGGCATGGCCCTGCTGCCCGGCCTGTTCGATTGCCACGTGCATCTCGCGTATCGCTACGAGGACTTCGACGAGTTCGCGCGCATGCAGGAGCCGTTCTCCCTGCCGTTCTTCCGCATGGCGGAGAACCTGCGGCAGACGCTGGCGCTCGGCATCACGACGGTCCGAGATGCCTCGGGCGCCGACGCAGGCCTTCGGTCCGCCGTCGACGAGGGCTCGCTCATCGGCCCACGGATGCAGCTCTCGGTGACGATGCTGTCGATGACCGGCGGCCACAACGACCCCTGGCTTCCGAGCGGCGCTCGCGGGGCCTTCGGCGTGGAGTACCCCGGTATGCCTTCCGGCGTCTGCGATGGGGTCGAGGGGGTGAGCGCCAAGGTGCGTGAGGTGATCCGGGCCGGTGCGGACGTCGTCAAGATCGCGTCGAGCGGCGGATTCCTCTCACCCGCCGACGATCCTCGAGAGCCGAACTACTCGCAGGAGGAGGTCGACGCCATCGTGCGCACCGCGGCCGACCTGGGCACTTGGGTGATGTCGCACGCGCACGGGGCGGAGGGCATCAAGCGTGCGGTGCGCGCCGGTGTCCGCTCGATCGATCACGGGACCTTCCTCGACGACGAGGCGGCGGAGATGATGGTCGAGCACGGCGCCTGGCTCGTACCGACGCTGACGGCCGGCGACACGACCGAAGCTCTGGCTGCCGACGAGAAGGTGCCGGTGCAGGTGCGCGAGAAGCTCCGGGAGCTCGGCCGCCCGGAGTTCGACGCGATGCGGCTCGCGGCCGACGCCGGTGTGAAGGTCGCGATGGGCACCGACTGCCCGGTCGCGCCTCACGGCACGAACCTGAACGAGCTGCGACACACGTCCGCGCATGGCTTCTCCCCGGCCCAGGCATTGCACGCCGCGACCGCGAGCGCCGCGGAACTGATGGGGTTGCAGGACGACCTGGGAACGATCGAGACGGGGAAGCTGGCCGACCTCGTGCTGGTCCGGGGCGACCCGCTCGACTTCGACGACCTCGAGTCCCGCATCGAACAGGTGTGGAAGGACGGCGCCAGGCTGGTGCCGTTCTCGGCACCCGGCTAGCGCTGCGTGTATCCGTTCGGGCTCGCTCTGGCCTCGGGCCTGACGTGGGGCACCGCCGACTTCGTCGGCGGCCTGATGTCGAGGCGCCTCCCTACGGCCGTCGTCATGGTCGTGAGTCAGGGCGCGGGTCTGATCCTCACGTCGACGCTCGTGGTCGCGCTCGGCGAACCCCGTCCCGAGGCGCGGTTCCTCGTCGCCGGAGCACTCGGGGGGCTCGCGGGTGCGATCGGGCTCGCCTCGCTCTATCGAGGCCTCGCGATCGGCCGCATGAGCATCGTCGCTCCGGTCGCCGCCCTCTCGGGCGCGGTGCCGGTGATCGTCGGCTTCCTGCAGGGGGAACGTCCGACGACCGTGCAGCTCTCCGGCATGGCGGTGGCGGGGGCGGGCGTGCTGCTCGCCGTGCGCGCGCCCGAGCCGCCGGGTGCGTCGGAAGCGAGAGGGACCCGCGGCATCGGGCTCGCACTCGTGGCCGCTCTGTTCCTGGGGCTCTTCGTGACCTCGCTCGACGCCGCGGGAGAGGCGAGCGCCCTGTGGGCGTCGCTGATGGTCAGGGTGGTATCGGTGCCGCTGTTCGTGATCGCGGCCATCGCCACGGCACGGCATGCGAGGCGTCCGACCGGAAGGGAACTGGGCATCCTGGGCGGCGTCGGGGCGCTCGACAACGGCGCCAACGTGCTGTTCGCCCTCGCGGCGCGGGAGGGGCTGCTCACCCTCGTCTCGGTGCTCGGCTCCCTCTACCCTGTCGCTACGGTGCTGCTGGCGCGTTGGTTCCTGCACGAGCGGCTCGCTCGGTGGCAGGTGGCGGGCGTCGTCGCGGCGTTCTTCGGCGTCGCGCTGATCGCGGCCGGCTGACCGACCGGTCTCCCTCGTCTCAGCCCGAGAGGATGCGGGTGACGTCGGCGGCGGCTTCGTGTCCCGATCGGATCGCGCCCTCGATCCATCCGGCGCCTTCGGCGGCGATGTCGGAACCGGCGAACGCGATCCGGCCCTGAGGGCGACGGCGCGACGAGGCATCCTCGGCGTACCACCCCGGCTTGGGGGCGAACCAGGTGCCCTTCGAGTACGGGTCGGCGACCCAGTCGTGGCCGTCGGCGGCTCGCACCTTCGCGTCGGGGAAGTATCCCCGGATCCCCCGCTCGACGCCGTCGCGGTCGTCTGCCCGGATCGCTCGGGTCCCGGAGAACCCCGTCACGAGCCGGCCGCCGGCCACCTCGGGTCCGACGACCACGGCCTGGAGCAGCGCCGGCCAGCCCACGCCCACGGCCCGATCCGGCACCTGCTCCACGAGCGCGAGCGTCTTGGTGACCGCTCCGGCATGCCCGCCGATCGCCGCCCGCCGTTTCTCATCCGCGAGCGGGGGGTCGAACGACACGTCGACCCAGACGTGCAGTGGGAGAGCGACCACCGCGGCCGATGCCCGGACCTCGCCGCCCCCGGCGACGTCGAGGGCCATCCCGTCAACGGACGATCTGACGCGGACGACCGGGCTCAGCAGACGCACGTCGGCAGCGGCCTGGCGAACGATCGCGTCCACGAGGCTCGAGGTGCCCTCGGCGAACATCGAGCCGACGTCGGTGAGGATATCGGCGAACCGATAGCCTTCTTCGGCGGCGTCCAGCAGCAGGCCCAGCATGGACATGCGGCTCGGGTCGCCGCCACCCATCGCGGCCGCGAACGCCTTCACGAATGCGGCGGCATCGCCGGAGACGCCGTTCGCGTCGAGCCATTCCGTGACGGGCACGTCGTGTCCTTCCATCCCGTCGGCCCAGGTTGGGCGACCCGACGGGTCCGCGGTCATCTTCCCGAGGAGATCGATCGACTCGCCGATGGCCGGTGCGGAGTCGAGGGCCTCGGACAGGCTCCGGAGTGCGTCGCCTCGGAGCGTGCCGTCGGCGAGCCAGGTGACGGACGAGGTGGGGACCGACCGGCCGATCGGCACACCGGCTCGGGCGATCTCGGCTGACAGCGCCGTCTGGGACTCGGGGAAGACCCACCCGGCGCCGTACTCGGCCTTCACGCCGGTGCCGGGGATCTCGCGGTACCAGGCACGGCCGCCCAAGCGGTCGCGCGCCTCGAGGAGCACGACCGAGCGGCCGGCTTCCCGCAGGTCGCGAGCCGCGACCAGCCCCGCGAACCCACCCCCGACGACTGCCACGTCTGCATCCACGCGCGGAAGCGTAGTCCGTCGGTCGGCATGGGCGTTGTTCCGCAGGGCAGGCACCGATACCCTCCGCCGCATGCTCCTGCACGAGATCGCCGCGTCGGTGCGCGAGCGGCACGCCTCGGCCGAGGCGCTGGTCGCCGAGTCGCTCGGGCGCATCGAACGCCTCGACGGACCGATCAACGCCGTGGTGCTCACTCGCGGGGACGGGGCCTTCGCCGATGCGGCGGCGATCGACGCACGCATCGAGGCGGGGGAGGACCCGGGGCCACTCGCCGGGCTGCCGCTGCTCGTGAAGGACAACGAGGACGCCGCCGGGCTGCCGACGACGTTCGGTTCGTTGCTCCGCGAGCATGCCCCGCCCGCCGAACGCGACTGTGAGATCGTCGGCCGGCTCCGCGCGGCCGGGGCAGTCGTCGTCGGGAAGACCAACCTGCCGGAGTTCGCGTTCGAGGGGTTCACGTCGAACAGGCTCTTCGGGGACACCCACGACCCGTGGGCGCTCGACTGGTCGCCGGGCGGCTCGAGCGGCGGCAGCGGCGCCGCGCTCGCGGCGGGCATGGCACCGCTCGCGACCGGAACCGATGGCGGCGGGTCGATCCGCATCCCGGCAGCCTTCTGCGGGCTCGTCGGGCTGAAGCCGACCGGTGGGCTGATCGGCCGCGATCCGCCCCCGTCGTGGCTCGACTACTCGACGAAGGGACCCCTGACGACGTCGGTGGCCGACGCCGCCCTGCTGCTCGAGGTGATGCGTGGGCCCGTGCACGGTGATCCGACGGCCGTGCCCACGTGGACGCCGCGGCCGGAAGCGTGGCCGACCCGCATCGTGGCCGCTCCCCGCATGGTCGACTACGGGCCGCTGCCGGCGGCGATCGATGCGCTGTTCGAGGAGGCGTTGACCGCTCTCGAGGCCGCGTCCGGGCTCTCGATCGAGCGCGTGCCTGCGCCGTTCCCCCAGCAGATGGACGACGACTGGTTCACGACCGCCGCCCTGGACGAGCTCACGTGGATCGGGCGTGAGGAGGTGGCCCGTCGGTCCGACGACCTCACGCCGTACCTGCGCAGGACACTGGAGATCGCGGCCACGATCACGCCCGACGAGTACCTGTCGGCTCGCCGGCGCCGCTTCACGTTCACCCGGACCCTCGACGATCTGCTCGGCGACGACACGGTGATGGTCTCCCCGACGATGTGCGTCGAGGGCTTCTTCCCCGACGGCCGCTCACCGGGCGATGACGTCGACGCCACCTCGTCGGCCGCCTACAACACTCAGGCCGCGAACATCACCGGGCACCCGGCGTTGTCGCTTCCGGCGGGGAGTTCGGCCAACGGCGTGCCGTTCGGGATCCAGCTCACCGGGCCTCGGTTCGCCGACGACTTCGTGCTCGCGGTGGGTCTCGCCTGGGAGGCCGCGCAGCCGTGGCCGCTCGTGGCGCCAGGCTTCAGGCCGTTCGGTGACTGAGGGCGACCGTGGCGGCGGTGCGTGGGCGACCTGCGATCAACTCGTCAGGTCGCGCCGATCGAATGCGAAGGCGGCGACCACGTAGGAGACGCCCGCGATGCCGCCGAGCACGAGGATGTTGGCCACGTGGAGGCCACCGGTGAGCACCTCCGGTTCCTGATACCAGCGGAACGGTGTGAACGGTCGCAACGGCGACAACCATTCGACCGTCGGTGCGACGGCGTTCACGATGAACGTCAGCACGGCGAGCCCGCCGGCGACGGCGTTCGCCAGGGTGCGGCGGCCGGTGGCGGCCCCGATCGCGAACGCCACGCCGCCGAACGAGAGGCCCAGCAGCGCCAGCATCAGGCACGCGGCCATCACGTCGACGACGGGGACCGAGAGACCGAACGGCGGGCCCACGAGCGCGATCGTGGCGGCGGCAACGCCGGCGAGCACGACGGCCCCGCCCACGGTCGCGAGCGCCTTCGTCGCCAGCACCTGCCGGCGGCGAACCGGGGTGGAGAGCAGGAGATCGAGGGTGCCGGCTTCCTCTTCGCCGGCGATCGAGCGGGCACCTGCGCCGATCGCGAACAAGGCCATGATCAGCGGACCGATCGTGTTGAAGAACTCGCCTTCGAGGTAGCCCGCCGGCGTGGTGTAGCCCCCGGCGCCGACGATGTTCCGGATCGCCTCGGGCAAGGCGTCGATGTAGGACTGCAGATCGGCGGCGCTCTCCTTGATGCTGGGATAGAAGGCCGCGTACAGGGCCACGGCACCGGCCACGCCGATGCCCCACCCGACCAGTGCTCGTCGCTCGTCGCGCACGGCCTTGGCGAGCAGCCCGCTCATGACTGGTCCTCGCGATCGGTCTCGGCCGGGGCGGCCCCATCGGTCCCGAAGAACCCGAGGAAGAGATCCTCGAGGCCCGGCTCGTGCGTCTCCACGTTCACGACCGTGAATCGCGCGGCGGTCTTGATCACCGCGTCGAGGGGTCCTTCCACGGACAGCGAGAGCTCGTCGCCGTGCGCGTCGACCTCACGGACGCTCGGCAGGCCCTCGAACGCCGCCGACGGGGCCGGACCGTCGAAATGCAGCTCCAGGCTCCGGAGCGCGTGAGCCTTCAGCTGACCGATGTCGGCCACCGTGACGATCCGTCCCTCCCGCACGATCGCGACCCGGTCGCAGGTCCGCTCGACCTCGGGCATGACGTGCGACGAGAGGAAGACGGTCGTCCCCCTCACTCGTTCCTCGTCGAGCAGCGCGTAGAACGTCTGCTGCATCAGCGGGTCGAGCCCCTGGGTCGGCTCGTCGAGCACGAGCAGGTCCGGCCGGTGCATGAATGCCTGCACGAGTCCCATCTTCTGCTTGTTGCCGTGCGAGAGATCCTTGATCGGACGCGCGAGATCGAGCAGCAGCCGCTCCGCCAGCTCCTCGACGAACGGCCATGCAACCCCGCCCCGCAGCGATGCGAACGTGCGCAGGTACTCCTCACCCGTCAGGCGGGGATACAGGACGAGCTCGCCGGGCAGGTATCCGACCCGCGTGCGCACCCGGACGCCGTCGGCGCGAGGATCCAGGCCGAAGATCAGCACCGAGCCCGAGGTCGGGCGGATGAAGTCGAGCATCGTTCGGATCGTGGTGGTCTTCCCTGCGCCGTTCGGTCCGAGGAAGCCGAACACCTGTCCCTGGGGAACCTCGAACGTGACCTCTTCGACCCCGCGGGACGTTCCGTAGTACTTCGTCAGCGCGATCGCCTCGACGATCGTGCTCACGACGCTTCCCTTCGCGGTCGAAGGTAGACGAACCAGTAGACGAGGCCGACCAGCACGGCACCGCCGACGACGTTCCCGATCGTGGCCGCGGCCAGGTTCGAGCCGAACCCGAGGACGTCGAGCCCTTCGACGGCCTCGCCACCAGGTAGATCTCGTTGGAGCAGCAGCCCGACCGGGATGAAGTACATGTTCGCGATCGAATGCTCGAACCCCGAGGCCACGAACGCGCTGATCGGGAAGACGATCGCGAAGACCTTGTCGACGATCGTGCGCCCCCCCGTCGCGAGCCAGACGGCCAGGCAGACGAGCGCGTTCGCGAGCACGGCCCGCCACAGCACGTCCCAGAACGGGAGCGATGCTTTCGCTGCCGCGATCGACACGGCGCTCGCGCCCACCGCGCCCTCGTCCTGCGATCCCCAGTCGCCCAGCCAGACGAAGACTGCGATCGACAGCGCGCCCACGAAGTTCCCGATGTAGACGATCGTCCAGTTGCGCAGGAGGCGTGCGATCGGCACCTTCCCGCTCACCACGCTCATGACGATCAGGTTGTTGCCGGTGAACAGCTCGGCTCCGGCGACGACGACGAGGATCAGCCCCAGCGAGAAGCCGATGCCGGACAGCCAGCGGGTGACGCCGAAACCGAGCTGGGATCCGGTGCCGATCATCGTGGCGAGCACGGCTCCGAGCGCGATGAACGCGCCCGCGAGCACGCCGAGGACGAACGTCGTCACGAACGGCGCGTTCGCCTTGGCGACGCCGCGGGTCTCGACCAGGGCGGCGATCTCGGCGGGCGCGAACGCATCCATGCCCGACATCGGATGCGTCGGGGCGGTGGGTCGCGAGCTCATGACCGCATCGTCCCCCGTCCCCGCGATATGCGCGACCGGCCGCTCGGCCTGCAGCTCGCGGGTCGAGCGGACACAGCTCGTGGCGCGCGCTACGGGCCGAGGTTGTACCCGAGCCGACGCGGCAGCCTGGCCACGAAGTCCACGAACGGATTGGGCTGCTCGCCGCGGTCCTCGACCTCGTCCTTGTGGCGGATCGCACGGTTCGCGATCAGCGCTCCCGGCGAACGGATCGGCTCGGGCGGGAACCGCATCGGGTCGGCGTCGACGATGGGCAGGTCGAGCACCTCGTCGTAGCGCCCCAGTGCCCGGTGCCCGAGGATGCGCCCGCCGAGGTGGGCCGGACCGACCCCGTTGCCGGTGTACCCGAGCCCGTGGTGCACCGTGCCGCCCTCGAGCGTGCCGAAGAACGGCAGGTGCGAGCCCGAGACGTCGATCGGTCCGCCCCACCCCGCCTCGACGGGCACGTCGGCGAAGCTCGGGAACATCCGGTGCAGGTCGGCGATCGCCACTCGCAGCGAGGCTTCGTCGTAGGCGAACCGCGGCCCGATCGAGCGGGCGAGGTCGGGCTGCATTCCACCCACACCGAACGCGATCCGGCCGTCGGGCGTCGTGCGAACGTAGTGCAGCGCCGCCCGGTAGTCGCTCAGGCCCGCGCCGTTCGTCCAGCCGATCTCCTCGATGCGCTCCGGCGCCGCGGCGGTCAGCACGATGTAGCTGCCGCGCACCGTGATGGCACGGCGGAAGCGTTTCCAGTGAGCGGCCCAGGCGTTGAGCGCGATCACCGTCGCGCCCGAACGCACGGTGCCCGCGGGGGTCTCGGCCACGGAGGGCGAACCCGCCCCGAACCGCGTGACGGGTGTGTGCTCGTGCACCCTCACGCCCATCTCCATCACCACCCGGCGCAGGCCGAGCGCGAGGCGTGCCGGCTGCACGGTCGCGCCGTACCGACCGGCGATCCCGCCTCGGAACACGGAGGAGTCGACGAGGTTCCGCACCCCCTCGCCCGAGAGCACCTCGAAATCGTCGGCGATCCCGAGCCGTTCGGCGGTGATCACCAGGTCCCCCCACGCTCCGATCTGGGTCTCCGACGCCGCGACCCCCAGATCGCCGTCGGCGCGGAACCACGCGTCGACGGCGTGCTCGTCGCAGAAGCGGCCGATCGCCTCGACGCTCGCCTCACCTGCGCGACACAGGGCGAGCGCGGCCGCGTCGCCGAGCTGCCGGGTGAGGTGCGGCAGCTCGTTCCAGAAGCTGCTCACGAAGCCACCGTTGCGCCCACTCGGGCCGCCGCCGCAGATGTCCTGCTCGAGCACGACCACGTCGACCGCGGGATCGAGCCGCTTCAGCTGGTACGCCGTCCATAGCCCCGTGTATCCGCCGCCGAGGATGGCGACGTCGGCGGCGGTGTCGCCCTGCAGCGGCGGTGCGTCCTCGCCGGCGAACTCGGGTCGGGCGAGAGCCTCGCGGAGCCACCAGCTCCGCCCCTCGTCGGGCGGCACGAGCGTGGCGGAGGATTCGGTCGCGCTCATCGCGTTCCTCAGCGTATCGTCCGAGCGAGCGCGCGGCGTCCTCGCCGGCCGGGCATCGACCCCGACGATCGGGGGGGAGCCCGGACGATCGGTGTCCGTCGTGGGGTCGCCGCCGGTTGCTACGGTGATGGCCACGTCTCCGTCTCAGGAAGGATCTTCGATGGTCGGC
>Ga0210143_1000090_pt1 | contig 18130 bp, 23 predicted proteins | sample MayberryNW_TuleC_2_FD_185527 | JGI IMG/M metagenome (GOLD analysis project Ga0210143, IMG submission 185527) | Wetland microbial communities from San Francisco Bay, California, USA, that impact long-term carbon sequestration - MayberryNW_TuleC_D2... | ecosystem: Environmental > Aquatic > Marine... | reverse complement strand
TCGCCTCCGACACGTCGAGCTCGCGCGCGGCCGCGGCGAGTCCGCGGACGAGCTCGTGCTGGGTCGCCGCCAGCTCACGCACCCGGTCGGAGCGGGAGGCGGCCTGGGCCTTCCGGAGGTCGTCCGCGACGGCGAGCAGCCGGTCGACGTCCCGCTCCTCCCGCCGTCGGAGCTGATTCACCGCCCAGGCGACGGCGGTCGGCTTCTCGAGCCGCGCGACCGCCTCGGCCTGCTCGCGCTTGCCGGCACCGCGGAGCTCCTTCGCGAGCCGGTTTCGCTCAGCGACGAACTCGTTCAACGGCAGGCCGTACAGCCGGTCGGTCTCGTCCTCGAGGCGCACAGCGGTGTTGTAGCCGCCGCGGCGGCTCCGTGCGCGAAATCAGCCACATCGGATGATGCCCCCTGCGTGCGCGATGATACGACTCCTCACATGTGGGAGCCTGACCTGAGCCCGCGCACGCGCACGATCCTCGTCTGGACGCTGCTCGGGCTCGGCACGCTGATCGTGCTCGTCGGGTCCCTGACCCTGTGGGTGAAGCGCCAGGCGCTCGACACGGACTCCTGGGTCGACACGAGCACCCAGCTCCTCGCCGACGACGAGGTGCGGCAGGCGCTCTCGGTCTACCTCGTCGACCAGCTCTACGCGAACGTCGACCCGCAGGAGGCGCTCGCCCAGGGGCTGCCGCCGAACCTCCAGGGCCTCGCCGCGCCGCTCGCGGGCGCGCTGCGCGAGCCGACCGTCCGCGCCGTCGACGCGTTTCTCCAGCGGCCGCGCGTCCAGCAGCTCTGGGAGGAGGTCAACCGGCGCGCCCACGAGGCTCTCCTTCGCCTGCTGAACGACGAGCCGCGCATCGAGGCGCTCTCGACCGCGGGCGGGGACGTCACGCTCGACCTCCGTCCGCTGCTCGTCCAGGTGGGCGAGGCGCTCGGCATCGGCGAGCAGCTCGACACGCGGCTGCCGCCGGACGCGGCGCAGTTCACGATCCTGCGGTCCGACCAGCTCGAGGCGGCCCAGGACGGGGTCAAGATCGTCAAGGTCGGCAGCTCGCTGATCGTCTTCCTCGCGCTCCTGCTCTTCGCGGCGGCCGTCTGGCTCGCTTCGAGGCGGCGCGAGACGCTCCGGACCGTCGGCGTCGCGCTCCTTCTCGTCGGGATCCTGCTCTTCGTGATCCGCCGCGTCGCGGGGAACTACATCGTGGACGCCCTGGCCTCCGGCGAGCCGATTCGCGACGCCGCGAGCTCGACCTGGCTGATCGGGACGACCCTGCTCGCGCAGGTCGCCTGGGCCCTCGTCCTGTACGGCATCGTCCTGCTGATCGGAACGTGGTTCTCCGGCCCGGCCGGCTACGCGACCCGCGCGCGCGTGTGGCTCGCGCCGACACTCCGCGACCGGGCCGGGATCGCCTGGGCGGTGCTCGGCGGGCTCTACCTCCTGCTCGTGCTCTGGGCGCCCGTCCCCGCGCTCCAGAACTGGGTCGGCGTCCTCCTCCTGGGCGGCCTCGTCGCCCTCGGGTTCGAGGCGTTTCGGCGCATCGCGCTCGGGGATGTGCCGCCCCCCGCGCGGACGGCCTAGCCCGTGTTCCTGATCGTCGGGCTCGTCGTGTTGCTGTTCGCGCCGAGTCCCTGGAACCTCGTCGGCTTCCTTGTCGCGCTGGCGCTCTTCGGGGGCGAGGTCGCCTACTGGACGCGGGCGATGCGCCGACGTCGCGTCCAGGCCGGAGCCGAGACGCTCATCGGGCGGCGCGGATCGGCCGTCGAGCCGTTCAGCCGCACGGGCCAGGTCCGGCTGGAAGGCGAGTCCGAGATCTGGAGCGCGCGGACGATCCACGGCGGCCCGGTCGAGGGGGCCGTCACCGTCGTGGGCGTCGACGGGATCGTCCTCGTGGTCGAGCCCGGCCGCGGGCGCTAGCCCTTCGCGGGCGGCAGCAGCTCTCCCGAGGGCCTCACTCGCATCGCCGCCCCCGCGAAGTCGGCGCGCGAGAGCGAGCGCACGGCGGAGAGGGCCGCGCGGGCTGGATCGGGGCTCGCGGTTCCGGTCGCGTCGAGGCGGGTCGGGACGAGCGAGCCCGAGAGCCAGGACCCGTCGCCGCGGAGTCGAACGCGGAGGATCGCTGCGACGCCGCCCGGACCGTCGGTTCGCAGCGTCCGGTAGCCGGCGAAGTTGCCGAGGCTGTACGCGATCAGCCGCCCGCGATACCACTCGAGCCCGCGGAGGACGTGCGGGCCGTGGCCGGCGACGAGGTCGGCGCCCGCCTCGACGACCGCGTGCGAGAACGCGCGCAGGTCGCCGCGGCTCTCACCGAGGTGGCTCTCGGGCCCGGCCGGCACGTGGCCGCGGTCGCGGCCCTCGGCCCCCGCGTGCATCGTGACCACGACAACGTCCGCCCAGCGGTCGGCCTGCCGGACGAGCCCGGCCGCCCCCGCAGCGTCCAGCACGCCGCGGTTCAGTCCGCCGTACGAGAACCCGAGGACGGAGACCCGCACCGGCCGGCGCCGCACCCGCGTCGCGAGGCCCGGCTCTCCCGTGTGGCGAAGCCCCGCGGCGCCGAGGGCCGCGACCGTGTCCGCGAGGCCGTTCCCGCCGTAGTCGAGCGAGTGGTTGTTCGCGAGGTTCAGGACGGTGAACCCGGCTGCGCGAAGCGCCTCCGCGTACGCCGGAGGCGTCCGGAACGCGTAGCAGTCGGTGCTCTTCTTGCCGCATTTCGAGGCGCCTCCGTCCGTGAGCGTCTGCTCGAGGTTGCCGAGGACGAGGCCGCCGCGCAGCTCGGCCCGGACGCCTGCGAAGAGCGCGTCGGGCCCCGACGGCGGCAGGGCGCCGTCGCGGCCCATTGCGATGTCTCCGACGGCCGCGATCGTCACCGCCCGTTCGGCCGGCGGCCGCCGGTTCGCCGCCTTCGCGGGCGCGGGCGGCCGCTCCGCGCGACGGGCCGCCTCGCCGGCCGGAGACGACTCGCCCCCCGAGACCCACGCGGCCGCGGTCGTGACGGCCCCGGCGATTGCGGCGGCGACGAGGAGCCGGCGGGCGCGCGCCCGGCGGCCGTGGACCGTGCGGCGGGCGGCACGCATCTGCCCTCCCGGTTCGCCCCGCCGCGGTCGGGTCCTCCGGCGAGGGGCTAGAGGAGTGCGGCGAGCCGGCGGACGCCCTCGGCGATCTCGTCCTCGTGCGCCCGGCTGAACGAGAGGCGGAGCGCGTCGCCGCCCCGGTCGTCAGCGTAGAACGGGCTGCCAGGGACGACCGCGACGCCCGCGTCCGCGCCCCGCGCGGCCAGGTCGAGCGCGTTCGCGCCGGGAAGCGTCACCCACGAGAAGAAGCCGCCCTTCGGCCGCGTCCAGCGCGCGCGCCCGCCGAGCTCCGCCTCGAGGGCGGCGAGCAGGGCCGTGCAGCGGGCGCCGTAGAGCTCGTTCGCCCGGCCGATCTGCTCGTCCAGGAGTCCGCGCCGGCCGTACTCCTCGAGCAGGCGCTGGCCGAGCCCGCTCGGGCACTGGTCGGTCAGCTGCTTCGCCCAGGCGAGCTTCGCGACCACCTCGGCCGGGCCGGCGGCCCACCCGAGCCGCGTGCCCGGCATGAAGGTCTTCGAGAACGTCCCGATCTGCAGGACGACGTCCGGCGCCGTGGCCCACACGGCGGGCGGGCGGTCGGGCGTGAAGGTCAGCTCGCGGTAGGCGACGTCCTCGACGACGAGGAAGCCGTACCGGCGCGCCAGCTCCGCGACCGCGGCGCGGCGCTCTCGCGACAGCGTGACCCCGGACGGGTTCTGGTGATCGGGGATCGTGTAGAGAAACTTGGGGCGGAGGCCGCGGGCGAGCGCCCTCTCGAGCGCGGCCGGGTCGAGCCCGTCGTCGTCGACGTCGACGGCGGCCACCTCGGCCTCGAAGGAGCGGACGGACATGATCGCCCCGAGGTACGTGGGCGCCTCGACCGCGACGACGTCGCCCGGGTCGAGGAAGGCCTTGCCCAGGAGCTCGAGCGCCTCGATGCCCCCGCTCGTGACCATGATCTCGTCCTGGGCGGGACGGCGGCCCTCGAGCCGCTCGAGCCGGTCCGCGAGCCACGCCCGCGTCGAGGCGAGCCCCTCGGTCGGCCCGTACTGGAACGCCGTCACGTCGCCGGCCTCGGCCAGCTCGGCGAGGATCGCCGCCAGCTCGCGGCCGGGGAAGGTCTCGGGGTCCGGGATGCCCCCGGCGAAGGAGATGACGTCCGTCCGGGCGGCGAGCGCCAGGATCTGCGCGATCTCGGCGCCGACGTCCGAGCGGGTGCGGGCGGCGAACCGCTCCGACCAGCGGAGGAGCTCCGGCTCGACGGTGAGGTCGGTCACAGTCAAAGGATAGAACGCAACTCGAAGGTTCTTCCGCGCGTCATCCGGGCATAAGGCCGCGAACACCCACCCGACAGAGGAGTTTGAATGCTCTGGCTCATCGTGTTGATCCTGATCGTGCTCGCGATCGCCGGCGGCGTGGCGGTCAGCAAGCTGTTGTGGCTCGTGCTCGTCGTCGCGCTCATCGTGGCGCTCTTCGCGCTCCTGAGCGGACGCCGGGCGGTCTAGAGCCGTCTACTGCGCCAGCTCGACGCGCTCGATCACGACCGCGTCGCGCGGCCGGTCACCGGGGCCGGTCTCGACGAGCGAGATTGCATCCGCGACGTCGAGACCGGACGTGACCCGCCCGAAGACCGTGTGCAGGCCGTCCAGCCAGGGCGTCGCCTCGGCGGTCACGATGAAGAACTGGCTCCCGTTCGTGTTCGGCCCGGCGTTCGCCATCGCGAGGGCGCCGCGCTCGACCTTGTGGTCGTTGATCTCGTCCTCGAACTGGTAGCCGGGCCCGCCCGAGCCGGTGCCGGTGGGATCGCCGCCCTGGATCATGAAGTCGGGGATCACGCGGTGAAACGCCACGCCGTCGTAGAACCCGTCGCGGGCGAGCGTGCGGAAGTTCTCGACCGTCTTCGGGGCGTCCTCGGGAAAGAGCTCGACCTCGATCGCGCCGTGGGTCGTGTGCAGCGTCGCGTCGGCCATCGGGCGGCAGGGTAGCGCGCCTGCGGAAAATCCGTGGCAGGATCGGCGTCGTCCCGGATGGCCCGGGGTGTTCGGATCGGCGAACGTCGGATCGACCAAGGAGGTCCTCATGAAGATCCTGCTCGCCTACGACGGATTTCCGTACAGCGACCACGCGCTCGAGCGGACCGCCGAGCTGGCGACCGAGAAGGGCGGCTCGGTCACGGTTCTGAGCGTCGTCCCGCCGGACGCCCGAGGCTCCAAGTCGGGAGGCCACGTCGGCATCCGCCCGCATGCCCACGAGGACGTCGCCCGCGCGCACGAGTCGCTCGCAGCCCGGGGACTCGAGTCCGAGATGCGGATCGAGCACGGGGAGCCGAGCGAGGAGATCCTGCGCGTCGCCGAGGAGGGTGCGTACGAGCTGATCGTGGTCGGCTCGCGCGGGCTCGGGCGCCTCGGCCGGCTCATGCTCGGGAGCGTCAGCCGCGACGTCGTCGCCGGGTCGCCCTGCCCGGTCATGGTCGTCGCGAAGGACGGCTCGGAACACCTCGAGCCCGCGACGCAGGCCTGAGTCCTACGCCTTCTCGGGGTGGTGGCGCCCCTGGTAGCTGACGAGCGTGCAGAGGAGGCCGGTGAGCGCCACGCCCGGGCCGACCTCCTGGAGGAGCCGGGCCTCGTCGGAGCGCTCGACGCCCGTCACGAGCCCGCCCACGGCGAGCCAGACGGCCGCCGCGATCGCGGGCAGAAGCAGGCAGATGACCGTCCAGTCGTGCCAAGGCCGCCCGCGGCGCACCCAGACGCCGTAGCTCGCGAGCCCGAAGACGAGCGCGACGGTTGCGGGGAGCACGCCGCAGAGGAGCTCGCCGCGCGCGGCGCCGAGGGTCCACGCGCAGACGAAGACCGCCCCGAGCGTCAGCCAGCGCGGCATCAGCGCGTGCGCGAGAAGCGGTGGACGGCCTCGAGCAGCTCCCGGGACTTCTCCGCGGCCGCGTCGGGGTCGCCCGACGCGAGCGCGCCCGTGACGCAGTGCTCGACGTGGTCGTCGAGGATCCGGAACGCGAGGCTCTCGAGCGCCGTCGTCACGGCGCCGATCTGGGTGAGGACGTCCACGCAGTAGCGATCCTCCTCGATCATCCGCTCGATGCCCCGCACCTGGCCCTCGATGCGGTGCAGGCGCTTCACGAGCGCGCCCTTGCCCTCGTGGTAGCCGGGCTCGCTCACCGGACGCTCCGGAAGCGGCGCAGGCGCAGCGAGTTCGAGACGACGAAGAGGCTCGAGAACGCCATCGCGCCCGCGGCGATCATCGGGTTCAGCACGCCCGCGACCGCGAGCGGGATGGCGGCGACGTTGTAGGCGAACGCCCAGAAGAGGTTCCCGCGGATCGTCGCGAGCGTCCGGCGGGAGAGGCGGATCGCGTCGACCGCCGCGAGCAGGTCGGGGGAGAGGAGCGTCAGATCGCTCGCTTCGAGCGCGACGTCGGTCCCCGTGCCGATCGCGATCCCGAGGTCGGCCTGGGCGAGGGCCGGGGCGTCGTTCACGCCGTCGCCGACCATCGCGACCGTCTCGCCGCGGCCCTGGAGCCTGCGCACCTCGTCCGCCTTGCCGGCCGGGAGGACGCCCGCCACCACGCGCTCGATCCCGACCGCGGACGCGACCGCGCGGGCGGCCGTCTCGTCATCGCCGGTCAGGAGGACGGGCTCGAGCCCGAGCCCGCGGAGCTCCTCGACCGCGCGCGGGCTCGTCGGCCGGATCGTGTCCGCGACCTCGAGCCGCGCGACGAGCTCCCCGTCGAGCCGCACCGCGACCGAGCCGCCGTCCCGTCCGACCTCGACCTCGCGGCCCTCCACGAGGCCCTGGACGCCGTGCCCCGGCGTGGCCACGAAGCGCTCGACGGGCGGCAGCTCCCCGAGCTCGGCGGCCGCGGCCGCCGCGACCGCGCGCGCGACCGGGTGCTCGCTCGCAGCCTCGACCGCGCCGGCCAGCCGCAGGACATCATCCCGCGACGCGCCGTTCTGGGGTCGGACGGCCGCGAGCCGCAGGCGGCCCTCCGTCACGGTGCCCGTCTTGTCGAGCACGATCGTCGTCGCCTCGCGCGTGCGCTCGAGCACCTCGGGCCCCTTCACGAGGATCCCGAGCTGGGCGCCGCGTCCCGTCCCGACGAGGAGGGCGGTCGGCGTCGCGAGCCCGAGCGCGCAGGGGCAGGCGATGATCAGCACCGCTACGGCCGCCGTGAACGCCTGGGGCGCGTCGCCGGTCGCGAGCAGCCAACCCGCGAGCGTCGCGAGCGAGAGCCCGAGGACGACCGGGACGAAGACGGCAGAGATCCGGTCGGCCAGGCGCTGCACGGGCGCCTTGCCGGTCTGGGCCTGCTCGACGAGCCGCGCGATCTGCGCGAGCGCCGTGTCCGCGCCGACCCGCGTCGCGCGGACGACGAGCCGGCCCCACGTGTTGACGGTTCCTCCTGCGACCTCCGCGCCGGGGCGAACGTCGACCGGCACGGGCTCGCCGGTCAGCATCGACGCGTCGACGGCGGACTCGCCCTCGACCACGACGCCGTCCGCCGGGATCTTCCCGCCGGGCCGGACGAGGACGCGGTCCCCGACCACGATGTCCTCCGCGGGGATCCGGATCGTCTTGCCGTCGCGCAGCACCTCGGCCTCCTTCGCCCCGAGCTCGAGCAGGGCGCGCAGCGCGTCGCCGGAGCGCCTGCGCGCGCCGCGCTCGAGCGTGCGCCCGAGGAGCACGAGCGTCGTGATCACGGCCGCCACCTCGAAGTAGACCTCGCCGGCGTCCGCGACGAGCGCGACCACCGACCAGCCCCAGGCGGCGAGCGTGCCGAGCGAGACGAGCGTGTCCATCGTCGCCGTGCGGTGGCGCGCGGCCGCGAGCGCGCCGCGGTGGAACGGCAGCCCGGCCCAGAAGACGACAGGCGTCGCGAGGGCGAACGCGAGCCACTCGAAGCCCGAGAACCGCAGGGCGGGCAGCATCAGCACGACCAGCGGGAGCGTGAGCGCTGCCGCGAGCCAGAGGCGCCACGGCCGCTCCTCGGTCCCTTCGACCCGCTCGAGCGACGCGTCGTAGCCGGCCGACTCGACCGCCCGGACGAGGTCGTCGCGCGGAAGTGCGGCCGGATAGGAGACGGCCGCCCGCTCCGTGGCGAGGTTGACGGTGGCGTGCACCCCGTCGAGCGCGTTCAGGGCGCCCTCGATGCGCGCGGCGCAGGCGGCGCAGTGCATCCCGCCGATCGTCAGCTCGACGCGCTCGGGTGCGGTCTCGACGGCCATGAGCGCATCATACCCCTGCGGGGTATACGGGGGCGACGGCCGGCCGGACGGCTTCCGTGTACGATCCCGCCCCGTGCGCGTCACCCTCGTCCCGAGGATCACCGAGTTCTACGACCTGTTCGAGGAGGCGGGGGCCAACGCCCTCGATGCGGCCCGGAAGACCCAGCAGCGGTTCCGCGAGCACCCGAACTCCGCAATCCGCCAGGCCGATGTCAAGGCGGTCGAGCACGAGGGCGACCGGATCACGCGCGACCTGATCCAGCTCCTGAACACGCACTACGTGACGCCCTTCGACCGGGAGGACATCTACGAGCTCGCGACCGCGCTCGACGACGTCGTCGACCTGATCGAGGAGGCCTCCGACCTGCTCGAGCTCTACGGAATCGACCAGGTTGCCCGACCGGCGCTCGAGCAGTGCCGGATCATCGTCGCGGCCGTGGAGCGGCTCGACAACGCGCTCCGCGAGCTGCGCGGGCTCAAGGGCGTCCAGGCCGAGCTCGTCCAGCTCAAGCAGCTCGAGGACGAGGGCGACCGGATCGTGCGCGACGCGATCGCCGAGCTCTTCCGCGACAAGCGGATCGACCCGCTCGTCGTGATCCAGTGGAAGGACGTCTACGACGCGCTCGAGAACGCGCTCGACGCCGCCGAGAGCGCGGCGAACGTGATCGGCAACATCGTGGTCAAGAACGCCTAGCCGGGAAGGCCGCCCTCGTGGAGCTCACGCTCGTCGCCGTCGTCGTGGTCGCGCTCTTCTTCGACTTCACGAACGGCTTCCACGACACCGCCAACTCGATCGCGACGAGCGTCTCGACGCGCGCGCTCTCGCCGCGCATGGCGGTCCTGAGCGCCGCGATCCTGAACGTTGTCGGGGCGTTCCTTTCCTTCAAGGTCGCCGCCACGGTCGCGACCGGGATCGTCGACGCCGAGGCGGTCACGCTCGACGTCGTGCTCGCCGGGCTCGTGGGCGCGATCACCTGGAACCTCCTCACCTGGTACGTCGGGCTGCCGTCAAGCTCGAGCCATGCGCTCATCGGGGGCATGGTCGGCTCCGCGATCGCCGCCGCCGGCGTCGACGTCGTCCAGTGGCAGGGCCTCGTCGACAAGGTCGTGGTCCCGTCGCTCCTCGCGCCGTTCCTCGGCATCGTGGGCGCGGCGGTGCTCATGGTCCTGTTGCTCTGGGTCGTGGCGCGGCGCGCGCCCGGCACCGTCAACCGCGTCTTCCGCCGGCTCCAGCTCGTGTCCGGCGGCTTCGTCGCGCTCACCCACGGGACGAACGACGCGCAGAAGACGATGGGCATCATCGCGCTCGCGCTCGTCTCCGCGGGCCACCTCTCGCCCGACTTCGACCGCCCGCCGCTCTGGGTGATCGTCAGCGCCGCGCTCGCGATGGGGCTCGGCACGTACGCCGGCGGCTGGCGCATCATCAAGACCCTCGGCACCCGGATCGCGAAGCTCGACCCGCCGATGGGCTTCGCGGCCCAGACGGCCACGGCCTCGATCCTCTGGACGACCGCGCACTACGGCTTTCCCGTCTCGACGACCCACACGGTCTCGGGCTCCGTGCTCGGAGCAGGCGCGACGCGGAGGCTGAACGCGGTTCGCTGGGGCGTGGCCGGCAACATCCTGATCGCGTGGGTGATGACGCTCCCCTGCGCCGCCCTCGTCGGCGCGACGATGGAGGTCGTCACGCGCCTGCCGCTCGGCGACGCGGTCGTGTTCGCGCTCGCCGCTGCGATCGCCGCGGCGGCGTTCCTCGGGCGGTCCTGGCAGACTCGCAAGCTGCGCCTGCTCGAGGCCTCGCCTGTCGCCCCGCCGCCCTAGAGCGTCGCGTGCAGCGCCTGCACGCGGCCGTCGATCTCGTCCCGGATGCGCCGGACGGTGGCCACGTCCTTGCCGGACGGATCCTCGAGGTCCCAGTCCTCGTAGCGCTTCCCCGGAACGACCGGGCAGGCGTCGCCGCAGCCCATCGTCACGACGACGTCGGCCTCCTCGACCGTCTCGCGCTCGAGCCGCCTGGGCACCGCGCCCGCGAGGTCGATCCCGAGCTCGCGCATGACCACGACGACGGCGGGGTTCACCTCGTCCGCGGGCTCGCTGCCGGCCGAGCGCACGTCGACCGACCCGCCGGAACGGTGGGCGAGGAGCGCGGCCGCCATCTGGCTCCGGCCCGCGTTGTGGACGCAGACGAAGAGGACCTCGGGCCGGCCGGTCATCCGAGCTCGCGCGGCGCCGTGCCGGGCGAGCCGGGATGCGAGGCGTCCGTGAACTCGCTGAACTGACCGGTCACGAGGTAGGCGGTCTGCTCGCCGATGTCCACGGCGTGGTCGCCGATCCGCTCGAGGCAGCGCGAGACGATGATCATCCTGAGGCCCCATTCGCGCCGCTCGGGGTCGCCGCCGAGCGCGAGCACGTGCTGCACGACGCGGCGGTTGGCCCGGTCGACGAGGTCGTCGAGATGGACGAGCGACTCGGCGCGCTCGACGTCGCGCTCGGCGAACGACGAGAGCGCGACATGGATCATCTCCTCGAGCCGCGTCCCCATCTCCTCCATCGCCTCGAGCAGAGGCGGGTCCTGGGCGATCCCCTCGACGAGCTTCGTCAGCTTCGCGATCGTGACGGAGTAGTCCGCCATGCGCTCGAGGTGGAGGTTGTCGTGGAGCACCGCGAGGACGAGCCGCAGGTCGACGGCCACCGGCGTCTGGCGGGCGAGGAGCGACTGGATGCCCTGCTCGATCTCGAGGTAGCGGGCGTCGACCTCGTCGTCGAACGCGATCACCTCCTCGGCCAGCTCGGCGTCCTGGTTCACGAGCGCGGCGAGCGCGCCGCGGAGCGAGCGGAGGACGAGATCGCCCTCCTCCTGGAGCGCCGCCTCGAGCTGGTCGAGGTCCTCTTGCAGGGTGATCCTCATCCGAACCTCCCCGTGACGTAGTCCTCGGTCCGCCTGTCGGCCGGCTGGGTGAAGATCTTCGGCGTCTCGTCGTACTCGACGAGGATGCCCGTGCGCGCCTTCCCGTCCTCCGAGACCTTGACCGAGAAGAACGCGGTCATGTCCGCGACGCGGGCTGCCTGCTGCATGTTGTGCGTGACGATCACGATCGTGTAGTCGCGCTTCAGCCGGTGCATGAGATCCTCGATCGCGGTCGTCGAGATCGGGTCGAGCGCCGACGCCGGCTCGTCCATGAGGAGCACGTCCGGCTCGACCGCGAGGCACCGGGCGATGCAGAGCCGCTGCTGCTGCCCGCCGGAGAGCGAGAGCGCGCTCGCCTTGAGCCGGTCCTTGACCTCGTCCCAGAGCGCCGCCTCTCGCAGTGCTCGCTCGACGCGCTCGTCGAGCCCGTCCTTGCGGCCGAGGACGCGCGGCCCGAACGCGACGTTGTCGTAGATCGACTTCGGGAACGGGTTCGGCTTCTGGAAGACCATCCCGATCCGCTTGCGCACCTCGACCGCGTCCACCTCGGGCGCGTAGAGGTCGAGGCCGTGGTAGAGGACGCGACCTTCGACCTTCGCGATCGGGATCAGGTCGTTCATGCGGTTGAAGCAGCGGATGAAGGTGCTCTTGCCGCAGCCCGACGGGCCGATGAACGCGGTCACGTGGTTGCGGTAGACGTCGAGCGAGACGCCCGCGAGCGCCGGCACGCCCGCGTACGAGACGGTCAGGTCGGCGACGGAGAAGAGCGCCTCACGGCTGGAGGGCGGGGGCGTACCCTCGCGCTCGGTCACGGTCTCGAACGCCACGTCCGAGATCTTGACAGGGACGCTCTCGGTGCTGGGAACCTGATTCACCATGAAGCCTTGAGCCTCCGGGACGCGCTGGACGGCCCGAGGCCGCGTCCTCGGTCTCGCCCGTAGCCTGGGACTACGCACGAGACGCTGTGTCCTTGCCTCGAACCGCCCATCGCGCCCGGGCGGCGAAGCGTCATGCTGAACCAGGCTCTCGGCATCACCATCTCCTCTGGTAGCGGTTGCGGAGCCAGATCGCGAACGCGTTCATGGTCAGCAGGATCGCGAGCAGCACGATGATCCCGGCCGCGGCAAGGAGCCGGAACTCCTCCTGCGGGCGTGAGATCCACTGGTAGATCTGCACGGGGAGAACCGTGAACGAGCCGAGCGGGGTGGGATCGACGGCCACGTAGGTGAGGGCCCCGACGAGCAGGAGCGGCGCCGTCTCGCCGATCGCGCGGGCGAGTGCGAGGATCGAGCCGGTCGCGATCCCGGGGATCGCCGCGGGCAGCACCTGGCGCCAGACGACCTGCCACTGGGTTGCCCCGAGCGCGTAGGCGCCCTGGCGGATCGAATCCGGCACGGCGCGGATCGCCTCCCGGCTCGCCACGATCACGATCGGGAGGACGAGCAGCGTCAGGATCATCGCGCCGGCGAGGAGCACCCGGCCGAGGCCGAGTCCGCGAACCAGGAAGGCGAGGCCCAGGATCCCGTAGACGATCGAGGGCACGGCGGCGAGGTTCTGGATGTTCACCTCGAGCGCGCGGTTGTACCAGCGTTCGCGGTCCGCGTACTCCTCGAGGTAGAGCGCCGTCCCGATCCCGATCGGCACGGCCATCACGAGGAGCATGCCCATCATGTAAAGCGTCCCGAGGATCGCGGGCCGGGCTCCCGCCTTCGCCGGGTCGGCGGACTGCGGGTTCGTGAAGAAGAGCGGGTCGAGGTAGGCGATCCCCTTCTGGACGACCTGGACGAGGAGCGTCCCGAGCAGGACGAAGCCGATCGCGACCGAGAACACGAGCGCGGCCTTGAAGAGGGCGCCGCGGATCCGGTCGCCGCGCGGCGTGCGGCCGATCGCGACCTCGGCGGCGCTCATTCGTAGGCCTCCCGGAAGCGGCGCACGAGCCGGATCGCGACGACGTTCATGACGAGCGTCAGGCAGAAGAGCGTGAGGCCGACCGCGAAGATCGTCTTGTACTCGATCGACCCCGTGGGGACGTCGCCGATCCCGGTCGCGGCGATGAAGGCGGACATCGTCTCGCTCTGCTCGCGCGGGTCGAGCGTCAGCTGGGCCAGCGTGCCGGCCGCGATGACGACGATCATCGTCTCGCCGACCGCGCGCGAGATCGCGAGCACGTAGCTCGCGATGATCCCCGAGATCGCCGCCGGGACGACCACGCGCGTCGACACCTGGAGCCGGCTGGCCCCGAGGCCGTAGGCGCCGTCTCGGAGGTCCTGCGGGACGGCCGCCATCGCGTCCTCGGAGATCGAGGCGACGGTCGGGATGAGCATGACGCCCATCACGAGCCCGGCCGAGAGAACGTTGAACGTCCCGACGCCCGTGCCCAGGTCCTTGAGGAACGGCGTGAAGAACGTGAGCGCGAAGAAGCCGTAGACGACGGTCGGGATCCCGGCGAGCACCTCGAGTGCCGGCTTCAGGATCCGGCGCACCCGTGGACGGGCGTACTCGCTCAGGTAGATCGCCGAGCCCAGGCCGAACGGCATGCAGACGACCGCGGCCCAAAACGTGACGACGAGGGTGCCGGCGACGAGCGGGAGAACGCCGAAGTGCGCCGGCTTGAAGAGCGGCGCCCACGTTGAGCCGCTGAAGAACTCGAGCGGCGAGATCTCGCGAAAGAACTCGAGCGAGGGCACGAGCAGCGCGACGACGATCCCGACCGTCGTCGCGACCGAGACGAGCGCGCACGCGGCGAGGACGCCCTTGACGGCGTCCTCGCCGAACCTGCGCCGCTCCGCGTGCAGCCGGATGGCCGGCTGCACGCGGGAGGTGGCGTCGTTCGCCGTCAACGTCGCGCGGCCCCGATCGCCTGCTCGAGCGCGTCGGACGCCGCCTGCTCCTCGTCCGGCGTCAGCTCGATGTACTGCGCCGTCTGCGCGACCGTGGCGAGGTTCTCCATGTAGTAGCGGAGGAAGCCGACCACCTCGGGCCGCGTCAGCGACTCGTTCTTCACGTAGATGAAGAGTGGGCGCGAGAGCGGGGCGTACGACCCGTCCTGCGCCGCCTCCGCGCTCGGGTCGACGCAGCCGGAGCCGCCGTCGACCGCGAGGGCCTTCAGCTTGTCCTGGTTCTCCTCGTAGTACGTGTAGCCGAAGTAGCCGAGCGCGCCCTTGTCGCCCTCGACCGCCTGGACGATCACGTTGTCGTCCTCGCTCGCGGTGTAGTCGGAGCGGCTCGCACCCTCCTCGCCGTTGATGACGTCGGTGAAGTAGTCGAACGTGCCGGAGTCGGTGCCGGGGCCGGCGAGCACGAGCTTCTGGTCGGGGTAGTCGCCGCCGGGGACGTCCCGCCAGTTCGCGATCTTCGAATCCGGGCCCCAGATCGCCGCGAGCTGGTCGGTCGTCAGGCAGTCGACCCAGTCGTTTCCGGGGTTCACGACGACGGTGAGCGCGTCGGTCGCGACCTTGATCTCGGTGTAGTCGATCCCGTTGTCGGCGCAGATCGGCGCCTCCTCGTCCTCCTTGATCGGGCGGGAGGCGTCCGAGATGTCCGTCTCGCCGTTGCAGAAGCGCTCGAAGCCGCCGCCGGTGCCGGAGATGCCGACGGTCACGTTCACGCCGGGCTGCTCGGCGCGGAAGCCCTCCGCCGCCGCCGTCGTCAGCGGGCCGACGGTGCTCGAGCCGTCCGCCTCGACCGTGCCCGAGAGCTGCTCCGCCGCGGTGTCCGAGCCGGCGCCGGACGCCGCGCTCGCGTCGTTCGTGTCTTCCCTGCCGCAGCCGGCCGCTGCGATCGCGAGGACGAGGCCGAGCAGGCCGACCAGGACCAGCCTGTGGGAAGGGCGAATTCGCACTGTTCTCCTTTCACGTCGTCTCATTGCGGCGAGTGTTCCGCCCGACGCGTGCGGCGTGGGCAGAAAGGAGGTGAACAGGTGGTTACGGAGCTGTGAACGCCGGGGCGCTAGCCCGGGAACACGCAGCGAATCGTGAGGCCGCGCCCGCGGGCGCCCGTCGCCTCCACGGTTCCACCGGCGGCGTTCACGACGTGCTTCACGATCGCGAGGCCGAGCCCCGTGCCGCGCGTCGCCCGCGCCTGGTCGGCGCGGTAGAAGCGCTCGAAGAGACGGGCGAGGTCGGTCTCGCTCACGCCCGCTCCGTCGTCCGTTCCCGCGAGGACGGCCGCCCCGTCCTCGCGCGTCGCCGAGAGCGTGAGCGTCGCCCCCGTGCCTGCGTAGCGGATCGCGTTGTCGACGAGGTTCGTCGCGATCACGCGGATCATCCGCGGGCGGAGCGGCACCTCGACGTCGTCGTCACCCAGGACCTCGACGCGGACGCCCGCCCGGGCGGCCTTCTCGGTCGCGCGCTCGGCCACGTCGGCGAGGATCGGGAGCGCCGGCGTCGAGCCGAGCCCGACCAGCTCGCGCCCCGACTCGAGCTCGGAGAGGAAGAGGACGTCGTCGATCAGCTCGCCGATCTCTCCGATCTCGGCGCGGGCCTGCTCGACCACGTCCTCCATGTCGGCCCCCGGCAGGAGCGCGTTCTCGAGCAGGGCGAGCAGCCGCGCGAGCGGCGTGCGCAGCTCGTGCGAGACCGCGGCGGTGAAGCCGGCGCGAAGCTCCTCGTAGGCGGCCAGGTCGCCGGGGTCGCCGAGGTAGACGAGCGTCTCGGTGCGTCCTCCGACGTCGTAGGGGACGCGGAACGGCACGCGCGACGAGCCGGAGGCGAGCATCTCGTCGGTCAGCCGCGAGCCGACGACGAGCCCCTCGAGCGCCTCGCGCGCCCGCCCGCTCGCTGCGACGACCCGCTCGTCCTCGTCCAGCACGAGGACGAACTCGCGGCTCTCCTCGACCAGGCGCCGTCCGCGTTCGGCCTCTCGGCGAAGCGACCCGGTCTCGGCGGTGGCGGCCACGTCCACAGGTTCGCCGCCGCGCAGCCGGTTCCAGAGGGCCTTCACCACCCGTTCACGCGTTTTTCACCATCAGGGAACCCCGGGGACTTGGTTCGGGCGGCATTATCCGTTGCAGCGTGCCCAAGGTTCTCATCATCGAGGACGACGACGTCATCGCCGACGGCATGTCGCGCCATCTCGTCGCGTCCGGATTCGACCCCGTCTGGGTCAACAAGGGCGAGAGCGGGCTCGCGCGCCTGCGCTACGAGAACCCCGACGTCTGCGTGCTCGACCTCATGCTTCCCGGGCTCGACGGCTGGACGCTCCTCGAGACCGCGCGCCGCGAGGGGATCGGCACGCCGATCGTCGTCGTGAGCGCGCGCGGCACCGAGCACGACCGGGTGCACGCGCTCGAGATCGGGGCGGACGACTACCTCGTGAAGCCGTTCTCGATGAAGGAGCTCGTCGCCCGGGTCCGGGCGGCCGCGCGCCGGGGCGTCCGGCCCCAGGACGAGGAGCGCGGTGAGCCGATCGAGGCGGAGGAGCTCCGCATCGACCCGCTGAACGTCCAGGCGTACCTCGACGGAGCGAGCCTCGAGCTGACCCCGACCGAGTTCCGGCTCCTGTACGCCCTCGCGCTCGAGCGGGGGCGGGTCGTCACCCGCGACGAGCTCCTCCAGCGGATCTGGGGCCGCCGGCAGACCCGGCGGGACCGGACGGTCGACGTCTTCGTCCGCAAGCTCCGCGACAAGATCGAGACCCACGCGCCGCGGCACACGTTCATCCAGACGCGCTACGGCGTCGGCTACAAGTTCGAGCCGGTCGCGAAGGACGCGGCCGAGGCGGTCTAGGCCCAGCCCTCCGCCGCGGGCGGCACGAGCTCGACGACCGCGAGCGCATCGGGGCCGTGGTCGGCGACGAGCGCGGCGCCCTTCGGGGGCTCGACCCCGGTGAGCGCGTGGAGGATGTCGCCGTGCGTGCAGAGGACCGCGCCCTCGCCGGCCACGCGGACGACCCCGAGCGCGTCGGCCGGATCCGCCCCCTCGGCGAGCTCCGGCCGGCGCTCGACCGAGATCGACAGGTGGAGAGCGAGGGGCGCGACCGTCTCGACGCAGCGGACGGCCGGGCTGGAGAGGATCCTGCTGACCGGAAACCGGGCGAGCGTCTCGGGGAGGCCGGCCGCCTGCACGCGGCCGAGGGTGTCGAGCGGCCGGAGCTGATCCTCGCCGCCCCAGGAGGTCGGGTCGCCGGCGGACGCATGCCGGACGAGGAGAGCGAGGGTCACGCGACCGCCTCCGCGAGCGCCGCGAGCAGCGCGCGGTCGCGATCGTACGTCAGCAGCCGCTCCGCCTCGGCCATCGGCATCCAGAGGGCCTTGTCCGCCTCCGTGCACGGCGTCGGCTCGCCCGAATCGGCCTGCATCGCCCAGTAGCGCACCGTCTTCGGCCGGCCGGCGCTGTCGCGGTACGACGCGGCGGCGAGCTCCGGCCCGCGCTCGGCCCGCAGAGTCGTCTCCTCCTCGACCTCGCGCACGGCCGCGTCCTCGTCGCGCTCGCCCGGCTCGACCTTCCCCTTCGGGAAGCTCCAGTCGTCGTAGCGCGGCCGGTGGATCACGACCACCTCGAGACCGCCGTCGCCGGCCCGCCGCCAGACGAGCCCGCCCGCGGCCCGCACCTCGTGTTCCGCCACACGAGGGAGGCTAGATCGCGCCCGGGACGTCCTCGGCGTCGCCGCCGTCCTCGCGCTCCGGGTCGGGGACGGGGGAGCCCTCCTCCGTCTCCTCGGGGTTCTGTTCCTCCGGGGCTGGAGCCTCGGGGGCCTGAGTATTCTCCGTGGTCATGCGCGTGATCCTTCCCGACGAGACGGACCTCGAACTTCCCGACGGCGCGACCGGCCTCGACGCCGCCCGCGCGATCGGGCCGAAGCTGGCCGAGCAGGCCGTCCTCGTACGCTCGAACGGCAGCGTCCGCGACCTCCGGCTGCCCCTCACGGACGGCGAGCGGATCCAGATCCTGACCACACGGGACCGGCTCGACCCGGACGCCCTCTGGGTGCTCCGCCACTCCGCCGCGCAC
>Ga0210143_1000089_pt1 | contig 18224 bp, 17 predicted proteins | sample MayberryNW_TuleC_2_FD_185527 | JGI IMG/M metagenome (GOLD analysis project Ga0210143, IMG submission 185527) | Wetland microbial communities from San Francisco Bay, California, USA, that impact long-term carbon sequestration - MayberryNW_TuleC_D2... | ecosystem: Environmental > Aquatic > Marine... | reverse complement strand
CGAGCGCGTGCCCGTGTACGCGGCGCCGTACGTGCTGATGGAGTACGGCACCGGCGCGATCATGGCCGTGCCCGCGCACGACGAGCGCGACTTCGCGTTCGCGCGGCAGCACGGGCTGCCGGTGCGGGTCGTGATCCAACCGGAGGGGTCGGAGCCGGTCGACCCCGACTCGATGACCGAGGCGATGCCCCACGACGGGGTCATGGTCAACAGCGGTCCCTTCGATGGCGAGCCCTCGCCTGCTTCGATCGCGAAGGTCACGGCCTGGCTCGAGCGGGAAGGACGCGGCGAGGCGACCGTGAACTTCCGCCTGCGCGACTGGCTGCTGTCGCGTCAGCGGTACTGGGGTGCGCCGATCCCGATCGTGCATTGCCCCACGTGCGGGGAGGTGCCGGTGCCCGACGACGACCTGCCCGTCCTGCTGCCCGACGACGCCGACTTCCAGCTGGGCGGGGAGAGCCCGCTCGCCCGTCATCCCACGTGGAAGCACGTGCGGTGCCCGTCGTGCGGCGGCGAGGCGACGCGCGACACCGACACGATGGACACGTTCGTGGATTCGAGCTGGTACCTCTTCCGATACTGCTCGCCCGGCTACGAGGGCGGGCCGTTCCGTCGCGAGGACGTCGATCGATGGATGCCGGTCGGGCAGTACACGGGCGGGGTCGAGCACGCGATCCTGCACCTGCTCTACACGCGGTTCTTCACGAAGGTGCTGTACGACCTCGGCATGGTCGGGTTCACCGAGCCGTTCCCACGGCTGATGAATCAGGGCCAGGTGATCTACGACGGCGCCTCGATGAGCAAGTCCAAGGGCAACATCGTCGAGCCGATGCCGCTGGTGGAACGCTGGGGCGCCGACTCGATGCGCCTGATCATGCTCTTCGCGGGCCCGTTCGAGGACGACATCGACTGGAAGCTGATCGCCGGGGACGACCCCGACCGGCGTCCCGGCGTGCACTCGTGGCTCGGACGGGTCTTCGCCGCGGTGGGCGAGGCCGTGGAGCGTGGGGCCTCGTCCCGGGAGCCAGAGTCGCTCGTGCGGCTCACGCACAAGACGATCCGTGGCGTGACCGACGATCTCGACCGCTTCCGCTTCAACATCGCGATCTCGAAGCTGCAGGTGCTGACGAACGAGATGCGCGCGGCGCTCGGCGCCGGCGGGGGAGCGCTCGGCGCCGCCCGCGCGCTCGTGCAGATGCTCGCGCCGTTCGCGCCCTTCGCCGCTGAGGAGCTGTGGCGTGTCGACCTCGGCGAGCCGGCATCGGTCCACACGTCGCCGTGGCCGTCGTTCGACCCGGCCCTCACCGTCGAGGACACCGTCACGATGGTGTTCCAGGTCGACGGGAAGCTCCGCGACAAGGCCGAGGTGCCCGCCGATATCGACGACGACGGCGCGCTGGAGCTCGCCCGCGCGAGCCGGAAGGTTCAGGCGGCGATCGACGGCCGCGAGGTCGTGAAGGAAGTCGTGCGTGCCCCGAAGCTGGTGAACGTCGTCACGAGGCGCTGATCCGTCGGGGTCGATCGGTCACGCTCACCCGCACGCGGTGCACCGCGTTGTTCGCGTAGCCGCCGAGGTTCGGCTCGGCCTCCAGCGGCTGGGTCACGCCGTCGGCGTCGGTGGCCCTGCACGCCACCTCGTGGATCCCGGGGGTCGCGGTCCAGTCGAACGTCCACCGATGCCACGCGTACGGAGAGGGCGCGGGCTCGAGCGCCGCATCGGCCCAGCGTTCGCACCCGTCGACGCTCACCTCGACGCGCTCGATCGGCGCCGTGCCTGACCATGCTCTCCCTTCGAGCGTCGTCTGGCCGGAGGGGACGACGCGCTCGCGCTCGGGGAAGGTCGGGATGCCGGGCGGGGCCATCAACGACCGCACCCGCATGCGCGAGACCGGCTCGCCCCGTTCGTCGGGATCGGTGCGCAGCCGGTAGGCGACCGCGTTCTGATACCCCTCGTACGGAGCGCTCAGCGCGGTGATGCGGGCGAGCCACTTGACGTTCGTCATGCCGTACCAGCCCGGCACGAGCAGCCGGAGAGGACCGCCGTGTTGCGGCGGCAGTGCCCGGCCGTTCATCGCGTAGACCAGCAGCACCTCGTCGCGCATCGCCTCCTCGAGCGAGAGCGCCCGCTCGTACGACTGCTCCTCGCCGCCCTCGACGCCGCGATCCACGCCCGTGAACAGCAGCTCGCCGGTGCCTCCCGGCACACCGGCGTCGTGGAGCACGCCGGCGAGCGGGGTCCCGCTCCATTCGGCGGTGCCGACCGCTTCGAGCAGCCATGGCTGGCTGAACGGCCGCGCGTCGAACAGGGCACGGCCGTTGCCCGCGCATTCGAACGTGGCCGGCATGGTCACGGACGGCCGCGATCGCAGCTCGTCGAGGGTCAGGCTGAGTGGCCGATCGAATCCCTCGAGCGAGAGCGCATGCGTCGACTCGTCGAGGAACGGCACGTCGTAGTGGATCAACACGTAGTGCAGTCCCGCGGGCGTGATGTCGGCTCGGAGCGCCTCCAGCGGCATGCCATGGTTCCTGGTCGCCTGCGCGAGCTCGTCCAGCCCGATCCCGTCCTCTCGGAGTCGCTCCATGTCCGGATGCAACCACGCCCGGGCCGTCGACGCGAACGCGTCGGGATGTGACGAGGGTCACCGACGTCGCGGGTGGAGGTCCCTAGCGTCGGCGCATGGGCATCAGGGAGCGGCTCGAGACGCTGTCGCGCGGCGAGCTGGTCGGCCTCGTCGTGGTCGTCGGGGTCACGATGGCCGGGGCGGGCCTGTGGTACGTGCGATCGCTTCCGAAGCCGGTCCAGATCGCGGCCGAGGCGCGGGGCGAAGCACCCGCGGTCTCGGGCGCCGTCCCCGCCGAAGTCTCTCCTACCGGTCCACCGATCATCGTCGACGTGACCGGGTTGGTGCATCAGCCCGGGGTCTACGAGTTCGCGCAGGGCGATCGGGTCATCGACGCGGTCGAGCGTGCCGGGGGCCCGCGCAAGGGCGCCGACCTCAGCGTCCTGAACCTCGCCGCGCCGCTCACCGACGGCACGCAGGTGATCGTCCCGAAGCAGGGGGCTGCCGGCCCCGCCGCCGTGGTCCCCGGAGCGATGGGATCGGACCCCTCGAGCGGGTCGCTGATCAACGTCAACACGGCCAGCGCGACCGAGCTCGAAGCCCTGTCGGGCATCGGCGAGGTGCTCTCAGCGGCGATCGTCGACTACCGCACCGACAACGGGCCGTTCGCGTCGGTCGACGACCTCGAGAGCGTGAGCGGCATCGGCCCCGCGACCCTGGAGGAGATCCGCGACCAGGTCACGGTATGAGCGCGTGGCTGCTGCCGGCCGCGACGGCCGCGTGGTGGGCAGGGTTGCTCGCGGGCTTCGGCCCCGCCCGCTCGTGGACGACGTGGATCCCGGGGCTCCTGGGTCTCGCGTCGCTGGCCGCGGGCGCGATCGCCGCTCCGGCGGTCCGCCGACGCGATCCGGTCGCGGTCGCAGGTCTCGTGCCCGAGGCGCTTCGCCCCGCCGGCGTCGTCCAGGGGGTGACGCCGCCGATGCGTCGACCAGGTGGGTCGATCGTGGCCGTGACCGCCCTCGTGCTGGGCGGGGTCTCGGCGACGGGGGTCTGCTGGGCGCTGATCGCCGGGCAGCGGGTCGGATCGTCCCCGCTCGCCGCGATGGCTCCCGACCGCGCCGAGGCCGAGGCCACGCTTCGGGAGGATCCGCGGCCGGGTGCGCTCGGATGGCATGCGTTGGCCGACGTGCGGCTCGTTCGCATGGCCGACGGTTCGGCGAGCTCGCTCCGCGAAACGATCTGGCTCTCCGGCGACGAGGAGCCCCCCTCGGTCGTCCGGGGCGACCTCGTCCGGATCGACGGGGCGCTCCAGGTACCCGAGGATCCTGAGTTCCTCGACGCGCTCCACGCGAAGGGCGTGGCGGTGACGCTCCGAGCGAGCGAGGTCGAACGCGTCGGAGGCTCGCCGAACCCGTTCGTGCGATCGACCCAGGCGGTGCGTGAGACGGTCGGCCGATCGATCGAGGCCGTCTTCCCCGTCAGGGAGGCAGGCCTGCTGATGGGCCTCGCGCTCGGCGACGACTCGCACCTCGACCCCGGTGTGGAACGAGACTTCAAGGCGACCGGCCTCACGCACCTGCTCGTCGTCTCGGGCGGCAACGTCGCGATGGTGCTCGGTCCCGTCCTCGCCCTCGTCACGATGATCGGGCTTCCGAGGCCCGCGCAGGTCGTGATCGGACTGGGAACCGTCGCGTTCATCGTCGTGCTCACCGGCGCGGAGCCCTCGGTGATGCGAGCGGGGGCGATGAGCGCGCTCACCCTGATCGGGCTGCTGCTCGGACGTGCTCGATCGACCGCGGTGGTGCTCGCGGGTGCCGTGCTGGTGCTGCTGATCCTGCAGCCGGTGCTCGTGCTGTCGATCGGCTTCCAGCTCTCGGTGCTGGCCACCGCCGGCATGGTGGCGATGGCCGCCCCGCTCGGCGAGCGGTTCGAGCGCGTGATGCCTCGGCCGGTCGCGGCGGCGGCGGGCACGACGCTGGCCGCACAGCTCGGGGTGACTCCGGTCCTGCTTTTCCACTTCCACGACGTGCCCGGCGTCACGTTGCTGGCCAACGTGCTCGCGGCCCCGACGGTCGCGCCCTCGCTCCTGTTGGGGCTCCTCGCCGCCGGCATGGGCATCGTCTCCGAGCCGCTCGGGCACCTCGCCGGGCTCGCAGCGCAGGTGCCGATGCGCGCGCTCGAGCTCATCGCCAACGTCGCCGGGCGTGCGCCCGTGGCCCACATCACCTCGCGCGGTGGACCGCTCGTGCTGGCGGTGGGTTCCGCCCTCGTGGCCGCCCTCACGGTCGCGCTGCGAACCGGGTGGCGGCCGTCACGGCGGGTGGTCCTCGTCGTGATGCTGGCGTTGCCCCTCCTCGTCTGGAACTCGGCCACGTCGGCCGGCCCGCCGTCCTCGCTCACGGTACGGGTCTTCGATGTCGGCCAGGGCGATGCGGCCCTCGTCACCACGCCGGGCGGCGTGACGGTGCTGATCGACGGTGGCCCCGACGAGGAGCAGGTCGCGACCGAGCTCGCGGCGCTCGGTGTGAAACGTCTCGATGTGGTGGTCGCGAGCCACCCCCATGCCGACCACTTCGTCGGGCTGCCGGCCGTGCTCGCCCGCTTCCAGGTCGGAGTCGTGCTGCAATCGGCATGCCCGACGACCTCCGCGCTGCAGGTGGAGCTCGATCGGGCGATCGCCGACGAGGGCATCGACAGCCGTACCCCGTGGGCGGGCGAGTCGTTCGTCGCGGGCGACGTGCGGCTCGACGTGCTCTCGCCGCACGAGTGCTATTCGGGCACCGAGTCCGACACGAACAACGACGCGCTGGTGATCCGGCTCAGCCGTGGCGACGACGTCGTGCTGTTCGCGACGGAGCCGGAGGAGCCCGCCCAGGAGTGGCTGCTCGAGCAGCGCGACGAGGCCGGCCTCGACCTCCGCGCCGACGTCTTGAAGGTGCCTCATCACGGGGCGGCGACCTCGGTCGCCGAGTTCTTCGACGCGGTCGCGGCCCCCGTCGCGGTCGTGAGCGTCGGCGAGAACACGTACGGGCACCCCGTGCCGAGCACGCTCGACGCGCTGGCCGGGGCCGGGTCGGCGGTGTGGCGCACCGACGAGCGTGGCACCGTGACGATCGCCTTCGAGGGCGGATCGGCGGTCGTGACCGGGCAGCGGTGATCTGGGGCGTCACGGCCCGGCGCTACCATCTCCACATGTCGCCCCGTTCGCCGGCTCCGATCGCGTTGCTCTGGGGCGAAGACGCCTTCCTGCTGCGTGAGGCGGCGCTCGCCCGCCTGGGCGACCTGCGTCCGAGCGAGGTCGACGCCGAGGACTGGCAGGGCGGTGAGTTGCAGGATCTCGCGACCCCCTCGTTGTTCGGCGAACCGCGGGCGCTCGTGATCGCCGGCGCACGCTCGCTCACGAAGGACGCGACCGCCGAGCTCGCTACCTACCTCGCCTCGCCCGACCCCGACGCGCAGCTCGTGATCTGCGCCCAGGTCGCCGAGCGCGGCAAGGTGCCGGCCGCGCTCGACAAGCTCGTCAAGCCCGTGGGCGACGTGGTCCACGTCGAGATCAAGCGGAAGGATCTCGAGCCGTGGCTCGCTCGTCGCGCCGACACGATCGGCCTCGATCTCTCGGTGACCGCGGCTCGTGCGCTCGTCGAGATCCTCGGTGAGGAGCCGGGGCGGCTCGTGGCCGCCCTGCAGCAGCTCGAGGCGGCGTTCCATGGGCAGCGGGTCACCCCGGCGATCGTCGCGCAGCAGTTCCGTGGGTTGGGCGAACAGAAGGTCTGGGACATGTGCGACCGGGCGTTCTCGCGTGATCTGCCCGGCGCGATCCGGTCCTGGCGCTCGCTCGAGGAAGGCGGCGACGATCCGCTCAAGGTGCTGGGCGGCGTCGCGAGCCGGCTCCGTGACCTGATCCGCGTGCGGTCGCTTCCCGACCGCATGCCGCCTGCCGAGCTCGCGAAGCGGGCGGGGCTCCGGTTCGAGTGGCAGGCCAGGCGCTACCAGCAGCAGGCCCGGCACTACTCGATGACGCAGCTCCTGCGGCTGCACGAGCGCGCCGCCGAGGCCGATCGGGCGCTCAAGTCCGGCGCCTCGGGCGATACCGTGATGCCGACGCTGGTCGTGGCGATCGCTGCCGGCTGATCCAAGCGTCGCTCACCGGTCGTCGCACACGGCCAGGCTCAGCACGAAGATCGTGGGCCAGGCCGGACGATCGACGTCGACGCCGTGCGACACGTCCACCCTGCGCCACGTCTGCCGGGTGCCGTCACCTGATATCCCCGTCCACGCGACCTGGGGGAACGGTCCGGAGCGCACGATCGCGCGGTCGCCCCGGTCGGTGACGTACCCCTGCGATCGGAGCGTCGCGACGACGACGCCGGCATCGGTCGTGGTGCCGAGCGTCGTGCGCGAGGTGGGGCAGCAACCGCGCGCGTCGCAGTAGCGGTGCCGCTCGGACACTCGAGGACGCCGCAGGACGGTGGGCAGGAAGTCCCGCTCGATCGTGGAACCGAAGCCCCCGATGATCGCCATCTTCGGCGGCGGCCCGGCCGCTGTCTCCCTCTCGGTCGGGGTCTCCCTTCGTGGTGTCGACCCCGAGAGCACGTTCAGGCCAACGACCACCGCTATCACGGCGGCGGCCATCGCGAGGTAGGTCGGCACGGGAGAACGCCCCGACGACGCCATGACGGCAAGCCTACGCCGGGGGAGATCCCACTGCAGGGCGGGCGGTGCGCGTTACTGCCCGGTGGCGTTGGCCGCCTTCGCGAGACGGCTCTTGCGCCGCGCCGCCGTGCGCTTGTGCACGACGCCCTTGCTCGCGGCCTTGTCGAGCGCGCGCGCGGCCTCGCGGGACTGCTCCTGAGCGGCCTGCGCGTCGCCCTCGGCGACGGCGGCCTCGACCTTCTTCTGCGAGGTCTTGAGCGCCGAGCGGACGGACCTGTTGCGCTCGCGCCGCACCTCGTTCTGCTTGTTCCGTTTGATCTGTGACTTGATGTTCGCCATGTCGGCCGACCAGCGTACCAGCGCGTCCCCGCGCTCCGCGGCCCCCGTACCATGGGTGGGCCGTGACGACCGAGACCTCACGCATCCGCAACTTCTGCATCGTGGCGCACATCGACCACGGCAAGTCGACGCTGGCCGATCGCCTGCTCGAGGTGACGCATACGGTCCTCGACCGCGACATGCGCGCCCAGTACCTGGACAAGATGGACCTCGAGCGCGAGCGGGGCATCACGATCAAGGCGCAGTCGGTACGTCTCCTGCACGACGGTTACGAGCTGAACCTGATCGACACGCCCGGACACGTGGATTTCACGTACGAGGTCTCACGGTCGCTGGAAGCATGCGAGGGTGCCGTGTTGCTCGTCGACGCTGCTCAGGGGCTCGAGGCCCAGACCCTCGCGAACTACCACCTCGCGCGTGACGCCGGCCTGGTCATCGTGCCGGCATTGAACAAGATCGACCTGCCCGCCGCCGAGCCCGAGCAGCGCACGAAGGAGCTCGCGAACCTGCTCGACTGCGATCCGCGCGAGATCCTGCACATCAGCGCGAAGTCCGGGGAGGGCGTCGACGAGCTGCTGGCCGCCGTGATCGACCGGGTTCCTCCTCCCGTCGGCGACGCGACGGAGCCGCTGCAGGCGCTGATCTTCGACTCGATGTTCGACCCGTACCGCGGGGTGATCACCTACGTGCGGGTGCAGCAGGGCGTGTTGCCGTCGCGGGCCCGCATCAAGATGTTCGCGACCCGGGTCGAGAGCGAGGCCGAGGAGACCGGCGTGAACGCGCCCGAACCGACGCCGGTCCCCGAGCTCGGACCGGGCGAGGTCGGCTACCTGGTCACGGGGCTGAAGGATGTGCATCAGGCCAAGGTCGGCGACACGATCACCCTGGCCGGCAAGCTCGGCGCCGACGAGCCGCTGCCCGGCTACCGCGAGCCCAAGCCGATGGTGTGGTCGGGGCTCTTCCCCGCCGACGGGAGCGACTACGCCGATCTGCGCGACGCACTCGATCGCCTGAAGCTCAGCGACGCCGCCCTGCACTTCGAACCGGAGACGTCGCAGGCGCTCGGCTTCGGGTTCCGGTGCGGCTTCCTCGGCCTGCTGCACATGGACATCGTGAAGGAGCGCCTCGAGCGCGAGTTCGACCTCGAGCTGATCGCGACCGCGCCGAACGTCGAGTTCCACGTCTTCCGGGGCGACGAGATGACGATCGTGCACAACCCCGCCGAGATGCCGCCGGGGGGCGATCACGACAGGGTCGAGGAGCCGGTCGTCTACGCCACGATCATCACGCCCGCCGACTACCTCGGCGCCGTGCTCGGGCTGTGCCAGGAACGCCGGGGCGAGCTCGTCGACATGAGCTACCTCACGCCGGAACGCGTCGAGGTGCACTACGTGTTGCCGATGGCCGAGATCGTCTTCGACTTCTTCGATCAGCTGAAGTCGGGCACGCGCGGATACGCGAGCCTCGACTACGAGCCCTGGGGCTACCAGGAGGCGAACCTCGTGCGCGTCGACGTGTTGCTGCACGGCGAGCCCGTCGACGCGTTCAGCACGATCGTGCACCGCGACAAGGCCTACGGGTACGGCAAGCAGATGACCGAACGGCTCAAGGAGCTGATCCCACGCCAGCTCTTCGACGTGGCCGTGCAGGCGGCGATCGGCTCGAAGATCATCGCCCGTGAGACCGTGAAGGCCAAGCGCAAGGACGTGCTCGCCAAGTGCTACGGCGGCGACATCACGCGCAAGCGCAAGCTCCTCGAGACGCAGAAGAAGGGGAAGGAGCGCATGCGCCGTGTCGGCCGTGTCGACGTGCCGCAGGAGGCGTTCATCCAGGCGCTCCGCGTCGACGACGGGGGTTCGGCCAAGGTGAAGAAGTGAACTCGACCCCGGGCATCTACGTCCACGTGCCGTTCTGCCTCACCCGCTGCGGGTACTGCGACTTCAACGCCTACGCCGGCCTCGACGGGCTGAAGCCCCGGTACCTGCGGGCGCTCGAGCGCGAGGCCCGACTTGCCGCGCCGTCCTGGGACGGCGCCGAGATCGCGAGCGTCTTCCTCGGGGGCGGTACGCCGACGACGATGGACCCGGAGGACCTCGGGGCGCTCCTGCGGACGCTGCGGACCTCGTTCGACGTGGCCGCCGACGCCGAGACCACCATCGAAGCGAACCCCGACACCGTCGAGGAGGCGACGCTCGCCGGTCTGCAGGAGGCCGGATACTCCCGCTTGTCGATGGGCGCGCAGTCGTTCGACCCCGCGGTGCTGCGGGCCCTCGAGCGCCTGCACGCGCCCGAGAACGTGCGGCGGGCGTTCCACGCCGCGCGCGCCGCCGGCTACGCGAACGTGAACCTCGACCTGATCTACGGCGCGCACGGCGAGACGCTCGAGTCGTGGGAACGCACGCTCGGCGAGACGATCGCCCTGGCACCCGAACACGTGAGCGCATACGCGCTCACGATCGAACCGGCCACGCCGCTCGGGAGGGCGGTCGCGCGCGGCGACGTGCCGGCGCCCGACCCCGACGTGCAGGCGGACATGTTCGGGCTCGCGTGCTCGATGTTGCGCGACGCCGGCTACGGGCACTACGAGATCTCGAACTGGGCGCGCCCGGGGTACGAGTGCCGGCACAACCTGGGGTACTGGCGTCGCCAGCCCTACGTCGGCCTGGGAGCCGGCGCGCACTCCTACCGCCACGATCGCCGGTGGTGGAACGTGCGCCCGCCCGAGGAGTACCTTGCGACGGTCGAGCGCGGCGAGCTGCCCATCGGCGGCGAGGAGACGCTGGAGCCCGGTGACGCGTACCTCGAGGAGGTGTTCCTGCGGCTGCGGATCCTCGAGGGAGTGCCGTCGAGCTGGATCGAGGACGGGAGAGCCGATCCCTACGTCGCGAGCGGCCTGCTGCTCGACGACGACGGGTCGCTCGTGCCGACGGAACGAGGGATGTTGCTGCTGAACGAGCTCGTACTGGGCCTTGGTGCCGGCGGCGCTGCGCGAACACCTCTCTAGTTCAGCCGTGATCCTCGATGGAAGGACGCGAGGGACCACGGAGGTTGCTTCGATCGCGGGACCGCGAGGGACCGGGCTCGAGCGCTCCGCGCTAGAGTCTCGCCATGCCGTCGGTGCGCTGCCCGAGCTGCGACACGGCCCAGCACGTCGAGGCCGGATCGGGCGGTTATACGTGCTCGTCGTGCGGCAAGTCGTGGGCGTTCGTGAGGTGCCGGAACTGCGGTGCGCGCTTCCACGCCAAGCCCGAGGCGACCAGCTGGACGTGCCCGCGATGCGGTCTGCTGCAGGACGCCTCGGCCCAGCCGCCCCCGGCCCCGCCGGAGACCACCGCCGCAGCGCCGAAGCCGATCACGATCACCGACGCCGATCTCGACACGAAGCCGGAGCCGCCGGCCTCGGCGTTCCCGCCGGGGCTCGGCCTCGGTGACGACGACGAGGGGCCCGAGGACGCGTTCGCGATGCCCATCCGCGAATCGAGCGGCCGACCCCCGTGGATCTGGGTGCTGGTCGGAGTGGGCGTCGTGATCGTGGGGGTGCTCCTGTTCATCACGATCTTCGGGGGTGACGACGCGCCGGACGACGGCGGCCAGGTGAGCGCCGAGGAAGCGACCGCGACGATGTGCGGGCACGTTCAACAGATGCAGGTCTTCCGCGAAGATGCCCTCGGAGCCGCGGCCGAGCAGCTGATGGAGGACCGATCCGCGCTGCGGCAAGCCGGGGAGCGACGGACGGCCCGGCAGGTCAGACAGCTGATCGTCGCGATCGAGGTTGCGCGGGAAGCGTTCGCGGAACAGCGACCGACGGCCGGCCCGCTCGCCGACCTCGAGGAAGCCATCGCCGCGCTTCCTTGCTAGCAGGCCGGCACATCCTTAGCACTCCCTCGGTCAGAGTGCTACGTATGATGGCTTCCATGGCTGAGGGAGAGCGCTCCGAGCTCGGCGAGCGGAAGTCCGCGGTGCTGTGCGCCGTCGTGAGCCAGTACGTGCGGACCGGTGAGCCGGTGAGCAGCGAGTCGATCGCGGAGCATGCCGGGCTCGGCGTCTCGAGCGCGACGATCCGCAACGAGATGGCCGCGCTCGAGGAACTCGGCTACCTCACGCATCCTCACACGAGCGCCGGCCGTATCCCGACCGACACCGGATACCGGCACTTCGTCGATTCCTTGCCGGCCGGCGGCCGCCTGCGCGATGCGCAACGTCGGCTGATCGCCGGGTACTTCGCTGAAGCGATCGTCGACCTCGAAGAGGTGCTCAAGGGCAGCGTGCAGCTGCTCTCGCGGTTGACCCAGTATGCGGGGCTCGCGGTGCCGCCCAGCGCGGTCGAGGAGCCGATCGTCCGCATCGAGCTGATCGACATGGGACCCACGCTGATGATCCTGGCGATCGGTCAGCACGGACGCGTCGACAAGCAGGTGATCGACAAGCCCGACCTGGTCGACCAGGCGGTCCTGCGCAACACCGATCGGCGACTCCAGGGCCTGCACGGGCTGACCTATCTTGAGGCCCAGGCGCGGCTGCTCCAGCTCGCCGCGGAAGGGCACGAGGCCGAGCGCGACCTCGTGCTGCACGTCGCCGAGACGTTGCGGGTCGCCACCAAGGGCGAGGGTTCCGCCCACATGGTGTTCGGCGGCGTGGCGAACCTCGCGGACGAGGCGCAGCAGATGCGCCGCGAAACGCTCCGCCGGCTGTTCGAGACGCTCGAACGGGAACAAGAGATGCTGGGGGTCCTCGCCGACATCGGATCGTCGGCCGCCGATCTGAACGTGACGATCGGCGCCGAGCATCCATCCACGGGTGAGTGGGAGGCCTCGCTCATCACGGCCCCGTTCAGGACGGGGGAGACCGCGCTCGGCACGATCGGCGTGGTCGGCCCCACACGCATGGATTACCTGTCCGCGATGGCCTCGGTGCGCGCGGTGGCCAAGCGACTCTCGGAGCTGGCGACGGAGCTCGATCACTAGATGGCCACCGTCCGCGACCTGTACGAGGTGCTCGGCGTCACGAGGGACGCGACCGACGACGACATCAAGAAGGCATACCGGCGTTTGGCGCGGGAGCTGCACCCCGATGTGAACGCCGACGGGGCCGCCGAGGAGCGATTCAAGGAGGTGGCGGGCGCGTACGAGATCCTCTCCGATCCCGACAAGCGCCAGCGCTACGACGCGTTCGGAACGACCGGCGGCCCCGGCGGCGCAGGGTTCACCGATATCCAGGACATCTTCGACATGTTCTTCGGCCAGGGCGGGTTCGGGGTCGGGTCGAGTCGCCGGCGGGGCCCCAGGTCGCGGACGCAGCACGGTGAGGACCTCGGGGTGCGGATCGTGCTCGGCTTCCGCGACGCCGTGTTCGGAACGCGTCGCGACCTCGAGATCGAACGACTCGTCGTCTGTGAGCGCTGTCAGGGCAACGGCGCCGAGCCGGGCACGGCCCCTGTGTCGTGCCGCACGTGCGGAGGCGCGGGGCAGGTGCAGGCGGTGCGGCGCAGCGTCTTCGGTACGGTGATGACCGCCTCGCCGTGCACCGCCTGCAGGGGGACCGGGCAGGAGGTGCTGGACCCCTGCGAGGCGTGCTTCGGGGAAGGCCGCCGCCGGGAACGAGCGACGGTCACGATCGACATCCCGCCCGGTGTGTCCGATGGCATGGAGCTGCGTGTCGCCGGCAACGGGCATGCGGGCGTCGCGGCCGGCCCCGCAGGCGACCTCTACGTCGGCATCTCGGTGGAGCCTGCCGAGGAGTTCGACCGCCGGGGCCAGGACCTGTTCACGGTGCTCGACGTCTCAGTGACCCAAGCGACCCTGGGTGGTGAGCTCGAGATCCAGGCGCTGGACGGCCCCGAACGCATCACTGTCGAACCAGGCACGGAGTCGGGCACGGTGGTTCGGATCAAGGGTGGTGGCGTGCCGAACGTGAACCGTCGGGGCCGGGGCGATCTCTACATCACGCTCCACGTGCTCACCCCGGAACGGCTCTCTCGCGAGGAACGGAAGCTGTGGGAGCGACTCGCGGAGCTGCGGGGCGAGGGGTCGTCGAAACGGGAGCCGGCGCCGGGGCAGCTGCGCCGGCCGGAGTTCTGAGGCGTCGCGGCCGGGTAGGCTGGAGCGCGATGGACAGCGCCTGCCTCTTCTGTCGCATCGGGGCCCGGGAGATCCCGGCCGAGATCGTTCGGGAATCCGACCGGATCGTCGCGTTCCGCGATGTTGATCCCAAGGCCCCGACCCACGTCCTGCTGATCCCGAAGGAGCACATCACCTCGGTCGCCGAGCTCGGCGAGGACCACAGCGACGTGCTCGTCGACATCGTGCAGGCCGCGAGTCAGCTCGCGCGCGCGGAGGGCATCGCCGAGAGCGGCTGGCGATTGGTCACCAACGTGGGCCCCGATGCCGGTCAGTCGGTCTTCCACCTGCACTTCCACCTGCTCGGAGGGCGGGAGATGGGCTGGCCTCCGGGCTAGGTTCGGCTACAGTGTGGATGTGGCCGCCGTCGAGGCGGCCATCGCCGACAGAGCTGCCGACCCAGGAGGGAACGGGGCCACCGCCCCGAGAGACGAGCCACGTGGCGAGCGCCACCACCCAAGTCAAGATCCTCGTGCCGGGCAACCAACCGATGGTCGCCCTCCTCGGCCAGCGCGACGTCTTCCTGAAGTTGATCGAGTCGGCCTTCGACTGCCGCATCCTCGTGCGCGGGAACGAGATCACGGTGACCGGCCGGGAGCAGGAGGCGGAGCGTGTTGCGCGCATCTTCGAGGAGCTGCTCGTGCTGCTCGAACAAGGTCATGAGCTCACCGACTCCGCCGTCGGGCAGACGATCGCACTCGTGAAGGGCGACCGCACCGCGAACGGTGACGGCGTCGAGCTGCGGCCGTCCGAGGTCCTCGGCGATCGGTTGCTCACCGCCAGGGGCAAGGCGATCACGCCGAAGACGATGGGGCAGAAGCGCTTCGTCGATGCGATGCGCGCCAACACCGTCACGTTCGCGATCGGGCCCGCGGGCACCGGCAAGACGTACCTCGCCGTGGCCACGGCCGTGCGGGCCCTGCACGACCGGCAGGTCTCGCGACTGATCCTCACCCGCCCCGCCGTCGAGGCCGGGGAGCGGCTGGGCTACCTGCCGGGAACCCTGTACGAGAAGATCGACCCATACATGCGCCCGCTCTACGACGCTCTGTTCGAGATGACCGGCGCCGAGACCTTGCCGCGGTTGATGGAGCGAGGCACCGTCGAGGTCGCGCCGCTCGCGTACATGCGAGGCCGGACCTTGAACGACGCCTTCGTGATCCTCGACGAGGCTCAGAACACCACCCCCGAGCAGATGAAGATGTTCCTGACCCGGATCGGGTTCGGGTCGAAGGCGGTGATCAACGGCGATGCCACCCAGGTGGACCTCGAGCACGGACGGAAGAGCGGGCTCGCCGTGGTCGAAGACATCCTCGACGAGGTCGACGACATCGCGTTCTGCCACCTCGGTGGTCGCGACGTCGTCCGCCACAAGATCGTGCAGGACATCGTGGAGGCCTACGATCGGTTCGGGCAGCAGAGCCCACAGGTGCAACCATGAACGCGAGGGCGACGAACGACGACGACGGCGGCGGCGGGTATCCGAGGGTCCTGGTCTCGAACCGCATGACCGACGCGCCGACGTCGATGCTCGATGGACCCGCGCTCGCCGACCTCGCGCGCGCCACGCTCGTCGGAGAGGGACTCGTCGACGTCGAGCTGTCGCTGGCGTTCGTCGATGACGAGGAGATCGCCGATCTGCACGAGCGCTACATGCACGAAGCCGGTCCCACCGACGTGCTCACGTTCCCGGTCGATGACGAGCATGATGTCGATGAGCGAGGTATCCGGGTCCTGGGTGACGTGGTGATCGCGCCGCGGGTGGCCGCCCGGAACAACCCGGACGATCCGGGCTCGGAGCTGCGGCTGCTGGTCGTGCACGGGGTCCTCCACGCACTCGGGTACGACCACGAGGAGGACGAGGAGCGTCTCGAGATGTGGGCGCGGCAGGAGCGCTACAGCGGGGTGGCCGTGTCGTGACCTGGATGTGGGTGCTCGTCGTCGTGCTGGTCGTGCTCGGATCGCTGCTCGCGCTGGCCGAGTCCTCGCTCACCCGCATGACGCGCGTGAAGGCGCTCGCTCTCGAAGAGGAGGGGCGCCGGAACGCCGCGCTGCTCGTGCGGCTCGAGACCGACCCGCCCCGCTACCTGAACTCGGTCTACCTCGCGGTGATGATCGTGCAGAACGGTTCGGCGATCCTGGTCGCGATCCTCGCCGAACGCGAGTTCGGCGGCCTGGGCATCACCATCGCCTCGCTCGTGTTCACCCTGCTCTACTTCGTCTTCGTCGAGGCGATGTCGAAGACGTTCGGCGTGCTGCATTCGGACCGCGTGGCGCTCGCGCTCGCGCCGCTCGTCTGGTTCCTCGGGCGATTGCTGGCCTGGCCGACGCGCGGGCTCATCGGCCTCGCCAACGTGCTGCTGCCGGGGAAGGGCATCAAGGCCGGGCCCTTCGTGAGCGAGGAAGAGATCCGCTCGATGGTGCAGGTCGGCACCGAGGAAGGATCGATCGACGAAGGCGAGCGAGCGCTGATCCATTCGATCTTCGAGTTCGGCGACACGATCGCTCGTGAGGTGATGGTGCCGCGGCCGGACATCATCGCGATCGAGGACGACAAGGCGCTCCGCGACGTCCAGGCGCTCGTGCTCACCCATGGCACGTCGCGCATCCCGGTGTACGACGCCGACGAGGACCTCGACTCGGTGATCGGCATCGTGTTCGCGAAGGACGTGCTGAAAGCGCTCCATCAGGGCAAACACGACATGCCGCTCGCCGACATCGTCCGCGAGGCGCGCTGGGTACCCGAGTCGAAGAAGGCGGCCGACCTGCTGAAGGAGATGCAGCGAGAGAAGTTCCACATGGCGCTCGTGACCGACGAGTACGGGTCGGTCACCGGCCTCGTCTCCCTCGAGGACCTGCTCGAGGAGCTGGTCGGCGAGATCACCGACGAGTACGACCGGGAAGAGGCCGAGTTCGAGCAGGTGGCCGACAGCGTCTACCGCACGAGCGGCAAGACCTCGATCGACGACCTCAACGAGCTGCTCGACGTGGACCTGCCCGACGAGGACTGGGACACCGTGGCGGGCCTGGTCCTCGATCTCCTCGGTCACATCCCGGACGAGGGCGAGGAGTGCCGGATCGACGGGCTCACGTTCACCGCCGAGGAGGTCAAGGGCAGGCGCATCGAGCGCGTCTTGATCACCCGGGACCCCGACGCGGAACCGTCGCTCGTGGAGGAGCCGGCGACGTGACGTCGATCGACACCGAGACGTTGGATCGCATGGTCGCGGTGGCCCGCGAGATCCGGGGCAAGGCGTACGCCCCGTACAGCGGGTTCCACGTCGGCGCGGCGCTGCTCGCGGGAGACGAGGTCTTCGCCGCCGTCAACGTCGAGAACGCGAGCTACCCGGTCTCGGTCTGTGCCGAGCGCAACGCCGTGGCCGTGGCCGTCGCCGCCGGCGCCGCGTCGAACGCGCGGGCCGTGGCCGTGGTGACCGATGCCGACGATCCGACACCCCCGTGCGGCGGGTGCCGGCAGGTGCTGTTCGAGTTCGGCGGGCCCGGCCTGGCTGTGATCGCGGAGTCGGCCGACGGCTCCCAACGGCGGGTCTGGTCGCTCGACGAGTTGCTGCCCCACGCGTTCGGCCCCGGCCACCTCGACCGGTGACCGGAGGCTTCCGCTCGGGCGTCGTCGCCGTCGTCGGCCGTCCCAACGTCGGGAAGTCGACGCTCGTGAACGCTCTGGTGGGCGAGCAGGTCGCGATCGTCTCGGACAAGCCCCAGACGACCAGGCGCGACATCCGAGCGATCCGAACCGCCGACGAGGTCCAGGTCGTGTTCACCGACACCCCTGGGTTCCACAAGCCCCGCACGGCCCTCGGCGTGCGCCTGAACGACCTGGTCAGCGATGCCGTCGAGGGTGTCGACGCGGTGGTGCAGGTCGTCGACGCGGCCGCCGGCGTGGGGCGCGGCGACGCGTACGTGTACGAACACCAGGTCGCATCGGCCGACACGCCGACCCGGATCTGTGCCGTGAACAAGATCGATCGGATCCGTCATCACGAGGTCGTGCCGCAGCTCGCGGCCGCCGCAGACCTCGGCGACTGGGACGAGATCGTGCCGGTCTCGGCGGTGGGCGGCATCGGCGTCGACACCCTGCTCGGGCTCCTCGAGGCCCGGATGCCCGAGGGGCCGGCGCTCTTCCCGGACGGCGAGGTGACCGATCTGCCGACCGAGGTGCGCATCGCCGAGCTCGTGCGCGAACAGGCATTGGCGGTCACCCGCGAGGAGGTGCCGCATTCGGTGGCCGTGGTCGTCGACGAGATCGAGCGGGAGAACGGGATCGCGCGCATCTTCGCCTCGATCGTCGTCGAGCGCGACTCCCAGAAGGGCATCCTGATCGGCGCGGCAGGGCAGACCCTCAGAACGATCGGCTCTCGGGCCCGGGAGCGGATCGAACCGCTCGTAGGAGACCGGGTCTTCCTCGATCTTCGCGTCAAGGTCATGAAGGAGTGGCAGCGCGACCCGAAGGCGCTCGACCGTCTCGGCTTCTGATCGAGGATCGTTCACCGGGAGCCGTACTGCACGAACGTCCCCACGATGGCCCCGTACAGCA
>Ga0210143_1000087_pt1 | contig 18359 bp, 15 predicted proteins | sample MayberryNW_TuleC_2_FD_185527 | JGI IMG/M metagenome (GOLD analysis project Ga0210143, IMG submission 185527) | Wetland microbial communities from San Francisco Bay, California, USA, that impact long-term carbon sequestration - MayberryNW_TuleC_D2... | ecosystem: Environmental > Aquatic > Marine... | reverse complement strand
GGCCCAGCTCGCCAGCTCGACGTCCCTGCTGCACTGGACGCGACGGATGATCGAGGCGCGCAAGCAGAACCCCGCGTTCGGCCTGGGCACCTGGGAGGACATGGGCGGCAGCAACCCGTCGGTGCTGTCCTTCGTGCGCGAGTTCGGCGACGACGTCGTGCTCTGCGTCAACAACCTCTCGCGGTTCCCGCAGCCGGTCGAGCTCGACCTCCGGCGCTGGGAGGGCTACCAGCCGATCGAGTTGCTGGGCACAGTGCACTTCCCGCTGATCGGCGAGCTGCCCTACTTGCTGACCCTGGCCGGTCACGGGTTCTACTGGTTCCGGCTCAGCCCGCCGGAGGGAGAGAGCTGATGGCAGTCAGGCTGGACGCCGACGTCCTGGCCCACCACCTGGCCACCCAGCGCTGGTTCGCAGGCAAGGGCCGGGCGTGGTCGGTCACCGACGTGCGGACCGTCGCGGAGCTGCGCGCACCCGGCCCCGACGCGCCCGGTGTCCGCATCGACCTGATCCAGGTCACCTACGACGACGGGGGCACCGAGACCTACCAGCAGCCGTTGGTGTCCTACGCCGACGACGTGGAGCACCTCTCGCACGCCTTCGTCGGCCACGAGGACGACGGCGCCGGCGGCGTGCGGTGGCTGTACGACGCGCTGCACGACAAGGGCAGCACCGGGCTCTGGGTCGAGGGCATCGCGACCGACCGCACCGGCCCGGGCTTCGCCTTCCACCGTGAGCCGACGGCGACCGAGCTGCCGCCGGGCGGGCCGTCGATCGTGGTCGGCGCGGAGCAGAGCAACACCTCGTTGATCTTCGGCGACACGTTGATCCTCAAGGTGTTCCGCAAGGTGTCGCCCGGGCTCAACCCCGACATCGAGATGCACTCGGCGCTCGCCGCCGCGGGCAGCACGCACATCGCAGCCCCGCTTGGCTGGCTCGAAGGTGTGTGGGAGCGGGGCGACGGCGAGCCGACGACGGCCAGCCTGGCGATGTCGCAGGAGTACCTCAAGGGTGCGACCGACGGATGGGAGCTCGCGCTCACCAGCGTGCGTGACCTCTACGCGGAGGCCGACCTGCACGCCGACGAGGTGGGCGGCGACTTCGCGGGGGAGGCGCGCCGCCTCGGTGCGGCCACCGCGGAGGTGCATGCTGCGCTCGCCCGCGTCCTGCCCACCGGCCGGCTCGAGGGCAAGGAGCTGGTGGCGCTGGCCGACGGCATGCGCGCCCGGCTGGACCGCGCGGCCGCCGAGGTGAGCGACCTCGCGCCGTACGCCGACGCCCTCCGCGGCGCGTTCGACGACGTCGCGGCCCTCGACGAGCCGGTGCCCGTGCAGCGGGTCCACGGCGACTTCCACCTGGGCCAGGTGATGCGCACGCTGCAGGGCTGGAAGCTGCTGGACTTCGAGGGCGAGCCGGCCCGCCCGCTCGACGAGCGACGCGGCCTGGAGACACCGGTCAAGGACGTGGCCGGCATGCTGCGGTCCTTCGACTACGCCGCGCGGCACCTGCTCGCCGACCACCCGGGGGACCCGCAGCGCGCGTACCGCGCCACCGAATGGGCAGAGCGCAACCGCGACGCCTTCCTCGCCGGCTACGCCGAGGCGGGAGGCGAGGACCCTCGCCGGCAGCCCGTGCTGCTGCGTGCGTTCGAGACCGACAAGGCGGTCTACGAGGTCCTCTACGAGGCGCGCAACCGACCGACCTGGCTGCACATCCCGATGGCGGCCATCGACCGGCTCGCCGGCAAGCAGAGAGATGAGTGAGACGACAGTGACCCAGCGCCAGACAGTCGGCGGACCGGCGGCCCAGCCGCCCGTCGCGCCGGCCAGCACCGAGGACCTGCACCGTCTCGTCTCGGGCACCCACCACGACCCGCACGCGGTGCTCGGGCCGCACCCGCACGGCGGCGCCGTCACGGTCCGCACGCTGCGTCCCTGGGCCACCTCGGTCGCCGTGCTGGTCGGGGACCAGCGCCACGACCTGCGCCACGAGAGCTACGGCGTCTGGGTCGGGGTGCTCGACGGTGCGACGGTCCCCGACTACCGCCTCGAGGTCGCCTACGACGGGCCGCCTCGGGTGGTCGACGACCCCTACCGCTTCCTGCCGACCCTCGGCGAGATCGACCTGCACCTGATCGGCGAGGGTCGCCACGAGGAGCTGTGGCGGGTGCTCGGCGCCCACACCCGCTCCTACGACGGCATCGCGGGGACCGTGCACGGCACGTCGTTCGCGGTGTGGGCACCGAGTGCCCAGGGCGTCCGGCTCACCGGCGACTTCAACTACTGGGACGGCCGCGCCCACCCGATGCGGGCGATGGGGTCGACCGGTGTGTGGGAGCTCTTCGTCCCCGGCATCGGTGACGGCGCGCACTACAAGTACGACGTGCTCGGCCAGGACGGCGTCTGGCGGCAGAAGGCCGATCCGGTCGCCTTCCGCGCCGAGGTACCGCCGGCCACCGCCTCCGTCGTCTTCTCCTCCGACTACGAGTGGGGCGACGACGCGTGGATGCGCGACCGCCGCGAGCGCGACCCCATCACCGGCCCGATGAGCACCTACGAGGTGCACCTCGGTTCCTGGCGGCAGGGGCTGGGCTACCGCGAGCTGGCCGACCAGCTGGTGGGCCACGTGCAGTACCTGGGCTTCACCCACGTGGAGCTCCTCCCGGTGGCCGAGCACCCCTTCGGCGGCTCCTGGGGCTACCAGGTGTCGTCCTACTTCGCGCCGACCTCACGCTTCGGCTCACCCGACGACTTCCGCTACCTGGTGGACCGGCTGCACCAGGCCGGCATCGGCGTCATCGTCGACTGGGTGCCCGCGCACTTCCCCAAGGACGCGTGGGCGCTGGCCCGGTTCGACGGGACGGCGCTCTACGAGCATCCCGACCCCCGGCGCGGCGAGCAGCTGGACTGGGGGACGTACGTCTTCAACTTCGGCCGCACCGAGGTGCGCAACTTCCTCGTCTCCAACGCGCTGTACTGGCTCGAGGAGTACCACATCGACGGCCTGCGGGTCGACGCCGTCGCGTCGATGCTCTACCTCGACTACTCGCGCGAGCCCGGCGAGTGGGTGCCCAACGAGTTCGGCGGCCGGGAGAACCTCGAGGCGGTGTCGTTCCTGCAAGAGGTGAACGCGACGGCCTACAAGCGGGTGCCGGGCATCGTCACGATCGCCGAGGAGTCGACCGCGTGGCCCGGGGTCACCAGGCCGACGCACCTCGGCGGGCTCGGCTTCGGCTTCAAGTGGAACATGGGCTGGATGCACGACTCGCTCGACTACATGTCTCACGAGCCGATCTACCGGCAGTACCACCACCACCAGATGACGTTCTCGATGATGTACGCCTACTCCGAGAACTACGTGCTGCCGATCAGCCACGACGAGGTGGTGCACGGCAAGGGCTCGCTGCTGCGCAAGATGCCGGGCGACCGGTGGCAGCAGCTGGCCAACCTGAGGGCGTACCTCGCCTTCATGTGGGCCCACCCAGGCAAGCAGCTGCTCTTCATGGGCTCGGAGTTCGGCCAGGAGTCGGAGTGGGCCGAGTCGCGCTCGCTGGACTGGTGGCTGACCGACAACCCCGACCACCGTGGCGTGCAGACGATGGTCAGCGACATGAACGCCGTCTACCGCGACTCCCCCGCGCTGTGGTCGCAGGACGTCGACCCGCATGGCTTCCAGTGGATCGACGCCAACGACGCCGGCAACAACGTGTTCTCCTTCCTGCGCTGGGGCTCCGACGGGTCGGCCGTCGCGTGCATCGCCAACTTCTCGGCCGTCCCGCACGAGGGCTACCGGGTCGGTCTGCCACGCGCAGGCCGCTGGGACGAGGTGCTCAACACCGACGCCGAGTCGTACGTCGGCAGCGGCGTCGGCAACTTCGGCGCGGTCGAGGCCGACGGGGACGGCTGGCACGGTCAGCCGGCCTCGGCGACCCTGCGGGTGCCGCCGCTGGGCACGGTCTGGCTGCGCCGAGCCGCCGGCTGACCCGACAGGGTCGCGCTGATGACCCTCCGCCTCGTCTACGAGACGCACGCGACCACGACCGACAACGAGGCGGGGCTGTGCACCGGCTGGCAGCCGGGTGAGCTGTCAGCAGCCGGCATCGGCAACGCCGTGCAGCTCGGTGCACGGCGCCGTGATGACGGGATCGACCTGGTCGTCTCGTCGGACCTGCACCGTGCCGTGCGGACCGTAGACATCGCCTTCGCCGGCAGCCCGGTGCCCCGGCGAACCGACCGACGACTGCGCGAGGTCGACTTCGGCGAGCTCACCGGAGCCCCCGTCGACGTCGTGCACGCGCAGCGGCGCCAGCACGTCGACGAGCCCTTCCCCGGCGGGCAGAGCTACCGGCAGGTGGTCGACGGCGTGCGGGGCCTGCTGGCCGAGCTGGCACAGGACCACGACGGGCAGCGTGTCCTGCTGGTCGGGCACGCGGCGACCCGCTATGCCCTGGACCACTTGCTCACCGGCCGTCCGCTGCCGCGGGCTGCCACGGCGCCGTTCGCCTGGCGCGAGGGGTGGGAGTACGTCCTCCAGCACTGGTTGCCCACGACCGAGGTGCTCGACGGGCCGGGCGCGCTGGCTGTCCTCGACGAGCTCGCCGCGACCTACCGGGCGGCCTTCACCGCCGCGCCCTACTCCGAGACCGAGGAGCGCGTGCGTCAGGTCACGACCGAGCAGCTGCCGTCGCAAGCGGCACGTGACGGCTTCCGGTGCTCGGTCGTCCGGGAGGCCGGCCGGATGCGCGGGTTCTGCTACGGCTTCACCGGCCGGGCCGGGCAGTGGTGGACCGACCACGTGATCGCCCAGGTGCCGGAGGCGATGGCTCGGGAGTGGGTGGGCGGGCACCTCGAGGTGGTCGAGCTCGCCGTGCACCCGGCCGCCCAGGGCCGCGGGTACGGCGCCGCCCTGGTGGACCTCCTGCTCGAGGGCGCCGAGGAGGAGCGCGCGCTGCTGTGCACCTGGCCCCGCGGCGACGGCCGGCTGCCGGCCGTGCGGCTCTACGAGCGGCTCGGGTGGGAGCTGTTGCACGAGGAGGTCCTGCCGGACCGGGACCTGTGGGGCTTCCGCATCGACGGCTGAGCGCACGTTTGACGGCGGGCTGCCGGGACAGGATCCAGCCAGTTACCCCTGCCCGCACCTACGCCTGCCGAACGGAGCTCTACGTGAACACGCGCACCATCGCGATCCTCGCGCTCGTCATCGCCGTCGTCCTGCTCATCATCTTCCTGGTCTGAGCCGCCGTTCCGGAGGCCGCCCTGGACGTCCGGGGCGGCCTTCGGCATGTCCGCCCTCAGAACAGGGCGTTGGCCAGCGCGGTCCGGGCTCGGGCCACCCGCTCGTCGTCGCTGCCGACCAGCTCGAAGAGCCCCACCAGGTGGGTGCGTGCCGCGTCGCGGTCGTCGCCGGCCGAGCGGGCGACCAGGTCGACCAGCCGGGCGAACGCGTCCTCGACGTGCCCGCCGAGGAGGTCCAGGTCCGCGACCGCCGTCTGCGCCGCCACGTCGTCCGGCGCCTCGGCCGCCCGCGCCCGCGCGGTCGCCGGGTCCACGCCCTGGGTACGTCGCATCAGCTCGACCTGGCCGAGCCCCGCCTGGGCGTCGGCGTCGGAGGGGTCGTCGGCGAGGACGGCCCGGTAGGCGGCGGCCGCCGCGTCCAGGTCGCCGCGCTCGATGGCGTCGTAGGCCTCGTCGTAGCGCGGGTCGATGACCGGCTCCTCGTCCACGACGGGCGGAGCCGCAGCGGCCGCGACCCGCCCGGTGACACCGTTGGCCTCGGCCACCTTGAGCAGCTCGTCGAGGTACTGCCGGACCTGCGCCTCGGGCAGGGCACCCTGGAACAGCGGGATCGGCTGGCCCTTGACCACGGCGAAGACCGCCGGGATGCCCTGCACCTGGAACGCCTGACCGAGCCGGGGGTTCGCGTCCACGTCGATCTTGGCGAGCAGCCACCGGCCCTCGTCGGCGCCGGCCAGCCGCTCGAGCACCGGGCTCAGCTGCTTGCACGGGCCGCACCAGTCGGCCCAGAAGTCGATGACCACGGGCACCGTCATGGACTGCTCGACCACGACCGCCTGGAAGTCGGCCTCGGTGACGTCGACGACGACGCCGCCCGAGGCCCCCGGTGCGCCGGTCCCGGGTGCCCCGGGGGCGGCGGCGGGCCTACCGGCCGCCGGGCGGGCGGCCAGCGCCGACAGGTCGACGGCGCCGTACGGGTTGAAGGTCGGCTGGCTCATGACCCCATCATCGCCGAGCCGGTCAGTCGCCGCCGCGCCGGGCGTGCCGGCCACGGACTTCCCGAGCCGGGGCGTCGCCGGGGCGCAGGTCGACGACCTCGTCGGGCGCCGGCACGTCGAGCGGCCGGCCGTCCTCGTCGTAGACGACGTCGAGGACCGCGGCGAGGGCGGCGGTCCACCGCTCCCGGTCGGCCCGGGGCCACGGAGCGCCGTCCGCCGGCACCACGGCCAGCAGCTCCCGGAGCAGGGCGTGCACGTCAGATGTCCTCGGATCCCCGTCTGCCCCGCTCAGAACCGCGGGGGCTCGCGGTAGTCGCCCCACTCGGCGCGCAGCGCGTCGCAGATCTCACCCAGGGTCGCCTCGGCGCGCACCGCGTCGAGCATCGGCGGGACCAGGTTGCCGTCCCCGCGCGCCACCTCGACCAGGCGGCGCAGCGACTCGGCGATGGCGTCCTGGTCGCGGCCCGCGCGGCGGTCGGCCAGCACACGGTTCTGCTCCCGCTCGACCTCGTGCGAGACCCGCAGGATCTCCAGCGGCTCCTCGACGGTCGAGGTGTGGCAGTTGACCCCGACGATCTTCTTGTCGCCCTTCTCCAGCGCCCGCTGGTAGGTGAAGGCGGCTTCCGCGATCTCGGACATGAACCAGCCGTCCTCGATGCCGCGCAGCAGCCCGGCGGTGATCGACCCGTCCGAGCCCATGTCGCGGATCCGGGCAAAGATCGCCTCCGCCTCGGCCTCGATCCGGTCGGTCAGCGCCTCGACGTACCAGGAGCCGCCGAGCGGGTCGGCGACGTTGGCGACACCCGTCTCCTCCATGATCACCTGCTGGGTGCGCAGCGCGATCTCGGCGGCCTTCTCGCTGGGCAGCGCCAGCACCTCGTCCAGCGCGTTGGTGTGCAGCGAGTTGGTGCCGCCCAGGACGGCCGACAGTGCCTCGAGCGCGGTGCGCACGATGTTGTTGTCCGGCTGCTGCGCGGTCAGCGACACGCCCGCCGTCTGGGTGTGGAAGCGCAGCCACTGCGCCTTCTCGGTCCTGGCGCCGTAGACGTCGCGCATCCACCTGGCCCAGATCCGCCGGGCTGCGCGGAACTTCGCGATCTCCTCGAAGAAGTCCAGGTGGGCGTCGAAGAAGAAGGACAGGCCGGGGGCGAAGTCGTCGACGTCGAGCCCCCGCGACTGCCCGAGCTCGACGTAGCCGAAGCCGTCGGCCAGGGTGAAGGCCAGCTCCTGCGCGGCGGTCGAGCCCGCCTCCCGGATGTGGTAGCCCGAGACGCTCAGCGGCTTGTACGCCGGGATGTGCTCGACGCAGTACTCCATCAGGTCGCCGATCAGGCGCAGGTGCGGCTCGGGCGGGAAGAGCCACTCCTTCTGGGCGATGTACTCCTTGAAGATGTCGGTCTGCAGCGTGCCGTTGAGCACCGAGGGCTCGACCCCCTGCCGTTCGGCGGCGACGAGGTACATGCAGAAGACCGGGACGGCCGGCCCGCTGATCGTCATCGACGTGGTGACGTCGCCGAGCGGGATGTCGGAGAAGAGCACCTCCATGTCGGTGGCCGAGTCGATCGCGACCCCGCAGTGACCGACCTCGCCGAGGGACCGGGCGTCGTCGGAGTCGCGCCCCATCAGGGTCGGCATGTCGAACGCGACCGAGAGCCCGCCGCCGCCGGCGGCGAGGATCATCTGGTACCGCTCGTTGGTCTGCTGCGCGTTGCCGAAGCCGGCGAACTGCCGGATGGTCCAGGTCCGCCCGCGGTACCCGGTCGGGTACAGGCCCCGGGTGAAGGGGAACTCCCCCGGCCAGCCGATGCGCTCGAAGCCGGCGACCGCGTCGCCCTCGGCCGGGCCGTAGACGGGGTCGACCGGCTCGCCGGACAGGGTGGTGAAGTCGGCGTCGCGCACGCGGGAGGCGGCGAACCGCTCCTGCCAGCGGCGGCGTCCGGCCTCGATCTCGGCGGCGTCCACGTCGCTCCTCCACGGTGTCCACGATGTGACAGGGTCCGGCAGCCGTGTCGGCACGCCGTCATGTCCCTTTCGTGCCCCGAGAGTACCCGTCTGCCCCTACCCTGCGAGAGGTGGAGAGGGGTGACCGGTCCCTACGGGTCCGGCTCCATCGATCCCCGGCCGTCGAGGTGAACCGGCCGGGGCGCTTCGGCGTCCTTGGCCTCGAGAACACCCAGGACCTCGACCGACGGGCGGGTACGAGATGGCCGGTGTGGCGGTGACAGCGGGTGCCCCCGGGGCAGCCGCCACCGCCCTGTCCCGCGACGAGGCCGCCCGCGTCCTCTGGAACCAGCACTACGGTCCGCTGGCCGGCTGGTGCGCCGCCCTGGTCGGCGACCGCGACGCGGCCCACGACATCGCGTCCGAGGCCTTCACCCGGCTGCTGTCCCGCTGGGTGACCGTCCACGACCCCAAGGGCTACCTGTACGTGACGGCGACCAACCTGGTGCGCGACCGCTGGCGCCGCGAGCAGCGCGACCGCCGGCTCTGCCAGCGGATCGAGGAGCGCACCGAGACCAGCACTCCCGCGTGCGACCCGTGGCTGCGCGACCTGGTCGAGCGGCTGCCGGAGCGGATGCGGGTGCCGGTGCTGCTGCACTACTACGCGGACCTGAGCATCGCCGAGGTGGCCGGCGCCCTGCACCGGCCCGAGGGCACGGTCAAGCGGATGCTCTACGACGCCCGGGCCCGCCTCCTCAGCATGATCGAGAGCAGCGAGGGCGGCGACGGCGGCGGGAGGGCCGAGTGAACGACCTCCCCCGCATGCGGATCGAGCCGCTCAGCCCGCCGACCGGCGAGCTGGAGCGGGTGCTCGCCCGCGCGCGGTACCGACGGCACCGCCGGGCCTTCGCGCTGCTCACCGTCGCCGTGGTCTTCGTGGCCGGCCTGGGCGGCGGCTTCGCGCTGGGCCGCGACGTCCCGCGCGAGGTCGTCGACGCCGTCGACCACCTGACCAACGGGGTGACCGGCCGGACGGACCCGACCAGCGCGGCGCCGGCGGCCAGCTCGGAGGCCAGCTCGGAGGCCAGCCGGTCGCCGGAGGGCCGCCGGACCGACGAAGCCGCGGCGACCGGCGGCAGCGACGTGGTCCGGACCGAGCCCAAGCCGGGGAGCCTGGCCTACCACGGCCAGGCGGTCGGTAGCGCCGGGCAGCCTGCGGCCGGGCTCTACGTCTACGTCGGGGTCCCCGGCGTCGACGGCTTCCGGCCCGACGGTTGGGCGGTGGGCCGGACCGACAAGAAAGGGCAGTTCACGATCTCCTGCCCGCACGCCCCCGTGCTGCTCGCCCCCTGGCCGTTGCTGGGGGACGCCAAGTCCAAGGCCCGCAACGTGAGCTGGGCGGCGACCTTCGTCGGCGGCGCCACAGACCCGACCGTCGCGGAGAACGTGCCCTGCACCCGCAGCAAGACGGTCGACGTCACCCGCGTGGGCCGCGGCTCGGCGGTCGAGGGCGACGTCCGCATCCCCGACTCCTGCATCGACGACGAGATCAGCATGTGGGTGTGGCTCAACGGGTCGCGCGCCGTCCACGTCAAGATCCAGGACCTCCGGGACGGCGACCACTTCCGGGTGTCCGGTCTCCCGCCCGGCCGGCACACGCTGGGCGCCAACGGGCGCCTGCACCCGGTGACGGTCGGCGGCGGAGGCACCTTCACCCAGGACGTGACCTTCTTCTGCGACGACGGGCCGACGTCCGAGCCCAGCCCCACCGACTCGTCCTCCGCGCCGACCAGCACGCCCGAGCCGACCGAGTCCACGACCGGCCCGACGGGCACTGCCACCGGCACCGCCCAGCCGAGCAGCAGCACCTCCCCCTAGCCGCTCTCCCGCGCCCCAGGGCCCTCGCGCTGCTCGCGGGCAAGCCCGTCGACCAGGCGGTCCGCCGCGGCGTAGGGGTCGGTCCGGCCGGCGACCACCTCCGCGGCCAGCTCGTCCAGGCCGGCTCCGCCGTGCGGCGAGCGGACGTCACCCATCCGGGCCCGCAGCGCCGTGACCGCGATGGCCTCGACCTCGTCGGCGGCCCGGCGCAGCCTCCGACGGGCCAGCTCCCCGGACTCCTCGAGCCAGCCGCGGTGCTTCTCGAGCGACTCGACCACCTCGTCGACGCCCTCGCCCCGGGCCGCGACGGTCCTGACGATCGGCGGCCGCCAGTCTCCCGGCGCACGGCGCTCGCCCAGGGTGAGCATGTGCCGCAGCTCACGAACCGTGGCGTCGGCACCGTCGCGGTCGGCCTTGTTGACGACGTAGACGTCGCCGACCTCGAGGATGCCGGCCTTGGCGGCCTGGATCGCGTCGCCCATGCCCGGCGCCAGCAGGACGACGGTGGTGTCGGCCAGACCCGCGACCTCGACCTCGGACTGCCCCACGCCGACGGTCTCGACGAGCACCACGTCGCAGCGGGCGGCGTCGAGGACCCGCAGGGCCTGCGGCGTCGACCAGGAGAGGCCGCCCAGGTGGCCGCGGCTGGCCATCGAGCGGATGTAGACGTCCGGGTCCAGCGCGTGCTCCTGCATCCGGACCCGGTCACCCAGCAGCGCGCCGCCGGAGAACGGAGAGGACGGGTCCACGGCGAGGACGCCCACCCGCTTGCCGAGCCCCCGGTAGGCGCCCACCAGGGCGCTCGTCGTCGTCGACTTGCCCACGCCGGGTGCCCCTGTCAGGCCGACCACGGTGGCCTGCCCGCCGTACGGGACGAGCGCCGCCATCGCCTCGCGCAGCAGCGGTGACGCGTCCTCGACCAGCGAGATCAGCCGCGCCACCGAGCGCGCGTCACCCTCGCGGGCGCGCCGCACGAGCTCGCCGACGTCGGGAGCCCGGCGGCCGGCTGCCACGCCGCTCAGGAGGCGGCGGGCACGCGCAGGACGAGCGCGTCGCCCTGGCCGCCGCCGCCGCAGAGGGCCGCGGCTCCGACGCCACCGCCGCGCCGCCGGAGCTCCAGCGCGAGCGTGAGGACCAGCCGCGCACCGCTCATGCCGATCGGGTGGCCCATCGCGATGGCCCCGCCGTTGACGTTGACCTTGTCCTGGTCCAGGCCGAGCTCGCGCATCGACTGGATGCCGACCGACGCGAACGCCTCGTTGATCTCGACCAGGTCGAGGTCGGCGACGTCGAGCGAGTCCTTCGCCAGCGCGGCCTTGATCGCGTTGGCCGGCTGCGACTGGAGGCTCGCGTCCGGGCCTGCGACCACGCCATGGGCGCCGATCTCGGCCAGCCAGGACAGGCCGAGCTCCTCGGCCTTGGCCCGGCTCATGACCACGACGGCCGCCCCGCCGTCGGAGATCTGGGACGACGAGCCCGCCGTGATCGTGCCGTCGGCGGCGAACGCCGGACGCAGCTTGCCGAGCAGGTCCGCGGTGGTGTCGGCCCGCACGCCCTCGTCGGTGGTGAAGACGAGCGGGTCGCCCTTCCGCTGCGGGATCTCGACGGGGACGATCTCGTCGTCGAAGAGCCCGTTCTTGGCGGCCTCGGCGGCGCGCTGGTGGGACAGCGCGGAGAACGCGTCCTGGTCCTCGCGGCTGATGCCCAGGCGCGCGTTGTAGCGCTCGGTGGACTCGCCCATCGCGCACTGGTCGAACGCGCAGAAGAGCCCGTCGTGGGCCATCGAGTCGAGCAGCTCGACGGCGCCGTACTTGTAGCCGCTGCGGCTCTTGGGCAGCAGGTGCGGTGCCTGCGTCATCGACTCCATGCCGCCGGCGACGACGATCTCGAACTCCCCGGCCCGGATCAGCTGGTCGGCGAGCGCGACCGCGTCCAGGCCGGACAGGCAGACCTTGTTGATCGTGAGCGCCGGCACCGTCATCGGGATGCCGGCCTTGACCGCGGCCTGGCGCGCGGTGATCTGGCCGGCGCCCGCCTGGAGCACCTGGCCCATGATCACGTAGTCGACCTGGTCCGGCGCGACGCCGGCCCTCTCCAGCGCGCCCTTGATGGCGACGGCACCGAGGTCGGCACCGGAGAAGTCCTTGAGCGAGCCGAGGAGGCGGCCCATCGGGGTCCGGGCCCCCGCGACGATGACGGAACCGGCCATGACATGAACCTCCTGTGACGCGCCTGCGTTGGCCCGGGACGGGCAGTGTCACGATAGCCGGGTGCTGAACCGCATCGACCACGTCGGTCTCGCCGTCCGCGACCTCGACGCCGCCATCGCCTTCTACCGCGACACGTTCGAGGTGGTCGCCGTGCACGAGGAGGTCAACGAGGAGCAGGGCGTCCGCGAGGCCATGCTGGCGGTCGGCGACTCGGGCTCGTGCATCCAGCTGCTGGCCCCGCTGCGCGAGGACTCGCCGATCGGCAGGTTCCTCGAGCGCAACGGAGAGGGCATCCAGCAGGTCGCCTACACGGTCGACGACGTCACGGCGGTGTCGGCCACGTTGCGCGGGCGCGGCGTACGGCTGCTCTACGACGAGCCGCGCCGGGGCACCGCCGGCTCGCTGGTCAACTTCGTGCACCCCAAGGACGCCATGGGAGTCCTCGTCGAGCTGGTGCAGCCCGGCCCCGGCGGCGACGCCGAGGTTACCGACCAGTAATATCGGGACAGTCCCTTCCCGGAGGCAGCCCCGGAGGCAGCGATGAAGGACATCCTCGAGACGATCCTCAGTGCCGACGCCACGCCGGCCGACTTCGCGGCGCTGCCGGTCCCTGAGCACTACCGCGGCATCACCGTGCGCCAGGACGAGGTCGGCATGTTCGAGGGCCGGGCCAGCCGCGACAAGGACCCGCGGGAGAGCCTGCACCTCGACGAGGTGCCCACGCCGGAGCTCGGCCCGGGCGAGGCCCTGGTCGCCGTGATGGCCAGCGCGATCAACTACAACACCGTCTGGACCTCGATCTTCGAGCCGGTCCCGACGTTCGCGTTCCTCCAGCGCTACGGCCGGCTCAGCCCGCTGTCCAAGCGCCACGACCTGCCCTACCACGTGGTCGGCTCCGACCTGTCCGGCGTCGTGCTGCGCACCGGTCCCGGCGTCCACGCGTGGCATCCCGGCGACGAGGTCGTCGCGCACTGCCTGTCGGTCGAGCTGGAGAGCCCGGACGGTCACAACGACACGATGCTCGACCCCGAGCAGCGGATCTGGGGCTTCGAGACCAACTTCGGCGGGCTGGCCGAGCTCGCCCTGGTGAAGTCCAACCAGCTGATGCCCAAGCCGGCCCACCTCACCTGGGAGGAGGCCGCGTCGCCCGGGCTGGTCAACTCGACGGCGTACCGCCAGCTGGTCTCGCGCAACGGCGCGGGCATGAAGCAGGGCGACGTCGTGCTGGTCTGGGGAGCCTCCGGCGGCCTGGGGTCCTACGCCACGCAGTTCGCCGTGAACGGCGGCGCGACACCGGTGTGCGTGGTCTCCAGCGCGGACAAGGCCGGGATCGCGCGGTCGATGGGCGCCGAGCTGATCATCGACCGCAGCGCGGAGGGCTACCGGTTCTGGAAGGACGAGACGACCCAGGACCCCAAGGAGTGGCAGCGGTTCGGCAAGCGGATCCGCGAGCTCACCGGCGGCGACGACGTCGACATCGTGTTCGAGCACCCGGGCCGGGAGACCTTCGGCGCATCGGTCTTCGTGGCCCGCAAGGGCGGCACCATCGTCACCTGCGCCAGCACCAGCGGCTTCATGCACGAGTACGACAACCGCTACCTCTGGATGAACCTCAAGCGGATCATCGGCTCGCACTTCGCCAACTACCGTGAGGCATGGGAGGCCAACCGGCTCGTGGCGCGCGGGAAGATCCACCCGACACTGTCCAGGACGTACGTCCTCGAGGACACCGGACAGGCGGCCTATGACGTCCACCGCAACATGCACCAGGGCAAGGTCGGCGTCCTGTGCCTCGCCCCGGAGGAGGGCCTCGGCGTCCGCGACCCCGAGCTGCGGGCCCGTCACGAGACGGCGATCAACCGCTTCCGCAACGTCTAGGCAATGCCCGGTGGCGGCGTCTGACATGTCGACCCTCGTCTGACACGATGCGGGGCATGGAGCACGACGCCTCCGACGAGCCGGTCGCCGAGCGCGCCAGCCGACTGCTCTACGCCGCCCAGGCCCAGGCCGACCGGCTGCGCGAGCAGACCGAGCGCGACGTCGCGGCCGACCGCGAGGCCTCCGAGGCGCTGCGCGCGGAGGCCCAGCGCCTGCACGACGACATCGCCGAGCGCCACAGCGAGGCCGCGCGCCTCGAGGAGGAGGCGGTGCGACGCCGGGCAGACGCCCTGGAGGAGGCCGCGCGCCGGCTCGAGGAGGCGCTGACCGCGTCGGAGCGCCAGCGCACCGAGGCCGGTGAGGAGGCGCGCCAGCTGCTCGCCGACGCCGCGGACCAGGCATCCATGGTCGTCACGGCGGCGGCCACCAGTGCCGACGAGCTGGTCGCCCGTGCCCAGCAGGAGGCCGACACGCTGCGCGACGTGGCCGACGCCGACGCCGAGTCGATCCGGGCGCAGGCGCAGGCCGTGCGGGACAAGGCCCAGCAGGACGCCGACAGCATCATCGCCGAGGCCCGCGAGGACGCCGCCCGCCGCCGGCAGGAGGCGCAGGACGAGGCCGACCGGCGGCTCGCCGAGGTCGAGGCCGAGGTGGCCCGTCTGGTCGAGGGCGCCCGCACCGAGGCGGAGGCGGTCCTGGCGGCCGCCGCCGAGCAGGCCGCGGCGACGAGGGCGGCCGCCGACGAGGACGCCGGCCACGTCCGTCGGCAGGTCGCCGGCCTGGCCGACGTGGCGGGCGCCGACGCCGAGCGGATCCGGGCGGAGGCCCGCGACGAGGCGGACACCGTGCTCGCCGAGGCGGCCGAGCAGACCGCCTGGGCCAAGCGCACGGTCGACGAGGTGCTCGAGGCCGCTGCCGGCGACGCGGAGCGGATCCGCTCCGACGCGCACGCCGAGGCCGCGAAGGTGGTGGCCGAGCTGCGGGCCCAGGCCGAGGAGCTGCTGGCGAGCAGCCGCGAGAGCGCCGGGACCCGGCTGGCGGAGGCGGCCGCGAGGGCCGCGGCGGTCGAGGCCGAGGCCGACCAGGTGCTCGCCCAGGCGCAGACCGAGGCCGAGCGCCGGCTGGCCGACGCGAGCCACCGGGCGTCCCGGACCGTCGACGAGGCCACCACCAAGGTGACGGCGATCGAGTCCCGGGCCGACCGTCGCGAGGCCGAGGCGGAGGCCAACGCCCGCGCGCTGCGCGAGCGGGTCGCCGAGCAGGTCGCGACGGCGCAGCGCGAGTCCGAGGAGGCCCGGCGCGAGGCCCGCGCCGAGGCGGTGCGCATCGTCGGCGACGCCCGGACCGAGGCCGACGAGCTGCGCCGCCAGGCCCACCAGATCCTGCACGACGCCCGCGACGAGGTGGCCGCCCTCACCACGCGGCGCGACGAGATCGCCGCCGAGCTCGGCCGCCTGTCGGGCGTCATCGAGGCCCTGAACGTGTCCCACGCGGACGTGCCAAGATGACGGACTGTCCCCTCTCCCCCGAGCTGTCTCCTCTGCTACGAAGGAACGATCGATGACCAACACCCCGCGCGAGACCTTCGAGATCGTGCGCCGCGGCTACGAGCCCACCCAGGTCGACCGCCGGCTGGCCGCCCTTTCCCGTGAGCTCGAGCAGGCGCGTGCCCGCCAGGCCGACCTGGAGCGACGGGTGGAGGAGCTGCACACCCAGGGGCCGCAGGAGGAGGGGGCTGCGACGCCGTACGCCGGTCTGGGCGCCCGCATCGAGGCGATCCTCGGCCTGGCCGAGGAGGAGGCCAAGGAGCTGCGCGAGGCGGCTGCGGGCGAGGCCAGCCAGCACCGGGCGCTGACCGAGCAGGACGCCGACAAGATCCGCAAGGAGGCCGAGACCTACGCGCAGGAGCGCCGGGGCGACGCCGACACCGAGGCGCAGCGGGTGCTCCAGGAGGCGAAGCGGGCGGCCGACCAGATCCGCGACGACTCCGAGCGCGATGCCAAGGCCCGCCGCGAGGAGGCCGAGGCGCTCTTCGAGCGCAACCGGGCCAAGGCGGCGCAGGCGGCGGCCGACTTCGAGACCACGCTGGCCCAGCGGCGCGAGCAGGCCGAGCGCGACTTCACGGAGCAGATGAAGGCCAACGAGCAGCAGCTGGCCGTCGTCACCCAGCGCAGCGAGCAGCTGCGGCTGGAGGCCGAGAAGCTGCGGGCCGACAGCGACCGCAAGTCCAAGCGCACCATGGACGACGCGCAGCGCCGGGCCGACGACCTGATCGCCGAGGCGAAGGCGCAGGCCGAGCGGATCCGCGGCGAGTCCGAGCGCGAGCTGTCCGCCGCGACGCAGCGCCGCGACAGCATCAACTCCCAGCTCACCAACGTGCGCCAGATGCTGGCCACCCTCACCGGCGCCTCGCTGCCCGACCCGATCGGCGACGACGCCCCGTCGGCGACCGACCAGGACCAAGCCGCGGAAGGGTCGAAGGACGCCGAGGCCGGCCCCGGGCCCGAGCCCGCGTCGCCGGCCGGCGACGAGCCGGGTGGCGCCAAGTCCCCCACCGCACCGACGTCCAACGTGGTGGCGGCCGAGGGCGACCAGGCCACGACGGTGCAGGCCGAGAAGCCCGCGCCGACCAAGGGCTGACTCTCACCTATCACCGGCCGGCAGCGGACGTGGAGGTCGAGGCGTGACGGAGGACGAGGCAGCAGCCTCGTCCTCCGTCGACGACCCGGCCGAGGACCACCACCACTGGCAGGACGAGGAGCAGTTCGGCCGCCTCGGCCGGCCGCTGAGGCGCGACTCGCCGTTCATGATCGGCTTCCTGGGCGCGCTGGGCGTCTTCCTCGCCTGGTTCCTGACCCAGGCGATCCTGAACGCCCGCAGCGTGCTCGTCCTCATCGTGATCTCCCTCTTCCTGGCGATCGGGCTCAACCCGACGGTCGAGTGGCTGACCGCCCACAACCTGCGCCGCGGTCTTGCGGTCGCCATCGTCTTCTTCGCGGTCATCGGTGCGTTCGTCGGCTTCGGCTTCGCCGTCGTGCCCCCGGTGGTCGAGCAGAGCAACGCCTTCGTCCAGGAGCTGCCGACCTACCTCGACGACCTGCGGCGCAACCCGACGGTGCGCCAGTTCGACGAGGACTACGGCGTGATCGACCGGGCGCAGGAGTACGTCACGTCGGGCGAGCTCGGGCAGCGGGCGTTCGGCGGCCTGCTCGGCGTCGGGCGGGTGGTGCTCAACGCGGTCTTCGGCGCGCTGACGATCCTGATCATGACGCTGTACTTCCTGGCCGCCCTTCCCAGCATGAAGCGCCAGGCCTACCGGCTGGTGCCGGCGTCCCGACGCGAGCGCGTCACGTTGCTCGGGGACGAGGTGCTCGCACGGACCGGCCAGTTCGTCAGCGGAGCACTCACGGTGGCGTTCATCGCCGCGTTCACGTCCTACATGTTCCTGAGCATCGTGGGCCTGCCCTACGCGCTCGCGCTCGCTGTCTTCGTCGGGCTGCTCGACCTGGTCCCGCTGGTCGGCGCCACGATCGCCGCGGTCGTCGTCTCGCTGCTGGGCTTCGCCGAGTCCGTCGGCGTGGGCATCGCGTGCGTCATCTTCTACGTCGCCTACCAGCAGTTCGAGAACTACGTCGTCTACCCGCACGTGATGCGCCGGGCGGTCGACGTGCCCGCGCCGGTGACGGTGGTGGCGGTCCTGCTCGGCGGTGCTCTGCTGGGCATCGTCGGTGCGCTGATCGCGATCCCGGTGGCCGCGGCCGTCCTGCTGGTCGTCCGGCAGGTGGCGATCCCCCGCATGGACCAGACCTAGCGGCCGGTCAGCCCGCCTGCTCCACCCGGGTCAGCAGCCCACGGACCGCCCGGACGACCTCGTCCGGCACCTCGAGCGCCGTCAGGTGCCCGGCCCGCGGCAGCACCTCGAGCCGGCCCTGCGGCAGGGCGTCGGCCATCGCCGCCACGTCGGGCGGGCCGGCCAGCCCGTCCTCCTCGCCCCGCAGGACCAGCGCGGGCACGTCGACGCCCCGCAGCACGTCGAGCGAGTCCGGACGGGCCGCCATCGCCCGCTGGGCCCAGGCGGCAGCGGCCGGCCGGGCCGCCTCGACCATGGCCCGCACCCGAGCGACGACCTCGGGCCGGTCGGCGGCCGTGGTCGGGCCGGTGAGACCCGGCAGGACGTCCTCCACCAGGACGGCCGGGCTGCCGTCGGCGTCGAGGCGGGCGG
>Ga0210143_1000084_pt1 | contig 18716 bp, 14 predicted proteins | sample MayberryNW_TuleC_2_FD_185527 | JGI IMG/M metagenome (GOLD analysis project Ga0210143, IMG submission 185527) | Wetland microbial communities from San Francisco Bay, California, USA, that impact long-term carbon sequestration - MayberryNW_TuleC_D2... | ecosystem: Environmental > Aquatic > Marine... | reverse complement strand
CCCCAAGGCCGAGAAGTGGGCGGCCCCTCGATACCAGGACCTGCGGGCGGGCGAGGTCGGCTTGCTGGCATCGAGCGACGGCGGCGCGCTCGTCCGCGTGATCGCGGGCGCCCTCGCCGGGCACGCGGGGCCCGGCGACACGTACACGCCGATCACGCTCGTGCACGCCACGGTCTCGCCGGGCGCGACGCTCGATCTGCCGTGGGATCCGACGTACAACGCGCTGGCGTACGTGCTCGCCGGCTCCGGGACGGCGGGCCCGGAGGCGCACCCGATCGAGACGGGCCAGCTCGCCGTCTTCGGCGCCGGCGACGGGATCCGTCTGGCCGCCTCGACCTCGCAGGAGTCACGTTCACCCGAGCTCGAGGTGCTCGTGCTCGGTGGACGCCCGATCCGCGAGCCCGTCGCGTGGTACGGGCCGTTCGTGATGAACACGCGTGACGAGCTCCTCGTGGCGTTCGAGGACTACCAGGCCGGACGGTTGGGCTCGGTGCCCGCCGTTCACCGCACCCCCGATCACGTGGTCGAGACGACGCCCTCGCAGGGGTAAGCGGCCGAAGTCCACCAGCTCCCCAGGGGTTGCGCATCGCGCGACCACCGCGTTGCCTGCGCATCTCGCCGTGCGACCATGACGTCGTCGCCACACAGCGGGAGTTTCCAGGTATGCGCGAGCGCGCTCGAACCGTGATCGTCGGCGCCGGGATCGTCGGCGTTTCGGCCGCGTATCACCTCACCGAGCTCGGCGAGACCGACGTGCTCGTGCTCGACCAAGGGCCGCTGTTCGAGACCGGCGGGTCCACGAGCCACGCGCCGGGGATCATCTTCCAGACGAACGGCTCCCGCACGATGTGCCGCATCGCGCAGGACTCGGTCTCGCTCTTTGACTCCCTCGACCTCGACGGCGAGCGCGTCTGGTACGGCCACGGGAGCCTCGAGGTCGCGACGACGCCCGAGCGCATGCAGGAGCTGAAGCGGCGGCAGGGGTTCGCGCGCTCCTATGGCCTCGAGGGCACGGAGATCGTCTCGCCCGACGAAGCCGCGCGGCGGTCGCCGCTCTTGGACCCGTCGACGATCCTCGGCGCGTACTGGGTGCCGAGCGATGGCGCGGGCAAGGGCGTCAAGATCGTTGAGGCGCTCGCGCGGAGGGCCGGGGACGCCGGTGTCTCGTTCGAGGGCGGCATCGAGGTGACCGGCTTCGACATCCGCGACGGCCGCGTGCACGGCGTGCTGACCGACCGCGGGAGCGTGGAGTGCGAACGGGTGCTGCTGTGTGCCGGGATCTGGGGTCCGTCGGTGGGGGCGCTCGCCGGAGTGCCGATCCCGCTCGTGGCCGTGCAGCACCAGCTCGTGTGGACCGATCCGATCCCCGAGCTGGGCGGACGCTCCGGAGACCTCGATGCCGACACCTGGATGCAGCAGCCGGTCGTGCGCCACCAGGACATGTCGCTCTACTTCCGCCAGCGCGAGGATCACTTCGGGGTCGGGAACTACCGCCACGAGCCAATCGTCACGCCGCAGAGGGCGATCCGGAAGCCGGGCGCTCCGATGCAGCCGTCGCTGATGCCGTTCACGCCCGAGCATCTCGACGCGTGCGAGGCGGAGGCGTCGCGCATGTTCCCCGCGCTGGCCGGGCGGATGCGCCCGAGCGATCCGGCGCGCACGCTGAACGGCATGTTCTCGTTCACGCCCGATGCCGGGTCGATCGTGGGGGAGAGCGCCAAGGTTCGGGGCTTCTGGGTGTGCGAGGCGGTGTGGGTGACCCACGCGGCGGGCATGGCGAGGCAGGCCGTCGAATGGATGATCGAGGGTTCGCCCAGCTACGACCTCGCCGAGGCCGATGCGAACCGGTTCTATCCGTTCCAGACCTCCGCGCCCTATGTGCTCGAGCGCGGGAAGCAGCAGTACCGCGAGGTCTACGACATCATCCACCCGCTCCAGCAGCCGTCGGAGCCACGTGATCTGAAGCTGACGCCGTTCGTCGAACGCCATCGCGAGCTGGGCGCCGAGTTCTTCCAGGGAGCGGGGTGGGAACGTCCGCAGTGGTTCTCGGCGAACCGCGAGCTCGTGGACGGCGTGACGCACGGATGGGCGCGACGCACCGGCTGGGCGGCGCGGGGATGGTCGCCGGAGGTCGGCGCCGAGCACCTCGCCACCCGGGAGCGGGTGTCGCTGATCGACATCACGCCGTTCGCGAAGTTCGACGTGACGGGGGCGGACGCCCTCGCCTACCTCGAGCGCGTCTTCGCGAACAGGATCGACCGGCCGGTGGGAACGGTGGTGTACACGTCGGCGCTCACCGAACGCGGCGGCATCCGGCTCGACCTCACGGTCACGCGCAAGGACGAGGATCGGTTCCGCGTCGTGACCGGCGGCGGGTCGGGCCAACACGACGAGGCGTACCTGCGATCGCTGATCCGCGAGGGGGAGCGCGTGCAGATCACGGTCCGGACGGGCTCGCTCTTCGCGCTCGGCCTGTGGGGCCCGAGGGCGCGTGACGTCCTGGCGGCCGTGACCGACGTCGACGTGTCGAACGAGGCGTTCCCGTACCTCACGGCCCGCTACCTGAGCATCGGCGAGGTCACCCCCGTGTGGGCGCAGCGCATCAGCTACGCGGGCGAGCTCGGGTGGGAGCTGTACGGACAGATCGCGATGGGCCGGCGGGCGTGGGACGTGCTCCGGCAGGCCGGGCGTGAGCACGGGCTCGTCGCCGCCGGCGCCGGGGCGTTCGACTCGCTCCGGCTCGAGAAGGGGTACCGGCTCTGGGGCCAGGACATCGACACGGAGCGTGATCCGCTCGCCGCCGGCCTCGGCTGGGCGGTGCGGTGGGACAAGGACTTCATCGGCAGCCCGGCCCTCGAGGCGATCCGCGACGGCGAGGGCCCGAGGCAGCGCCTCACGTGCCTGACGCTCGACGACGACCGTGCGGTCGTGATGGGCAAGGAGCCGCTCTGGCACGACGACCGGGTCGTGTCGTACGTGACGAGCGCGAACTACGGCTATTCGATCGGCCGCGGCATCGTCTACGGCTATCTGCCGATCGAGCTCGCCGTGGAAGGCACGCCGATCGAGGTCGAGTACTTCGGCGAGCGGCTGGCCGCGACGGTCGCGAGCGAGCCGCTCTGGGATCCCAAGGGCGAACGCCAGAAGGTGTGAGAGGAGGCGAGATGGCGGAGGAAGAGGAAGAGCTCGATCTGCGGACGCTTCCCGACGACGAGCTCGTCAAGCAGATGCACGACGACCTGTACGATGGACTCGCCGACGAGATCTTCGAGGGAACCAACATCCTCCTCGAGCGCGGATGGGCCGCCGACCGGGTGCTGAACGATGCGCTCGTCGAGGGCATGCGCATCGTCGGTATCGACTTCCGCGACGGCATCCTGTTCGTGCCCGAGGTGCTGCTCGCCGCGAACGCGATGAAGGCGGGCATGGGTGTACTGCGGCCGTTGCTCGCCGAGACCGGCGCCGACCGGATGGGCAGCGTCGTGATCGGCACGGTCAAGGGCGACATCCACGACATCGGGAAGAACCTCGTCGCGATGATGCTGGAAGGCGCCGGCTTCGACGTCGTGGACCTCGGCATCAACAACCCGGTCGAGGACTACCTGGCGGCGCTCGAGGAGCACCGGCCCGACATCCTCGGCATGAGCGCGTTGCTCACGACCACGATGCCCTACATGAAGGTCGTGATCGACGAGATGGTGGCCAAGGGCATCCGCGACGACTACATCGTGCTCGTCGGCGGCGCGCCGTTGAACGAGGAGTTCAGCACGGCGGTCGGGGCCGACGCCTATTGCCGAGACGCGGCCGTGGCCGCCGAGACCGCGCAGGCGCTCGTGCTGGCCAAGCGCGCGGCGACGACCGCCTCGTGAGTCCGACCGGACGCGATCGACCGTGACCGAGGAGGCCGCGTGGCGCAGCTGACGGTGATCCGGTGGCGCGACATCCCGATGCAGATCGTCGCGCGGGGCGAAGGAGGCCGAAGCGCCCGGGCGCTGTTGCCCGATCGCTTCCAGGAGGCGGTGGACGCCGCGGCCATGGTGGCCGGCCTGATCGGCTCCGACGACTACACCGAGCAGATGCGCATGGACACGAGTGAGTGCGGCGACGACCTGCAGCACGAGGTCGACACGATGACCGTGCGGATCCTCTCCGAGTGGGATGACGACATGCTCAAGGCGGCGATCCGGGCGGGCGGGGTGCAGGGTGGCCCGGACGTGGGAGGCTCGGGCGGAGACGTTCGCCCGGCGGCCGAGGAGGGCTGACATGGTGGAGACCGTCGTCGGCTCGGCGACCCGCGAGGTCGTGATCGGCACCGGGCGGCCGTTCGTCATCATCGGCGAGCGCATCAATCCGACCGGCAGGAAGAAACTCGCCGAGGAGATGAAGTCCGGTGACTTCACGTCGGTGATCGCCGACACGCACGCTCAGGTCGAGGCCGGCGCGCACATGCTCGACGTCAACGCCGGCATCCCGCTCGCCGACGAGCCGGCGATCCTGGCCGAGACCGTGCGTCTCGTGCAGTCGCTCACCGACGTGCCGCTCTCGATCGACTCGTCGATCGTGGCCGCTCTCGAGGCCGGCCTCGCGGCGTACGAGGGGAAGCCGCTCGTGAACTCCGTGACCGGCGAGGACGAGCGCCTCGAGTCGGTCTTGCCGCTCGTCGCGAAGCACGGCGCGGCCGTCGTGGCGATCACGAACGACGAGACCGGGATCAGTGAGGACCCCGACGTGCGCTTCGCCGTCGCCGAGCACATCGTGCACGCGGCCGCCGACCACGGCATCCCGGCTCACGACGTCGTCGTCGATCCGCTCGTGATGCCCGTGGGCGCGATGGGCACTGCGGGACGCCAGGTGTTCTCGCTCGTCCGGCGCCTGCACGACGAGCTCGGCGTCAACACGACGTGCGGCGCGTCGAACGTCTCGTTCGGCCTGCCGAACCGGAACGGGCTGAACGGCACCTTCCTCGCCATGGCGATCGCGAACGGGATGACGAGCGCGATCACGAGCCCGATGCACGAAGAGGTGCGTCAGGCGGTGATGGCCGCCGACGTGCTGATGGGCAACGACGCGCACGCGGCGTCGTGGATCGCGCGGTACGGGGAAGGCCGGAGCCAGGGGAGCCCGGCGACCGGACGGCGGCGGGGGGGTCGCGCCGGCCGGCGCGCGGCAGAAGATGGCGCCGGCGGTCGCGCGGCCGAGGAGGCGACGCCGCAGCCATGACCTCGGCCGAAGGCTCGTTCGTCGTCTTCACCCCGTCGGGGAAGCGGGGACGGTTCCACGAGGACTCGAGCCTGCTCGATGCCGCTCGCTCGCTCGGCGTCGACCTCGATTCGGTCTGCGGGGGTCGCGGCATCTGCGGGCGATGCCAGGTCGTGGTGGCCGAGGGCGAGTTCGCCAAGCACGGCATCACGTCACGCGCCGATCACCTGACGCCCCTCAGCGAACCCGAGGCGCGGTACCGGGAGCGGAGCGGGCTCGCCCCCGACCGGCGCCTGGGCTGCCATGCCCGTGTCACCGGCGACCTCGTGATCGACGTGCCCCCGGAGAGCCAGCTGCATCGGCAGGTCGTCCGCAAGGAGGCCGACGCGCATCCCATCGACGTGGACCCGGTCCTTCGGCTGCGCTACGTGGAGGTGCGTGAGCCAGAGCTCGCCGACGCGACCGGCGACCTTCAACGCCTCATCGAGGCGCTCGATCGCGATTGGAAGCTCACGGGGCTCTCGGCCGACCCGCACGTCCTGGCCTCGCTCCAGCAGACGCTTCGATCGGGCGGGTGGACGGCCACCGTGGCCGTGCACGACGACTCGACGATCGTCGCGGTCTGGCCGGGGTTCCACGACGTGGCGCTGGGGGTGGCGCTCGACGTCGGCTCGACGACGGTCGCCGGGCACCTGTGCGACCTGCATACGGGCGAGGTGATCGCGAGTGCCGGCGCGATGAACCCCCAGATCCGCTTCGGCGAGGACCTGATGAGCCGGGTGAGCTACGTGATGATGCACCCCGGCGCCGAGACCGAGCTGACATCGGCGGTCCGTGGCTGCGTCGACGGGCTGCTCGCCGAGCTCTGCGAGGGGGCCGGCGTCGATCCGACGGATGTGCTGGAGCTGACGCTGGTCGGGAACCCGATCATGCACCACCTCTTCCTCGGGCTCGACCCCACCGAGCTCGGCGGCGCGCCGTTCGCTCTGGCGACCGACGAGGCCGTGCATCGAACCGCGCGAGAGCTCGGGCTGACGGCGCCGAACGCCGGCGCCCGCGTGTACGTGCTGCCGTGCATCGCGGGACACGTCGGCGCCGACACCGCCGGCGTGATCTTGAGCGAAGCGCCACACGACCAGCGGTCCGTGAACCTGATCGTCGACGTGGGGACGAACGCCGAGATCGTACTCGGCAACCGCGACCGGCTCCTGGCCGCCTCCAGCCCGACGGGCCCGGCCTTCGAGGGCGCGCAGATCTCGTGCGGACAGCGGGCGGCCCCCGGGGCGATCGAGCGGGTTCGCATCGATCGCGACACGCTGGAGCCGCGGTTCCGGGTGATCGGCGACGAGCGCTGGAGCGACGAGCCGGGGTTCGACGCTACCGGGGTCACCGGCGTGGCGGGCTCGGGCATCATCGAGGCGATCGCGGAGCTCTTCCTGGCCGGTGCGATCGCGAGCGACGGCGTGATCGACGGCTCGCTGGCCGCTCGCACGCATCGGATCGAGGCGGACGGTCGGACGTTCTCCTACGTGCTGCACGACGTTCGGGGCGCCCCCAGGCTCGTGATCTCGCAGAACGACGTCCGACAGATCCAGCTCGCGAAGGGAGCCTTGTACGCGGGCTGCCGCTTGTTGATGGATGCGCTTGGGGTGGATACCGTCGATCGCATCCGGCTCGCGGGCGCGTTCGGCGCCCACATCGATCCGTTGTACGCGCTCGCGCTCGGACTCGTGCCCGACTGCGACGTCGACGGGGTGACGAGCGCCGGGAACGCCGCCGGGACCGGTGCGCGCATCGCGCTCCTCAACCGAGGCGCCCGAGACGAGATCGAGGGGGTGGTGCGGCGCGTCGAGAAGCTCGAGACCGCCGTCGAGCCCCGCTTCCAGGAGCACTTCGTGGGGGCGATGGGCCTTCCCCACGCCACCGACCCGTTCCCGCGGCTGCGTGCGGCGATCGACCTGCCAGCCCCGCGGGAGGCCGCGGCGGGGGACCGCCCTCGGCGGCGCCGCCGCCGCGTCGACGAACCCGAGAGGAGCAGCTCATGAGCGACGACACCGCGACCCCGCGGCGACGCCGCAGCGGCGGACGCGAGGCGCGTGCCGCGGCTCGCCTGCACGCGGTGGCCGAGAAGGTGCCCTTCATCACGCGGACGCTCGCACCGTTCGAGGTGCTGGGCGAGGAGGGACTGTCGACGATCGAGCACAACGCCGACACGATCCTCGAGCAGGTCGGCATCGAGTTCCGCGAGGCGCCGGACGCGCTCGAGCTGATGCGCGGCGCGGGGTGCGACGTCGAGGGCGAGCGTGTGCGCTTCCCTCGCGGGCTCGCCCGGCAGCTCGTGCAGGCCACGGCCCCTCGCGAGTTCGATCAGGTCGCGCGGAACCCCGCCAACACCGTGCACATCGGCGGCAACGCCACGGTGTTCGCGCCCGCGTACGGCTCGCCGTTCGTCCGCGACATCGACGGTGGGCGCCGCTACGGAACGATCGAGGACTTCCGGAACTTCGTGAAGCTCGCGTACATGTCCCCGTACCTGCACCACTCGGGTGGCACGGTGTGCGAGCCGGTGGACCTGCCCGTGAACAAGCGGCACTACGACATGGTCTACGCGCACATGCGGTACTCGGACCGTCCGTACATGGGGTCGGTCACCCATCCCCAACGCGCGCAGGACACCGTGGAGATGGCGCGCATCCTCTTCGGTGCCGACGCGATCGAGGCGCAGCCGCACGTGCTGAGCCTGATCAACGCGAACTCGCCGCTCGTGTGGGACGCGATCATGCTCGGCGCCGCCAAGGCGTACGCCGAGGCGAACCAGGCGGTGATCATGACGCCGTTCATCCTCGCCGGCGCGATGAGCCCGGCCACCGCGGCCGGGGCAGCGACCCAGACCCTCGCGGAGGCCCTCGCCGGCATGGCCTACGTGCAGCTCGTGCGTCCCGGCGCGCCGGTGGTCTTCGGCTCGTTCGCGTCGTCGATGTCGATGCAGTCGGGCGCGCCCACGTTCGGCACGCCGGAGCCCGCGCTCGTGCTCTACACGCTCGCGGCGTGCGCCCGCCGGCTCGGCGTGCCGTTCCGCAGCGGCGGTTCGCTGACGGCCTCCAAGGTCGCCGACGCCCAGGCGGCGTACGAGTCGGCGAACACCCTGCAGCCGACCGTGCTCGCCGGGGTGAACTTCGTGCTCCATGCGGCGGGCTGGCTCGAGGGCGGACTCACCATGGGGTACGAGAAGTTCGTGCTCGACCTCGATCAATGCGGGCAGATGCATCCGTTCGTGAAGGGCATGGACCTCTCCCCGAACGGCCAGGCCGTCGACGCGATCGTGGAGAACGGGCCGGGGCAGCACTTCCTGGGCACCGCCCACACGCTGGCGAATTTCGAGACCGCCTTCTACCGGTCCGAGATCGCCGACAACAACTCCTTCGAGCAGTGGGAGCTCGAGGGCTCCCTCGATGCCGCGATGCGGGCCAACACGGTGTGGAAGCGCATGCTCGCCGGGTACGAAGCTCCGCCCATCGACGAGGCCGGGGACGAGGAGCTCCGCGAGTGGATCGAGCGGAAGAAGGCGAGCTTCCCCGATTCGAATGTGTGACGAACCGTCAGGCTCGTCGGAGCTGACCGCGGGTCCGGCTCCGGTTCACGGCTCCGCAGGCCGATACGGCATCATGGCCGCGGTGACGGCGGGGAAGGCGGAACGAGGGTGGCGGTGAGGCTCGGAAAGGCTCGCGGGGCGGGGCCGCGGAAGCGACGCGGGACGGTGTTCGACGAGGAGCAGCGCGCCGCGTTGCGCGGGCTCGTCGCGGCCCTGAAGTTCGAGCTGATCCCCCTGCGCAACGCCCGAGGATCGGCCGAGGCGTTGCCCGAGCGCTCGGCCGTCACCGTGACCGCGTCGCCGAACCACGGGATCGAATCCACGATCGAGCTCGCCGAGCGGATGGCGGCGATGGGCCACGAGGCGGTGCCGCACCTCTCGGCGCACATGATCCGCGATCGATCGCATCTGTCCGACCTGCTCGATCGGTGCCGCGCGGCCGGGTTCCGCGAGGCGTTCGTCGTCGGGGGCGACGCGAAGGACCGGGGGGAGCTCCACGACGGGCTCGCCCTGCTCCGCGCGATGGACGAGCTCGGCCACCCGTTCGAGACGATCGGGGTGCCGGGCTACCCGGAAGGCCATCCGGACATCGGCGACGAGCGGCTGCGCGAGGTGCTGCTCGAGAAGGAGCGGTACGCGTCGTACATGGCGACGCAGATGTGCTTCGACCCCGACGCGATCGTGCGATGGATCGCCGAGATGCGCCGACAGGGCGTGACGCTCGCGGTGCATCTAGGCACGCCGGGCGTGGCCGACATCACGAAGCTGATGGCGATCAGCGCGCGCATCGGTGTGGCCGACAGCGCTCGCTACCTGAAGAAGAACAAGCGGATGGTCGGGCGTCTCCTCACGCCCGGGAAGTTCGGGCCGGATTCGCTGCTCGAGGGCATGGCGCTCGCGATCGCCGATCCCAGCGCGAACATCGAGGCGTTGCACGTGTTCACGTTCAACCAGGTCGCCGCCACGGTCGATTGGCAGCGACGCATGCTCGCATCGCTCGACGAGGCGTGACCCGGCCTCAGGCCGGGCGTGCCGCGTGCCGACACCTGTTCCCATGCGTCGCGTCCTCCTCACGCTGTTCCTGGTCGCCGCCGCGGGTGCGGCTCTCGTCCCGGCGCCGGGCGCCGGCGCGCGCCACGCCGGGGTCTCGCTCGACGACCGGTGCGGGCCGGGACTGATCGAGGTGGGGGACGGTCTGTGCACACACGGGGGCGATCGGGTCCCCCAGGCGATCGAACGTGCCGCGGCCGGGTTCGCCGCTCCGGCTGACGCGACGAACCGGAAGAAGGCGGCGAACCCCCGATGTGCCGGCGACGGCGTCAGCGGACGACGGATCCGGGTGTTCTACGGCTTCCCGAGCGACACCACCTCGAGAGCGGCGGCGTTCGAGCGATGGATCCGCGAGTCGGTCGTACTCGCCGACCGGAACCTCGACCGGCAGTCACCCGGGATCCCCGGCCAGCACCTGCGCATGTACTGCAGGAACGGCCGGAAGGTGACGGTCTCGGCGATCCGTCTGCTGCCGATCGCCGACTCCTCCTTCACGTTCGGCGACGTGGTCGCCTCGCTCCTCGACCGCACGGCACATGGGCTCGGCGATGCCGACTTCGACGCGCAGCGGTTCACCTACGTCGTGTTCGTCGACAACGTCACGTGCTGCTACGGCCCGGCCGGTCAGGGCACGATCTACTTCGACGATCGGGCGGATCCCTCCGGCAACCTCAACAACCTGATCTCGGCCGGACCGAGGTTCTCGATGGTCGAGATCGGGGGATCTCCCGCGAGCGGCGCCTACGTCTTCCTGCACGAGGTGGGTCACACCCTGGGCGCCGTCCAGCACACCGCGCCGCACTCGTCCGGAGCGGGTCACTGCTACACGGGCTACGACGTGATGTGCTACGCCGACGGCGGCCCCTGGTTCGCGGGAGGCGGCACGATGGAACCGGTCTGCCCGCCGATGCCCGACGGGCAGCGTCCGTTCGACTGTCAGGGCGGCGACTACTACGAGGTGGATCCGGCTCCCGGCAGCTACCTCGACGAGCACTGGAACACCGCCGACAGCGGCTGGCTGACCAGGCCCGGGTGACGATCGGGGGCTCCGAGCCTCTGGTGACTCCAGGTCACCGGGAACATGACGCCCCCACGCAGCTCCCTCACTACGATGCCGCTCTCCGGGGCCGCCGTCGAGGTGTCTCCCGATCTCGTGGGAGGTGGTTGACCGCATGACCGAGGGCTACCGGGTCGTCGTGATCGGCGGGGGCATCGTCGGATGCAGCGTCGCCTACCACCTGGCCCTGCGCGGCCTGACGGACGTCGCCGTGGTCGAGCGCGACGAGCTGACGGTGGGATCGACGTGGCACGCTGCCGGGGGGTTCCACGCGATCAACTCCGACACCACGATCGCGGCGCTGCAGAAGTACACGATCGGCATGTACGAGCAGGTCGAGCGCGAGAGCGGCCGGAGCGTCGGCATGCACATGTCGGGCGGGCTGGAGCTCGCCGGGACACCAGAGCGCTGGCGCATGCTGCAGCAGGAGCTCAGGTGGCACACGATGATGGGCACCGACGCGTCCCTGCTCTCGGCGGCGGAGGCCGCCGAGATGGTGCCGATCATCGATCCGGCGGGGCTCGAGGGCGCTCTGTTCGACCCCTTCGAGGGTCACCTCGACCCGAACGGCGCGACGTGGGCCTACGCGGACGCGGCCAGGGCTCGTGGCGTGCGGGTGATCCAGCACCGGCCGGTGACCGGCTTGGCTCGTCGCACCGACGGCGACTGGTCGCTGGAGACCGATCGGGGGCCGATCGCCGCCGAGCACGTGGTGAACGCCGGTGGGCTCTGGGCGCGCAGGATCGGCCGCATGGTCGGCGTCGATCATCCGCTCGTGCCGATGTTGCACCACTACCTCGTCACCGACGACGTGCCCGAGGTTGCCGCGATCCAGGGTGAGATGCCGGCGGTCACCGATCTGGAAGGCTTCACGTACCTGCAGCGGGAAGGTGACGGCGTGCTGCTCGGCGTGTACGAGCGGAACCCGCGCCACTGGGCGGTCGAGGGCGCCCCATGGGACTTCGGCGCCAAGCTCTTCCCCGAGGAGCCCGATCGCATCATGCCCGAGCTCTCGATCGGGTTCTCCCGGTTCCCCGTGCTGCACGACGTCGGCATCAAGCGTTGGGTCAACGGTGCCTTCACGTTCACCCCCGACGGGAATCCGCTCGTCGGACCGGTCGAAGGGCTTCCCGGCTATTGGGCGGCCTGCGGGTGCATGGCCGGCATCTCGCAGGGCGCCGCGATCGGTCTCGCCCTCGCGAACTGGATCGTCGACGGCGACCCCGGTGAAGACGTGTTCGGGATGGATGTGGCCCGGTTCCCACCCCACGCGGTCGACGACGACTACCTGCGAGCCACGACCGCGCAGTTCTACGCGAGGCGGTTCCTGATCGCCTATCCGAACGAACAGCTCCCCGCCGGACGTCCCGTGACGACCACGCCCTGCGACGACACGTTCCGCTCCGGTGGCGCCGTCTACGGCGAGAACTGGGGCCTCGAGGTCCCGCTCGTCTTCGCGCACCCGGGCTTCGTGGAGACCCCGACGCTGGGGCGATCGAACGCGTTCCCGCTCGTCGCGGACGAGGTCGAGGTGGTCCGGACCGCGGCGGGTGCCTACGAGATCGCGCAATACGCGCGGTACGAGGTGACCGGCAGGGGCGCCGAGGCCTGGCTCGATCGGCTCCTCGCGAGCCGCCTGCCCGATGTCGGCCGGATCCGTCTGTCGCCGATGCTGAACGAGGCCGGGCGCTTGATGGGGGATCTCTCGGTCACCCGTCTCGACGCCGACCGGTTCTGGCTGACCGGCTCCTACTACCTGCAGGCGTGGCACATGCGATGGTTCGACCGGCATCGACCCCCGGCCGACGTGTCCGTCCAGAACATCACCCGGACGCGGATGGGGTTCGCCGTGTCGGGACCCGCTTCCCGAGCGATCCTCGCTGCACTGACCGACGAGGACGTCTCCGACGAGGGCTTCCGCTTCATGGCGGTCCGTGAGATGCAGGTCGGCTCGCGGCAGGCCGTCGTCGGCCGGCTCTCGCTCACGGGCGAGCTCGGCTACGAGATCGTCGTGCCGACCGCGGACGAGCTCGTCCTGTGGCAGGAGCTGACCGAGGCTGGTCGCGCGCACCGGTTTCGGCCGGTCGGCGACTACGCGATCGACAGCCTCCGCCTCGAGAAGGGCTACGGCATCTGGAACGCCGAGTTCACGCAACGCTACACCCCCGGCGAGTCCGGCCTCGATCGCTTCGTGGCGTGGGACAAGGGACCCTTCATCGGCCGTGAAGCGGCTTTGCGGGAGCGCGACGCAGGACCCAAGCGGCGTCTCGTATCGCTCGTCGTCGATGCCACCGACGCCGAGGCGAGCGGCGACGACGGCATCTGGCTCGGCGATCGGCTGGTGGGCTTCGTGACCTCGGGTGCGTACGGGCATCACGTCGGGTCCAGCCTCGCCCTCGGCTACGTCGATCGCGACGTGGTCGGGTCGGACCCCGAGCTCGAGGTCTCGGTGGTGGGTGAGTCCCGCCCGTGTCGGATCCTGCCGGAGCCGCCCTACGATCCCGAGGGGCGCAAGCTCCGCGAGAGAGCTGACGATGGCGCTGTCGATCCCGTGTGATCTGTGCGGCCACCGGCCGTTCACCGAGTTCGCCTTCGGCGGAGAGTGGCGAGAGCTCGATGCGTCCGACACCGAGGAGGAGTTCGCGCGGGAGTACCTGCCCGACAATCCGGAGGGGCCACAGCGGGAGCGCTGGTTCCATGCGATGGGCTGCCGCACCTGGACGACGGTGACCCGCGACACGCGGACGAACGAGATCGGTTGAGCGATGGGATCGTTCGAGTTCGAGGGCCGCTCGGTGACGTTCCGGCCCGGCGACACCGTCGCGTCGGCGCTGTACCGGCACGGCGTGCGCACGTTCTCACGCTCGCTCAAGTACCACCGGCGCCGTGGGCTCTACTGCGGCACCGGCGACTGCCCGAACTGCTCGATGACGGTCGACGGACAGCCCGCCGTGCGCACGTGCACCGTTCGGTGTGCCGAGGGCATGCGCGTCGAACGAGCGGGCGGGTGGCCGAACGCCGAGCGCGACCTCCTGCATGTCACCGATCGGCTGCACCGCGTGATGCCGGTCGGCTTCTACTACAAGACGTTCGTGCGCCCGCGGTTCGCCTGGGCCGTCGCCGAGCGCGTGATCCGTCGCGCGGCCGGCCTCGGCGCCCTGCCGCCGACCGCTTCCGCCGCGCGGAAGGTCGTGCGCCACGTGCACGTCGACACGCTGGTGATCGGGGCTGGCCTCGCGGGGCTGGAAGCCACACGCGAGGCGGCGGCGAGTGGGTCGGTGCTCGTCTGCGACGAGGGCCTCGCCGCTCGTTCGGTGGCGCCCGGATCGGCACCGGATCCGATCGAGGAGCTCCGGACCGCGGTGGCTTCCCTCGAGCACGTGACCCTGCTCGATGAGGCCACGGCCCTCGGTGTCTACGAATGGTTGCACGTGCCGCTCGCGCGCGCGGGCGAGTTGGTGCACGTGTATCCGTCCAGGGTCGTCGTGGCCACCGGCGCGACCGAGGAGCATGGCGTCTTCCCCGGCAACGACCTGCCCGGCGTGATGCTCGGACGTGCGGCAGCCGCGTTGGCCGGCCCCCACGGTGTCCGTCCCGGCGATCGGGCGGTCGTCGTGGTGCGGACCGAGGAAGGCGTGCAGCACCTGCAGACCCTGATCGACGCCGGCGTCGAGGTGGTGGCCACGGCGGTCTCGCCGGCGCTCGTGCAACGGGTGCCCGAGGGTGCGGGGGAGATCGTGGCCGGGGGCGATGTGCACGAGGCTCGTGGCGGCTCGTCGCTCCGATCCGTCGTGTTGCGTCGTGAAGGCCTGGGGAAGCGGTTCGAGTGCGACCTGCTAGTGCTCTCGCTGGGGCTCGTTCCTCGGGACGGACTCGCGCGGATGGCGCTCCCGGGAGAGGACGTGACCGTCGTCGGCGACGCGGCGCTCGGCGTCGGCATCGCGGAGCCGGGCGGTCTCGACGGCATGGTCTGCATGTGCGAGGACGTCTCGATGCACGATCTCGAGCAGGCGTGGGACGAAGGGTTCCGCAACGCCGAGATCCTCAAGCGCTACACCACCACGACGATGGGGCCATGCCAGGGGGCGATGTGCGGGCGAGCGCTCTCGTGCTTCGCGGCATCCCGTGACGCGACCCCGGCGCCGTCGCCAGTCGCGCCTCGGACGACCGCTCGTCCCCCCGCCCGCCCCGTCACGCTCGAGACGCTCGCGGCGGGTGTGCACGAGATCGTCGACCGGCGAACCTCGCTGAACGAGCTGCACGTCGCCGCCGGAGCTCGCCTCGACCGCTCCGGCGGCTGGCTTCGGCCGTTCAGCTACGGCGACTGGCGCGAGGAGTACCGCGCGGTGCGCGAGCGCGTGAGCTTGATGGACGTCGGCACCCTGGGGAAGTTCGCGATCGCCGGTCCCGGCGCCGGGGACCTCGTCGACCGGCTCTTCCCGTGTCGGATCGACGACCTGGAACCCGGCCGCACCCGCTACGTGCTCACGCTCGACGACGCCGGGTACGCCATGGACGACGGTCTGCTTTCCCGTGTCGGTGCCGAGGAGTGGTTCCTCACGACGACGTCGGGAGGGGCAGGGCGTGCCGACGCGCGACTCCGGAACCTGGCGGACCGCCTCGGGCTCGACGCGCACGTGCTCGATCGGACCGCGCAGTGGGGAGCGATCAACGTTGCAGGCCCGCTCGCTCGAGACCTGCTCGAACGGCTCGCCGACGACTCGATCGACGCAGCATCCGTGCCCTACCCAGGGTTCGCCGATCTCTCGGTCGCGGGGGTGCCATGCCGGGCGATCCGCACGGGGTTCGTCGGCGAGCTGGCGTTCGAGCTGCACCACCCGCGTCGCCGCGGGCCCGAGCTGTGGGCCGCGCTCGCCGACGCCGGCCGCGACTGGGACCTGATGCCGCATGGGCTGGATGCGCTCGAGCTCCTGCGGCTCGAGAAGGGGCACGTCTACATCGGCCAGGACACGATGCCCGACGACACCCCGGCCAAGCTGGGCATGCCGTGGGCGGTGGACATGTCCAAGCGGTGGTTCGTCGGCAAGCGGGCCCTCGAGCGCATGGGGGAGCTGCCGATGGCGCGACGACACGTGGGCCTGGAGTTCTCGGGCGGACCCCGGGCGACCGCCGACCTGCGCGGCGAGCCGCTCCTCGTCGAGGGCCAGGTCGTCGGACGGATCACGTCGGCGGAACGCTCCATCGTGCTCGATCGCCCGATCGGGCTCGGATGGATCCGCGCGGTCGACGGAGGCTTCCCCGACCGGCTGCGGACCGGTTCGGGAGCGACGGCGAGCGTCGTGACGACCCCGTTCTACGATCCGGACGGCGGGAGGATGCGTGGCTGAGCTCCGGACCGATCTGCCACAGGTGCTCGCCATCCTCGGATCGAGCGACGTGTGCGATCGCGTCGAGGCACCTGCCGGTTCGGCCTTGTTACGCGTCGCGCCGAACGAGGCGATGCTGGTGGGTACGGACGACGCCGACGGCGTTCGCGCCGACGTCCCGGGCGCAGCCCTCGTCGAGGCGGTCTCCGATGCCTGGACCTCGTTCGTGCTCGAAGGGCCCGACGCTTCCGAAGCGTTCGCGCGGGTGTCCGAACTCCTGCTCCCCGAGGCCGGATGGCTCCAAGGCGATGTCGCGGCCGCGGCCGCGAAGGTGCTCGTCGAAGCGGGGACCATCACGATCCTCGTGCCGGCGAACCTCGCTGCCCATGTCGAGGAGCGGATCCGCGCCGACGCCGCGGAGGTGCTGACCCGATGAGCGGACTGCTGAGGCGTCGAGAGTTCCTCACGCGGCGCGACCTGAAGTCGCGGTACGACGTCGTGATCGTGGGCGGCGGCGTCAACGGGCTCTCGCTCGCGTTCCACCTCGCCGAGTACCACGGCATCCGCGACGTCGCCGTGCTCGAGCGGTCGTACATCGGCAGCGGGGGCAGCGGTCGCAACACGCAGGTCGTGCGCGCCACCTACAACACGCCCGAGACGGTGCCGCTGTACGCGACGAGCCTCGGCATGTACCGCACGCTCTCGCAGGAGCTGGACTTCAACGTCTTGTTCAGCACGCAGGGCAACCTCGACCTGTGCCACTCGATCGACACGCTGCAGGTGGAACGCGAGAAGGTGCTGCTGCACCGTCACTACGGCGTCGACACCGAGATCATCACCCCCGAGCAGGTGCTCGAGGTCTGCCCGCTCGTCGATCTCACGGCCGGGGGCGAGCTCCCGGTCGTCGGCGCGAGCTATCACCCGCCGGGCGCGTTCGCGCGCCATGACTCGGTGGTGTGGGGCTACGCGAGCGCGGCGAATCGCCGTGGCGTCGAGATCCACGAGGGCGTCGAGGTGACGGGCGTCGACGTGGCCGGCGGCGTCTGCCGGGGGGTGGTCACCGATCGCGGCCCCGTCGCCGCCGGCCACGTCGTGAGCGCGGTCGCGGGGTGGTCGAGCGTGCTCGCACGCATGGCGGGGTTGCGCCTGCCGATCGAGACGATGGCGCTGCAGGCGTTCGTGACCGAGGCCTACACCCCGGTGCTGTGGGGTCTCGTCTCGTCGATGGACCTCTACGTCTACACGCAGCAGACGGCCCGAGGCGAGCTCGTCGTCGGGGCGGAGACGCTTCCCTACAACACGTACTCGACCCGCTCGACGTTCGGGTTCGCGGCGGAAGCCGCGAAGCGCACGATCCAGCTGCTCCCCTTCATGGCGAAGGCCCGATTGATGCGCCAATGGACCGGTCTCTGCGACATGACGCCCGATTCATCGCCGCTGCTCGGCGAGAGCGAGGTGCGGAACTTCTCCCTGATGTCCGGCATGGGCACGTGGGGGTTCAAGGGCGCGCCGATCTTCGGCAGGACGATGGCCGAGATGGTCGCGACCGGCCGGGTCGACCCCTTGATCGCGCCGTTCGGCCCGGACCGGTTCCGCGTCGATCGCATGGTGCCCGACGCTGCCAGCGCCGGCACGCACCGGTAAGTCAATCTGGCTCCGCCGTCGCGGCCCACACGCGCTCGCCGTCGATCCAGTCTTCGGTCGGTGCGAGGCCGATGCCGCGCGCCACGCCGCGGGACGCGATGTGGTCATCACGGATCGTCGCGCGGAGCTCTGAGACGCCGAGCTCGCGCGCGAGCCATGCCGCCACCGCGCCGGCCGCCTCGGTCGCGAAGCCTCGGCTCTGGTGGGGCACAGCGATCAACCAGGCGAGGAACGCCTCGGAAGCTCGGACCGTCGCCTGGACGTAGCCGATCGCCTCGCCGTCGATGCGGACGATCCAGTTCAACCAGGTGGCATCGCTGCCCGGATCCCGACGACCTTCCAGGATCGCGTACCGGCGACGCAGCTCGTCGAGCGCGGGGGGCTCGTCACCGGTGAACGCGCCGAGCGCGGGATCGGCGAGCACGTCGACCATCTCGTCCGCGTCGGCGAGCACCAGCGGCGTCAGCGAGAGCCGTTCGGTCGTGAGCATCGTCTCGACGTCGGTCATCGCGGCCACGCTACCGGAGGGCACGCTGCGCTTGCGTCGGGTCGCGGGCACGTCGATGATTCGGCGATGTCGAGTATCGATCCACTCGTCGCGTCCGGCGGCCGACGCCTCGCGATCCTGCTCGCGATGGCGATGTTCGTGCTCGTCGTCGACACCTCGTTGATGAACGTGTCGATCTCGGCGGTCGTCCGCGACCTCGACACGACCGTGAGCGGCGTGCAGTCGGCGATCGCGCTCGAGGCGCTCGTCTCGGCCGCGTTCATCCTGATCGGGAGCAAGGTCGGTGACCTGTTCGGCCGGAAGCGCGCCTACGTCCTGGGCCTGCTCGGCTACGCCGTC